>Ga0137410_10003597_pt1 | contig 10496 bp, 9 predicted proteins | sample CZODoug1_16funga_FD_108878 | JGI IMG/M metagenome (GOLD analysis project Ga0137410, IMG submission 108878) | Vadose zone soil fungal communities from Angelo Coast Range Reserve, California, USA - CZODoug1_16fungal (Illumina Assembly) | ecosystem: Environmental > Terrestrial > Soil > Vadose zone... | reverse complement strand
TTGATTGATAGGCCAGGTAGTCGTTAAGCGCGACCGGATCAATTTGTCGCGGCGTCAATTCGGTAGCGAGAATCGCTCGTACCTCGGAGGCGAAAATAACCTTACCGTCGCCGGCGTAATAGTACAGAGGCTTGATTCCCAGGCGGTCGCGCGCGATGAATAACTCTTGTTTTCGCTCATCCCACACCGCGAAAGCGAACATCCCGCGGAGCCGGCGCAATGAGTCTGCTCCGTATAGCGAATAAAGCCGCAGTAGAACTTCGGTGTCCGAATGAGAAGCGAAAGTCTCTCCTGATCGGATCAGTTCCTGCCGCAGTTCACGGAAATTGTAAATTTCCCCGTTGAAGACTATCCAAAATCGACCATCGGGCGTTGACATCGGTTGATGTCCCGCGGGCGACAGATCAATGATCGAAAGGCGCGTCTGCGCGATGGCGCAACGACCATTGTTTGAAGCGAACAAGCCATGATCGTCCGGCCCGCGGTGCATTATTCTTAACATCGCCTGTTCAACGGCGGTTCGAGAATCAATTCGTTTCGGTTCGGTTACAACGGCGCCGACAATGCCACACATAACGCCTCACCCCCTTCCCACAGCTTGTGTGGGATAGACTTCAGTCTGTCCTACTCCTTCATAACGTCCTAGAAACGGCCCCAACAGATCAGCGACAGCATGTTTGAACGCTTCAAAGCCGAATAATTCAATAACCCGCTGGCGCAGCAGCCTGGGGTTAAAAAGTATCGGGTGCGTGTGTTCACGGCGCAACACGCTCGCGATCTGGGACGCGATTTCGGCCGTGTTTTCCGGGTCAACCAGCAAGCCAAGTGCGCCGTCCGCCAGCGCATCCCGAGAGCCATCCCTGTTTCCCGCCAGCACGGGTTTCCCGCAAGCGAGCGCTTCCAGATATACAATCCCAAACCCTTCTCCCTGGCTTGGCATCGCGAATATATCGCAGAGGTTGTAATATTCGGTAAGCTCGTCATCCGGAACATAGCCGGCAAGAATCACGGCTTCGCGTACGCCAGCCTCGGCTATCAGCCTTTCAATCCGAGGGCGATCTGTGCCTTTGCCGACTAATAAGTAACGTGTGTTTGGCGCTTCCTGCCTGATTTTAGGTAACGCCTTTATTATTTGATCGTAGCCTTTATACCCTTCGGTTTCAGCAAGGCGGCACACCGTCAGGATGACAGGGGTCTGCGGCTGCAAGCCATATTTTTGGAGCAACCGGGGAGGCTTGGGAGCGATCATGAACCTGTCCGGGTCACAGGTGTTTGGAAGAATTTTGATGCGATTCGCATGTACTCCGGCTTCGTTAATTAAACGATCGCGTGTGTAACGACTCACGGCCAGCGCTAAATTCGCTTTCTGAAGCGCCTTGAGCCGCGCCACATTGTTAATCTGCCAGGCGTCGACGCCATGCGCTACCAGGACATAAGGCGTCCCGAAACTTAATTGAGCGATCCGCGCTATGGGCCCGAAGTTAAGGTGCGTGGACACAATCAAATCAGGACGTTCGCGCCAGACATGACGCAAACACTCCAGCGCGAAACGCGGCGCTCTCAATTTACCAGGCCAATGTCCACACCCGCTAAAATTGCTAATCATCGGCTCGTCGTGGATGTCGCCCGGCATATCATTCTTTATCACTCCTCTGAGGGAAGCTGAGAATGGCTCGGCATGAACAGCATTGATCAAATACCGAGAGAACGCCTGAATGCCGCCTGTGGATGAAAATAAATCGGGGGCCCAGATGTGAATATTGTTCATGAACTACCTTGTATCCTGACATCTGATACGGTACGGGGAGCGCTTACAAATTTGACTGAGTTCCAAGCTTTGCATGCCATGAAGCTTGCTTACCGCCACTAACTTGCCGGCCCCGCAAGACAAAATATTTCACCATCACTGATACCGCCAATGACGCCCCGGCGCTTGCGGTAACCTCAACAAGCGATCCTCCAACCTGCATGATTGCAGCCCCCGGTAAGTACCAGCAGGCAAAGTTAATCCAGTCATGTTTTGCTAAACACTCCTCGGCTCTTTTATCAATTAAGGCAAGGGTAAAACCTATAGCTAGAAAGCCGATTATCACTCCGGCCTGTCCAAAATTGATATAAAACTCCATCACCTGCCCAATTCCGACGCTGGTTCCTTCCGCAAAATAATACCCTGTATACTTGGACACAAGATCTCCACTTCCGGCCGTCACAGGTTTACTTGGCCAGATCACCCGCGGAACGAAGGCGATCAATGCTTGCCATAACGTTTCACCCCTCGCAAACGCCACTCGCCCTGAGTCCAGATAATGGACCGACGCGCCGACCAGTGAATTCTGGTTGAGGCGCAAGTCGATTCGCTCCAGATGCTCGTCTTCATTGATATTGAAAAACTCGGCCTGGCTGAAGGTCGCCTTTAATTGATCCATGCGTGATCCGTAGGATTCTCCCCCCCATACACTATTCCTGATGTCACCGCGATCCCGCATATATGTAACATACATCGACAACCCTAAATATCCGGCAGCCAACCCCATAACGACCAACTTCCACCTTGGGCGATAGAATCCGGCTACGAAGGTAAAAACCAGTATCGTGCTGAATATTCCGAATCCTATGAATCCCTGTGTGATAATCGTCAACAAAGGATAAGCCGAGGCCAATGCTACCCATAGCCGAAAAGACTTCTTGTCCCTACGTTGCCATGCGCGCCACGATTTTAGCATCAGGCCAACCACCGCCAGATTTGTCGCCCCCGTGACCAGCGCCGTGACAGTAGGTAAAGCGCTGAGTCCTGACACGCTAAGCAGATAGCAAGTCAAGCCTATCCCGATGTATATATTTGTCAGTTTAGTGTCTGAAATATGCGCGACGTGGGATTGATTCCTGGTGGGTTGCCATATGGGTATGACCTGTAAAGCGCCGCTTTGCGCCGAGGCGCCTGGCGACTTTGTGGCAGTGGTAAAGTTCTTAACTGCCAGGGAGCCGCGGCTTTTAGGCGCACGCGCCAGGGCGCGGCTAAATATTAAATAGCTTGCGCTGAAAGCCACCACAGCATAAGTGCTTTGTTCGAGTCCGGCAAGCACGTCTTCGTGGTAATAAAATGAATACCCGGGCAACGCATATAGGGTAGAAGCCACCCAGTGAAGTAACCAGAGGTTTAGCAAATAGGCTAAACTCAATCCCGCCCCAACGGAATTCCTTCCCAGTTGCCTCAAAAACACTACACTGGCGGCAATCATCCAGACAATTAGATACAAAATGAGCCTTGAATTATCTTCCATTATTGGCGCCTTTCTTGATGACTACTCCCCGTGTTCAATCGCGTGTACGCAAATGGACTCGAAATCCGCCGCCACATCCCCCCAATCGCGTGGTTTGAAGTCGTTATAGATACGCCGCGCCATCGACGCCAGCTCTTCCCGATGAGATTCGCACCATAGCAGCCGCTCGACGAATAATTGTGGGCTTCGTATGGGTAATATCCAGCCCGTCTCATTGTTTTTTATCAAGTCTGGTCCGCCGGAATTTGTTGTAGTCAGCACCGGGAGGCCGCTGAAGCTGGCTTGCGCCAACACCACTGCATAGCCGTCTTCGATCGTGGGGAAGACAAAAATGTCTCCCCAGGAATACCAGTTTACCAGGTCAGCCTGGGGACGCTTGGGAATAAATTCCACGAGGCCGCTCAATTCAGCCTCTAGCGATGAGGCTTCCGGGGCCACCGGGCCGATACATCGAAAGACAAACTTGTTATCGTTGGGGGAGTGGCCGTTCAGCTTTTTAACCACGTGCGCTAAGTCATAAAGACCTTTTCGGAACGACAAGGTCCCGACGAACAGAATCCGCAGCGGTTGACTGGACAGAATGCGACGGCAGCGTTCTTCGATCGCTTGAGGAGAAGGTCGGAACATCTCGAGGCTGGCGCCGAGCGGTAACAGCGAGACCTTTTGTGGACTAAGGCCGTTGGCGATAAAGCTTTCGCGCGCGAATGACGACAGGGCGGCAATTTTATCCGCCATCTTATACTCGCGCAGTTCGCGGGAAATTATCCAAGGACTGGGGCGATCCTGCCGGCTTCCGGTTCTTTTTTCCTCTTCCTCTAGCAATTCCGCCTGCGTAGATATATGAGCCGAACCGCGCATTAATACCTTTAGGGTTGGCTTGCCTTCTAACGCCCGCAGGATTTCTTCCGCAACACCGCTCCAGGGATGAACGACATCCCAATGCTCCTTCACCAACTCAGCGGCGACATCTCGGCCGAACATAATGTGAAGGCGTTCTTCACAGTCAGGAATCAAATTGCGTTGATGAAGTTTCGACGCGACTCGCGAGGTCACCCCATGCAGCCAGAAGCTGCGCACATTTTCAGCAGGGAATCCGAATCGCCTAACCGCCCATTTCGGATAGTTAGTGAAGATTGTGACGTCATGCCCACGGCGCAGAAGAGCGAGAGATAAGTCAAAAGCGTGGAAACGACCTTGAACAACTATGGCGATTTTAAGCTTCATGTATGAAAACACGCCCCTGGGAGCGCAGGCATTCTTGCCTGCGTCGTATCGCTCCTTACGGAGCTACCCGCAGGCAGGGCGCCTGCGCTCCCAGATAACATTCTATAAAGCCTGTCTCGATAAGTATGCCCGCCCTCTGTTATTAGTTGATGAGATGAGAGAGAGAGCCGGTTTCTTTCGCCATCGTTTCTCAAAAGCCACCGCAGCTTATCCATCATTTCATCTGTATCTGCGAAATAAGCAGCCGCTTGCAATTCCCGGCCGAATATCTGCCGGTGTTCCTCTGTTTTTTCCATCAACAGACACCCTCCTATGGCCGGCGCTTCAAAAGTGCGCATCGAATGCCCATCTCTGTTAGCCTGCCTCACCAGGCAGAGCGTCACCTTCGCTCCGCCGATGGCTTTACGCGCTGTTTGCGGGTCCGCGTGCCCTCGGCTGTGAGCTTTCGTCTCCCGGAACTTCGCCCAATATCCGCCATATAGCGCAACGTTAAACCCGGCGCGGATCAATGCTACTACAGAGGAAACGCGGTCAGCGTCGGCTCCTCCAATAAAGATAACATCGGCGGCGAATCGGTCTTCTTCGGCGGGATCAACCGGTGGCTCGGGATAATGCAGCTCTGGCGCGTAGGCGAATGGTAAGTAGGAGACCTGATTGCAACCGATTTGTCGCAGGTCCGTCAGATTGGCGCGCCGTGGAGAAAATACTACATCATAAAGAGGCAGCGTTTTCATAAACCACGGGGCAAGGTGAGCCGGGTTCCAGGGATCATCGGTTAAAAAATTCAGCCGCTTTACTCCTAGCTTTCCTATCTTTTCGACGGCCCAATCCGCAATCGGGCTGATTCCGGTTGAGATCATCCAGGCCGGCTGGAGCCTCCGGCAAGTTTCGACAACTTTTTGGCTGAATCCATCCAAATGAGAAGGGCGATGTCCGCGAAACTTCCAGTTGAATTTAACTAGAGGCCATGAAGCGGCAAACGCCTCGTTGCTGTCGCAAATCTCTACCGTGAGCCCCAATCCCTGCGCCGCATGAAGAAAATGCGCGCCTACGTGGACCGGATCCGGGTTACCAACGATCAACAGCCGGCAGTCTGGCGTGTCTCGCCTCTCGCTACAAAATGTCATAAGGCTTCGTGCCTACTTCGAAGCAAATTGAAACCGCTTCTGTAATAGATGTGCTGACCCATTTCCAACCACTTGCCGATATGCATCAGCAATACCATTAGCGGCGTTCTCCATACTGTAAGCGCTTACCTTCTGTCTGCAATTCCTGCGAGTTTCATCGCGACGAATAAACCTGAAAACCTGTTGCAAAGCTGAAGCAAGGCTTTGGGATGAGCCGGTCTCAAAGACTGTTCCGGTAATATTGCTCTCCACAATATCGGGCGCGCAACCCACCGCCTCCGAAACAACGCACGGCAAGCCGTGATGAAGAGCCTCATTAACTACAAGCCCCCAGGTTTCGCTTTCACGGCTGGGCAGAATCAACAAATCCGCGGCGTGATAGAAGCGGCTAAGCTGGGTTTGATTTTGAAAGCCTGGGAAAGACACCTTCACTTGAGGAGGATCTTGCGCCATTTTTTCCAATTCATCTCTTAACTGGCCGCTCCCCAGAAATACGACGTTGATCTTCTCGCGCAACTCAGTTGGCATCTGTTTAACGGCCTGCAATATCAAATCAGGCCCCTTGCGATGACTCAACTTGCCGGAAAAGAGCAAAACCATATCCTCTTCGCCAAGGTTCAAGCTTTGGCGCGTCACCGGCCGCATCTTCGCGCGAGCGTCATCATCAACACAGAATGGAGAAGTGTCCACGCCATACGGGGAGAATACTAACTTATCGTCCGGGCAATTCAGTCTTTTGAAGTGTTGATACGAGTGTTGGCCAATATAGAGCAATTTAGCGGAGCGGTGGTAACACTGTCGCAAAAAGACGTCGCGCGCCAAAGCCTTAACAGCGCTCCGGCTTCGGGCATGATCAGTCGTCTCCCCTCGAAAAAGGATGGGGTGTTTTGCTTTCCAGGCATGATAAAAAGCCGCCCGATTAAAATGGGGGCTATATCCTAAGACCAGGACCGCGCTCGGGGCGAGTTTTCGCAAGGTTCCTTCCATGCCTTGTGTCGATATTTCCTCAAAATTACGCGCCCCTCCTTTCGAAATTCGAGAGAGAAAGATCTGGTCATACCCTGCCAGTAGATCGGTGTCCCAGGCGAACTGCGCGCCAAACTCGGCGTCTCGATAACCCTCAACACTGAAATCCGATCCGTAGATGGCCGTAACAGGGATTCCGAAGCGCGCCTGCAATTTACGATACACAGGAGCGTGATATTGTACCGGATGCGTTTCGATTACTGCTAACATGGAATATCAAAGGAGCTTTCAGGTCGCATTGCGACGCCTTGAAACAATGAACGCGCGCCAGGCAGTAACGACTTTAGTCGTTACTGCCTGGTTATTTTGCCGCCACCAACATTTCATAGCCGGTTGTCATGGTTTGCGTTAAAGGAAGCTTGCCAGTCATTTTATCCTTGAGTCGCCAGATAGAATAGCCCCATTCTTCCAGCAATCGCTGAGCGTCGCCAATCTGTCCTCCCGGCACGCGCTCTTCGGCCCAATCGCAAAACTCGAAGATGATTATCGGAGAATCATCGCCGGTCAGTAATTTTTCCGCCCCCCGGAATACCGCTACCTCAAATCCCTCAACATCCACTTTGATGAGGTTTACTCTCTCAATCTGTCGCTCTTCCAATATACTATCGAGCGTGCGGGTCATAACCGAAATCGGGGCGTCATGAAATTGCGCGCCGAGAGAGCCCATTCCGAAATTATCGATCGGAGCTTCATAGAAGGGCGCCTCCAGTCGATCGTTTTCAGAGGCTGCGCACTGTATCAGGCTTACATTTGTCAATGCATTCAACGCCACGTTCTGCCGCAGGTAAGGAAACACTTTGGGAGACGATTCGATGGCAATTACACGGCCGCTCGCGCCAAGATGCCGCGCCACCGGAAGTGTAAAACTCCCAATGTTCGCCCCAACATCGATGAATACCCCCCCGGGCTCAAGCAAGTCGAGTATAAATTCCAGCGCATCCGCTTCGTAGACTCCGTTTATCAACAAGTAGAAGCCGACCGGCTCTTGTATACTTGGCGTGACAAACTCAATGCCGCGCCGGCTTCGGATTTTTACATCTTTAGCCAAAATACTTGATCCCAGTAATCTTCTGGCCATGCGGGTTTTGCCAGGCATTTCCGGCGGAAACCGGCGCAGAATTTCGGAGGCTAACTTGAGTCTGACTGCATTTACATTCATAACGAAGAGCCGTTCATGCGTTTATAGATCGGCGCGAATTCTTTATCGTAGTTCCACTCGGCGATGATCTTCCGTCGCCCCAGCTCCCCCATAGTACGCATCTCGGCCGGATGTTCTATGAGCCATCGCAGGGCGGCCGTGACGCTCTCGGTGTCGCCAGGGTCGCAACTGAGTCCGTAGCCAGTTTCGACGTAAGCCGTCCGCCAATCCGGTAAATCGGAAACCAGCAACGCCAAGCCACAGGAAAGGTAGTCGAATGCCTTGTTGGAGGCGCCCACCATGGCTTGCATATTTATGTCATCGCTACTTTTGGGCATTAACGCAAGTCCTACGTCACACTTCCGGCATTCTTTGAGCAGGGCATTCCGTGGTAGGGGATCAACAAATTCGACACGCCGGTCGACCCCAAGTAATCCCGCTCTTTCTTGCAACATGCTTACATACCCTTTGTGCCCGACGGTCTCATAACCGATCACACGTAGTTTTACATTTTCCGGCAATAAAGATAGCGCGTCTATTATAGTGACAGGTAAGCGGGATGGCACGATAGTGCCATGATATAAAACCCAAAGGACGCCGCCGTCGTGACGCGACCGTGGAGGAGACACCTCCTCAAGCGCGGGACAATTCCAAACAACGAAGGTTGACTTACCACTTTTGTTATCGAAGTCGGTTACCTGCTGGGAGAATAGTTCAGCGCGTTTCTCATTCGGCAGCACACACATCTTGGCGCGCGGCGCCAACTTCCGGCGCGCCATCAGGCTCAGATTTTGAAACAGGCCGGGAGCCGTCGCGGCCGGTGAGTCGTGTTCATGGTAAATTACATGCGCGTACGGCAGGAAGCTTAATAACCAGGCTACCGGACACGACAGTAAGTCAGAGGCGTATATCCATCTCGGCCGCCACCGCACAGCCCAGGCCAGCGCCCAAAGCGCAAACTGCAAATAATGTAGCTTCTGTCGCCATCCCCTCGGACATAATGGCATTTTCCGTACTTGAATCCGTCCATGTTTCGCAAAGGTCACCGCATCGGCGCCCACTGACCCTGTGCCCAGGAACAGAACCTGCCATCCTGCATTACCAAGAATGCGTGAGCTATTCTCCAGAGGAGGATAGGCTTCGGGGTTAGTATATTGAATGTAAAGTACTTTCAAGATAAAACAGACGGGAATTGACGGAGTCTTTGGAGTGCGGCTGCTTGGAGCCGCTTTGGTAGTCCTCTTTGACTCTACAGATTTCGGAGACAAAAGCCGCGGTGGGCTTTCTCTCCGGTCAATGTCGCGGTATCGAAGTTTACTACCAAAGCGGCTCCAAGCAGCCGCACTCCAAAGGCTGCCGCCATTTCAAGGAGTTGATTACATTCAGTTTTAATTTGCACACGCTTCATATATCTATCGAATTTTACAACGACATTAGGCGCTAGAGACGGGTTTGGGGTCCAGGAGCAGCCTTTTTAAATAGGGGATTCCCCTTGTATAGAACAAGCTCGCCCAGAAACCGCCGCCGCAATAGTGGCCGTATGTGAACTGATCCGGTTCGGGGGCGCATATGCCGTAATTGTCCGGCAGGGGGTGCGCGTTAGCTAAGGTCAAGGCCATTGCCCAAAGCGTTAGTTCCGCATAGTAATTACCAGCCCCGGTCTTAGTCCAAAAACCAGGATGGCTTAGCCACCGCTCAAAATGTTCAAAGTTCACTATCCCGCATCTAACTCTGACTATTCCCGGGTTGAAGCGCTCAATGCATGTTTTGCCCAATAATTGCGTCAGCTCGCGCTCTTCAAGGCAATATCGGTATCCGTTATCGCACGAGTAAAGGCAATCTAGTGATTGCGCAGAGGCTTTGTTCAGGCCTTGGAGTAACTCTACAGGCTTTCGATAGAAAAGCACGTCCGAGTCCATTAACACGAACCAGTCATTTTCCGCGAAAAATATCGGGTCAAATAGCTTTAACGCAAAAATCAAATTGCGGCGAAATTGTTCGCACCGCTCCAATTTCTGTTGGCGGAAAAATGTGATGAGGGCTTCATCCGCGCAGGCCCGCTTGATGACCCGCAGCCCTGGAAACACGCGGTCGAGTAATTCCAGGTCGGCAGGCGTGAGACTACCGTCATCGTGGATGACTATGCGACACGAACGCCCCGTCAAAGATGCGAAGGAATACAATGACCAAAGCCCTTCATATACACGCTTATGGTGTAGCAGCATATGAACTTCGATTTCCCCGGCGCCGGCCGGAATCGGAGTGGCCTGCGTAATGCAGGGCAAATATCGGCGCCGCGCAAACTGTAGCCTAATGGCCCCGGATATAGTGAGAGCTCGTAATTGTTGTATTTTGAGCCACAACTTTCCGAAACCCAATCTTTTTAGCGCGTATCTGAGGCTACGAATCATGTAGAGTACCGATTCTGACTTTTAGGTTCGTGATCAACAATTATGGCTCTGGCTCACTGTAGCCCAATCAATTATGAGATTGATTGACTTCCAGCAATGCGCTATATATCCGTAACATTTCTCCCGCCACCGCATCCATTCCCTTAGGGGAGCGAATCCCGCGTCGAAGTCGCTCTATCAAAGTTTTGTCTTCACCGCACCGCCTCAGGACTTGCCTCCACATTTCAACCGAATCTGTTTCGACGAGTATTCCATTAACCTCGTTTTCTATCAGTTCGGCGATGCCTCC
>Ga0137410_10003594_pt1 | contig 10500 bp, 8 predicted proteins | sample CZODoug1_16funga_FD_108878 | JGI IMG/M metagenome (GOLD analysis project Ga0137410, IMG submission 108878) | Vadose zone soil fungal communities from Angelo Coast Range Reserve, California, USA - CZODoug1_16fungal (Illumina Assembly) | ecosystem: Environmental > Terrestrial > Soil > Vadose zone... | reverse complement strand
ATACTGGAAACCTTCCTTCGAAGTTACGTGAAGCTGCATTCGAACGCGCTACGGTACAGATACTGGACAAAATTCAGGGTCATTCCGTTGTCGGCGTGCGTGTGTACGATTGCTGAAACGCGAGCCGCGGCCGCGGCCAGGGATCACGGGCTGGTCGACATTGCCGTCATCGGTGGTGGCATTAATGGCGCCGGCATCGCGCGGGATGCCGCCGGCCGCGGTCTCAAGGTGCTGCTCTGCGAAAAGCGGGATATCGCCGAAGGAACCTCGTCCCGCTCGGGAAAGCTCGTGCATGGCGGGCTGCGGTATCTCGAATATTATGAATTCCGCCTGGTGCGCGAGGCATTGATCGAGCGGGAGGTCCTGCTCGCGTCGGCACCGCACATCATTTGGCCGCTCCGGTTCGTCCTGCCGCACTCGCCCGACCAGCGGCCGGCCTGGCTCGTGCGGGCCGGACTGTTTCTCTACGACCATCTGGGTGGCAGAAAGCGACTGCCGCCGAGCCGCAGCCTCGACCTGTCACGTGCGCCCGAAGGCGCACCGCTGCGGCCGGAGTTTTGTCGCGCGTTCGAATATTCCGACTGCTGGGTCGACGATGCGCGTCTCGTGGTGCTGAATCTGATCGATGCGGCGCGTCACGGCGCGCTCGTTCTGCCGCGTACGGGGGCGACCCGGGCCCGACGGGTAGGGGAGACATGGCATCTCGAGATGCAAGGCGAGGATGGTCTCGTGCACGTGGCTCGTGCCCGCGCCCTGGTCAACGCGGCCGGACCATGGGTCGAGGACGTCATACAAGGCGTCACCGGCTTGAACTCTTCCCACAATGTTCGGCTCGTCAAAGGCAGTCACATCGTGGTGCCGAAATTCTGGGTCGGCTCCCACGCCTACCTGTTCCAGAATGACGACCGGCGCGTCATCTTCGTAAATCCGTACCAAGGCGATCTCGCGCTGATCGGCACCACCGATATTCCCTACGAGGGACGCGCGGAAGATGTCGCGATCGACGGCGCCGAGACTCAATATCTGCTGCGCGCGCTGCGCCGCTACCTACGCAACCCACCCGAGGATCGCGACATTGTTCATTCCTTCTCGGGCGTACGACCGCTTTATGACGACAGCGCGAAGAATCCGTCTGCGGTGACCCGGGACTACGTGCTTGAAATCGACGGCACCCCCGAAACTCCTCCGGTGTTGTCGATTTTCGGTGGCAAGATCACGACCTATCGCAAACTCGCAGAACATGTGCTGCAGCGTCTGATGCCCTGGTTTCCACGGCTATCACCAGCATGGACTGCAGCCGCGCGCCTTCCCGGCGGCGACATTCCAGGCGATTTCGAGGATTTCGTGGCCGATCTGCAGCGCGAATATTCGGGCCTGCCAGCCTCTCTAATCCGTCACTATGCACGCCTCTATGGGACACGCGGCCGGGAGTTGCTGGGGCCGACGCGCAGCTGCGCAGATCTCGGATACCACTTCGGTGGCGATTTATACGAGCGGGAAGCGCGCTACTTGCGCGAGACCGAATGGGCGACCCACGCCGCTGACATGCTGGATCGTCGAACCAAGCACGGACTGCACCTGACAGTGCGTCAGCGGGCAGCCTTTGAAGACAGCATCGGAAAGTGAAATGCGGCGGGGAGCGGAGCCCTGTTCGATTGCCAGACATGATTTCCTGCTTCTGACGACACAGCGCGGACACTTCGAGGACTTCAACGATGGCCGGTCGACCGGTCGGCGAGCCGGGGATGCACCCAGTCCAGCCGTTTCGTGCGATGAACCCGCCGAAGCTACGATTGAAGGGCTGAGAGTCTGGTCCGGTCCGCAGCTCAGCATTAGTCTGGCAGTTGCTAAGGCATGGCGGCCGTAAAGGAAGCTGGTCATTTCTGGTGCGCCGATCCAGAAAAGGGATCGAATAAGCCCCTTATTTCATTGGTGGGCCCGGCAGGACTCGAACCTGCAACCAGACCGTTATGAGCGGGAGGATAAAGGACGCGATCGTTGATTTTGCTGCGTTTTCCTTGGAGGCTGATTGTGTTCGTTGCGTTCTGGTGAGATCGTTTCCGGTGCGAAACTGGTGCGGTAAACTTGGAGGGTCTGAAGGACCAATCCAGTTCGTCTTGGATTTCTTGAGGCAAAAACTATAGTGACTGCATGAGAACCAACGCGAACGTTGAACTCGACGCCGGCACCAAGACATTTGCCTCGGGCCTACTGCCGGATTTGATAGCTGCGCTGCGCCGCAGCCGTAAGGGCGACCTCGTGGCCGTGATCAGCGGCGATCCAGGTATCGGCCCCGAGCTCGAGGCATGGTGTCGCTTCACCCGCAACAGCCTCGTCGACGTGGCAGTCGAAGAAGGTCGCGCCCGTTGGGTGCTCCGCTATGGAGAGGCTGGTGAGAATGTCGGAGAAGATCGGCCCGTCGGCTCTCGTCTGTGGCTTTACGCCAACTTCGACTGCAACCTGAGCTGCGATTATTGCTGCGTGCGCTCGTCACCCAAAGCTCCGCGGCGGGCTCTCGGCATCGAGCGGGTGCGACGGATCGCGATCGAGGCGGCGAAGCTCGGCGTAAGTGAAATCTTTGTCACCGGCGGCGAGCCATTCATGCTGCCAGATATCGGCGAGATCCTTGCCGCGTGCGCTGTGTCGGCACCGACCACGGTCCTCACCAACGGCATGCTGTTTGCCGGAAGTCGGCTCAAAACGCTGCGCGCGTTGCAGCGCGAACGCGTGACCTTGCAAATCAGCCTCGACAGTCCGACACCTGAGCGCCACGACAGCCATCGTGGAAAGGGGACATGGGCACGCGCCCGGAAGGGGATCGAGTTGGCCCGTGCCGAAGGATTCCGGGTGCGATTGGCGGCGACAGTGTCGACTGATGCGGAGGCCGAGGAGTTCCGCAGCTTCCTTGACGCCCATCACTTTAGTGAGGAGAACCGGGTGATCAGGCGAATTGCCCTGCGAGGCTCGGCAATCCAGGGCATTGCTTTGGCAAGGGCAGATCTGTTTCCTGAGGTGACGATTACGGCGGAAGGCGTGTTCTGGCATCCGGTCGGAGCCGAGGATAATGACCTGCTGGTCAGCCGGGATATCTTTCCACTCGCCGAATCCTTCGCAGCCGTGCGTCGCGCCTTCGACCGCGAATATGAGCATGAGCGCCGGCTGGCGAAGATTTTCAATTGCGCCTGATAAGCGCGGGGCGTGGGCTTAAGGCCGCTTCAAAAAACCCTGTTGCGCCGACGCTTCCCGCAACTCGGCATAAGCTTCAAGCTGCGGCGCCAACCATTGGCGCAGCCCTTCCGCCTCGAGCACAGCGCGATGCGTCGGGTTGTCGTAGCTCATCCCGAATAGTGCTTTGGCAAACTGTTGCTCCAACGAGGGATCCAGATCGGAGCGCGCCGTGAACATGCAGTGATTATAGGGCCGCGAGGTCCAGATCTCGGTTAGCGCACCTTCCGGCACCAGACGCTCCGCACGCACGGCGTTCCAGAACAGGCTGCCGATTGCGCCGGCATCGGCGCGGCCGTCGAGGACCGCGCGAACGACATCGGACTCGCTGGTCCCGGTATCGCCATGCTTGCCGAGATCGGTGTTGAAGCGAAGCGTCTGGTAGTCCTTGCCCTCGACCAGTCCTTCGCGCTCGAGGAAATAGACCGGAAGGATCGCCGCGTGGCCGCTGTCGCGGCTGCCAAGGGCCAGGGTGCGGCTCTTAAGATCGGCAAGCGTGGCGACCGGCCCGCCGGTGACCGCAACGATCCTGGTCGTCCAGCCCACGTCGGTATCGCGCATCGCGATAGGTCGGCAACGGTGGTCGCTCCAGGCATCGGCCTGGATAAAAGCGAGATTCGTATTCCATCCGATGTCGATGCGCGGCAGCGGCTCGCCGGGCAGGGCCAGGAGGGCGGCGACCTGCGCCTCGTAGCTTTGAAACAGCACCACCTCGACGGGCAGACGCGCTTCCTCGTGAAAGTATCGTCGCATGCCCTCCCAGATGCTGACCACCTTCGGATCATATGCGACAGCACCTACCCAAATCGTCCGGCTCATGATTGCATCTCGCCTATCAAGCCTAAATATTCAACTGCGACCGATCGCGATCCGATCGGGATGTGAATGTTGGGATCGGAGCACTAGAACAGCGGCATTCCCAAAATGGCTTTGCCGATGAATTCGCGCAGAACATCGCCCGTCGGGGCCATCACAGCGCCTGCATGAGCGTCGCGGAACAATCGCTCGATGGCCATATGCTTGGAAAACGCGGCGCCTCCGCACACGCGCATCGCCGCCGAGGTGACGGCGATAGCGATATCACCCGCCGCCGCCTTGCTCTCAAGCACGCGCAGCATAGTGGTTTCTCGGGGGCGCTCAAGGTGATCGACGAGATCGTCGATGCGCGCCGCAAGCCCGTCAGTGTCGATCTGCATCGTCGCAAGCTGCGCGCGAAGCGTCGGCAGGCTCTCTCCGAGGGTCTGGCCCAAATGCTCGAAACGAGCGCTCTTGAGATGAACTGCAGTCCCTGCCACCGCCGCCCGGCAAAGACCTAGCGCGACCGCCGATGTTCCGAGGTTGAACAATGGGAGCACGACCTCCAGCATCGCCTTGAAGCCGGCGCCGTCGTCGGTCAGCTGGAGACTGGGTGCGACCTCGCAATCCTCGAGGATCATCGGCGCGGAAGCGTTGGCACGCATCCCGAGACCATCCCATGGGCCCGCGACGGAGAGTCCGGGCGTACCGCCGGCGACAAGATAAAGCGTCGAGTCCGTTGGACTCTTGCCTTCAGGCGCCAGCGCCGAGACAACATAGCTTTGCGCATGACCGGCGCTCGTCACCCATGATTTTTTGGCGGTGAGGTGCACGTTGACAGCGTTGCGCTTCGCGCGCGAGACCGGCGCCCAGAAGTGGCTGCGCGATCCGGCTTCGCTGAAGGCCAGGGTGGTCAGGTGTTTTCCGGCCGAAATGTCTTTGAGCGTCTGCGCGACCCCGGCATCCGGACGGGCCGCCGCGATGGTCGCGGTAGCGCTCACGTGCATCAAGTAAACCATCGCGGCGGACGCGTCCGCTTCCGCGAGCGTCGCGATGACGGCAGCCAGGGTTCGTGGTCCCAGGGCCGAGCCGCCCACCTCGGAGGGCAGCATGATCCCGAGCAATCCGGCCGGACCAAGGGCCGCGATGGCCTCGGACGAAAAACGACCTTCCTTGTCGTTTTGTCTGGCCGCCGGCGCAAGGATGCGATCGGCGATCTCCTTGGCATTCGAAACTACGGTCTCGTGATTCATAATGGTCCTCCACACCAAGCGTTGCGGCGGTCGGATATGATGCTACGCGATCAGCACGATCGGATCAACACGACCAGCCTCAGGAATCGCAAGCTTTCGCCGTATCAGGAGCCGGCGATTTCCGTAGCCATTACGAAATTCAAAGCCATCACGTTACGTCACACCAAGTCTATTTTCTTGATGACGTCGGACACCTTGCCCTCTTCCGGCTACGACCCGTAAAGCCGCAGCGGGCTTGCGGCGCTTGCTTGCTGTCGAGGAGGACGCTACCAATGACCGGCAACGGCACAAACGAGGTTTGTCTGGTGATGGCGGTCAATGACGGCGGGCTCCCGCCCATCCTCGCGCAAAAACATTACACGCGGCCGTCCGCATTTACGCCGGAAAATTTGCTGCGCGAAGCGCGCAGGCAAAAGCGGATTACGAGCTCGAATATCCCGGACATCTGCGTCCTCGACCCCGACGGCGACATTCTGCACAGCCTGCTCGCCCGTGGCGAGGCCCGGCTTGAATCGGGATGGGCCTGCTATCATACCCAGCTCCACTCTTTCAGCAGCGGCGGGATTAAGTTCGGAATCGTCGGGTGCGCCGTCGGCGCCTCGTTCGCGGTGCTGATCGCCGAGGAAATGTTCGCGTCAGGCTGCAAACTGCTGATCAGCGTCACGTCCTCCGGACAGATCGTGCCAATACGCCCGCCGCCTTATTTCATTCTCATCGAACGCGCGCTGCGTGACGAAGGCACCAGCTATCACTACATCGCGGCGTCCGACTATGCGCATGCTGATACCGGATTGATCTCGGCACTCGACGGCGCATTCGAGAAATTTGCCGTGCCGGTCCTTGCGGGCGCGACCTGGACAACCGACGCGCCGTTCCGTGAAACCCAGCCGGGGATCGACGCAATGGTCGAAAGGAACCTGATGGCAGTCGAAATGGAAGCCGCGGCGCTCTACGCTTTCGCACAAGTCCGACAAAAGTCCGTCCTGTGTTTTGCCCATGTGACAAATCAAATGGGGCGGGTCGACGGCGATTTTGAGAAGGGCGAAGCGGACGGAAGTCATGACGCGCTGCAATTGATCGCGATCGCCGCCGATCGCCTGCGGTCCCGGCTCCTGCTGTGAGCGTCGCGGCGATCGGGATCATATGCAAGGCGCCGCAGCCTGGCCGCGCAAAGACGCGGCTTGCGACGGCCATTGGCGCGGTTGCCGCCTCGGAGCTCTCGGCCTGCTTTCTGCGTGACGTCGCCGCAGCCATCGATGCGGTCCCGGAGACCCTCGGCGGGCGCGGGTATGGCGTCTATGCGCCGGCGGGAGTCGAGCACATCATGCGGGAGCTGCTTCCGGCAACGTTCGGGCTTCAGCTGCAGGTTGGCGACGATCTCGGCGATGTACTGTTGGGCGCTGCGCGCGATTTCCTGCTCGACGGACATGACTGCGTCTTGCTCGTCAATGGCGACAGCCCAACCCTGCCGACGCGTTTCCTGGTGCAGGCTATTGAAGCCCTGCGCGAGCCGGGCGATCGGATGGTGCTCGGACCGGCGAGCGATGGCGGCTACTATCTCATCGGCTTGAAACAGCCGCACAGGCAGCTGTTCACGCGGATTGCCTGGGGAACCGAAACCGTGGCTCGCAGCACATGCGAGCGTGCTGCTGAAATCGGGCTTGCTACGACGCTGCTTCCCGAATGGTACGATATTGACGACGTGGAAACGCTGGGTTGGCTCAAGGACGAACTGGCCGGCCATTCGACCCGCTTTCGCGGCGGTGGCCTTGCCAAGGCGAGCCGAGCCTTCCTCAAGGCCGCGTGGCAGACAAATCCATGAAGCCGATGCCTGGGGCTATCGTAAGTAAGGTCGGTCGATTGGTGAGCACGGTCAACAACGTGCCTCCACTTCATCTGTTGGCCAGCATCGGTTTCGTTCTGGTCGCTCTGACCCTGGCGACCCCCTTTGCCTTCGAGGCTCTCGGTGACAATGCCTTCATGGCACTGACCATGTCAGCGGGTCTACTGACGATCGTCGCGACCCGCCTGGCCGCGCGTACACCGACATACCGCGCTCTCTGGCTCATCTTCGGCCTTGGGATCGTGCTGAGAGCCTGTGTGCTGCTATTCGATCCGCTTCTGTCCAGTGACATTTATCGCTATGTCTGGGATGGAAGGGTTCAGGCCGCCGGCTTCAACCCTTACCGCTACATTCCGGCCGACGAGACACTAGCGTTTCTGCGCGACGGGACGATCTTTCCCCACATCAACCGGGCCGATACTGCGGTCACCATCTATCCTCCGGTGGCGCAATTTTTCTTCCTCATTGTCACGCGGATCGATGAAAGCGTGACCATGATGCGTCTCGCACTGCTGGGGTGCGAGTCCGTCACCGTTACAGTTATCGTGCTCCTGTTGCGGCGTATGAACCGCCCGGTGACGCGCGTGATCGCCTATCTCTGGCATCCGCTACCCCTGTGGGAGATTGCCAATAGCGGCCATATCGACGCGCTGATGGTTGCACTGATGATGCTGGGCCTGTGGATTGCGCTGACCGGCCGTGCTCTGCGCGGAGCTGTCTTCATCGCGTTTTCGGTGCTGGTCAAACCCTATGCAGCAACGGTGCTGGCCGGGATCTGGCGCCCATGGGATCTCAAAATGCCGCTGGTCGTGATCGCCGCCGTCGCGCCCTGTTATATTCCCTATATGTCGGTCGGTTGGGGCGTTCTCGGATTCCTGACCACAGGCTATCTGACGGAAGAGGGGATCAGTGCCGGCAACGATCTCTGGCTGTTGTCGCTCTGGCGGCTGGTGTTTGGCGAGCATCACGGAGATGTTGTCGCTTATGTCGTGCTGGCCGCGCTGGTCTTCATGTTCAAGGGGCTCTCCGTGGCCCGCAGCTCTCATCGCACCATCGCCTCAAGTCTTGCCGACATCAACATGCTGTTACTCATCGCTCTCTTGTTGTTGTCGCCCAACTACCCTTGGTACTTTCTCATCGTCATGCCGTTTGTCGCCCTATGTGGCTCCGCACCAACGTGGGTCATTTCGATCGGAGCGCTCTTGCTGTCCGAACAACTCGACTGGGATTTCTACATTCCGAGAATGGTGACCAAATCATTTCTGTTCGGAGGTCTTTTGCTGGCTTCGGCCTTGGTCACCTGGAGCACCCGCATGCAGCGGACAGCAGACACGGGGGCATCGCAATGAGCCCTTCCGGGGAAATGCCAGTCACTCACGCGCCCTTCGATCCGCGCCGCTATCACGAGTCGGTTGCGGGCGAGCGCACCGAGGTCGCCCACCGTCCGCCAGTCTGCCTTTATCTGGAAGTGACCAACCGCTGCAATCTGCTGTGCACGACTTGTCCTCGTACCTACGAGGAGCTTGAGCCGCCGGCAGACATGAGCTGGGACCTGTTCGCGTCGATTGTCGACCAGGTTCCCGATCTCGCGCGGGCGGTTCTGCATGGCGTCGGCGAACCGATGTTGGTCGCGGGCCTGCCGCGGATGGTGAGATATCTGAAGGATCGCGGCGTCTACGTCCTGTTCAACACCAATGGAACGGTGCTCAGCGAGTGCAACGGTCGCGCGCTGATCGACGCCGGGCTTGATGAGCTGCGTGTGTCGCTCGACGCGTCAAACCGCGAGAGCTTCAAGGCGGTTCGTGGCAGGGATTATTTCGGCCGCATCATCCGCAACGTGCGCGCGTTTCGCGAGCTGCAGCAGCGGGAGGGACACACCAGGCCGCAGGTTTCGGTTTGGCTTACTGGCCTGAGAGAGACCGTCGAGGAACTTCCGGCATTCGTGAAAGTTGCAGCCGAGATCGGTGTCAAGGAGGTTTACCTGCAGCGGCTCGTGTTTTTCGCCGAATCCACCATCGGCAAGGCACAGCCGGATCAGGCGCTGTTCGAACGCCTGACGCAGGAAGAAGCCGTCTATCTGAAACAGGCCGAGGATCTGGCGCATTCCCTTGGCGTGACCTTCAGCGCGTCGGGCGCAGCGACCGAGCCGGGGTTGAGTCTCAAGGGTAGTGGAGACGGTTCGCCGTGGTCGCTCTGCCGGCGGCCGTGGTCGTTGATGTATTTCACAGCGAATGGCCGGGCCTTGCCGTGCTGTATCGCGCCGTTTTCGCAACATGGCTATGACAATTACACGCTCGGTCATGCGACGCAGCAAGCCGTGGGGGACATCTGGAACGGACCCGCTTATCGGGACTTTCGTGCGGCGCTGCTTTCGGACAAGCCGCCCAAGAGCTGCGCCAATTGCGGCTTGCGCTGGAGCCTGTGAACGAGGTGCCCGTCGTCTCGGCGATTATTCCGTGCCTCGACGAGGAGACGTCGATCGGTAAGGTCGTGACCACGGTGCTGGCGCAGAATGTGAGCGAAGTCATCGTTGTCGACAGCGCCTCGCGGGATCGTACGGCCGAGCGGGCAGGAGCCGCCGGGGCTCGCGTGATTGTCGAGCCACGACGTGGCTATGGTCGTGCCATCCAGGCCGGCATCGCCGCGGTGCGCGATGATGCCGACATTCTGGTCTTCCTTGACGGCGACGGCAGCGATCCTGCCGAATTCATTCCTGCCCTGGTGTCGCCGATCATCGCCGGGCAGGCTGTTTTCGTTCTCGGCTCGCGCGTTCGCGGTTCGCGCGAGCCCGGCAGCCTGGCGCCCCAGCAGCTCGTCGCGGCCCATGTCGGCGGGCTTCTGCTGCGCCTCGTCTATGGCGCAAGCTTCACCGACCTGTCGCCGTTTCGCGCCATCCGGCGGGATGAACTCCGACGTCTCGGCATGAAGGAGGAGACATTTGGCTGGAACCTGGAAATGCTGATGCGGGTCGCCGCCGCCCGCTTGCCGGCACTGGAGATCGCTGTCGGGCAGCGACGCCGAATCGGCGGGGTATCGAAGGTCTCCGGCAATCTCATCGCCGGCGTCAAGGCGGCCTGGTCTATTTCGGTAACGTTTGTTCGTCTCGCGTTTGAGCTACGAACTTCTCACAGACAATAGCTGTCGGGAGCGGTGATCAGCGAGTGCCGGCACCATCTCCACAAGCAACGATATCCCGGGGCGATTTTCGACCCGCTTGCTCCGGTGCAGAAAACACCGCCAGGTATCCGCCATCGCCGGCGAGCTGATATGTGGCGATCTCGCGATAGCCGACGGCGGTCAGCTCGCAATGCAAGAGCGCAATTGGCGTGCCATGCTGCGAGGTCGGACGCTCGAGGTCGACTATTCCGACGCGCGCGCCCGGCT
>Ga0137410_10003593_pt1 | contig 10501 bp, 7 predicted proteins | sample CZODoug1_16funga_FD_108878 | JGI IMG/M metagenome (GOLD analysis project Ga0137410, IMG submission 108878) | Vadose zone soil fungal communities from Angelo Coast Range Reserve, California, USA - CZODoug1_16fungal (Illumina Assembly) | ecosystem: Environmental > Terrestrial > Soil > Vadose zone... | reverse complement strand
GCTGCAGCGGACATGCGCGCGTTGCCTTGCTGTTCAATCGCCGCCAGCGCATCAGCATCCACTTTGCCTTCGCGGACAATTTTGTCGCTGACTTCCGGCTCGCCCTTCAGCTCATCGGCAGGAGCAACTGAAGGTATGTCCCTGGAGTCCTGGCCGCCCGTACTCGAACTCCGCTCGGGACGAACTCCGCCGGCCTCGACTCGATCAACCGCTGATTTCGGAATGGCGTAGGAATCTTCCCCGACTTCATATTCGAGGTGAGAACCATCCTCGTGGACTTGGTCGGCATAGATGGTCCGACCATTTTTCAGATGGATCACCTCCGCAGAGGCGCAGTCGGCGGCCGCGAATAGACCCGATAGTAAGAGGAAGATGACAGATGCCCGCACTATGGCGCATTCTAGCAACAGGGGTGAAGGCGAGCCTACGTGACCAAGGTAATCAGAATTATTTCCGATAAAGCGTCGCTCCTGTTGGTATTCGGATTGTTGGCAGCGCCGACGAGCGGGGCGCAGGCTGCGGCGGCTGCGCCTGCACCGGCTTCCGCCGTCACGACCTCAACTCCCCGGGATCACTCCGCGGAAGCTTTGTATTTGCAGTTGCAAAATGTGGGGCTCGACAAATCGCGGGTCTATAACATCCGCGAAGTCACTCTCGAGCGCGCCGCCTTCCATATCACCTTCGACGATGGCACCATCGCGTTCACCGAAGATGTCGCCGGCCACGTCACCGGAGCTTTCTTTGAGGGAGAGGGTGAGGTGCTGTTGATCCCCAACGACCATGCGGAGAGGGCCTCGATGATGCTGTTCACCGGCGCCGCCATTCTGGAGGAAAAATTCGTTACTGCATATTTTCGCTTTAACGACGATACCTTTCGCGAATTGCAGCCCACGCTCCGGGCAGCGGCAAACTCCCAGGAGTTTGTTTCCCAGTGGAACTCGACCGCCCACAACCTGGCCCAGTTCGATGCCTTGCGGCTGCTTCTCAGCTTCAGCAATTCTCTGCCAACCTCAGGCCAGCAAGAAAGCGCGAGTCCGGTATCCAAGGGTCGAGCAGACGACGATCGCATGTTGCATGCGCGGCTGCAGGGGCGGAACCTCGGGACCTTCGATCTTTATTTCGACTCCCTCGCGGCGGAACAAATCTGGGCGGGTCAGCAGAAGACCGTCGAAGGGGAAACTTACTACGACGTGTGGAGCGCCTTCTCCCTGGGCAAGCCCGGCGGCCGCTCTGGCGATGCCGCCGGAGTCATGGGTGAAGAGGCCAAGCCCGAAGCAGTCAGTGTTTCGCAGTACAAGATTCAGGCAAAAGTGGCGCCGCCCACACGGCTCGATGCCGAGGCAAGCCTGCAACTTGAAGTCCGGCAAGCGGGCCAGAGAGCTGTGCTCTTCGAGTTATCGCGCTTCCTCCAGGTCAGCAAAGTAGAATCCGACGGCGTTCCGGTGGAATTCATTCACAACCAGTCGCTCGAAGGCACGCAACTGGCACGGCGAGGCAACGATCTGATCGCTGTCGTCTTCCCGCAACCGTTGCGCGCCGGCCAGCACATCAATTTGCACTTCGTTTATGGAGGCGACGTGCTCTCCGAAGCCGGGGCTGGGTTGCTTTACGTCGGGGCCCGCGGGACCTGGTATCCCAATCGTGGGCTGGAGATGGCGCGTTTCGATTTGCAGTTTCGTTATCCTCCTGATTGGACGCTGCTCGCGACCGGCAAGCGAATCGAGGGCACGCCTTCCGACCCGCCGCCGGGTGAACAATCCAGCCATTGGGTTTCTGATCGTCCCATGCCGATTGCCGGCTTCAACCTGGGCAAGTACTTGCGGGTAGCCGCCCGGGCCGGAGACGTTTCGGTGGAAGCGTATGCCACTCCGGGCGTCGAACGCTCCTTTCCGCAAGGCTCGTCGCAGGCTTTGGCGCCATCACCTCTTCCCTTTCCGATGCACCGGCGACCAGAGCAGATCACGGTGGCCACGCCTCCACCTTCGCCCGCGCGCAATGCACAGGCAGTGGCCAATTCGTCCGCGCACGCGGTCGAATTCTTCGCCCACCGCTTTGGGCCGTACCCTTACACCAGCCTGGCGCTCACCCAGATGCCCGGCTTGGTGAGTCAGGGTTGGCCATCGCTCATTTTTCTCTCCAGCTTTTCCTTTCTCACGTCCAGTGAAAAATCGCAGTTGCACATGACTGCGCTGGCGACAATTCTGAGCGAAAACGTCATTGCCCACGAGACCGCCCACCAATGGTGGGGCGATCTGTTGTCCTGGAAAAGCTACCGCGATCAGTGGCTTTTCGAAGCTCTGGCGAACTACAGCGCCTTGCTGCTGCTGGAGTCTGAAAATCCGCCACAGTTCCGCGTCGTCATGGAGAAATATCGCCAGGACCTGCTGGCGAAGAACAAGGAGGGCTCGCCGCTGGCGGACGCCGGTCCTGTCACCTTCGGCACCCGGCTTAATTGTTCTCATTTCTCCGACGGATACGAGGCCATCAGCTATGGTCGCGGCACCTGGCTCTTTCACATGCTGCGGACCATGCTGCGCGATGCCGAACGGAGTGGCAGCGGGCGTGCCGCAAACCTGTCAGATGCTCAGCTCGACGCTCCTTTTCTCCGTGCGCTCAGTAAGGCCCGGGAGCGCTTTCAAGAAAAAGCCATCAATACCCGCGAATTTCTCCAGGTCTTCGAAGAAGAATTGCCCCTGTCTCTCCGCTACGAGGGACGAAAATCGCTGGACTGGTTCTATGAAGGATGGGTAAGCGGCACCGCCATTCCCCATGTAGAATTGCGGTCCGTGAAATACGTAGCAAAACCCGGAGGCTCGGCGGTCAGCGGCACGATTGTTCAAAAGGACGCTCCCCAGGAACTGGTGACCGTCGTTCCGGTCTACGCCGTATTTGCCGGAAAAAATGTGCTCTTAGGCCAGGTTTTTGCCGACGGTCCGGAAACCAACTTCCACTTCTCCGCGCCGCCGGGAACACGAAAGGTCGTACTCGATCCCTATCAGACGCTACTGGCTCGACCGTAGCAGTGAAACGTTGGCGCGAGCGTCCACGCTCGTGCGGGGGGCCGCATCGAAAGTTGTTTCCCGAAAACACTCAAATGATCCCGAAACAGACACGCAATTTTCAATTTGTGATCGACACACATCTGCCACAGACACCTCCGATCGCGTAACTTCAGGCCCATCAATCCGCGCTGACAATGCGAGCCTCAGCAGACCCTTGGAAGCACAAACGCATATGCCCCTGCGGGGTGACAACTCTCGCATCTGGCAAATCCACACCACGAAGCTCTCGCGGGCCCTACGCGCGTTTCTCCCGTGCCGGCACCCCAGTCCTGGCATTCCAACCATCCTGCTCGAAGCCTTTGTTTGTGACGTCGCCTGCCAAGCCCTGTGTTCGGCGGGATACCGGGTGCTGGCGGCACGAAGCGCGGCCGACGCGCTCCGGGCTTTTCGCTATCAGGCGGAAGGGGTGCAACTATGGCTCACCGACGTAGTCTTGCCCGACAAGTGGATGTGACCTGGCGCTCGAACTGGTGAATCGAGGCGGCTGCCTGAAGGCCATCTTCATCTCTGCTCCCGGCCGTCGAGTGGCGATTCCACTCGCAAGCTGCCCAGTTCGAGGCCGGAGATTTCTCCCAAGAGCAGCTGCAGACCACGCAAGGTGATGCCCAGTGTCAGGGGGCTAGTTCAGCTTCGCTGGGATCGCGTCCCAACGGTCAGCACCAGAAATCGGCATACTGGGGCTTCCGGGTGCGCAGAAAGCGCAGGATGGCCACGCCATCCAGCCGCGCCAGGTTGAGGTCGAGCACCACCAGGTCGAAATCCAGTCCCTGCCAGACCGCAGACCTCTTTCCCATCGGTCGATACGTCCACCGCGTAGTGTTCGGACTCCAGGCCTTTTTTCACGAAACTGCCCAGCGCAGCATCGTCTTCCGCGACTAGAATTCGCATAAGCATCAATCTAATTTGGACTATCCTGATTGTTAGTCAGGACGCGGCTTGGGACAAGAGTATCAGTACTAATCAAAGGTCTCGCCTTCTCTAAACGGAACTCGCTGCAAAAAGAGGATTAGGGGAATCCGGCGGGCTGTGGTATTGACTTTTCCTGGAATCTGTACGGTCACTGACGTGCATATCAAGCATCAGAGATAATGGAGCGAGCTACCCCAATCAGGAGTTCGCCGAAAGGATTCGCCTGTAAGTGAATTTCTGGAGCCCAAAAACGTTTAAGTCCCTGATCCTGCCGGGCGCGCTGTTCCTGGTCGCCGCCTGCATCGTGTTCCAGGGTGCGTTTGGTTCCATTCCTTCCTCGGTAGTCCACTTCTACTTTTATTCCATCTTCGCCGCCGGCATCTTGCTGGCCTGGCGCTTCCACTCCAGCCGCATCCTGTTTGCACTCTGCACTGTGTTTCTTGCCCAGCGTGCTCTGGAATTCTTTTCTTCAGGCCGGCCCACCACAGCGGGGCCCGGTCGGATCGCCCTTGAAGCTGTGTCCTTTCTCCTTCCGCTGAACTTTATTGCCTTCTCGGTGTTTCGCGAACGAGGCTTGGGTTTTCCTGCCATCCTTCCCAGAATGGCGCTTTTGTTTTTCGAATCCGTGTTTGTCGCCGTCATATGCCGGCCCGGAGAAATCGTTGGTCCCGCATTTCTGCACTCCCGCTTTCTTGGCCGCATGTCCTGGACGCCCTTGCCGTCCCTCGCACTGCTGGCCTTCATGGCAGCTCTGGCCGTTCTGTTTGTGCGCCTAGTGCTCTATCGCAAGCCTACGGAAAGCGGGTTGCTGTGGGCCCTGCTGGCGACATTTCTGGCCTTTCAGGTCGGCGCGGTGGGCCCGGCCGCTACCGCATATCTGGCAACGGCGGGCCTGATCCTGATCAGTTCCATTATTGAAAATTCGTATTTCCTGGCTTACCACGACGAGCTGACGTCCCTGCCCGCGCGCCGTGCTTTCAATGACGCTCTGTTGCGTCTCGAAGAACCGTACGCGGTGGCTGTCGTCGATATCGATCACTTCAAGAACTTCAATGACACTTACGGCCACGAGACCGGCGATCAGGTCTTGCGCCTGGTAGCGGGCAAACTCGCCGGGGTAACCGGCGGCGGCCGCGCCTATCGCGTAGGGGGCGAGGAATTTTCCATTTTGTTTCCCGGGAAATCAGCCAAAGACGTCATGCCCCATCTGGAGCTGCTACGCACCGTAGTCGAAGTCTCTACCTTCCGCGTTCGTGGCGGTGAGGAACGCCGGGGCGCGGCTCGCACCCAGAAATCACGGCCTCCGGATTCGAGCGCTGGGGATTCCGAAAATCAGGATTCCCGCAGTCAGGACCCCTCTAATCAGGAAACGCGTAGTCAGGATGCCCAAGGCCAGGATTTTCGCAGTCACGAACGGCGAAGCTCCGAACGCCGGGCCCGGTCACGCCGGCCTCCCTCGCCGCGAAAGAGGGTCCGCCCTGTTACCTCCGAAGCGGGCAATCAGCAAATCTCGGTTACGGTCAGCATAGGTGCCGCCGAACCGAGTGGCAGGTACCGCTCGGTCGAACAGGTGCTTCAGGCCGCTGATCAAGCCCTGTACCGGGCCAAACAAGGCGGACGCAATCGGGTGGAGTTGTCATCCGCGCCTCGCGCTGCCAGGCTCAAGCGAAATATCGCTTGAGATTTGCCGGCTCACGGACGGGCTGCCTGCGCGCTGATCCAGCTTTCAACCTGGGAATGCAGGACACCCAACGGCAGGGGGCCGCTGCCGACCACCTCGTCGTGAAATGCGCGCAGGTCGAATTTGGCGCCCAGCTTCTGTCGCGCCTCTTCGCGTAATCTCAAGATCTCCAATTGTCCCAGCTTGTAGGCCAGCGCCTGTCCCGGCCAGGCGATGTAGCGGTCCACTTCACTCTGCACATTCGGCTCGTCCATCGCGGTGTAGCGATGGAAGTATTCCACCATCTGTTCCCGAGACCAGTGTTTCTCATGCACCCCGGTATCGATGACTAGGCGGATCGCCCGCCACATTTCGTTTTCCAGCCTTCCGTAATCGCTGTAAGGGTCCTCGTAGAAACCAATCTCTTTGCCCAGCCGCTCCGAGTAAAGAGCCCAACCCTCGACGAAAGCGGTGTATTCACCATTCTTGCGAAACGAGGGCAAATCCCTCAGTTCCTGAGCGATAGAGATTTGCAGGTGATGTCCGGGCACACCTTCATGGTAGGCAATGGCCTCAATGTTCAGCGTCAGCCGGTGCTCCGGGTCCCACTCATTCACGTTGATATGCCCGGGACGTGACCCATCCTGCGCTCCGGCGTTGTAGTCAGCGGGAACCGCATTCTTGGCGCGAAATTGGTCCATGGGGATGACCTCGAGCTTGTTCTGCGGCAGCCGTCCAAACAGCTTGGGCAGTTGCGCTTCCATCTGCCGCGTGTACCTGGTGTACAGGTCGAGCACTTGCTGGCCCGAAGTTGCGTAGAACTTGCGATCGTTCTTGATGTGTTCGTTCAGACGGGCCAGGTCATTGAAGCCCAGCTTGCGTGCCAGCGCCAGCATTTCTGCTTCGGTGTCGGCCAGCTGCTTCAACCCGATCTGGTGTATTTCCTCCGCAGTCAGGTCGGTCGTGGTCATGCGCCGGATTTGAAAGCGATAGCGTTCCGCGCCATCGGGCAGCGCCCAGACTCCCGGCTCGGTTCGGCCATGAGGAGCGTAGTCGTCACGCACAAATGCGGCAAAGCGTTTGTACGCAGGAAGAATCTCGCCCTGGATTGCGGCCAGCACAGCCGATCGCAGCCGCTTCTGATCGGCGTCAGAGATTCCCGCCGGAAAGTTGCTTAGCGGTTTGGCGAATGGGCTGGCCTCAGCGCTCGTGTCTGAAATCTCCTGCGTTTGCGCCCCGACTTTTTCCAGCAGGTACCGAGGCTGCATGAGCCCGTCTTTCATGCCTTGCCGCATGTTGCCGGTCACCTGATCGAGCGCCCCGGGGATCTGATGCAATCGCGACAGATAGTTGTCGTAGTCCCTCACAGTTTTGAAAGGCGTCAAACCCAGCATCTCGAGCCATCCGAGATGCGGCCCTTCCATCTGATTCACCGGCATTTCCCACGGTTTGAAACGAGCTTCTTCGATGTCCTGGCGCAAGTTTCGGATCATCAACTCCCGGCTGAGGACGTCCTGCGCAGACATGCCCGCGGGATTTAGCGCCTCGAAACGGTCGAGGAACTTGCGTCTCGCTTCCAGATCGGACTGATAAGACCCAAGCGAACGGTCCTTGAGACGATCGTTGTAGCGGTTGTCCCCGAGCGATGTCGCCATTTCAGGACTGGACCGCAGCTCGTACTGCCACTCTTCGTCGAACAGCGAAAGCAGCTGGGTTCGGCGGCTCTCGATATCCGCAGCCTGTCCGGTGGCTTGCGTTTTCTGGGCTGTCAGCGCAGCCGGAAACCAACAGACCGCGACGGGAATCAGGACCACGATAGCGCAGATGCGTGCTACCCCTACCTTCATTAAGGCCTCCTGGAATGTTCCTGAGTCGACAGATTGTCTGGCGGCAAGACTTCCCTTCGCAACTGGATATTCTATACAGCAGCGACCAGTTGATATGGAACCAATCCCCATCGCGATCGAAAACCTGCGAGGGCCGCAACCGATATACTGTTAGGCAACCGCCAGAACCCCAGCATTCTGCAGAGGGAGCAATTTGAAGATATCAGGACAATCGATCATCGGCTCGCATTCGGCGCTCAACGCGGGACAACCCTTTCGTGCTACCAATCCGCGCACTGGCGAGAACCTGCCGCCGGACTTCTTCTCCGCCGGACCAGAGGAAGTGAATCGGGCTGCGAGCCTGGCCCAGCAAGCGTTCGCCACCTACGGCCAGGTCTCGGGTCGTGAAAAAGGAAAGTTTCTGCGCACCATCGCAGCCAGAATCGAAGGCGCGGTGGATGAACTGGTCGAACGCGCCGAGCAGGAGACGGCCCTTCCGAAACCCCGCTTGCAAAGTGAAACTGCGCGCACCAGCGGCCAGCTTCGCCTTTTCGCGCAAGTGGTGGAGGAGGGTTCGTGGGTGATGGCGCGGATCGACCGGGCTGACGCCGGCAGTAAGCCTCCCAAGCCCGATTTGCGTTCAATGCTGCATTCCCTGGGCCCGGTAGTGATTTTCGGCGCCAGCAATTTTCCGCTGGCCTTCTCGGTGGCGGGCGGAGACACCGCCTCTGCGCTGGCGGCGGGAAATCCGGTCATCATCAAAGCGCATCCTGCGCACCCGGGCACCAGTGAACTCGTGGGCCAGTTGGTACGGGAAAGCGTTCAGGAATGTGGCTTTCCGGAAGGAGTTTTCTCTCTCTTGCTGGACTCCGGCACCGAGGTGGGCGTGGCCCTAGTCAAGCATCCGCTGGTGAAAGCTGTAGGTTTTACGGGATCGCACAAGGCCGGGAGGGCGATCATGGATGCGGCCGCCGCCCGTCGCGAACCTATACCGGTCTTTGCCGAGATGGGCAGCACCAATCCCGTTTTTATTTTGCCCGGCGCGCTGCGGGACAATGGCGAGAGCATCTCAAGCGGAATGTACAAGTCTTTTACCCTGGGAGCCGGCCAGTTTTGTACGAAGCCTGGAATCGTGTTTCTGCCCGGAAATGACGACGCTGCAACGTTCGTCGACAAACTGAAGAGCTCAGTCCTCGAGTCGGGCCAGTTCAACATGCTGACATCCGGAATCAGATCTGCTTATCAATCCGCCACGGTGCGTCGGAAGACGGAAACAGCAGCGAAGCTTCTGGCCGAGAGACCAGCCTCGGCCAACGACCAGGAACTGGGCGTGGGCGCTGCGATTTTCGAAGCCGATACGGAATCATTCCTGCGAAATCCGGAATTGGCCGCGGAGGTCTTCGGCCCTGCTACCCTTGTCGTCCGCCACTCCTCCCGCGCCCAGGTGTTGGAACTTGCGCGCAGCCTCGACGGTCATTTGACGGCGACCATTCATGGCACGGAAGCTGACCTTCGCGAGTTCAGCGATCTAATTGCGATTCTGAAGAATAAAGTCGGCAGGCTGGTGTTTAACGGTTTTCCCACTGGGGTCGAAGTTTCGCACGCCATGGTGCACGGCGGCCCCTATCCCTCGACCTCCGATGGACGCTCGACTTCAGTGGGTAGCCAGGCAATCTTCCGTTTTTGCCGGCCTGTTTGTTACCAGGGATTTCCCGAATCCGCTCTGCCTGACGAGTTGCGAAACGGCAACCCACTAGGTATCTGGCGAATGGTGGATGGAGGAACGACCAGAGAAGCGCTGACGCTTTGACCTCGAAGTTTGCATCCCGCCGCGCCGATCAGACTGTCTCCGGTTCTAACGCTTTGGCGGAAAGCGCTTCGGCCGCGAGCGCCGCGCCCCCTGCGATGCCGGCGTCCCCACCATAGAAAGCGGGAAGCAGGGGAATCTCCTGGCAACGCTGGTTGACACAGCAACTGGGAAGGAGGGCGCGAATTTCGCCGAGGAAGGGTTGCATCAGATCTGCCACACCTCCGCCCAGAATGATCACGTCAGGTTCCAGCAAATCGATCATGTTGCCCAGCCACACAGATAGCAGCTTTACGGTTTCCCGCAGCGTCTCCCCGGCCAGGGGATCGCCCTGGGCATAAGCTTCACCTACCATTTCAGCGGTAACATTGCCGCACTCTCCGTGTGCCAGGCGCAGGAGAACCGAGTGCGGCATTCCATTTGAGCTGAGCTTCGCCCGTGCCCGTTTAGCGATAGCCGGGCCGGCCGCAAATGCCTCGATGCAGCCGGGCTTGCCGCATCCGCAGAGCGGGCCGCGATAGTCAATGCTGACGTGGCCGCCTTCTCCCGCCGCACCCGTGCGCCCATGATAAATTTGGCCGTCGAACACAATTCCGGTTCCAATTCCCGTCCCCAGGATGGTCAGGAAAACGTTGCGATAACCGCGCCCCGCGCCCCACAAAGCCTCCGCCAACGCCGCGGCGTTGGCATCGTTGTCGACCTTGACCGGAACTTTGTATTTCTGTGAAATTTCGTCCGCCAGGGGAAATCCGCGCCAGCAAGGCAGGTTGGGAGGATTGATGATCACCCCCGTTTTGGGGTCGAGCGGGCCGGGACAGCAAATGCCGATCCCACGCAACAAGCGTTCACATCCCGAGGTTGCCGCTTTCGCGCAAACCTGGTCGATGGCTTTGATAACGGTTGCCAGAGCGGCAACAGGTCCATCGTTCGGCAACATGAGAACGCGGGTGTGATGGTGAATCTCGCCGGACGGAGTGACCAACCCGGCGGCGATCTTGCTCCCGCCAATGTCTACTCCGACGACGAAGCCCGGTAGGGCTGAGGATGACTCGGTTTCCATAGGTTCCGCTAGGCCGGCTGCCTTACTGGAACAGGCCTCGACCCTCTGAACGCGTAAAAAATAATGTACAGGTAGCAGATGGCCGGCAAAATGAATGCGTGGTGAAGTCCGATCATGTCGGCCAGGCGGCCTTGCGCCAGGGGAATCAAGGCTCCGCCCACGATGGCCATAATCAGC
>Ga0137410_10003587_pt1 | contig 10511 bp, 8 predicted proteins | sample CZODoug1_16funga_FD_108878 | JGI IMG/M metagenome (GOLD analysis project Ga0137410, IMG submission 108878) | Vadose zone soil fungal communities from Angelo Coast Range Reserve, California, USA - CZODoug1_16fungal (Illumina Assembly) | ecosystem: Environmental > Terrestrial > Soil > Vadose zone... | reverse complement strand
TCGCGCGGATACATCGATGCAGCGATTGACGAGCTGCGCGCGGCCTGCGGCCTCAATCCCTCGTACCTTCAGGCGCAGTCCAGTCATATCATGGCGCTGCATAGTTCGGATCGGATCAGTCCCGAAGAGATCGCTGCGACCATCCGGGAGTGGGGGGCGCGTTTCTCCCTGGAACACCCGGCGTCGGCGCCATCCAGCGTGCGTCCGGGCGCCGACCACCCAGAACGATTGCGCGTGGGATTCATCTCCGGTGATTTTCGAACGCACTCCGTGGCTCACTTTTTTGAACCCATCTTGAGCGCGCGCGACCGCGGCGCCTTTATGTATGTCCTGTACAGCAATTCTCATCTTCAGGACGCGGTAACCGACCGCTTGCGCGCGTATGCGGATGACTGGCGCGATATCTGGCGACTGACTGACGACGCATTGATCGAGCTGATCCGCACCGATCGGATTGATATCCTCGTCGACCTCTCGGGACACACGGCATCCAACCGGTTGGCGGTTTTCGCGCGACGTGCCGCGCCCGTGCAAGTCAGCTATCTGGGATACCCAGCCTCGACTGGCCTCGCGACGATGGACTATCGCATTACCGATGCCGTTACCGATCCGCCGGTATCTGCCGACGCTTGGCATTCCGAGCGCCTGCTGCGTCTGCCCGATTCCCAATGGTGCTTTCGGCCGTTCGGAACTCCGGCGGTACCGGGTCCGCTGCCCGCATGCGAAGCGGGTTTCGTCACATTCGGCAGTTTCAACAACCTGACAAAAGCCAGCGACACTCTGCTTCGCTGCTGGGTTCAGATTCTCGTCAAATTACCGACCTCACGCCTGCGCCTGACTCGCCTTCGCAGTGCGCAACGTGCGGCCGAAATTGTCTCCCTGTTCGGACGATCGGGGGTGGCCCCGGAGCGCCTCGAGTGTGTGCCCTTTGCAAACGACCCGCCGTATGGGCTGCAATTTGCGGGAGTCGACATCGCATTGGACAACTATCCCTACAACGGTGTCACGACGACCTGCGAGTCGCTCTATGTCGGCGTACCGGTCGTTTCGCTGTATGGCCGCAATGGTGTCTCGCGCAGCGGCCTGAGTCTTCTTGGCACGCTCGGATTAGCTGAGCTGGCGGCATCTACACCGGAGCAGTACGTTGGAATTGCGGTTGCGCTGGCAAGCGACCTATCTCGGCTCGAGCAACTGCGTGCATCGCTGCGTGCCCGCTTTGAGCAATCGTCGCTGCGCGATGAGAAGCGCTTCACGGCGAAATTCGAGGAACTATTGCGCACTGCCTGGCAACAGTACCTCGAGCACTCCAAGTAGCTCCTCACGCGCCCAGACGTCATGGCGAATTTGAGCGCCACTTATTCCTCCCAGCGCTGCGGATCGCTGAAAACGATCCTAAAGACGCTGCCATCGCCGCTGCGCGGCTCGTAGAGCAAAATAGCGCGGTTGAGCTGGCACAGTTCGCGCGCAATGAATAGCCCGAGGCCGGTGCCGCCCTTGCGGCCGGTAAAAAACGGCTCGAAAATACGATCCACGGCTTGGGGCTCAATTCCCGGCCCGCGATCGGCGACTTCGAGAAAAGGCCGATTGCTAGGATTCAAACGACCCAGTTTGATCTCGACGCTGATCCCGCCACTTACCTCGCCGTATTTGATGGCGTTGTCGCAGAGATTCCAGACCACTTGATGCAAGTGGCTCGGATCGAAGCGGACCTCCAGATTGTCCGCGTCTTCGATAAACCCGATCCGGGCCCTGGGAACTTGCATGGTTTCGCAAAATTCACCCAAAAATTCCTCGATCCAGTCACCAAGCGTGAGGCGGGTCGGCTTGGTTGCTTCGCGGCGCGACAGTTGCAATACATTGTTGATGATGGTGCTGACGCGTTCGGAGTTGTTGCGGATGATGTCGGTCAGGCGGCGTTCGCCCGGTCCGATGCTGGGGCTCTCGGCGAGGAGCTGGCCGGCGTGACTCATGGCGCCGACGGGGTTGCGGATTTCGTGCGCAATGCTGGCGGACAACCGCCCAAGCGCGGCGAGCTTGCCCTGCTGCACGCGCTCGGCCATCAGGCTGGTGTCTTCGAGGAATATCAGGGTAGGCCCGGGCGAGTTTCCCCCCATGGGAGCGAAGTGGGGTTGAATCACGCGCGCGCCGTCAGAAGCAACGAAGGTCGACGGCGAATTCTCGCTGCGCTCGCTTTGGCGCCACGTGGTCAGGGAGTACAGCAGGCGCGGCGACACCTCGCCCACCAATGCGTCGGGCACGGCATGGTCGTCGCCGAGTATCTCTGCCGCGGATTCGTTGATGAGGCGAATTTTATCGGCGGCGTCGACCACCAGCAGACTTTCGCGCAGATGCTGCACGATGTATTGGGAGAGCTCGGCGAGGTTTGCGAGATCGAGGTCCTTCTGGCGAACCAGGTCTTCGCTCTCGCGCATGCGGCTGGCGACGAAGCTTGCAGCGGCCGCTATCGTGAATAAGACGGTCCCCAAGAGGCCAGCGGTCGCATAGGAAACTAAGTCGGCGTGTCCGCTCAGCTGCTGCCAGATGGTGTCGGCGAGCACTGCGATGGCGGCGACCGCTGCGAGGAAGAGGGCGCTGCGCGGCGGCAGCAGGAACGCCAGCGCGCCGACGGGAAGCAGAAGCAATAGACCGAGACCGCTGGCGATTCCGCCACAGGCATGCAACAGCAGCATGAGGAGCGTGAGGTCTACCGTCGCCTGCAGGATGGTCTGCACGTAAACGCTGGCGAGACGCCGGCGCACCACAATGACGCTGCCCAGCCCGAAGCATAGATAAGCGACAGTGACGCCGAAGAAGAGCTGCGGATATACGACAGCGAAGCCGCGCGCGCCGCCCAGAGGATATAGCGCCAGGAGGACCAGGGACGCTAAAACCCGGTACAAATTGAGCAGGCCGAGCACGCGCCAATTCAGTGCGGGCTCGGAGGCTATGCTGCGGTCGGTTCGGCGGTTCAACGGTGTGCATCCCCAAGGCGTCTTTGCGCTGCCCTCGAGCTTAATCTATTATCTGGATACCTGGATGGGCGCATCGTTCATCCAAATATTGACGCGCGCGGGCTACGTCGTGTTTCAACTCGACAACCTCGGCAGCGCTTTCCGAGGGACGGCCATCCAGGCTCCGATTCATGGCAAGCTCGGAATCTCAAGGGCAAACTCCTGGTGATGCACGGCATGGCGGATGACAACGTGCTTTTCACCAACAGCAGCAAGCTGCAGGACCTGGGCAAGCCGTTCGACGTCATGGTCTACCCGGGGGCGAAGCACGGACTCACACGGCAGCATGATGGGCGCCACGCTTACGCCACGATCAAACGATTCTTCGACGACAATCTCCGGCCTTGACGAACTTGGACTCATCGAAACGGCTTGGGGATCTCCTCCCGCCAATTAGTGCGGCCGCGTGACGAGCTTCACGTTCCATCAGACCTATTCGTGCTGACCGACACGATCCCGCTGGAACGATACGGGCTATCTTTGACATATCGGGGCCCTGTGCGCGGTGCGGCAGGGCACCGCGAAACTCAACAACGGAAAATTCCATCAATGTTTGCACCCGCCCTGACAATCCTGTTGTCGTCATTCTTGCTGTTTCTGGTCCAACCCATATTGGCCAAACAGATCCTGCCATGGTTCGGCGGTTCCGCGGGTGTCTGGACGATCTGTCTGATGTTCTTCCAGCTCGTGCTGTTGCTCGGTTATGCCTATGCACACTGGATCACACGACTGCGCGAACCACGCCAGGTTACCTTCCACATCCTCTTGCTGGTGGTGAGCTGCCTTACGTTGCCCATTATTCCAGCGACGTTCTGGCAGCCCGGCCAGGATACGGTGCCGGCGTTGCGAATACTGGGACTCTTGGCCGCGACGGTTGGATTACCGTACTTCGTGCTCGCGTCGACGGCGCCTTTGCTGCAGCGTTGGCTTAGCGGCGATGCCAATTTTCGAACGCACGAACGCTCAATTTATCGCCTTTTTGGCCTGTCAAACTTGGGCTCATTAGGCGGGTTGTTGAGCTATCCCTTCGTGATAGAGCCGTCTGCGTCGTTGCGCGTGCAGGCGTGGGTTTGGAGCGCCGGTTACGCGCTCTTTGTCGTTTGTTTCGTCGTTTACGCCTGGAGGAGGAAAAGGTCTGGCATCTGTCAGGACGCGATCCCAAGCCCGGGACTTCCTCCCTCACCCCTGCGCTATGTTTACTGGATAGGGTGTGCCGCCCTTGGGTCGACTCTGCTGCTATCCGTGACCAACCAGATCACCCAAAACGTTGCATCCATCCCGTTCCTCTGGATCGTCCCATTGAGCTTGTATCTTTTGAGCTTCGTAATCTGCTTCGAGGGGCGCGCTGGGCGCGGATGGTACGAACGGCGAATATGGATTACGCCCGCCATGCTGGCCACTGGCGCCATGGCATGGGCTCTCTTCGCGGATCAGTCCGTTCCCTCCATCTTCATAGCGTTGCCTGTATTCGCCCTCGGAATTTTCCTTGGTTGCGTCGTGTGTCACGGCGAGCTCGCCCTCAGCAAGCCCAATCCGCGATATCTGACACACTTTTTTCTGAGCGTGGCGGCCGGCGGCGCATTGGGTGGCTTGTTGGTTGGACTCGTGGCTCCCCAAGTTTTCAATCACTACTGGGAAATGCCCCTTGCTCTGTGCGTACTGGCGGCATTCGGGATTCACTGCTGCTCGGAGGAGACTCGCACGTACCCCAGAAGGTCCTGGACGACGATTTTCATCGCAGCATCGATTGCCACTGGACTGATCCTGCTCCTTCTCGGAGGATTTCCTCCGGCGCTCGATTCTTACGCTCTGCCGTGGGCAAAGATTGTGAAAGGGGACGCTCGTTGGGGTTGTGCCGCATTGTTGTTGTTGTCAGCTCTGCTGTTTCAGAAATACGGCTTGCTTCGCGCGGTCGGTGTCACTGCGATGCTTTGCACCCTGGTCTTTTTTGGGCACTATGTACACAATGTGTCGGCGGGCACGGAGTTTGCCGTTCGAAATTTCTACGGCACGCTCACTGTAATCGAATCACGCCGCGGCGCGGAGCACATTCGCCAGCTCAAGCACGGCGTCATCGTCCACGGTTGGCAGATTATGGAGTTGCCGCGGCGGCGGGCTCCGACCACCTACTATGGAGAAACCTCGGGAATCGGCCGCGCGATTCTTTCAGACCGCCGCGCACATGGACCCATACGGATTGGCTCGATCGGACTAGGTGCGGGTACTCTGGCTGCTTACGGACGACCTGGAGACTTGTTTCACGTCTACGAGCTGAATCCAGCCGTCCTGGGAATCGCCCGAGATCAATTCGCCTATTTCAAAGACAGTGAGGCTCGGATCGAACCGGTACTCGGTGATGCACGCCTTTCCTTGGAACGCGAAATTTCGCGGGGCACGTTCGACAGACCGGGTCAACGGTTCGATGTCTTGTCCATTGACGCCTTTTCCGGGGACGCCATTCCGGTGCATTTGATCACCCGTGAGGCATTCGCGATCTATACGCGAGCAATCAAGCCCGACGGAGTCATTGCGTTTCACGTGTCAAACCAATATTTGAAACTGTCGCAGGTTGTCGAACAAATCGCACATGACGCCGGCTTCCGGGCGGCGCTAATCGCTGACCGCCCGGCAATCACGGAACTGACTACACCTTCGGACTGGGTGCTTGTTACCAGAGATACGGCGTTTCTCCAGCGGCCGGAAATCGCCGGTCACACCACTCCCATCGATTTTCGCGCGGGTCTGCCGGTATGGACCGACCAATTCAGCAATCTGTTTCAGGTCCTGAAATGGCCCACGCTATAGCGATGTTCAATTCAAGCACGAAGCTCGTTTACCCGGTTGCACCGCAATTCCACGCCTCCGCGAGCGCGATTCCGCGGGCATATACGGGAAGGGGGACCGATGTGCACAACCCAGCAAGTTCGTCTTTCTCAAGTTCGTACCGCATGACCAGAAAATCGGCGCCGGCGCCCGCCGCCTGATCCTGAGTTCTTCATGGAGCTCGCGCGCGAGGCCCGCGGCACGCTCCTCTTCCGGCTCGAGTTTGCTGCCGGGAAACTCCCAGCCGCCCGCGAGATGAGTGCCGGTTGGACGATCTTGAAGATGCGGTGAAACCGCTTAGATGCGCAAAATGCGGGCAAAAGCGGTGTTCAACTCGGACAGTCGAAGAATCAAAACCTTAGGGATTCAAGAGCGATTAGTAGGTTAAAATTTGTGGTTTTGTATCTGCGGCTATTTTGAGTTAGAGCCTTTAGTATATTAGATCTTAATTCAGAATAGCCCGCCTTATGCGACAGACCAGGCATTGAGGACAATTAATGAATTTGCACGAGTATCAATCCAAGCAGCTTTTTGCCCAATACGCCATCCCGGTCCCGAAAGGCGAGGTGGCGGGCTCGCCCGCGGAGGCCGTGGCCGCTGCTCTGAAGTTGGGCGGCTCGCTGTGGGTGGTGAAGGCTCAGGTCCATGCGGGCGGACGCGGCAAGGCGGGCGGCGTCAAGGTGGCGAAGGATCTGGACGCGGTGCGCGCCGCCGCCAAGGCGATGCTGGGGACGGTGCTGGTGACTCATCAAACCGGCCCCGAAGGGCTGCCGGTTCATCAGGTCTATGTGGAGCTGGGGTCGAAGATCGCGCGTGAGATTTACTTGAGTCTGGTGCTGAATCGCGAGGCCGGGCACATCGCCTTCGTGGCTTCGGCGGCCGGGGGCATGGACATCGAAGAGGTGGCGTTTCACTCGCCGGAGAAGATCATTCGCGTCAACATTCATCCAGCGGCGGGCTTGCAGGACTTTCAGGCGCGGCAATTGGCGTTCGGGTTGGGATTGAGCGGTGCGCAAATTGCGCAATTCGGAAAAATGGCTCATGCGCTCTACCAGCTGTATTTGGAACGCGATGCGAGCCTGGTGGAGGTCAATCCACTGATCGTGACGGGGGACGGCGATCTCCTGGCGCTGGACGCCAAGATCAACATCGAAGACAACGCGCTGTTCCGGCACAAGGACCTGGCGGCCATGCGGGATGACTCGCAAGAGGATCCGATGGAGCGCCGGGCGGCGGAACACGATCTCAACTATGTGTCGCTCGACGGGAATATCGCCTGCATGGTGAATGGCGCGGGACTCGCCATGGCCACCATGGACCTCATCCAATTGCATGGCGGCAAGCCCGCGAATTTCCTGGATGTGGGCGGCGGGGCCACCAAGGAGCGCGTCGCCGAGGCGTTCAAACTGATCCTGTCCAACCCCAAGGTCACGGCGATTTTGATCAATATCTTCGGCGGCATCGTCCGCTGCGACATGATTGCGGAAGGGATTATCGCGGCCGTCAAAGAGGTGGGGGTGAGGATTCCGGTCATCGTGCGTCTGGAAGGCACCAATGCGCCTTTGGCGAGGGAGATTCTGGCCAAGAGCGGGCTTGCCATTACGCCGGCAAGCAATCTCACCGACGCGGCCAAGAAGGCCGTGAGCATGGCGGGAGCGCATTCATGAGCATTTTGGTCGACAAGAATACCCTCGTGATTTGTCAGGGTTTTACAGGCAAGCAGGGCACCTTTCATTCGGAGCAAGCGTTAGCCTATGGCACCCAGCTCGTCGGCGGGGTGACGCCGGGACGGGGCGGAGAGAAGCACTTAGGGTTGCCGGTCTTCGACACCGCCCAAGAAGCGGTTGCCCGCACCGGCGCGACGGTGAGTATGATCTATGTGCCGGCGCCGTTCGCGGCGGACGCGATACTGGAGGCGGCCGACGCCGGGGTGGAACTCATCGTGTGCATCACGGAGGGGATTCCCGTCAACGACATGGTGCGCGTCAAGGCGACGCTCGCGAGCTACAAGACCCGCCTGATCGGGCCGAATTGTCCGGGCATCATTACGCCCGGGGAGTGCAAGATCGGCATCATGCCGGGGTTCATCCACAAAAAGGGCCGGGTGGGCATCGTTTCGCGCTCGGGTACACTGACCTATGAGGCGGTATTTCAAACCACCCATATCGGCCTCGGCCAGAGCACCTGCGTCGGCATCGGCGGCGACCCGGTGCGCGGGATGAACTTCATCGACGTGCTGGAGCTGTTCGAGGCGGATCCGCAAACCGAAGGCATCGTCATGGTGGGCGAGATCGGCGGCAGCGACGAGGAAGCCGCGGCGGCCTACATTCACGAGAATGTGAGCAAGCCCGTGGTTGCGTACATCGCCGGCGTGGCGGCGCCTCCGGGTAAGCGTATGGGCCATGCGGGCGCCATCGTCGCCGGCGGCAAGGGTACGGCGGCGGCCAAATTCGAGGCGCTGGAAGCGGCGGGGATCACGACGGTGCGCTCGCCGGCGGAGATGGGCTCGGCCATTGCGAAGCGGCTCAGGGGCTCGGGTTCAGCGGCGAAGGCGGGCGTGGGATCCAAGGGAACCGTGATACCCAAGGGGGCCGCGGCGTCCAAGGGGAGGGCGACATCCAGGAGGGTGCCGAAGAAAGCCGCCCAGACCTTCGCCAAGAAGGGGCTGAAACCTGGCGCCGCGAAGGCAGTCAAAAGCATCTTGAAGAAGGCGGTCAAGAAACCTGTGAAACCACTGGGAAGGCGCAGCCCGCGGCGCCCGAAATAGGGGACTAGTTTGACTCATCCGCGGCGGTTGCGTTGTGTCATGGCGCAGCTCAATTTGGTCGTCGGCGACGTCGACGGCAATACTTCGCGCATCGTGGCGGCGGCGGCCGCTGCGCGCGATCAGCATCATGCGGACGTAGTTCTGGTGCCCGAACTTGCCGTGTCGGGCTATCCGCCGGAAGACTTGTTGTTCCATTCCGGCATGCGTCTGCAGGTGGGCCGCTCGCTCGATCGATTGAAGCAGGAAGTGCGCGGCATCACCCTGATCGCCGGGTATCCGGAATATGTCGGGACCAAGATCTTCAATTCGGCGATCGTAATTCGCGACGGCGCCGTGCTCGCCAATCATCGCAAGGCCTGTTTGCCGAACTACCGAGTGTTCGACGAAAAGCGCTATTTTACGCCCGGCACCGAACCCACTCTGGTCGACCTCAACGGCGTAAAAGCGGGCGTGCTGGTGTGCGAGGACGTTTGGGATGCGGCGCCTGCGCGTCAGGCGCGCGAGGCCGGCGCGCAAGTGCTCTTGGTCATCAATGCTTCGCCTTACGAAGTCGATAAACAAACCCAGCGCGAGCAAGAGGTCGCGTGTGCCCGCGTGGGCGAGGCGCGCATACCGCTGGTATTCGTCAATCTCGTAGGCGGACAGGATGAACTCGTGTTTGACGGCAATTCCTTCGTGATGGACGCGCAAGGCAGCGTCACGATGCGGGCGCCGGCGTTCACCGAGGGTATGTACGTCGTGGATCTGGTGGTGGATCCGTCGGGGGCGGTCAAGCCTCTGCCCGGCGACATCGTGCCGCTGCAAGGCCAGGAAGAGAGTGTGTACGGGGCGCTGGTGCAGGGCACGCGCGACTATGTGGACAAGCATCGCTTTCCCGGTGTGGTACTGGGGCTTTCCGGAGGTGTGGATTCGGCTTTGACCCTGAGTATCGCGGTTGATGCGTTGGGTGCGGATCGCGTGCATTCCGTGGCCATGCCCTCCCGCTATACCTCGCAAATGAGCAAGGACGATGCGGCGCTGCAGGCCAAGTGGCTCAACGTCAAGCACAGCGAGATTTCCATCGAGGGCATGTTCGAGGCGACTCTGGCCGCCCTGAAGGATGAATTCGCCGGCCGCGCGCCGGATACAGCCGAAGAGAATATTCAGTCGCGCTGCCGCGGCGTGCTGTTGATGGGAATATCCAACAAGACCGGCAAGATGTTGCTCACCACGGGCAATAAGAGCGAGATGGCGGTGGGTTACGCCACGCTCTACGGCGACATGGCGGGCGGATTTGCGCCCATCAAGGATTGCAGCAAGTTATTGGTGTATCGGCTGTGCGCCTGGCGCAATGCTCGGTCGCGTGTAATTCCCGCGCGTGTCATCGAGAGGCCCCCGTCGGCGGAGCTGCGCTTCGAACAGAAGGACACCGACAGCTTGCCGCCCTATGAAATTCTCGACCCGATTCTCGAGGCCTTCATCGAAGAGGACTTATCGGTGGATCAGATCGCGGCACGGGGCTTCGATCGGGCCACGGTGGGGCGTATTTTGGATCTGGTGAAGCGCAACGAGTACAAGCGCCGTCAGGCGCCCCCCGGCGTACGCGTGAGCGGCCGCGCGTTCGGGCGCGATTGGCGGTATCCGATCACGAGTGGGTACAAGACGCGGTAGAGACCGGTTCTCGCTAAAAGAGTGCCCACCAGTGCTTCTTGGGGAGGATGTCCTTGGTGTCGCCGGGGAAGTTGGCGGCGTATACCTTCTCGGCGTTGGACGCTAGATCCGTCGTGTGGAGGTCGCGGTAGGCGTCCACGAGGACCTTCAGGGATCCTTTCACGGCCGGGGCGCCGTCATAGTTCTCGACGCAGTACTTGGCGCGATTGATCGCGCCCACGTAGGCGCCGCGCCGCATGTAGTAGAGGGCGACATGCAGT
>Ga0137410_10003580_pt1 | contig 10518 bp, 12 predicted proteins | sample CZODoug1_16funga_FD_108878 | JGI IMG/M metagenome (GOLD analysis project Ga0137410, IMG submission 108878) | Vadose zone soil fungal communities from Angelo Coast Range Reserve, California, USA - CZODoug1_16fungal (Illumina Assembly) | ecosystem: Environmental > Terrestrial > Soil > Vadose zone... | reverse complement strand
CGCCGAAGCCGCCGCCGTCGAGCGGGTGTTCGGTCCGAATGTGCGCGGCCTCGCGGTCAGCTCCACGAAATCGATGACCGGCCATCTGCTCGGCGCGGCCGGCGGCGTCGAGGCGGTGTTCAGCGCGCTCGCGATCCGCGACCAGGTCTCGCCGCCCACCATCAACCTGCGCAACCCGGACCCGGATTGCGATCTCGACTACGTGCCGAACGCGGCGCGCAAGATGCCGATCCGCATCGCGCTCTCCAACTCCTTCGGCTTCGGCGGCACCAACGGCACGCTCGTCCTGAAGCGCGTTTGAACGCTCTCGTTCTTCGTCTTCGTCCCTCGCCGTTTCTGGCGGTCGTGATCGTCGCTTTGCACACCGTGGCCGCGGCCTGCGTGCTGGCGGTGCTGCCCGGTATCGCGGCGGTTCTGCTGGCGCTCGCGCTTTTCCTCCTCGGGCTGGCGGCGGCGTGGAGCCGCGCGCTGCTGCGCTCGCGTTTCTCGGTGCGCGCGCTCGAGATCAGCGGCGCGGCGCTCACGCTCGAGCTGAGCGGCGGCGACAGGATCGCCGCGCAGGTCGCCGAGCGCCGCTATGTCAGCCGCCTCGCCGTGACCCTGCCGCTGCGGCGGCCGCGCCGCACGCTGCTCGTGACCGCGGACATGCTGCCCGCGCCGGACTTCCGGCGGCTGCGCATCTGGGCGCTGTGGGGAAGGCTGCCCGGCGTGGCGGCGGCACAGCTGCCCGCCTGAGCGAGTCTTCGGGTCCGCCGTCGAACTATTTCCAAGTGGCCGTGTCTCTGGCACATAGGCGTTGCAGTTGCAGACGGGGTGGGGAGCCCTGGTGAGCGACCGCGAGATCGACAGTCTGCTGGTCGCGCGGGCGCAGCAAGGCGACAAGCAGGCGTTCAACCTGCTGGTCGAGAAGTATCAGCGCAAGCTGTCGCGGCTGCTGTCTCGCTTCATCCGCGACCAGGCCGAGGTCGAAGATGTGACGCAGGAAGCGTTCATCAAGGCCTACCGGGCGCTCCCCGCATTCCGTGGCGACAGCGCGTTCTATACGTGGCTGTACAGGATCGGCATCAACACGGCGAAGAACTACCTCATGGCCATGGGCCGGCGGGCGCCGACGTCGACCGAAGTCGAGGCCGAGGATGCCGAGGGGTTCGAGGAAGGCGAGCAGTTGCGCGACATCAACACGCCGGAGAGCGTGCTGCTGTCCAACGAAATCGCGGAGACAGTGAACTCCACGATCGAGCAGCTGCCAGAGGAGTTACGTCGGGCGATTCAGATGCGCGAGCTCGAGGGCATGAGCTACGAGGACATCGCGCAGGCCATGGATTGCCCGATCGGCACCGTCCGCTCGCGCATCTTCCGCGCGCGGGAGGCGATCGCCGAGAAGCTGCGGCCGCTCCTCGATACGCGGAAGGACAAAAGGTGGTAGAGATAAGGTTGCACGAAAGGCTGGCGGGGGTATGAAAGACAGGATTTCGGCGTTGATGGACGGCGAGCTCGGCGATGGCGAGGCCGGCGACTCAATCGGACTGCTCGCGAGCGATGCCCAGGCGCGCGATGCCTGGCGCACCTACCACCTGATCGGAGACGCGATGCGCGAGGGCCGCTCGGTCGTCGCGCAGCGGCGCCCGGCGGCGAATGCGCCGCGCTGGCGGGTGGCTCTCCCAGCCATGGCCGTGGCCGCCGCCGTTACCCTCGTGTCCTGGGTTGCGTTCGCGCCGGTGCAACAGAATCAACTTGTGCAGCCGGCGCCGATCGCCGAGGCGAAACCCGCTATCGTGCCGCCGCCGCGCGCCGCCAACGACTACCTGCTCGCCCATCAGACCTTCTCCCCCCGGGTCGCGCTGCAGGGCATGACTGCCTACGTGCGCACCGTGTCCGACGAGGAGCCGCGCCGGTGATCAGCGGGCGCGTCCTCGCGCTCGCCGCTGCTCTGGGCGCCGGTGCGGCGCAGGCGCAGTCTCCCGAAAGTCTCGGCTGGCTGCGCAAGATGTACGATGCGTCGCAGAAGCTCTCCTACAGCGGCACCTTCGTCTACCAGCAGGGCGCGCGCAGCGAGACGTCCCGCATCACCCGCTACGGCGCTGGCGACATCGAACGGCTGGAAGTGCTCGACGGCATGCCGCGCGAGATCGTGCGCACCCGCGACACCGTGCGCTGCTACCTGCCCAACAGCAAGGTGGTGAAAGTCGAGAACCGCGCGGCCGACCGCACTTTCCCGGCGCTGCTGCCGGAGAAGGTCGGCGAGCTGGCGCGCCACTACGACATCAGCCTCGGCGAAGCCCGGCGCATCGCCGGCTTCGACTGCCAGGCGATCCTGCTCAAGCCCAAGGACAACCTGCGCTACGGCTACCGGCTGTACGCCGACGCGTCGAGCGGAATGCTGCTCAAGGCGATGACCGTGGACGCGAGCGGCGACACCATCGAGCAGTTCAGCTTCACGCAACTCTCGATCGGCAACGTGACGCGCGACATGGTGCGCTCGCGCCTTGCCGCCGAAGGCTGGCGCGTCGACAAGGCCGAAGCCTCGCCGGCGCACCTCACCGGCTGGAGCCTGAGCGCCGAGCTGCCGGGCTTTCGCAAGATCATGGAGCTGAAGCGCCGGCTTGGGGAATCGCGGCAGGCCGGCCAGGTCGTGTATTCCGACGGCCTGGCGGCGGTGTCCGTATTCATCGAGCCGCTCGACGCGCGTCACGAGGCGGTGCGCCCCGGCCTGGCGAGCGTCGGCGCGATCCACATCTACACGCGCGAGGTGGCGAACCACGTCGTGACGGTGGTCGGCGAAGCGCCGGCGGCAAGCGTGCAACGCATCGCCAACGCGGTCGAGTACCGGCGACCGCAGTAGAGTACTGACGGGAGAAAAGAACACATGAAGCTCACGCAGACCCTGGCGGCCCTCGCGTTCGCCATGCTTAGCTCCGTTGCGCTCGCCCAGGCACGCGACCTGCCGGATTTCACCCGGCTGGTCGAAGACCAGGGCGGCGCCGTCGTCAACATCAGCACCACCCAGGCGGTGCGTCGTTCCGCGGTGCCGCAGGTGCCCGGCATGGAAGACGAGGAGATGCTCGAATTCTTCCGCCGCTTCATCCCGCGCCAGCAGCCCGGACAGCCGGGGGCGCCGCGGCCGGAGAGCCGCTCGCTGGGCTCGGGCTTCATCATCAGCGCCGACGGCTACATCCTGACCAACGCGCACGTCGTCGAGGGCGCGGACGAAATCAACGTCAAGCTCACCGACAAGCGCGAGCTGAAGGCGAAGGTGATCGGCGCCGACCGCCGCACCGACATCGCCCTCATCAAGGTCGACGCCGCGGGCTTGCCGGCGGTGCGCTTCGGCGATGCCAGCAAGCTCAAGGTCGGCGAATGGGTGCTGGCGATCGGCTCGCCTTTCGGCTTCGAGAACACGGTCACTGCGGGCATCGTCAGCGCCAAGGGGCGCTCCCTGCCGCAGGAGAATTTCGTGCCGTTCATCCAGACCGACGTGGCGATCAACCCCGGCAACTCGGGCGGGCCGCTGTTCAACATGCGCGGCGAGGTGGTCGGCATCAACTCGCAGATCTACAGCCGCACCGGCGGCTTCATGGGGCTGTCGTTCGCCATTCCGAGCGATGTCGCCCTCGATGTGCAGAAGCAGCTCAAGGAAAAGGGCCGCGTCGCTCGCGGCCGGATCGGCGTCGTCATCCAGGAGGTGACGCGCGATCTCGCCACTTCCTTCGGTCTCGATCGCCCCCGCGGTGCGCTGGTCAACGCGGTGGAGAAGGGCAGCCCGGCCGACAAGGCCGGCGTCGAGGCGACCGATATCATCGTTTCCTTCGACAGTAAGGCGGTCGAGAGCTCGAGCGACCTGCCGCGCATCGTCGGCGGCACGCGCCCGGGAACGCAGTCGACGCTGGAAGTCTGGCGCAAAGGCGCCCGGCGGTCGCTCACCCTCACGGTCGGCGAATTGCAGGAAGACCGCGTCGCCTCGGCCGACAAGCCGGGTCGCAGCAAGCCGCAGGCCGAGGCGCCGGCGAACCGCCTCGGCATCGTCGTTGCCGAGCTCTCCGCCGACCAGAAGCGCGACATGCGCGTCCCCGGCGGAGTGGTGGTGACCGACGTGCGCCCCGACTCCAAAGCGGACGTGCGCAAGGGCGATGTGCTGCTGACGCTGGTCCACAAGGGCCAGCACACGGAATTGAAGTCGGTCGAGCAGTTCAACAAGCTGCTCGCCGGCCTCGACAGCAATGCGGTGATCACTCTGCAGGTGCGGCGCGGCGAGGCCACCTCGTTCGTGACCATTTCCGGCCTGACCGGCAAGGGCTGATTCCCATAGAATAGCGGCCCGAGGAGGGTGCCCGATGATGGGCACCCTCTTTCGTTATCTGGCGAAGCAATGGCACAAAGCCGCATCCGCAACTTCTCGATCATCGCCCACATCGACCACGGCAAGTCGACGCTCGCCGATCGCTTCATCCAGATGTGCGGCGGCCTGCCCGAGCGCGAGATGGCCGAGCAGGTGCTCGACTCGATGGATCTCGAGCGCGAGCGCGGCATCACCATCAAAGCCCAAACTGCGGCCCTTGAATATAAATCTCGTTCGGGAGAAGTTTATTTGTTGAACCTGATCGACACACCGGGGCATGTCGATTTCTCGTATGAAGTCAGCCGCTCGCTCGCCGCCTGCGAAGGCGCGGTGCTGGTCGTCGACGCCTCGCAGGGCGTGGAAGCGCAGACGGTCGCGAACTGCTACACCGCGACCGAGCAGGGCGTCGAGGTGATCCCGGTGCTGAACAAGATCGACCTGCCCTCGGCCGATCCGGAGAAGGCGATCCAGGAGATCGAGGACGTGATCGGCATCCCGGCGCAGGACGCGATCCGCGTCAGCGCCAAGACCGGCGAGAACGTCGACGCGATCCTCGAGGCGGTCATTTCCAGGATTCCCCCTCCGCAGGGAGATCCTGCAAAAGAACTGCAGGCCCTGATCATCGACTCGTGGTTCGACAACTACGTCGGCGTGGTGATGCTGGTGCGGGTGATGCAGGGCACGATCCGGCCGAAAGAGAAGATCGTGCTGATGAGCACCGGCGCGTCCTACCTTTCCGACCAGCTCGGCGTCTTCACGCCCAAGGCGAAGCCGAAGGAGACGCTCATCGCTGGCGAGGTCGGCTACGTCACCGCCGGCATCAAGGAGCTGCGCGCCGCCAAGGTGGGCGACACCATCACCACCGCGGCCAAGCCCGCGGCCAAGCCGCTGCCCGGCTTCAAGGTGATCAAGCCGCAGGTGTTCGCCGGCCTCTACCCGGTCGAGGCGAACGAATACGAGGCGCTGCGCGAGGCGCTGGAGAAGCTGCACCTCAACGACGCTTCCTTCCACCACGAGCCCGAGACCTCGCAGGCGCTCGGCTTCGGCTTCCGCTGCGGCTTCCTCGGCCTGCTGCACATGGACATCGTCCAGGAGCGGCTCGAGCGGGAGTACGGCATGCACCTCATCACCACCGCGCCGTCGGTGGTCTACGAGGTCAAGCTGCGCGACGGCACGCTCGAGCAGGTCTCCAACCCGTCGCGTCTGCCGCCGGTGGAGACGATCGAGGAATTCCGCGAGCCGATCATGGCCTGCAAGATCTTCGTGCCGCAGGAGTACGTCGGCCCGGTGATCACGCTGTGCACCGACAAGCGCGGCACGCAGACCAACCTGCACTATTCTGCGCGCCACGTGGTGATCTCCTACGACCTGCCCCTCAACGAGGTGGTGCTGGATTTCTTCGACAAGCTGAAGTCGGCGACGCGCGGTTACGGCTCGCTCGACTACGAGTTCAAGGAGTACCGCGCCGCCGACATGGTGCGGCTCGACATCCTGGTGAACGGCGACAAGGTCGATGCGCTGTCGAGCATGGTGCACCGCTCGGCGTCGCAGCACCGGGGAAGGGAGCTCGTCACAAAATTGCGCTCGCTGATCCCGCGGCAGATGTTCGATGTCGCCATCCAGGCCGCGATCGGCGGCCACATCATCGCGCGCGAGAACGTCAAGGCGCTGCGCAAGAACGTGATCGCCAAGTGCTACGGCGGCGACATCACGCGCAAGCGCAAGCTGCTCGACAAGCAGAAGGAAGGCAAGAAGCGCATGAAGCAGGTCGGCTCGGTCGAGATTCCGCAGGAAGCGTTCCTCGCCGTGCTGCAGCGGGGCGAGCGTTGAACTTCGCCCTGTTTCTGCTCATCCTGCTGCTGGTCACGGGCGCGGTCTGGCTGCTGGAGAAGTATTTCCTCGGCAAGAAGCGGCCGAAGGACGCCCGGCAGCCGTGGTGGGTGGAGTACTCGGTCAGCTTCTTCCCGGTGATCCTGATCGTCTTCCTGCTGCGCTCGTTCCTGGTCGAGCCGTTCAAGATTCCCTCGAGCTCGATGGTGCCGACGCTGCTGGTGGGCGATTTCATCCTCGTGAACAAATTCACGTACGGCATCCGCCTGCCGGTGCTCAACAAGAAGATCGTCGAGCTGGGCGAGCCGAAGCGCGGCGACGTGATGGTCTTCCGCTATCCGGACGACCCGTCGCTTGACTACATCAAGCGCGTGGTCGGCGTGCCGGGCGACCGGGTGGAGTACCGGAACAAGAAGCTGACCATCAACGGCGAGCCGGTGCCGGCGCGCCAGGTCGAGGACTACCTGTCGAAGGAGCGCATGCAGTTTTCGTCGCGCTTCGTCGAGACCCTGGGCGTGGAGCACGAGATCCTGCAGGACCCGGACGCCCCGGCCGGCATGGCGGGCGGCCGCTCGTTCCCCTTCGCCGCCAATTGCAACTACAATGTCGCCGGTCTGACGTGCACCGTGCCGCCGGGCCACTACTTCATGATGGGCGACAACCGCGACAACTCGAGCGACAGCCGGGTCTGGGGGTTCGTCCCCGACGAGAACATCGTCGGCAAGGCGTTCTTCATCTGGCTCAACCTCGGCGACCTCGGCCGCTTCGGCTCATTCAAATGACGGAGATCACCATGCGCAACAAACTCGCTGGCGTCAGCCTGATGGGCCTGATCGTGGTTCTGATTATCCTCGCGACGATCGCGTTGTTCGCCATGAAGGTCATCCCGTCGTACATGGAATTCCGCAGCATGAAGAACGCCATCCAGTCGATCGCGCGCGAGAAGCCGAACAGCAGCCCGGCGGAGGTCCGCAGATCGTTCGAAGCGCGCGGCAACATCGACGGTTTCGAGTCGATCAAGCCGTCGGACCTCGACGTCAGCAAGGGTGCCATCTCCTTCGCGTATCGCAAGGAGATACCGCTGTTCACCGGCGTCGCCCTGGTCATCGACTACACGGCGACCACCGCCCAGTAAGAGCGCTTTGGCCCGCAGAGAGGCTCTTGAAGAGCGGATCGGTCACCGGTTCACCGCCCCGCAGCTCCTCGAGCAGGCGCTGACGCACCGCAGCCACGGGTACGACGACAACGAGCGGCTGGAATTCCTCGGCGACGGCGTCTTGGGCTGCGCAATCGCCGACGAGCTGTATGCCCGCTTCCCGCAGCTCCCCGAAGGCAAGCTGACGCGGCTGCGCGCCAGCCTGGTTCGCGAGGAGGCGCTGGCCGAGGTGGGCGAGGGCATCGGCCTGGCGGAGCACCTGCGCCTCGGCAAGGTCGAGGTGCTGCCATCGCTGCTTGCCGACGCGATGGAAGCGGTCGTCGGCGCGGTCTTCCTCGACGGCGGCTACGAAGCCGCGCGCAAGACGGTCGTGGCGGTGTTCGGTGCGAAGCTCGCGGCGCTCGATCCGGAGCAATCGGCGAAGGATGCGAAGACCGAGCTGCAGGAGCTGATGCAGGCGAAGCGCCTCCGGCTGCCCGAGTACCGCGTCGTTTCGGTACAGGGCGAGGCGCACCGGCAGTCGTTCCAGGTCGAATGCCGAGTTGCCGACCTCGAGCTGAAGGCCACCGGCAGCGGCACCTCCCGCCAGCGCGCCGAGCAGCAGGCGGCGAAGCGCGTGCTCGAGCAGCTACCGGCATGAGCGAGCACCGCTGCGGCACCATCGGCCTGGTCGGCAGGCCGAATACCGGCAAGTCGAGCCTGCTCAACCGCTTGATCGGGCAGAAGCTCTCCATCGTCTCGCCCAAGCCGCAGACGACGCGGCATCTGCTGAACGGCATCCTGACGCTGCCCGGCTGCCAGTACGTGTTCGTCGACTCGCCAGGCGTGCCGAGCGAGCCGAAGAACGTCCTGCATCGCGCGCTCAATCGGCGCGCCACCGAAGCCGCGCGCGACGTCGACGTCGCGGTATTCGTAGTCGAGGCGACGCGCTTCACGCCGGAAGACCGTGTCGCGCTCGAGCGCATGCCCGACGGGCAGACGGTCGTAGCCGCGGTCAACAAGATCGACCTGGTGAGGAGGCATGCCGACCTCATCCCCTTTCTCGACCGCCTGGCGAAGAGCTATTCCTTCAAGGCAGTCGTGCCGGTCAGCGCGAGGACCGGGCGCAATATCCAGGAACTGCTGAAAGTGGTGCGCGAAGCGCTGCCGGAAGGACCGCCGGCCTACCCCGAGGACCAGATCACCGACCGCGACGAGCGCTTCTTCGCCGCCGAGCTGCTGCGCGAGAAGATTTTCGAGCAGCTCGACCAGGAGCTTCCCTACCGTTGCGAGGTCGTCATCGACAGCTTCAAGGAGGAAGGCCGGCTGCGGCGCATCGAGGCGACGATCCTGGTCGAGCGCGAAAGCCAGAAGGCGATCGTGCTCGGTACCGGCGGCGAGCGTCTGAAGCGCATGGCGACCGCTGCGCGCAAGGACATGGAGAAGCTGTTCGGCGGCAAGGTTTACCTCGGCACCTGGATCAAGGTGCGCAAGTCCTGGACCGACGACGCCCGGGTGCTGAAACAACTCGGCTATGAGTAATAGCGGCATAGATGCCGAATAGAAAACGCGTCGACCAGGAGCCGGGTTACGTGCTGCACACGTACCCGTACAAGGAGACGAGCCTGATCGTCGAGGCGTTCACGCGCCGCTTCGGCCGCGTGGCGCTGCTGGCGCGGGGCGCACGCCGGCCGCGCTCGGCGATGCGCGGCGTGCTGCTCTCCTTCCATCCGCTGCGACTCTCGTGGAGCGGCTCGGCCGATCTCGCCAACCTGGTGGGCGCCGAATGGGCCGGCGGCATTCCGCTGCTGGGCGGCCGCGGGCTGATGTGCGGCTTCTACGTCAACGAGCTGCTCCTCAGGCTCCTGCCGCGCGACGACCCGCACGAAAATCTGTTCGACGTGTATGCCGGCGCGCTGGCCGGCCTCGCCTCGCAGGAAGTATCGGCGGTGCTGCGCGACTTCGAGAAGCGTCTCCTCGCCGAGCTCGGCTATGCTCCGCTGCTGGAAACCGATGCCGCGAGCCGTCCCATAGACCCCGAGCGCATGTACAGCTACGAGCCCGATCGCGGCCCCATGCCGGCGAACGGAAACGGGCAGGGCCAGCGGGGCGTCGACCGTGGCGTCAACCTTTTGGTCAGCGGCCGCACGCTGCTCGACGTCGCGGCGGGAGACTACGCGCGGGCCGAGACGCGCGACGAGGCGCGCGCCCTGATGCGCGCGCTGATCGGCGAGCGCCTGCACGGCCAGTCGCTGCACACGCGCAGCATCCTCATGGAATTGAACGAGCTGTGATCGAGCTGGGCGTCAACGTCGACCATGTCGCCACGGTCCGCCAGGCGCGGCGCACCTACGAGCCCGACCCCGTGTGGGCGGCTGTCGAGGCGCACCTCGGCGGCGCGGACGGCATCACCGTGCACCTGCGCGAGGACCGGCGCCATATCCAGGACGAGGACGTGCGCCGGCTGCGCGAGCTGACGCATATCAAGCTCAACCTGGAGATGGCGGCGACCGACGAAATGGTCGGCATCGCCGTCAAGCTCAAGCCCGAGATGGCCATGCTGGTGCCCGAAGGGCGCCACGAGGTCACCACGGAAGGCGGGCTGGATATCCTGTCTCAGGAACGCAAACTCGCCGAAAAAGTTAAAGCTCTGATTGATAAAAATATTATTGTTTCCGTATTCATCGACGCCGATCTCAAGCAGGTCGAGGCAGCGAAACGCATCGGCGCGACGGTGTGCGAGGTGCATACCGGGCCGTACGCGCATGCTTTCCACTCGCAGGGACGGGATGCCGAAAGCCCGGCGGTGATCGCGCAATTGCGCCTGGTGCAAACGGCCGGCGAAACCATCCGCGCGCTCGGCATGCGCTTCAATGCCGGCCACGCGCTCAACTACTTCAACGTCCAGCCGGTCGCCTGCCTGCCGGGGGTGCGCGAGCTGCACATCGGCCACGCCATCGTCAGCCGCTCGCTGTTCGTCGGCATGCGCGAGGCGGTGAAGGAGATGAAGCGCCTGATCACGGATGCCGCGCGGTGATCTACGGCGTAGGGACGGACATTGTTGAGGTGGTGCGCATCGAGAAGGCGCTGGAACGTTTCGGCGACCGGTTCGCGCAGCGAATCCTCTGCGCGCCCGAACTGAAGCGCTACGAAGGCCATCGGCAGCAGGCGAATTTCCTCGCCAAGCGCTTCGCCGCGAAGGAGGCGTTCACCAAGG
>Ga0137410_10003570_pt1 | contig 10527 bp, 9 predicted proteins | sample CZODoug1_16funga_FD_108878 | JGI IMG/M metagenome (GOLD analysis project Ga0137410, IMG submission 108878) | Vadose zone soil fungal communities from Angelo Coast Range Reserve, California, USA - CZODoug1_16fungal (Illumina Assembly) | ecosystem: Environmental > Terrestrial > Soil > Vadose zone... | reverse complement strand
GCGCAGATGGCCGGCAGCCCGGTCGTGCAGCGCCAGCTCGAGCGCGTGGTGAGCCTGCCCTTCGCGTCGCCCAACGCGTTCATGTCGGTGCAGGCGGCAACGCCGGATGCACACGCGACGTTGCGGTTGGCGCAGGAGCAGCATCACCAGGTGCTCGATGCGATCGAGCGGCGCGAGGGCGCACGCGCGGATGCACTGATGCGCGAGCACGCCCGGATCGCGCGGCGCAACCTGCAGCGGGCACTCGAACACCAGCCGTCGCTGCAACTCGTCCCGGGCGGCGCGTTGATCCGGCGCGACGACCTGCAGCGCTGAAACCAGGCCATGCACCACGCCGAATCCTGGACCACCGCCACCATCGCGCGCGTGATCGACCGGACGCCCAGCGTGCGTGAAATCGAACTGGTGGTCGAAGGACCGCAGCCGCCGACCTGGACGCCAGGCAGTCACATCGACTTGCGGGTGCAGGTCGGGGTGCGCCAGGAAACCCGCTCGTACTCATTGGTCGGCCTTCCCGATGGGCGCGCGCTGCACATCGCCATCAAACGGCTCGAAGATGGGCGAGGCGGGTCCAAGTACATGCACGCACTGACGCCGGGAGCGCGGGTCGCGGTCGCGGCACCCGAAAACCACTTCGCCCTGGATCTGGATTGCGCCGAGACGCTGCTTGTCGCCGGCGGCATCGGCGTGACGCCCTTGCTCGGCATGGCCCAGCGGCTCGCCGCCCGCGGCGCGCAGGTCACGATGTGTTTTGCCGCGCGCACCGACGATGAACTGGCGTTCGCAAGCGAGTTGCGGGCGGCTCTCGGCGATCGGCTGCGCACGTTCGTGTCGGCGCGCGGCGAGCGCATCGATTTCGCAGCGGAGTTTGCGCGGCTGTGCGCCGGCGCGCAGGTTTACCTGTGCGGTCCGGTGCCTATGCTCGAAGCCGCGCGTGCCGCGTGGACGGCAGGGCAGCGTCCGGCGGCCGATCTGCGTTACGAGACCTTTGGTGGAAGCGGCCGTTTCGCCACACAGTCGTTTCGCGTGCAGGTGCCGCGCCACCAGGTCGACATCGTGGTCGAACCCGGCTGCAGCGTGCTCGATGCACTCGAGCAGGCTGGCGTGGACGTGTTGTCCGACTGCAAGCGGGGCGAGTGTGGCCTTTGCGCGCTCGACGTGCTCTCCTTTGATGGCCAACTCGATCATCGCGACGTGTTCCTGAGCGTTGCCGAAAAGCAGCACGGAAAACGTTTTTGCACCTGCGTTTCCCGCGTCGCGGGCACGAATGCAACGCTGGTGCTGGATAGTGCCTATCGCAACGAATCCGGCTGAATGCGAAGCTGGATCGAGTAGGCTTGCTGCCGCGCGCAGCACCACCACAACCAAGATGAGACCGGCGCGACCAAGGAGACAAGGATGAACCTCAGCAAGTTGAAGTCGGCTGCCACCGCGGTGGCGTTGGCTGCGGCCGCCGCGGGTGCAAACGCGCAGGAACCGGTCAAGGTCGGTGCCGTGCTGGAAGTGACCGGACCGTTCGCCAGCATTGCCAAGCAAATCGAAAACGGCATGCGGCTCTATATGGCGCGCAACGGTGACACGGTCGCCGGCCGCAAGATCGAGCTGATCATCAAGGACTCGACCGGCGCGCAGCCGGATGTGGCAAAGCGCCTGGTGACCGAGCTGGTTACGCGCGACAAGGTGGATTTTGTGGTCGGGTTCGGCCTTACACCCAATGCGATGGCCGCGGCGCCGGTGGTGACCGAGGCCAAGGTTCCGACCATCATCATGAATGCCGCGACGTCGGCGATCGTCAGCAAGTCGCCCTACATGGCGCGGGTTTCGATGACCTTGCCGCAGGTGACGATGCCGATCGCCCAATGGGCGGTGAAGAACAAGATCAAGCGGGTTTATTCGCTGGTGGCGGACTACGGCCCGGGGCTCGACGCCGAGGCGACTTTCAAGAAGACCTTCACCGGCGCCGGCGGCGAGATCGTCGGCGAAGTGCGCACGCCGCTGAAGAACCCGGACTTCGGACCGTACATCCAGCGCATCAAGGATGCGAAGCCGGAAGCCGTCTTCATCTTCCTGCCGGCCGGTGAGCAGGGTATCTCGTTCATGAAGGGTTATCGCGAACGCGGCCTTGCCGAGGCGGGCATCCGCGTGATCGGGCCGGGTGATGTGGTTGAAGACGACATCATCGAAGCGATCGGCGACTCGGCGCTCGGTGCGGTCACCACGCACCACTATTCGGCGGCGCATGACTCGGCGGCCAATCGCGACTACGTCAAGGCGTACACCGACAAGTTCAAGATGCGGCCCAATTTCATGTCGGTCGGCGGGTACGACGGCATGCACGTGGTGTACGAGGTGGTGAAGAAACTCAACGGCAAGCTCGATCCCGACAAGGCGATGGAGATCATCAAGGGCATGAAGATCGACAGCCCGCGTGGCCCGATCCAGATCGATCCGAACACCCGCGACGTGGTGCAGACGGTGTACGTGCGCAAGGTCGAGAAAAAGAACGGCCAGCTCTACAACATCGAGTTCGACAAGTTCGAAAACGTGCGCGACCCCGGCACCTGATCTGCGCAAGCAATGATCGCCAACCTGGTTGGCGTGCTGTTCGACGGCGTCGCATATGGTGCGCTGCTGTTCCTGATCAGCATCGGCCTGTCCGTGACCATGGGGTTGATGAACTTCGTCAACCTCGCGCACGGCGCTTTCGCGATGCTGGGCGGCTACACCACGGTCGTGTTGATGACGCGCCTGGGCGTGCCGTTCCTGGCGGCGCTGCCGATCGCATTCGTGGTCGCAGCGCTCGCCGGCGCGGTGCTCGAGCGGCTGCTCTATCGGCGCCTGTACAAGGCGAGCCATCTCGACCAGGTGCTGTTCAGCATCGGCCTCACGTTCATGGCCATCGCTGCCGCGACTTACGTGTGGGGGCCGGGTCTGCAGCCGGTCACCTTGCCCGCGTTCCTGATCGGCCAGGTGAAGGTGCTGGGGCTCGAACTCGGTGCGTACCGGTTGTTCCTGGTCGCCGTGGTCATCGCGATCACGGTCGCGCTGGTATTGCTGGTCGAACGCACACGTTTTGGCGCGCAGGTACGCGCCTCGGTCGATAGCCAGCAGGCGTCGGCCGGCCTCGGCATCGACGTGAACCGCGTGTTCAGCCTGACCTTTGCGCTGGGTTCGGGGCTTGCAGGCCTCGGTGGTGGACTGGGCATAGACGTGCTCGGACTCGACCCGACGTTCCCGATCAAGTACATGGTGTATTTCCTGCTCGTTGTCGCCGTAGGCGGCGCCGGTGCGATCAAGGGCGCGCTGGTCGCGGCGCTGATCCTTGGCATCTTCGATGTCGCCGGCAAGTACTTCGTGCCGGACGTCGGTGCGTTCGTGATCTATGTGCTGATGGTGGTGTTGCTGATCTTTTTCCCGGCAGGTCTTTACGGAAGGCGCGGATGAACACGCAGAGCGCGCCGGCCGCGCCGGTGGCCGCAGTTCCTCCGAGCGGCGCTTCGATCCATCGCCTGCCACAGGATCGATGGCGTTCCGTCGAGATCGTTTTCTGGTTGATCCCGGTTGCGGCATTTTTTTCCTTTCCCGGGTACCTGGTGCTCGGCAGCCAGATCCTGATCGTCGGGCTTTTTGCAGTGTCGCTCGACCTGATCCTTGGATACGCGGGCATCGTCTCGCTCGGGCACGCGGCGTATTTCGGCCTCGGCGCATACACCGCGGGCCTGCTTGCAACCCACGGCTGGGGCGAGCCGCTCAGCGGCCTGGTACTGGCGGGCGCGGTCGCTGGATTGATCGGCTGGTTGGCCGGATTTCTGGTTGTCCGAGGCGAAGACCTGACGCGCCTGATGGTGACGCTCGGCATTGCGCTGGTGCTGTTCGAGGCCGCGAACAAGGCCGCGTTCATCACCGGTGGCGTCGATGGACTGGGCGGCGTGACGATGTGGAAGGTATTCGGCATCTTCAAGTTCGACATCGTCGGCCGGGTTGCCTACCTCTACAGCCTGGTTGTCTTGTTCGGGCTGTTTGTCGTCCTGCGCCGATTGGTCCATTCGCCGTTCGGCCTGAGCCTGCGCGGGGTGCGTGAGAAGCGCAAACGCATGCCGGCGATCGGCGCTTCGGTGCGCGAGCGCGAAATTGCGATCTTCACGGTCAGTGCCGCAGTGGCTGGCGTTGCAGGCGCGCTGCTTGCACAGACCACACAGTTCGTTGCTCTCGACGCGCTCGGTTTTGGCAGGTCCGCGGAACTGCTGATCATCCTTGTACTTGGCGGCACCGGAAGGTTGTACGGCGGCCTGGTCGGTGCCGCCGTCTACATGATTGCGCAGGACATTCTTGCCGGCATCAATCCGGTGTACTGGCAGTTCTGGATCGGCGCGCTGCTGGTCGTGATCGTCCTGTTCGCCCGCGGCGGAATCATGGGCGGGCTCGACCTGCTGAACGCAAAACTCTCCAGGCGCAAGACGTGACGCAGGTCCTGCGGACTCAAGGTCTCTCCAAACACTGGGGTGACTTCAAAGCCAACCACGACGTGACGCTGTCGTTTGCGCCGGGTGCCCGGCATGCGCTGATCGGGCCGAACGGCGCGGGCAAGACCACCTTCATCAATCTGCTGACCGGGGTCTATGCGCCCACCAGCGGCGACGTGTTTCTCGGTGACGACCGCATCACCGCATTGGCACAGCACCAGCGTGTCAAGCGCGGCGTGACGCGGACGTTCCAGATCACGACACTTTTCCCCGGTCTGACGGTGCTTGAATCGATGGTGCTCGCCATCAACGAGCGCAAAGGGCGCGCGCGTATCTGGTGGAAGACTGTGGCGAGTTGTCGCGCAGAGGTCGACGAGGCCATGCAGATCCTGCGCAGCCTGCGCCTGGAAGGCGAAGCCGACAGCGAGACCCGATCACTGGCGTATGGCAAACAACGGGTAATCGAAATCGCGCTGGCGCTTGCCACCCGCCCGAGCATCCTGTTGCTCGACGAACCGGCCGCGGGCATTCCGGCGGCCGAAAGCGCCGAGTTGTTCGGCGTGCTGGCGGGCTTGCCGCGCGACGTGACGGTGCTTTTCATCGAGCACGACATGGACCTGGTGTTTCGCTTCGCCGAACGTATCACCGTGCTGGTGGGCGGCACGGTGCTGGTCGAAGGAACGCCGGAGGAGATCGCGCGCGACAAGCGGGTGAAAGAGGTCTACCTCGGCGAGGCCGCCCATGGGTGAGAACCAGTAATGGCACAGCTGCTCGCACTCGAAGGCGTGCGTGCCGGTTACGGCGAGTCGGTCGTGCTGGAGGACATTTCGCTCTCGATTGACGAGGGCGACAGCCTCGCGCTGCTCGGCCGCAACGGCGTCGGCAAGACCACGCTGCTGGTCACCTTGATGGGCTTTACCGAAAAGCATCGCGGCAGCATTCGCTGGCGTGGCGCAGACATCGCCGGGTTGCCGTCGCATCAGCGTGCACGTGGCGGGCTGGGATGGGTCCCGCAAGAGCGGATGATGTATCCGTCGCTGACGGTCGAAGAGCATCTGACTGCGGTGGCGCGCCCGGGCCGATGGAACATGCAAGCGGTGTATGGGCTGTTCCCGCGGCTCGAAGAGCGCAAGCGCAACTACGGCAACCAGCTTTCCGGCGGCGAGCAGCAGATGCTGGCGATTGCGCGCGCGCTGATGATCAATCCGCAACTGCTGTTGCTGGACGAGCCGATGGAGGGCCTGGCGCCGCTGATCGTGCAAGAGTTGTTGCGCGTGATGGGCAAGCTGGTCAGCGATAGCGCAATGGCCATCATCATCGTCGAACAACACGCCCGCCTGGCGCTCTCGCTCGCCCGCCAGGCGCTGGTGCTCGATCGTGGCCGTGTCGTGCATCGATCCGACAGCCGCAGCCTGCTCGACGATCCCGACACGTTGCACCGCCTGGTTACGCTGGCATAAGAGTCGATTGTTTTTTTGTTGTGAGGATTTCATGGCCCCTATCACCGCACCATTTCGCGCCGACCACGTCGGCAGTTTCCTGCGCCCGAAGTTCCTGCTCGATGCGCGCGATCAGTTCAAGCAGAACGCCATCACGCACGCGCAATTGCGCGCAGTCGAGGACCGCGCAATTCGCGACGTGATCAGGCTCCAGGAGGATCTGGGCCTGCAGGGGGTGACCGACGGTGAATACCGGCGGACTTTTTTTCATATCGACTTCCTCGAGCAGCTCGCCGGTGTGTCGACCGAAGGCGGCATCACGGTGCACTTCCACAAGGCCAACGGCGACGTTGACTTCGCACCGCCCGTGATGAAGATCAAGGAGAAGGTGCGGCATATGAAAGCGATCCAGGGCGATGACTTCGATTTCCTGAAGTCGGTCACCCGACGCACCCCGAAAGTGACGATTCCGTCGCCGACCATGCTGCACTTTCGTGGCGGGCGTGCGGCCGTCAACGCGCAGGTCTATCCGGACCTGGAGGATTTTTTCACCGACGTGGCGGCGGCCTACCAGGCGGAGATCAAGTCGCTGGCGGCGCGCGGCCTCACGTACCTGCAACTGGACGACACCAACCTTGCATACCTCTGCGACAGCAGGATGCGCGATGGTGCGCGCTCGCGCGGTGACGATCCGGACGAACTGCCGCGCCGTTATGCGCGCCTGATCAACGCGGCGATCGCCGACAGACCGGCCGGCATGCACGTGTGTGTGCATCTTTGCCGCGGCAACTTCAAGAGCGCATGGGCTGCCGAAGGCGGTTACGAGCCGGTGGCCGAGGTGTTGTTCAACGAACTCGCGGTCGACGGGTATTTCCTCGAGTACGACGATGCCCGCTCAGGCGACTTTGCGCCGCTGCGGTTCGTGCCAAAAGGCAAGATCGTCGTGCTCGGGCTGGTCAGCACGAAACTCGGGCAGCTCGAAAACAAGGACGATCTGAAGCGCCGCATCGACCAGGCCGGCAGGTACATGCCGATCGAACAGATGGCTCTGTCGCCCCAGTGCGGTTTTTCCAGCACCGTGCACGGCAATGACATCGCGGTGGAAGCACAGGCGGCGAAGCTGAGACTGGTGGTGGACACCGCGCGCGAGGTCTGGGGCGAGGTTTGAAATCTTGAACCGCCGTACGCGCGCCCGTAACGATGCCCACGGGCTGAACCTTCGGCAACTCGAGACGTTCGTCAAGGTCGCCGAGCTCGGCAGCTTCAGCAAGGCGGCGCTGTTCCTCAATCTTGCGCAGCCGGCATTGAGCCGCCAGGTGCGGCTGCTCGAGACAGAGCTGCGCGAAAACCTGCTGTTGCGAACCGGGCGTGGCGTCGTGCTCACCGACGCGGGCAAGCGCCTCTATGAACACAGCGTCGGCATCATGCAACTCGTCAGCCGTGCGCGCGAGGACCTGGCCGCGTCACGCGATGAACCAACCGGCCACGTGGTGATCGGCCTGCCGCCGACCTTGGGTCGCATGCTTACGCTGCCGCTGGTGGATGCCTTCCGGCGCGAATTGCCGAAGGCGCGTTTGGCAATCGTGGAAGGGTTTTCCACCCACATTGCAGAGTGGATCGCGACCGGGCGCGTCGACGTAGGCCTGATTCACAACCCCGAGGTGCAGCCCGCGATCGAGACCACACCGGTCCTGCACGAGTCGTTATGCCTGGTCAGCCCGGCGACCGCGAGCGGCAACAAACGAACGCGGGCTGCGATTGCGCAACAGAGCGACCCGGTAAGACTGTCCGAACTCGTGCGTTTTCCACTCACCGTGCCCGAACGGTCGCACGCAATCCGCAAGCTGCTCGAGACACAAGCCGCGCTTGCCGGCGTGAAGCTGCAGATCGCGCTCGAAGTGTCCAGCGTGCAATCGATCCTCGATCTGGTGCTGGCTGGTCACGGCCACGCCGTGCTCTGGCGGACCGCGGTCGCGGCGTTTGGAGATCCCGCGCTCTTCAAGGTGCGGCCGCTGATCGATCCGGTGTTGACCAGCACGCTTTGCCTGGCGGTTTCAGCGCACAAACCGGCCACGCCACTGATCAAGCAGGCGTCGCGCGTCTTGCGTGAACTGCTGATGGTGCACGCCGGACCTGCCTCGCGCGCACACTGGTAACGCCGCGAGCTATAACAATCTGCGATAGCTGGTAGCTGACCCGCCGGGTAGCCGCCCGGTGCGTGCGCGCCCAAAATTTGCGCACACACAAATCAGGGAGACAGGCTTGGATCAGACCCGGACGCTGGACGTCCAGACATTTCTCAACCAGCACCGCTTCTCGGCGTTCCAGTGGGTGATCTTCGCGCTGTGTTTCGTCATCGTGTTGCTGGACGGCTTCGATACCGCGGCGATCGGCTTCATCGCGCCGTCCCTGATCAAGGAATGGGGCGTTGAACGACCCGCGCTGGCCCCGGTCCTGAGCGCGGCGTTGTTCGGACTCGCCGCGGGCGCCTTGCTGGCCGGACCGATAGCCGATCGCCTCGGCCGCAAACGTGTGCTGGTGGGCTCGGTATTCGTGTTCGCGGTCGCGTGCTTCGCCTCGTCGTATGCCGCCGACCTGACCCAGCTTACGGTGCTGCGTTTCATCACCGGCGTCGGCCTGGGCGCCGCGATGCCCAACGCGGTCACGTTGATGAGCGAATACTGCCCCGATCAACGGCGCGCGACTCTGACCAATGCGATGTTCTGCGGATTCCCGCTCGGGGCGGCGTTCGGCGGTTTCCTGGCCGCGTGGATGATTCCGCAATGGGGCTGGCGCAGCGTGCTGGCACTCGGCGGCGTTACGCCGCTGGTGCTTTCGGTGTTGCTGCTGCTTTTCCTGCCGGAATCGGTGCGCTACATGGTCGCGCGTTCGTTCCCGGTCGAGCGCATCCGCGCCGTGCTTGCCCGGATTGCGTCGGGCGCAACCGACGCCGGCGCGTTCGTGATGCACGAGACAAAAGCCTCTGCTGCCAAAAGTGGCCTCGGTGTCGTCTTCTCGGGCCGGTACGCAATCGGTTCCATCATGCTGTGGCTCGGTTACTTCATGGGACTCGTGATCTTTTACGCGCTCATCAACTGGATGCCGATCCTCTTCAAGGACGCGGGCTTGAACCCGAAGGACGCGACGCTGATCGCTGCACTGTTCCCGTTGGGCGGCGTGGGCGCGATCCTGTTCGGCTGGTTGATGGACCGTTTCAATGGCAACTGGATCATCGCCGTCGGCTACGCGCTCACGGCCGTCGCGATCTTTGCGATCGGGCAGGTCGCGGGCAACCTCGGGGTGCTGGTTCTTGTGGTTTTTGTCGCCGGAACGCTGATGAATACGGCGCAGTCGTCGATGCCGGCGCTCGCCGCCGGTTTTTACCCGACGCAGGGCCGCGCGACCGGTGTTGCCTGGATGCTCGGCATCGGCCGCTTCGGTGGGATCGCCGGGTCGTTCCTGGTTGCGGAACTGGCGCGCCGACACCTCGACTTTGCCTCGATCTTCATGATCGTTGCCGTGCCCGGCGTCATCGCGGCGCTGGCGCTGGTCGTCAAGCAGTTCGCCCATCCGGAGGTCGCACTCGACAGAGCGGAACTTGCGCAGCGGCGCGAGCACGCGCACGGTCATTGATGACCAGGAGGGCGTACATGATCATCGACTGCCACGGTCACTACACGACGGCGCCGAAGGCGCTGGAGGAGTGGCGCAACAAGCAGATTGCCGGCATCAAGGATGCGGCGCAGACACCGAAGGTGGCGGAGCTGGTGATCTCCGACGCGGCGCTGCGCGAGTCGATCGAGGCCAATCAACTGAAGCTGATGCGCCAGCGCGGCTCGGACCTGACCATTTTCAGCCCGCGCGCCAGCTTCATGGCGCACCACATTGGCGACTTCAACGTGAGCGCCACCTGGTCAGCGATCTGCAATGAGCTGTGTTACCGGGTGAGCCAGCTGTTTCCGCAGCACTTCATCGGCGCGGCCATGCTGCCGCAGTCGCCGGGGGTGGATCCGAAGAGCTGCATCCCGGAGCTGGAGAAGTGCATCCGGCAGTACGGTTTTGTGGGCATCAACCTGAACCCGGATCCGTCGGGCGGGCACTGGAACTCGCCGCCGCTGTCGGACCGGCACTGGTACCCGATCTACGAGAAGATGGTCGAGTACGACATTCCGGCGATGATCCATGTCAGCACCAGCTGCAATGCGTGCTTTCACACCACCGGGGCGCATTACCTCAATGCCGACACCACCGCGTTCATGCAGTGCCTGACGGCGGACCTGTTCAAGGACTTCCCGACGCTGCGCTTTGTGATTCCGCACGGCGGCGGTGCGGTGCCGTATCACTGGGGGCGCTTCCGCGGGCTGGCGCAGGAGCTGAAGAAGCCGCTGCTGAAGGAGCACCTGTTGAAGAACATCTATTTCGACACCTGCGTGTATCACCAGCCGGGCATCGATCTGCTGACGCGGGTGATCCCGGTGGAGAACATCCTGTTTGCGAGCGAGATGATCGGGGCGGTGCGCGGCATCGATCCGGAGACGGGGCACTACTACGACGACACCCGGCGCTACATCGAGGCCTGCAGTCTGAACGCCGAGCAGCGCTACCAGGTCTACGAGGGCAACGCG
>Ga0137410_10003568_pt1 | contig 10529 bp, 7 predicted proteins | sample CZODoug1_16funga_FD_108878 | JGI IMG/M metagenome (GOLD analysis project Ga0137410, IMG submission 108878) | Vadose zone soil fungal communities from Angelo Coast Range Reserve, California, USA - CZODoug1_16fungal (Illumina Assembly) | ecosystem: Environmental > Terrestrial > Soil > Vadose zone... | reverse complement strand
TTCCAAACCTCACCTGGCGGAAGTGGTTGAAATCCACCACCTGCTGCGTGAGAACCACCGGTTTCTGATGATTGCCCGTTAAGTACGCCTGTATATGCTATACGCAACTTCCTATAAACAAGTCACTTACATAAATTGTGATGTGTGGCCCAGTTTGGTATTGGCCCTGCATCATCCAAGACGAGTGTGAGTACACGCAGGTTTGTGCAGTCGTAGGAGGTCGGCCATGAAAAGCTATCTCGCAAGTCTGACGACGGTTCTTCTGGCGGGGGCGATGTCCCTCGGATTTGGCACGACGGTGAGCGCGCAGGAGGCGCCACCGGCATCACAGCAGCCTGAGGAGATTCCGGCGCAGTATCCGTCTCAACAGGAGGGGCCGCAGCAGCCGGCGCCCGACGACGCGGGCGCGGCACGCGTGAGTTTCATTCATGGAGACCTGTCGACGCAGCACAGCAATTCCAGCGAATGGGCCGCGGCGACGCTGAACACTCCGGTCGTAAATGGAGATCACATTTCGACGGGCAAGCGTTCGCGTGCGGAGATTCAACTCGATCACGCCAACATTCTACGCATGTCCGACGAATCCACGGCGAACGTCGTGAATCTGTCGCGCACCCAGATTCAACTGCAGGTTGGCCAAGGCCTGGTGAATTACGATGTGCTGAAGGGCAGCGAAGCGAACGTGGAAATCGACACGCCCAACGTGGCGATCCGTCCGCAAATGAACGAGGGCAGCTATCGAATCTCGGTTAATTCAGACGGCGAAACCATCGTGGATGTTCGCAATGGCTCCGCGGAGATCTCGACACCGCGGGGCAGCACGCGCGTTGACCGGGATCAGCGCATCACCATTCAGGGTAACACAGACAACGCGCAATACAACGTTTCCGCGGCCTATAGCAAAGACGATTGGGACAAGTGGAACAGGGACCGCGATCACAACATTGAGGGCGCGCAGAGCTGGCGCCACACCAATCGTAACTATACGGGCAGCCAGGACCTGGATTCGTACGGCCACTGGAGCGATGTCCCTGACTACGGCTCCGTGTGGTTTCCATCCGCAGGACCGGGCTGGGTTCCGTACCGCGATGGCCGCTGGGTGTTTGAACCCTACTATGGTTGGACCTGGGTTTCTTATGAGCCCTGGGGCTGGGCGCCGTATCACTACGGCCGCTGGTTCGATTATGGCGGGAATTGGGGCTGGTGGCCGGGACCTGTATACGGTGGATACTATCCGATCTGGGCGCCGGCGTACGTCTCCTTCTTCGGATTTGGAGGCGGAGGCTGGGGTGTTGGGCTTGGCTTTGGCGGCGGCTTCGGAAGTGTTGGCTGGCTGCCGTGCGGCCCGGGCGACCGATTCTTCCCTTGGTACGGCCGCGGCGTGAACCGCGTGAACGTCACCAACATCACGAACGTCACCAACATCACGAATATTAACAATAACCACGGCGGCTTCGCGCCATTGAGGGAAGGGCCGCGTGCTTACTCGAACGTTGGCAGGGCGTTGACCGACGAACACGTGCGGGCCGGGATCAGTTCTATGGGATCGAATCAATTTGGCCGCGGACGAGTGCCGACGCAGCAGCAGAGATTCGACGCCGGATCGTTGCGGCAGGCGAGTGTGTTGACTGGCGCGCACCCCGTGGCAGCGTCGCGTGAGAGTTTCCGTCCGTCCGACCGGCAGGTGAGCCCGGGGGCGATTCCAAATCGGGCAGGGGCCAACCAGCGCTTCTTCAGCGACGCTCGCCAGGGCGGATCGCCACAAGGTCAAAAAATGCAGAGTGGCTTCAACCGTGGGGGAAATCCCGCCGGCACTCTGCAGCAGAAGACCACTGAGCCGCCAAGTTTTCACAGCATTGGTCCCAACAACACCAGCAACGTGAATCCTGGAAATCGGCAGGGAGTCCCTAATTCTGGTGGGAATCAACCGCAACAGAACACAGATCGCCCTGGCTTCCACAGCTTCGGCTCGAACAACTCGGGCAACACGAACCGAGGCCCTGCTTCCGAGCAAGCGGCCAGACCTTCTCAGGGAAACACGCAAGGTCCGCGCGGGTTTGTTCCGCCGTCGTCAGCGCAGCAAGCTCCGTCAAGTCCGTCTACAAGGCCTGGCTTTCGGCCATTTACTCCGCCGTCTCGCCCCTCTCAACCGGATTCTGGAGGGAGGAACTTCGGCGTGCAGGGCGGAGGACAAGCCCGTCCCAATTATTCCCAGCCGGCTGAATCGCCGCGGCAATATCAGAACAACTCGCGCGGAAACTCCGGAAGCTATGGTTATAGCCGGCCGCCTCTCAATATGCAGCAGCCTGTCGTTAATCCGCGAGGAGGAGGTTCTAACTCACAGCCGCGCAGCGCGCCGAGCGGTGGCGGCGGTTATAACGGCGGGGGATCTTCCGGTGGAGGATATCGCGGCGGCTCACCGAGCGGTGGGAATCGCGGCGGCAACTCCGGAGGTGGTTCGCGGGGTGGTTCGTCCGGCGGAAGCTCTTCGTCTTCAGGCGGCCATTCTTCGTCAGGACATAATGGCCGTTGATTCTTCTCACCCCGGCTCAGAGCCGCCCTCCTCTCACCGTTCACCGTCAGGAGGCCCCGAAAGGAGCCTCCTGCTCTCCCCAAGAATGGGGATGAAGGGAGGCGAGCTAAATCATCAACGGAGTGTTTGCTAAATGGTGTGTGCCGTTTTGAAGACAAAGTGCGAGGTTACCGGCACCGTTTCTTATGTTGGGGTAAAATTGGAATGACCAGCCAGCCCTTGAGAACGCGAATGCAGAAGGGACAATTCACAATGAGAAAGCATACTTCCTTTTTCCTGTTCCTAATTCTTGCTGTCAGTTTTCTTTCCGCTTTCTCGACGGCCGCGCTTGCCGACGACGACCCGCCCGGACGGGTTGCGCGGCTCAATTACATGCAGGGTTCAGTGTCGTTTCAACCGGGTGGCGAGACCGATTGGGTGCAGGCAAATCCCAACCGGCCCCTCACGACGGGTGACAATCTCTGGACCGACAAAAATTCGCGTGGCGAGCTGCACATTGGCAGCACGGCGATTCGTCTCTCGAGTGAAACCGGCATTTCTTTTCTGAACCTTGACGACCGCACCGTGCAGATTCAGCTTGCGCAGGGTTCGTTGAGCGTCCACATTCGAAGACTCGACGGCGGCGATGCCTTCGAAGTCGACACGCCGAACCTGGCGTTCACGGTGCAACGCCCCGGGGAATACCGCTTCGATGTCGATCCCAACGGCCAAACCACGAACCTGACCGTGCATGAAGGAGAAGGCGAGGCCACTGGCGGCGGCAGCAACTTCCACCTGGACTCTGGTGAGAATGCGAACGTTTCCGGCACGGATTCTTTGAGGTTCGATGTGGGACGCGCCGAGGGCCCGGACGGATTCGACGACTGGTCCCGTTCTCGTGACGATCGCGAAGAGCATGCTCAGTCAGCCCAATACGTTTCTCGGGACGTTATCGGCTACGAAGACCTTGATGAATATGGCGAGTGGAGAAGCGTTCCCGAATATGGGTCCGTGTGGTTTCCGAGGCGTGTCGCAGCGGGCTGGGCACCCTATCGCTTCGGACACTGGGTGTGGATCGCGCCATGGGGTTGGACTTGGGTGGAAGATGAACCATGGGGTTTCGCGCCCTTCCATTATGGCCGTTGGGCCGAAGTCGGCGGAGGCTGGTGCTGGGTGCCGGGTCCCGTTGTTGTCCGGCCCGTCTACGCGCCGGCCCTAGTAGCGTTCGTCGGAGGGCCCCGATTCAATTTGTCGATCTCGGTCGGAGGCGGAGGGGGCGGAGTCGCCTGGTTTCCACTCGGGCCGCGCGAGGTCTATGTTCCCACCTATCGCGCCAGCCCGCGCTACGTGCAGAACGTCAACGTAACGAACACGACGGTGAACGTGGTCAATGTAACCAATGTATACAATAACGTAAACGTAAACAAGACTACATACATGCACCAGAACAACGTAGGCGCTGTCACGGCGGTTTCTCATGACACGTTTGTGAACGCTCGGCCCGTGGGGGTTGCTACGGTTCGTGTCAATGCGCAGCAGCTTCAAGCGGCGGAAGTTCAGCGTGGGCTCGCTGTGGCGCCGGCGCGACAGAGCATCGTCGGCGCAGGGGCTCCCGCGACTGTCAGACCCCCGGAAGCAGTCATGAGGCGGCAGGTAGTCGTCAAGGAGGCACCCGCCGCGCCGCGTGTTTCCTTCGAAAGACAGCAGCAAGTGCTGTCTGCGCAGCCCGGGCGCGCTCCGACGCCGCAACAGATGGATCAACTGCGCGGATCGCAGGCGCAATCACAACCCCCCGCTGGGAAATTCACTCCGTTTGGCCGTGGAAATCAGAACACACCGCAACCCGGCGGCGTCCCGGCACAACAACAAGCCAATCAAGCGCGCGGACAACAGGCGCAACAACAGCAACCGCCCGCTGGGAAATTTACTCCGCCGACAGGGGGAAGCCAAAACGCCTCGCAACCCGGGAGTGCCCCGGCGCAGCAACACATCGATCAATCTCGCGGATCACAGGCGCAACAACAACCACCTGCTGGGAAATTTAACCCGCCCGCGGGGGGAAGTCAGAACACCTCGCAACCCGGCAGTGCCCCGCAACAGCAACACATAGACCAAACGCGCGGGCCACAGGTGCAACAACAACCACTCGCTGGGAAATTTAATCCGCCGGTCCGGGGAAATCAGACTCCATCGCAACGTGAGAGCGCCCCGCCGCAGCAACAACAACAGCAGCAACCTGCCGTGAAATTTGCTCCCCCAGCCCGGGTGAATGAGGATACCTATCATCCGCATCAATTTGAGAAGCCCCAGCCGGCGGCCCCGCCCAAGGGTGAAAATGCAGCTCCGCCTAAGAATGAAAGACCACAGGAGAAAGCACCCGAACGCAAACAAGAATCCAACAAGCCGGCAGGGAGCGAGCAGGACCGAAAGCAACACTAAATCCCGCTCGCTTGGAGATTGGGCATGCCGCGGGAAACCGAACTCCAGGATTTCCGCGGCGCGCCCTCCTTATTTATTCTTATTGCTACTTCGGCTCTGGCGAAGCGGGGGCTTTTGCCTGGCCCGCCTTCTTGACAACCACAATATTTTCCAGCCACACGTCATCGCCATTCACGACAACGTCGGCAGTGATCTGGTCTTCCGGCGAAAGTGAATCAAGCACATTGGGATTCTTGACGGAATATCCCATCGTCATCGCCATCATGAATCCCGTTATCTCTCCGTGATCCACGACCACCTGCTGTTTCGCCTTTTCAATGGAAACAACCCGGCCATTGAGCGAGTAACGGCGCGGAGCTTGTTGCGCCGGCTGCGAGCTTTGTTGCCCGGGCTTCGGCGAACCGCAGCCCGTGAGCCAGACCGAGAGAGAAATTCCTGCCACAATAGATGCGTTAAGAAAAATCGCGCGTGCCCTAAAATTGGTGCGGTCCAGCATGTGATTTCCCCCTAACCTTTTGTGATCGATCCCCGTAAAGTCAGAACACCCGTGACTGCCAGCCTAGAATACAGAAAAAGTGTCGTCATCTGAACTACAAATAACCCGGACCGCCCCGTCGCCCACCGGAAACCGTGGGGTGAGTTTCTCGCCTGCCAAGCAATACAGAGCCGCGGACTTGAGCAGGATAGATATGGTTTGTTCCGGGTTTCACAATGTCCAATTGCGGGAACAAGGGTGTTTAGTTTGAAGCAGGAAAAGCGGGGTCCGCAGGCGCGCAACTATCCCCAATCGAGTCCAGCACGAGTGAGAGAAGATCACACATAAGGAAAGCTGCTTCTCCATCTGTGAGGCTCAAATTCATTGGCTTCAGCCGATGAGCGCTAGCTTCCGTCTCGGATCACGCGGCAGGACTCGATGTCAAAGGTTACGTCCCCGATCGTCAGTCGCGTTTGATCGCGGAAGCCCGCGATGAAGCGCAGGAAATGCCAGACGTCGGCAAAATTCGAGGCTAGGCCGATGGACGCGCGAATCGAGCCGACGCTCTTGCGGCCTCGCTCCTGCATCATTCGCACGAAACTGAGCAAATTGATATCGGGTCCCATGGCGAACCCGGCCCGCATGTCATCTTCGGTCAGTCCTTCCGCTATTTCTCCGGAGCCCGGATTGCAGAAGCATCCGCTACGTAGCGAGATACCTTCCGCACTAGCCAGCTCCTCGACGCGTCTATAATCCAGCAAGTGTCCCTGCGGATCGTAGAGGTTGAGCGTTACGGTTCCCCCGCGCGCCTGTGTCGTCGAAGGGCCATAGATGCGAACCATCGCGCGACCGTTGCTGTGCCGAAGAGCCAACAACTCATCGAGTAGCCATCCAGTGAGGCAGCGGACGCGTTCTGCAATCACATCGATGCCGATTGCCTGCAGGTGGCGCAGACCGATCTCCACGGCAGGAATCGAGAGATAATTCAGAGTGCCGTCTTCAAAGGCGGCTTCATTCGGGGACAGCACGTGAGCCTGGCCCTGGACCGACGCAAAATTTACGGTCCCGCCGGCAAACCATGGACGCTTCAACTTCGCGAGGGCTGCTTTGTGAACGAGGAGTGCGCCGACGCCCGTGGGGTACCCGAACATCTTGTAAAAGGAGATCGTCACGAAGTCCGGCTGCACTGCTTTTAGGTCGAGGCTATTGGTGGGAACAAAGGCGGCTGCATCGAGCAGCACGCTCCACCCCTTGCTGTGAGCTTTCTCCACGAGGTCGAGCGGATGCTTGACGCCGGAAAAATTGGACTGCGCCGGGTAGGCGAACAGATTGTTCAGAGCCGGATCGGCTAGGTCCACCAATGTTTCGAGGCGATCCAAATCGAGGTGGAGACTCGGCAGGAACAACGGCGAGTAAGCGACAGTGGCGCCTTTGGCTCGCGCAAATTCGCGAATCCCGTTTACAGAATTGTGATTATCGAATGTAAGCAGGAAGCGGCTTCCGGGTCCAAACGGAAACGATTCGCCCACGAGCTTGAGCGCTCCAGAGGCGTTTTGCGTGAAGACAAGGATGTAATCATCCGCCCCGGAGTTGAAATACTCCAGGACGTAGCGGCGGGTGCGTTCTACATGCTCCGTCATCGCCGTCGAAGTCGGATTGGCGGAGTGCGGATTTCCAAAAACTCCGGAGCGCAAAAGGTCGAAATGTTTCTGCACCTGCGATTCCGCGTAGATCGAACCGCCAGTGTAATCGAGGTAGACCTGCCGCCGTTCATCCAATCGGCGATACTCTGTCGCGCGCAGCCTGTCCAGTAAGTCCGTCCCGAGGTAGCTGGGATAGCGCTCTACGAAGTCCGCACAGGCTTCACCAATCCGCAGTCTTTCGGGCTCGCCGCTTTTCAACATCAAATAATATTATGCCCTTACTCCCGCTTTGCGAAGGATCGACATCATGGGACACAGACAGTGGATTCTGCTGGAAACCGCACGGCAAAGATGGACCAAAGGGTGGCCCAGCCTTTGGGTTGACGTATAGGATGGCGGACCCTTTGGTTTGTAAGGGTCCGGGCTTAGAGTTCACTGCATACGACAATCCCCCCAGGCTTCTCAGCTCCTGGTTTATGAGAAGACGGATCAATTCGCGGCTCATTCAAGAGACATTACCACCGCCTGAGTGCCAACTCAGAAACGGAATTCTCGGTAACCGGCCGTTACCCCAATTGGCAAAGGAAACAGCGGTTGAGATTCTCGACTAGTTCTGTCCGATCGACTTCTGCAGATCGCCGATCGTCACAAGGTGACCGTGGAGCGGCGCGATCTGCTGCACGTCGAGCTTTAGGCGCCTGATGTTGTCGTAAAGGTTCACGCTTTCCTTCACGACCGGACCCGGCGCGGCATCGGGAGGCGCGGGGTTGTACACATCCGCCTCGATGAGCACTTTCTCCTTCGGCAGGTAGCCGATCAATATCGTATCGGCATGATTGCTTCCCTGGAGGTGATAAAGCTCCAGGGTCCGGGTGCCATCGGTGAGTACGCGTTTGTCAGCCACCGCCACAATGACCGGCCTCTTCGGCGCCTTGGCTAATCGATCCGGCCGCAGCGTGTGCGGCATCGCCCACACCTTTTCGTAGTAAGGCTTGTTTTCGGCCGCGGTCAGGATGGTAGCTCCTTCGGCCACGCATGCCCGCAGGCCGCCCGCATGATCGAAATGGTGATGCGAATTGACCACGTATCGGATCGGCTTGTTGGGGATGGTTTTCTTGACCGCTTCGATGAGGGCCACGGCGCGATCGTCATTCAGAGGGCATTCGATCAGCGCAACGTAGCTCTTGAACTCCACGGCCACGCTGTGATGGGTGCCGCCAGTCAGGTACCACACGCCGTCGGATACCTTCTGCGTTTCAACATTCACAAGGGCGGGGCCTTGGGGACCCTTTTCAACATTGTCAGGCACCGGGAAGACCACGTATGGGTTATTGGGGTCGGTCTTGGTGATGGTCAGGTCCAGGACCGGAAAGCCGCCTTGCCTCTGAACAATGTGGGATGGGAACAGGACGTCGCTCGCAATCTCGCCGAGGTCCTTGTAGTCCGAGTAAGTGGTTTCCGTGACCAGATCGCCTAGCACCGGGTTGTCCGTTCGGGTCTCGACCCGTTCGACCTGGTTTTTGGCGTTGAGGGTCGCCTTCACCGTGATCCCTCCGAGCATCCCGGAGAGCGGAAACGTGATGACGGTGGCTCCTCCTTCCGTGGCGACCTTCGCCCTCGAGCCGGCCTGCACAGCCATTTTGAGAACTCCGAAGGGAGTGGTCCAGAGCTGCAGCAAACGGTCATTGAGCGCAGCCGGAGCTGGAGTCGCCGTGCTCCCGGGGACGAAACCAGCGCCCGGCACGGATTCGTTCCAAGCGAATCTACCGCCCACAACCTGGATCTGCCGCTGAGGCGCCGCGAGAGGCAGCCCTCCGCCGCCCTGCACGAGCCCGTCCGGATTCGAGCGCGTTACATCGACACGCATCGCCGGAACAGCGTAACTCAGGCTGGCGTGATAGGTCACTTTGAATGCGGGCCAGGCCAAGTCCGGGTGGTATGACTGACCGAACGCATAGATGGATCCGGTGCCCCAATACTCGAGCGTAGAGACAGCGTCGATTCGCTGAGGACCGCGGATCATCCCGAGAGCATACTCGGCAGTTTTGATGGCCGCCGCCGCGTCTTGCGCACGCGCGCACGGAGCGGCCAGCGTTCCCGCAATTAAGCTGTAGCAGAAGAAGCGGCGGATCATGACCGGCTTTAGTGATGTTCCTTGGTCACCAGGTGCGACAAATCTCTCTCAATGCAGGGTAGCGTTTCCGCCAGCAATGCCTTGGGATCGGGGTTGAGCTTTAGCGTACGAGCGTTCATGGCCCAGGGCTTCAGCAGCACGTCGGGATCTTCGACCGTGGCTTGCCACGTGAGCGTGTCGCCCTCCCGCTGAAGGCGCTCGATCACACGCATGTTCTCACTGTGGAAGAAACCGCCGATATCGAGCCAGCTCGTGTCATTGAACCCAATCGTGTCGATGACCAGGGTATCTCCCTCCCAGTGGCCCAGTGATTCTCCTTTCCAGGTTCCATCCAAATCCGAAAGCGGGGTATGGGGTCGGCCATCCATCGGAATCACGCGGTACGTATCACCCCAACCCTGGGCGCCAGCACTGACGTGAAGGAAGATCAACTCCGTGGGCGTCTGAACGATCTTGGCAGGCGGGCCCATGCGCGGGACACCAGCGGGCATGCATCCGAACGACGGGTCTTCAGTGTTCCCGTTCTGATCTAGCTTTTGAACCTTTTCCCAGAATTCCGGTTTGTACAACGGTTTATTCGGATTGGCTCTCCGGATGAGAGTGCTGTCGCGCTCGAAATTCAGCAGCGTGCCATCTCTGGAGCTGAGATTTGCGGTGAGCGGATCCTCGCTCTTCACGAATGGGGTTGCCGCGTTGCCGTTCCAGACTCCGCTCAGATCGGGGTGCCCGTCCGCGATTCGCGGAGTACCCTGTTTCCCCTGGGCCGTCGCGCGCACAGAACTCACGCACAACACCACGCTTGCGAAGATGCAGCCGAGATATGGTTGCTTCATCGTTTCGCTCCGGTCTCGCCTACCTGGCATTCGGGTCCTCGGTCCAGATCGTGAACTTGCGGCCATCGGGAAGTGTCAAGTCCTTGATTAGCCCTGAATCGGTTCCGTCCTTCGCGAGCACTCCATTCACAGTGACGGTGTCCCCGACCTTCAGCCCTCCGCGGTCCGCCCGGCTCAGCCCCGCCCTGCGGAGCGCGCCCGGACCCGCCATCTCAAAGGCCCAGTGCTTCAACGCGCCGCTATTGTCCTTCACGTCGATATACAGGTAGGAGTGTGGATTAATCCATTCCACTTTCGTGACGACACCTATTACCGTGAACGGCCTATTGAGGTCGAACTGCGCTTGCACCGAATGATGCGCCGAGGCCGGCATCCCTGTCATCAGCAAACCCGCAACCACTAATAGCCTGCCAGTTCCACACCTCATCGCCGAAACCTCCCGCCCATCGGTTAGCAGAATGAAACACCTCTGTCAAGGCTTTTTGATCGTCGG
>Ga0137410_10003562_pt1 | contig 10540 bp, 9 predicted proteins | sample CZODoug1_16funga_FD_108878 | JGI IMG/M metagenome (GOLD analysis project Ga0137410, IMG submission 108878) | Vadose zone soil fungal communities from Angelo Coast Range Reserve, California, USA - CZODoug1_16fungal (Illumina Assembly) | ecosystem: Environmental > Terrestrial > Soil > Vadose zone... | reverse complement strand
GACCTCGAGCGTGGCGAGCGAATCGATGAAGCAGGCCGCCAATCGGCCGAGGCCGCCGTTGCCGAGGCCCGGTTCCTCCTCTTGAGCCAGCAGTTGTTCGAAGTTCATGCCGAGTTCCGTCATGCATTCGTGGACGGTGTCGAAGATGCCGAGATTGATGAGGTTGTTGCCCAGGTGCGGCCCCATCAGGAACTCGGCCGACAGGTAGGCGACCGTTCTCGAGCCGTGTTTGGTGTAGGCGGCAGCGGTGCTGATCCATCGCTGCAACATCCGGTCGCGCACGGCGTAGGCCAGGGCCATGTAGTAGTCGTTGTTCGTGGCGAGCGCCGGGAACTTGCCCTGCATGTAAAAGAGATCATCCAGGAAGGAGTTCTTGATGGCGTCCTTGCCTAGTGCCGTGCGCTCATCCTCGAGTCGCCGGTCCGGCTTTACGGGCTTGATGTTAAAACTCACTGTGTTCCTCTTAACGGACCTTCAAGATCCTATGGCGACCAGATCACTTCAACCGGTGCGCGTTGCTGACGCAGCACGGCGCGCACGGGCATGCGCTCCACGGCACCGGGCCCGGCCGCGGCAATGTACGTACGCCACTTCGATTCGCCTGTGATGAGTATCACGATGCGCCTCGAATCGAGGAGCGCGGCGAGGTTCAGGCTCAGGCGCGCCTCGGGCGCCGTGGGCGATCTCATGCCGACGCAGCCGGGCGCGGCGGCTTCGTCGAGCGCCTTGCTCAAATTCGGCGAATCGGGAAACAAGGACGCCGTGTGGCCATCATCGCCCATGCCGAGAACCACTACATCGAAGGGGCGCGGCACGCCGTTGAACGTGCTCCACGCCATGCCGGCGCCGAGATCCGGCGTGGTACACCTGTTCTTGAGCCCCGTGAAGCGGGCGGCGGCGGCGGCATCTTTCAGCAAGACCTCTCGGATCAGCCGCTCGTTGCTGGCGGGATCCGAGGGATCGACCCACCGCTCATCCGCCAGCGCAATGCACACGCGGCTCCAATCGATCGCGAACGTTCGCAGGCACTCGAACAACTTGACGGGAGACCGGCCGCCCGAGACCACCAAGCTCGCAAGTTGGCGGGCTTCGATCGCCGCAGAGAGATCCGCGGCGATTCCCGCGGCGAGCTGTCTCGACAGGGTGTCCAGGTCCGGGTAGCGGACGGCAGGCGGCTCCGCATTCATGACGGGTCACTGTTCATCGTGCCATGAGAAGCCGTCGCGGCCGATCAGTGAACTCGAGGCCGCCGGTCCCCAGCTTCCCGCGATATAGGTCTTGGGGCGGTCGTCGTACTGTTCCCAGCCGGCGCGAATCGGATCAATCCAGCGCCACGCGGCATCGAGTTCGTCGCGCCGCATGAACAGGGTGAGATTGCCCTTCACCGTGTCCATGAGCAATCGCTCATAGGCATCCAGGCTGCGGGTCTTGAACGTCTCGCCGAGATCGAGTGCCAGGCTCACCGGCTTCAAGCGCATGCCTTCGCCCGGGTTCTTCGCGAGAATGGTCATTGTGATGCTCTCGTCCGGTTGGAGTCGAATCACCAGTTCATTCGCCGTATTCGATGTTTGCGGCTGTTCGAAAATCGGATGAGGGACCTCGTCGAAGGTCACGACCAGTTCGGTGAGGCGGTCCTGCAGCCGCTTGCCGGTGCGCAGGTAGAACGGCACGCCGGCCCAGCGCCACGTGTCGATTTCGACTTTCAGCGCGGCGAATGTCTCCGTCGTGCTGTCCGGTTCGATGTCTGCTTCCTCGAGGTATCCTGGAACGGGAACACCGCGCACGGCACCGGCCTTGTACTGGCCGCGCACCGTTTTGGTGAGCACATCCCGATCATGCAGCGGCCGCAGCGCCCGAAGCACCTTCAATTTCTCGTCGCGAACCGCGTCCGGATCGCTGCTCGCCGGCGGCTCCATCGCCATGATGCATAACAGCTGCAGCAGGTGATTTTGGACCATGTCGCGCAATGCGCCGGTCTTGTCGTAAAAATGCCCGCGCCGCTCGACACCGAGTTCCTCGGCCACCGTGATCTGTACGTGCTTGACCAGGCCCCGCCGCCACAACGGCTCGAACAGCGCATTGCCGAAGCGCAGCGCCATGAGGTTCTGCACGGCCTCCTTGCCGAGATAATGATCGATGCGGTAGATCTGCTGCTCGGTGAACACGGCGCCCACCTGCTGGTTGATGAGATCGGCGGACGCCGTATCGTGACCCAACGGCTTTTCGAGCACCACGCGCGACAACGGTGTGACGACTCCGGCCCTGGCGAGATTTTCGCAAATGACCGAGAACAAATTGGACGCCGTCGAAAAAAAGAACACCCGCACGAACTCATCACGGCCTTTGAGTTTGGCGACCAGTTGCTCGTAGTCCTGCTCGCAACCGGCATCGAGCTTGACGTAGTTGAGGAGGCCGCTGAAAGCTTCCCAATGCGGCGCATCAAATTCCTTGCCGATGTATGCCCTACAGGCCGCCTCCGCCTGCGCCAGATACTCGCTGCGCGACAGGGCGGTTCGGGCGATCCCGTAGATGCGCGACTCGGCCGTCACCTGTCCGGCCGCGTAGCGGCGGTATAGCGCCGGCAGCAGCTTACGAGTGACGAGGTCCCCCGTACCTCCAAAAAGCAACATATCAAAAGTCGATAGTACGGCCACCGTCGGAACGTCCTCGTTTACGTAGGCGTTAGAGGGTAGCACCTGAAGCAGGTCTCGCCTATGTGGCACAATGAGACATGACGACTAATTCATCGCTCCATCGCCAAGTCCGTGCGGTCACCGAGCGAATCCGCGAGCGCAGCGCTCCGGGGCGCGCCGGCTATCTCGAGCGCATGGATGCCGCACGACGGCGGGGTTCCATACGAGCGGGATTGTCTTGCACCAATCTTGCACACGGGTTTGCGGCTTCGGATGCCACCGACAAGGAGGCGCTGAAACTCATGCGCTGGCCCAACGTGGCCATCGTGTCGGCCTACAACGACATGTTGTCCGCGCATCAGCCGCTCGACAACTATCCGGCGCTCATCAAGCAGGCTGCGCGAGAGGCCGGCGCCGTGGCGCAGTTCGCCGGCGGCGTGCCCGCCATGTGCGACGGCGTGACGCAGGGACAGCCCGGGATGGAATTGTCGCTGTTCAGCCGCGATGTGATCGCGATGGCCACGGGTGTCGCCTTGGCGCACAACATGTTCGATTCCGCACTATGTCTGGGCGTATGCGACAAGATCGTGCCCGGTTTGCTGATGGGCGCGTTGTCCTTCGGACATTTACCCGTCCTGTTTGTGCCCGCAGGCCCGATGCCCTCCGGTGTGCCGAACAAGGAGAAAGCGCGCATCCGCCAGCTTTATGCCGAAGGCAAGGTCGGCCGCGATACGCTGCTCGAAACCGAAGCCGGCAGCTATCATTCCGCGGGCACCTGCACCTTCTACGGCACCGCCAACAGCAATCAGATGTTGATGGAAGTGATGGGCCTGCACATGCCGGGCGCTGCCTTCGTGCCGCCGAATACGCCGTTGCGCGACGCACTCACGGCGGCGGCGGCGCAGCGTGCCGCCCGCATCACCGCCTTGGGAAACACCTATTTGCCCCTCGCGCGAACGATCGATGAGAAGGCCATCGTCAACGCCGTCGTGGGACTGCTCGCCACCGGCGGCTCGACCAATCACACGATGCACTTGGTGGCGATGGCGCGCTGCGCCGGTATTTCCATCACCTGGGACGATTTCAGCGACCTCTCGGCGGTGGTGCCGCTGCTCACGCGTATTTATCCCAATGGCAGCGCCGATGTAAACCGATTTCAGATGGCCGGCGGCATGGCCTTTTTGATTCGCGAGTTGTTGGGCTCGGGATACTTGCATGACGACACCACGACGGTGATGGGTGCCGGCCTGCACGCGTATTCCGCCGAACCCTGGCTCGATCAGGGCCGGCTGTCGTGGCGCCCTGCGCCCGCTGCGAGCGGCGATCTCGACGTGCTGCGTCCCGCCGACAATCCGTTCAGCGCGCATGGCGGCCTCAAATTGCTGACCGGCAATCTCGGCAGATCGGTGATCAAGACTTCCGCAATGAAGGCCGAACACCATGTGGTCGAAGCGCCGGCGGTGGTATTCGAGGATCAAGGAGATGTGATCACGGCGTTCAAGGAGGGGCGCCTGTCGCGCGATTGCGTGGTGGTCGTGCGGTTTCAGGGGCCGCGCGCCAACGGCATGCCTGAACTGCACAAGCTCACGCCGTCCCTGGCCTCGTTGCAAAGCAAGGGATTTAAGGTGGCGCTGGTCACGGATGGCCGCATGTCCGGCGCCTCCGGCAGCGTGCCGGCAGCGATCCATGTTACGCCGGAAGCGTCCATCGGCGGCGCCCTGGGGCGCGTGCGCGATGGCGACATCATCCGGCTTGACTGCCACGCCGGTGTGCTCGAGGCCCGGGTTCCCGAGGATCTCTGGCGGCAGCGCGAATTGCCGGCGATGAATCGCTCGAAGAACGAGTACGGCATGGGCCGGGAATTGTTCGCCAGTTTGCGCCGCGTCGCGGGCGACGCCGAGGCGGGCGCCATTTCGCTAATGTAAGGACGTACGAGTGAACATCCGTGAAATCGTCGGGCTTGCCCCCGTCATTCCCGTATTGACCATCACCGACCTCGAGCATGCCGTGCCATTGGCGCGCGCATTGTGCGCGGGCGGTCTCAAGGTGTTGGAGATCACGCTGCGCACGCCCACTGCGCTAGCCGCCATCGAGGCCATGCGCAAGGCGGTTCCCGACGCGGTGGTCGGCGTGGGAACCCTGACGCGTGCCGTGGACTTCGCCGCGGCGGATCGGGCGGGGGCGCAATTCGGCGTAACGCCGGGTCTGACGCCGGAATTGGCGTCGGCCTCGCGCGGGGCGCGTTTTCCTCTGCTGCCCGGCGTCATGACGCCCACCGAATTGATCGCTGCGCGCAATGCGGGTTTCAGCGTGTTGAAGTTGTTTCCCGCTGAACAGGCGGGCGGCATCGGGATGCTGCGCGCGCTGGGCGCCCCTTTTCCGGATGTGCTCTTTTGCCCGACGGGAGGCATCACACGCGCGACTGCGCCCGACTATCTGGCGCTGCCGAATGTGGTGTGCGTCGGGGGGTCGTGGGTGGCGCCCGGCGCAATGCTGGCGGCGGGCGATTGGCGCGGCATCGAGATGCTCGCGCGAGACGCCTCGGCTCTGAGGAGCCTGTCTGAGCGGGCGTAGCATCTCACCAAACAGCCTGCCTCGGCTCGAGACTGCGAGCCGCGTGACGGACGGCGCCGCGCCCACCTTGACATAATGGATTTTTTGAACATGTTTGTCGTCGTTGGGCGACGTCGATCACGCTTCCCGTCCCCCCGCTTGGGTTTATATCACCGGGCGTGGGGAAACATTGTTCAGGGGGCTTATGACACTTGATACTCATCCAACCATGGATATGGATGTTGAGCGTCGTCTTGGCGGTCCGGGGCCCTTCGTCATCAATTTGCACGCATCAACCGCGCCAATCGGCGTCCCGGCCAAGAGCCCGGCAGGCTGCGAAGAAGCCCGCCTCTATCGGATTCAGCGCGTCGACGACGGGCGTATTCGGTATCGGCTGCGGCTCGGTCCCTTCGCCACGGAGGACGAAGCGGACGCGGTCCTGGCGCGGGTTCGGCTCGAATATCCCTGCGCTCTGCTGGTGACCGCTGCTGCGGACGATTTGCACGCGATCGCATTGGTGCGTGGGAAGGCCAACTTCGGCGGCTCGTCGGCGGACACTCACGCCGCGGACGTTGTTCCGCAAACTGCCGCTCCAGTTGCGCCTGCGGCAGCCGCGGCTGTACCCGTGGCCGCGCCTGTGCCTGCGGCAGCGTCGGCTGCGCCCGTGGCCGCGCCTGTACCTGCGTCGGCGTCGGCTGCTGCGCCCGTGGCCGCGCCGATGCCCGCTGTAGCGGCGGTTGTACCCGTGGCCGCGCCTATGCCTGCGGTAGCGGCGCTTGTACCCGCGGCCGCGCCTGCGGTAGCGGCGGCTGTGCCTGCGCCTGCGGCGGTCGCGCCCCAGCGAGCCGCGGTGCCAGTCGCCTCCGATATCGTATCGATGCAGGCGCTCATGGCGGCGATCGATCCGGGTTTCGATACGGCCCCGAACAAAGTGACCGCCAAGCCGCCGGTTCTTTACACGGTACACACGTCGCCGGAGCGCGATGCCGCCAAGGCGACACCCCGTCGCGACGTTGCGCGTGCCGGCACGCCCACACCCTCGCTCGAGAGCACGCAAACGCTCCGGCCGTTGACCCCTCTGGAGTTGGGAGAGCATGAAACTCCCCGTTGGTTCGTGGTACAGCTCGCGATGTCGGACGATGCCTTCGATCCGGACGCGCTGCCGCACCTGGATATCTTCAGCCTGTACCGCCTGTACGCCGTGATCGGAATGGATCAAGGACGGCTCGTTCACGCACTGCGACTCGGTTTCTTTGGGGAGGAGGCAGGGGCGCGTGCCGTTGCCGGTTATCTCGCAGCCTTCTACGACGAATCGATTGTGAAGCGTGTGAGCGTTGCCGAGCGCGATCGTTTCGCCGATCAGCGCGTCGAAGCGCGCAAGGACGTCGGGGCGATCGGACGGCACTTGGCCATCGAAATTACGGACGAGTTGGTGGTTCGCGAACGGCGCTCTTCCCGGTAGGCGGTTCCCGGGAAACAGCTCCCGGCGCGGCGCGAGTCGCAAAAAATGATAGCCTGCGATGCGCTATGCGCTCCGCTTCGAAACGCCTGGAAGAACAAACACTGCTCGCGGCCTGCCGAGCGCGCTCCATCGATCTATTGAAGCGGAATTTGACGCCCGACGGCATCCTCGCGGCATCCCCAAGTTCCCAGGCCAGCAAACGTGGGTACACCGCCATTTTCGGGCGGGATGCCGCCGTGTGTGCGATCGGGATGGCGCTGTCCGGCGACAAGGATCTGCGGCATGCCGCCGCGGCGGGTCTGCACACCCTGGCAAAGCATCAGGCGCAGAACGGACAGATTGCGAAGTTCGTCGACGTGCAGCGACGGGAGGCGGACTTCTGGTATCTCGGATGCATCGATTCAACCCTGTGGTGGCTGATTGCCCTGGCGTTCCTGGATCGCCGCGGGCGGGCCGGCGGATTGCGGCGGCGGCATGCGAAACGCATCAAACTTGCCGTTCAATGGCTGCTGGCGCAGGAGCATCAGCGCTTTTATCTGCTGCAGCAGAACGAGGCCAGCGATTGGGCCGACATCATGCCGCGATCCGGGTTCGTTCTTTACACGAACGCACTATGGTATTTCGTCAAGCGTCTCTACCGGATCGCGCATGCGCCGGAGACTCATGAGAACTTCAACGGGTTGTTTCATCCGTTCTCCTCCGCCATTGCGGAATACCGCCGGGCCAGGCTGCTCAACGACTACGTGCTGCGCGGAGGGCGGGATCGTGACCTGTACCTGAGCTTCGTCAACTTTTCTTTCTTTGGGGAGGAGGGCGACGTGTTCGGCAATGTGCTGGCCGTGCTCTTGGGCCTCGCGGATGTCCGGGCAAGGGGCCGAACGCTCGATGCGCTCGCAAAGGCGCGCGTGAGCGACCCATACCCGGTGCGGGCGGTCACTCGTCCCATCAAGCAAAGCAGTGCACTGTGGCGGCCCTACATGGCGCGTCATCGGCAGAATTACGCCTGGCAGTATCACAATGGAGGGATTTGGCCGATGGTGGGCGGGTTCTGGGTGACGGCGCTCGTGGCGGCCGGTCGAGCCGCGCAAGCCAAGGACGAACTGCTAAAATTGGCGCGTGCCTGCGCGATCCAGAACTGGGCATTCACCGAATGGCTGCACGGGAGAACACTCGCCCCCCGTGGAATGCCGGGTCAGTCGTGGAACGCCGCGGCTTTTCTCATGGCGGAATATGCTGTTTCGACCGGGGCCGGTGTCTTTGATTGGGCGGAATGAAATACAATAACCCTCACTCATGAATCCGGCCTCACCTTGAAATTTCGCAGCGCGGCCCTCGCGTCATTCATCGCTTCCGTCCTCGGCATCAGCACGGCGGGCGCCAAGGATCCCGCGCTCTCGTCCCTGACGATGGAGCACTTCAGGGATACCGCAACCGTCACCGAGAACCCTAGCGATGGTACGACCATCATTTCCACCGAAAACGGATACCGCGAACATACCGGTCCGATGCGAATGGTGTGGCACGATGAGTATCTGCGAGGTGTCATCGATCGGAAGACGGGCCGGCGCTCGTTGCAGGTCTACGCGTGGGTCATCTACGCCGGGAGTTTGCGGACCTATCAGAGCGCGAGCTATCGGACGGCGAATGGGCCGCGCTCCGTGTCCGTAATTCAGCTTGCAAAGGAAGTCGTGAATTGCCCGGTTGGGGATTGCACCTACACCGAACGGGTCGCGTTCCCAATTGATGAGGAATCGCTGCGTCAGTTTGCGGCCGCGCGGGTACCGGGAAACCCCGGCAAGTGGCCCTACGAGTTGATCGCAAAGTCCGGCCCGGAATACGCGGGTGCATTATCCGGCGCGGAAATCGCCGGTTTTCTCGCCAGGGTCGACGAATATGCGAACAGGCCCCCCGAGGTACTTGCGAGCGCGCCGGTTGCGATTGCGAGTGTTCCGGCCGTGAATGCGGGCGCCGCGGGCGCCTCGTTGAGCCGCGATCTCGGCATCGGCGGGATGTCCGTCGATGCAACCGAAGAGCAACCGAAGCGAGCGGGCATCCTCGTCATCGGAGTGGAGCACGGGTCGGTTGCGCACAAGGCGGGCATCATCGTCGGCGACATACTGTACGAATTCGACGGGCATCCGCTGAAGACGCCGGCCGATCTTCAAGCTGCCCTGGCCGGACGGGCGGCAACTTCAACGTTTGCGATCAAGCTCTACAGGGGTACCAGTGACACGACGGTGAATGCTCGCTTTTAAATCAGGAGCCGTCATCGGGTGCGATTCCGGTGGCGCGACTCCAATTCCGCCACCACCTTCGCCAACGAGAGATTCTTTACTTGCAGCAGCAGCATGGCGTGGTAGAGCAGATCCGCCGCCTCGCCGACCACTTCCTCGTCTGCTTGCGCAACCGCGGCGAGCGCCAGTTCCAGGCCTTCCTCGCCCACCTTCTGGGCAATACGCCGCGTACCTTCCGCCAGGAGTTTGGAGGTGTAGCTACCCTCCGGCCGCGCCGCGATCCGCTGTTGGATGATGCCCTCCAATTTCGCCAGGAACCCGAGTGATTCCCCCGCCGCGTGCGGCGCGTTCTCGCCCCAGCAGGTGCGGGTTCCCGTGTGGCACGCCGGACCCGCGGGTTCGGCCAGGATGAGCAGGGTATCTCCGTCGCAGTCGACGGCCACCGCCCGCAGTGCGAGGAAGTTGCCGGAGGACTCGCCCTTGGTCCACAGACGGCCCTTGCTGCGGCTCCAGAACGTCACTCGGCTGCTCGCCAGGGTTTCGGCGAGCGCTTCGCGGTTCATGTAGCCCAACATCAGGACGGCGCCGTCGCCGGCATCCTGGACGATGGCCGGGAGCAGTCCATTACCCTTGTCCCAATCGACTTTGGCCACATCGATCATGGCCGTACCTCGATCATGGCCGTACCTCGATTCCATCCGCGCGCAGCCTCTTTTTCAATTCGGGTATCGCGATCTCGCCGGAATGGAACACGCTGGCCGCCAGGGCGGCATCGACGTCGGTGCGCTTGAAGACCTGCGCAAAATGCTCCGCCGACCCGGCGCCCCCGGAGGCAACCAGCGGCACCCGGCACACGGCCCGCACGGCGCATAATTGCGCGATGTCGTAGCCTTTGCGCACGCCGTCGCTCGCCATGCAATTGAGTACGATTTCGCCCGCGCCGCGGCGTTGGGCTTCCCGGACCCAGTCGAGAGTATCGCGCAAGGTGTCGCGCGAGCGGGCGCTGTCCCCTGTGAATTGCTGCACGCGAAATCCATCCTCCACCGTCTGGCTGTCGATGCCGACGACGATGCACTGGGCGCCGAAGCGCTCGCTCAGGGCGTTGATCAAATCCGGCTGCGAGAGCGCCGGCGAATTGATGGACACCTTTTCCGCCCCCGAGGCCAGAACTTCCTCCGCCTCCTCGACGGATCGGATTCCGCCCGCCACGCAGAACGGGATGTCGAGGATCCGTGCGACCCGCTTCACCCAGGATTTGTCCACCGAGCGCCCCTCGGGGCTGGCGGAGATGTCGTAGAAGACGAGTTCGTCGGCGCCCTCGTCACGATAGCGGCCGGCAAGATCGAGAATGCCGCCGACGATTCGATGATCGCGAAAGCGCACGCCCTTGACGACCTGGCCATCGCGGACGTCTAGGCAGGGGATGATGCGTTTGGCAAGAATTCTCGCAACTCCTCGATCGGAATGAGTTCTTCGAGCAGCGCCTTGCCGCTGATGGCGGCCTTCGCGCCCGCTCGGGCCAGCGCGTGCGGGTCGTGAGCGTCCCGTATCCCGCCCGACGCCTGCCATTCGATGTGCGGAAACCGCCGTATGGCTTGATCGTAGAGCTCTACATTGGGTCCCGACAATGCACCGTCCCGGCTCACATCGGTGCACAG
>Ga0137410_10003561_pt1 | contig 10540 bp, 12 predicted proteins | sample CZODoug1_16funga_FD_108878 | JGI IMG/M metagenome (GOLD analysis project Ga0137410, IMG submission 108878) | Vadose zone soil fungal communities from Angelo Coast Range Reserve, California, USA - CZODoug1_16fungal (Illumina Assembly) | ecosystem: Environmental > Terrestrial > Soil > Vadose zone... | reverse complement strand
TTTGCGTGAAGACACAGCCGAGCTTGACCTCCCGTGTGTGCGCCCGTCCGTTGCTTCCTTTGCCCTTCCGCCCCTCCAGTTCTTTGCTCACCATGGGCACGCCGGTGCCATCCATCTGCACATGCGGACGATCAAACTTTGCGCTCGGCTGCCCAGAAGACCGTGCAAGACGAGGGGTACGAGGTGGACCTTACGGAAATAGTCGTTCATCATTTGACTTAGCTGTGGCCGTGCGCCAGCAATGGTAAAACTCTTCTTGGACTTGTGGGACCAGAAAAAGTAAACTGCCTCTCCTGCTTCTCCTTCCTGCACTCCCTCTCAAAATCTAGGAATTCCAATGTGACCGAGGAAAGAAAATTCACAATTCTGTTTGCCGCAACGATTCTGGCTGCGCGGAAACTCATCGATATGGACCCAAATAAACCGAATATGGCGAAGGGATTTTTCGTGGACAGGGCAATCGATGACGCTGTGTTCATCCTCGAACGAATCGACGTACGCTGGCCTTCGATTGTGAACATATTTGCTGCAAAGGGCTGATATAACGTTCTCGAATGCGGAGGTACGCGTGGTTTACTGGAATAATTCTCAAGCTTTAATTTTCATCGCTTTTGGAGGAGGAGGAGGCCAAATCAGTGCGAGATCCAGTCCACTTTCTTGCCGTGAACCTCCGGGTATCGTCGCCGCAGCTTTTCATACTTCTTCTTGATTCGCCTGTCCAGCCGCCTGTGTTCTGCCGGGCTGATCGGCTTTATCGGAATACCGTCGACCGTCACGGCCTTGGTTTTTTTCTTCTTAGGCATGCGCGTTCTTCCGCACTGTGCTCTCGACATCCGAAGCGGGTGGCGGCGTGCCATTTATTTTGCGGGTGGAGTGCGCCCCTTCGGTTTTTTTAGGCGTTTTCTTCGCGCGCTTGCTCCGGGGCAGAAACTGCACCAACGGCGGTTTCCCTTCCAGTTTGCGCTCGCGTTCGACGCCGCGCATCAATTGACAGATTTCGTCGTTGGTTAGCGGTTCGTCGGAGAGCCAGACGTTGTATTCTTCCTCGAAGCGGGACTCATCGTCTTCTTCCAGCTTGCGCATTTCGAGCATGAATTGGAGGTTGATCCTGGAACGACGACGTTCGAGGCCAGCCATGGACTTGTGGTAGGCCTCCATGAAGAGTTTGGGAGATTTCTTCAGGCGTTGAACTCCCCGAACGGCTTCGTCAATACCATGGTTCACCAGATACAGCGCTTCATACAGATGTGCTTTCTCCATGACCAAACGTCCTTTCAGCGGCGAAGTGGCCGCACGTTCGGAGGTTGATAGGTGCGTCGAGGCACACGTCCGCGATGCAGTCGAGAGCCGATGCAGTAGGACAAACGGATTCAGTTGGGCAGAGCTACGGTGGAGGATGCGCAACACGCAAAGGGATGGAGCGTGCGATTGAAACGAAACGGAGATGGGCGGGTTGCGCCCAAAAGGGGAACCCGTTACCTTTTGTGACAGCCATTGTTGCCTCTAACTCAGGCGACCTTGGTTAGGGGCGCGTTCGGTGTTCAAGCACCGGCGCGTCCCGTTCTGACTCAATCGAAAAAGGCGCGTTGGAGCACAAGCTTCATGCCACTAGCGCAAGTGGCATTTAGTATTACAAACCAAACTGTACGTGTCAATGCCCAAAAAGTGGCGACTAATTCCCATTCCTCATAAGATGAAGATATGAGACGCGACCTAATTTCCAAAGTGATGCGCGAGATGGGCAGAAAGGGCGGGAAGGCCGCCGGCGGCAAGGGCGGAAAAACGCGCATGGCAGCGCTCACGCCACAGGAGAGGAAAGAGCTTGCCAGCAAAGCAGCACAAGCACGGTGGGCAAAGGCCAAGAAAAAACGCAAACCCTTTGGCAAAACGTAAGCCGAAAGAACCGTTGTGTAATCATCAAATGACTAAAGATGTGATCCACATCTCCGAGGCGGAAGCGGCAAGCGACTTTGCTGCGCTGATGGCACGCGTGCGGGCGGGCGCGAAAATCATCATCGAGAATGGCGCGCGGCCCGTGGCGGTCCTTCATGCCGCCGAGCCGGTGCGCCGCAGCATCTCGGAGTGTGTCGCGTTGGCCAAAGCGCACGAGGAAGAAACCGGCAAGGCCCCGGTCCCCGATTCAGATTTCGCGGCAGACGTGCAGGATATTCTCAACCACCGCAGGCGGTGCAACCCGCCAGCTTGGGAATAATCCCCGATCTTTCCGTTGTCCAATTCCGAACGATTAACCATCAACGAAAGTTCCCTTCGTCCTCGCCGCGGGAGTGGCCATCTTGTGAGAGATATTACCCAGGGTCGTATCCTCCAAGGCTGGCGTGCCGCTGTGATACTTTCTTTGTCTTGGTTGGCGGATAGCTAATCCCGCCAAAGAAGTCGCCAAACATGCCGCCATTGTACTGTTGGAAGCTACATAAAACGATGATATAAAATGATTTGAAATGAATGATGAGTCCGCCAAATATACCGCCAAAAAAGCTGCCAAAATGCCGGTCATTTCGCGGGCAGAGGATCGCGGGGAATCGATTGCCGAGATGGAGCCTCTGCTGATTGGTGAAACCAGCCGGTTTCGTGGCCCTTTGACAGACCTCGCCGTCGAACTCGTGCAGAAATCAGCGAGGTTTCGCGGTAGTCTGCCCGAGAGTTTGCTGACCTCGCTTGCCGACCTTGTGCGGGCGATGAACTGCTATTACAGCAACCTCATCGAAGGGCACTACACGCACCCTATTGATATCGAACGGGCGCAGAAAAACGACTACAGCAAGGATGTCGGCAAGCGCAATTTGCAACTCGAAGCGAAAGCACACATCGAGGTCCAGAAATGGATCGATGAAGGCGGCCTAAACGGGGGCGCTGTCACAGTTGAGGGGATTTGTGAAATCCATCGCCGATTCTGTGAACTGCTGCCTGAGGATTTGCTTTGGATTGAAATCCCGGAGATAAAGGAACGCGTGCGCGTTGTCCCCGGCGAACTACGTATGTGGGATGTGAAAGTCGGTCGCCATGTTCCCATCAGTCCCGGCGCTGTGCCTCGATTCCTAAAGCGTTTTCCGGAGGTTTACGAGCGTTTGGGTAAGACAGATTCGATTCTGGCTGCCGCCCCCGCGCATCACCGCCTCGTCTGGATTCACCCGTTCTTGGATGGCAACGGGCGTGTAGCGCGTCTTATGTCGCACGCAACATTCCTGGAGGCGCTGGATACTGGCGCTATTTGGTCAGTGGCGCGTGGCCTTGCACGGAACGAGGTTGGCAACTACAAAGAACATCTTGCTGCCAGTGACGCGCCCCGGCGCAATGATCTTGACGGTCGCGGGAATCTGAGCGAAGAAGCACTCGCGGCGTTTACGGAATTCTTTTTGAAGGTCTGCATCGATCAGGTCAGCTTTATGGAGAAGTTGATGCAGCCACAAGAATTGCGCGGACGGATTCTCTCGTGGGCAGACGAGGAAATCAAACTCAAAAATCTACCACCAAATTCAGGGCGCGTACTCGAAGCCCTTCTCTATCGTGGTGGAGAGATGCCCCGCGGTGAAGTAGACATCGCAACTGGAATGCCGGAGCGTACCGCGCAGCGCATCGTCTCAGCATTAATCGATAAAGGTGTACTCACCTCTGGCGGTCCTAGAGCGCCGCTGCATCTCGTTTTCTCGGCTGCGCTCGCGCCGCGCTGGATGCCGGGATTATATCCGCCTCTTTCGTCGTTACCATCATCGGCGATATGATCGAGATCACTTCGCTAGAACTTCGAGAGCCTGTTAGGATGCCGTCCGTGCACTTGTAAGTCGTTGCAAGTACTTATGAATCGCTCACTGTCACTGAAGTGGCCTCGATTTGAGATTTCCCAGAACGGGACCTCTGGCCCACTTCATATCTACGGGTAGCGTACTACACGCAGCGCAGTGGGTCTCTGTGAACGCCGGAAGAAATCAGTGCGTAACTGGCTGGAAGTAATCCGGTAGACCCTTTTTGGTTTCTCGCAAGATTTCGACGATGACTTGACGGTCGGCAAGGGAGAGTTTGGAATATTTCTGGCTCTTTTCTTCGCCTGAAAGAATCTGCCACATTCGCTTGTAGGCTGCTTCTCTGGCTTGATCTGGCATGCCATCGAAGGCTTCTGAGTAGATCATGTAGCTGCAGGGATAAAGCATGAGTCGCCGCTGGAGGTCGAATTGGCGCAACGAGCGTCCCTTGCTGTCGCGCGGACCCTCCGCAGAGAACGTCTCGGCGAAACCCGAATTGCCCTGAATTTTGTCGCCGAGCGAAGCTTCATCCACGAACAGCATGTAGTCCACGAGTTCGCGGGCCATGTCGCGGAGAAGTCCGTCCGTTACACCCTGGCTTCCCAGAGCTTTGTCCATCCGCTCCTGATACTGCGCCAAGCGCACCTCCCAACCCACACGGGTGAATAGATTGACCATGTGCATCTGATGTTCAAAAACCATCAACCCAACAATGTCGCTATATGGAGAAAGATAGCCGTCCGTATCAAACTTTCCTTTGAGCGATTTCAGATTGAGAGTCTGGTCGGTCACCATGGATTCCGGTCTAGCCGTATCGGTGACGATTGCATTGCCCATGTGCCGGATCGAGCCAGTCCTTCCCGTTACGTACCAGCCGCCCCAGCGTTGCTCGACGGGGCTGCGATCATCGGTAATATAATCGCCTAACTCGCGCATCGGTGTACCGTCAGGCCCAGGAAACACGCTGCGAACCAACATCCCTGGAACGCCGAGACTTGAATACGAAACGTGGCAGGTCAAACAGGCGTCCTGGCGTCTGAATTGCGGCTTCTGGGTCGGCTTCTGATCCAACGTGAAGAAGATCACACCTTGCTTAGGATCCTGTGCCGCCAATTCAACTATCGAACCACCGCGAACCCAACCGACCGCGACTGAGTCGTTGTAGTACAGAGTGCGCGGATTGTGCGGGTTGATCCGGAACATCTGAACGCTGGTCTTAGAGAAGACGACGATTTGCGATTCGATCGGAATGCTAAGTGCTCCAAGAACCGACCGCAGGTAACCTTGGGCTTCATCGAAATTGAGCCGAACCTCACCTGCCTGGATCTTACGATTCAACTCAGAGACGGGGTCTTTCAAGGGCCGTGTGCTGTATTCGATCGCGGGATGATTGGGGTCGGCGACAAAGATACTTTCGAGATCACCAAAAGTACAGGCGACCGTGGCTAGCATCAACCCGGCAAGAAAAAACGCATGGCGCATGGAATACCGCCTGCTCGGCGTGAACCGATCACGCGATCGTACCTAGATTGTACATAGACGGGCTACGCGAAGAAACTCCTACTCGTTTTCAAGCTACCTTGCGACGACGAGGCACGCTCAGCCACAGACTCTATCTCGGCGACTTCTCCTCAACTTGATGAATGTGGGATGCGAATCCCGGCTGGCATGCCACTGCATGCGTGTTCGGGGAGATCGCCACCCAAGCGCCTTTCGTTACGGACTTGTCTTTGGTTCAGGTCCCCGAACGGGACTTCAGGACAGCTAAGAGATTGTACGTCTCTGAGTGGCGCGCTATCGGAAGGGAGGGAGACACAGGGAACAGAAGCTTCTGGGCGAAACTTACCTAGGCCCATTAGCCATCCTTGCACTGCGAGCTGTGAATTCGCTCGACAAACCGCGAGTTCAGCGCCATCTATATTGTGCAGAGATCGACCGATTCTATCTGTACTAGCAGGCTTGGTGAGTAGATAAGGTATGTTCTAGGAGCTTTTTAAATGAATCGAGATTTTGTCTTCGCTCTTCGACAATTGAGAACGAATCTCAGGTTCAGCCTGATCATTGTGCTCACACTGGCATTGGGTATCGGAGCTACAACTGCGATATTCAGCGTGGTAAGCGGCGTATTGCTGCGAGCATTGCCATTTCCGGAATCAGAACGATTGATTTCGCTGCAGACTGCGGTATTTCCGCACGGGGAAGCGGCAACGAAGGAGGCGGGCGCCGGAACGATTGAGGATGTCTCCTTCCCCGACTTTTTTGATTGGCGCGGCCAGAGCCACACGCTGGAGGCGATTGCGTCCTACGCCTACGGAACATCGAGGAAATTCACTCCGGCTGGAAACGAACCGCCGACGATGGTCGAGGTGGAGTATGTGTCCGCAGATTTCTTTCGTGTGCTGGGCGTGGCTCCGATGCTCGGACGTTCCTTTGTTTTGGACGACGAAAGGGACGATAGCCGTCCGATCATTCTGAGTCATCAGTTCTGGGAGTCCGAGTTCCATTCTTCACCCGACATCGTCGGCAAGCACATCACGGTGAGTGATCGGCTCGCGACCGTCGTCGGTGTGATGCCAGCAGGATTCAGCTTTCCCGACCTGAGCCACCCGCCGAGCTTCTGGGGGACGTTCTGGCAGGCGAGCGCCTCTGCGGTCAACGCCATCGGGAGCCCGCAGAAGGAATCCGTTAGTCTGGCGGCCGAACGTACCAACAGAGCTGTCCAGGTGGTTGGGCGGCTCAAGCCTGATGTCAGTGTGGCGAAGGCGCGAGCGGAAATGAATGCGATACAACGAAGTCTCGCGGAGCAGTACCCGGAGGATCGCAATGCGTCCGGCGTTGAGGTTCGACTGTTGCTCGATCACGTTAGCGGCGATTTTCGACAGCCCTTGTACATACTTTTCGGCGCGGTCACGGCGGTCCTCCTGATCGCATGCGCGAATGTCGCGGCTCTTTTGCTTGCGCGCGGATTCGCGCGGCGCCATGAGTTTGGCGTACGGGTCGCTCTGGGCGCCAGGCCTTCGCACATTGTGCGACAAGTTTTGATCGAGTCTACGGTGTTGGCTTGCTGTGCCGGAGTACTCGGCATCGGCCTCGCCTTTGTGTTGCTGAAGACATTTCTGGGACTTACTCCGGTTGATCTCCCGAGACTCACCCATGTGCGAATCGACGGAATCGTATTGGGGTTTGCGTTTCTCGTGTCGCTATTGACGGGAATAGGTTTCGGAGTGGTCCCGGCATGGAGTGCGTCGCGTTTGGACTCATCCGGACTGTGGCGCGCGGGTCGCGGGATCAGCGGCGGCCGCAACGAGCATCGATTGCGCGGAATGTTGGTGATTGCGGAGACCGCGGTCAGCCTAATCCTTCTGGCTGGCTCGGGGCTGCTCATCCGCAGCTTCTTGCAAACGATGCGAGTTCCTCCGGGGTTCGACCCTCACCACATCTTGGCCCTACGGCTGGGAATGTCTACCGTCGAGTACCCCGAGGAAAAAGCGCCGCTTTTCTTTCGGCAGTTGTTGCCGCTGCTTTCCGCAATTCCCGGCGTCGAATCGGTTAGCAGCGCTTATCCCATCCCCTTTCCATACGACAACACAAGCCGTTTCAGCATAGCGGGCAGGCCGGCGGCTCCGAGTGACCTGCCCGTGGCCAACCGAGCTACTGTCGGACCGCGCTATTTTGAGACGTTAGGAATCCCCTTATTGAAAGGGCGCACGTTTGACCAACGCGACAACCAGAACGCGAAGCGAGTCGCTGTCGTAAATCAGGAGTTTGCCCGTGAGTTTTTTCCGGGCGAAGATGCGATTGGCAAATCGATTCAACCCGATTTCCTGGAGTACGGCTACAAACCAACGTGGTGCGAAATCGTAGGAGTCGTTAGAGGCATCCGAACTACAAATCTCACCGAGGGTCCTAAGCCCCAATTCTTCTTACCGTACGAGCAGGCATCCCATTGGCCTCAATGGGTACTCTTGCGGGTTTCCGGTGAGCCCCGGGCGTACTTGAACTCTGTGCGCGCTGCGGTTGCGGGACTCAATCGAGATCTGCCCGTTTTTGCGGTCACCACGTTCGACGAACTTATCGTGCAATCGACGGTCTTCGCCCGCTTTGAAGCCGGGCTGCTGACGTGCTTCGCGGTTTCCGCGCTGCTTCTTGCAGCGGTGGGTTTGTACGCCGCGCTTTCGGAAATGGTGGCGCGTCGTACGTTTGAAATCGGGTTGCGAGTGGCGTTGGGCGCGCAGCAGGGAGATGTTTTCGGATTTGTGGTGCGGCGAGGGCTAGTCTTGGCCGCAATTGGTTTGACAGTGGGATTGATTGGATTTGTGATTTTCGGGCGAGTCGTTGCGGACATGCTCTATGGCGTTCGAGCGCTTGATCCATTAACAGTCGCGGCAGCCAGTGTGGTGCTTCTTCTGGTGTCGCTGCTGGCGAGTGCGGCGCCCGCTTGGCGCGCTGCACGGTTGGAGCCGACGGAAGCGCTGCGGGAGCAATAGAGCTGCGCAGTCCACAAACGGGGTTCGAGCGCCGTACCAGCGTCGCGAGGAATTGGACTGTCTTCCAGCACTTTTGCCGGGGCCGCGCCGCTGAAACAACAATCGAGGATGCAGAAGACTGCCTTGGCCTTTGTAGACTTGAAGAGTTCAGCGAGCTCCTCCACGCTGATTGAGGATGCAGTGAGCGCTGAGAGGGTCGTGTCGAACGCTGCCAGACGATGGTCATGCGAACCATGTCCGGAGAAGGAGAAAATCACAACGTCATCAGGCGCCGCCGCTCCTAAAGTATCTTGCAGCGCCTTGCGAATATTTGCGGCGGTCGCCGCACCGTCGATCAAGAGTGTAGGGTTACTGCCGGGAAAGCTGTCGGCGAACAAGGGCTGATAAGAAAGTTGTAGCACTTTGCGCACAGCGCAACAGGACCCGATGCGCAGGCAAACAGGCGGTAGAGGATGTTTCGCGCTATGTACCCGGCGTGTACCTCAATGCGGGGATTCTGCCCATTCTGACGTTTCTGCCGTCTTGATAAATCAGCAACTTAAGTCTTATGAATGGAGCTTACGGGTTCGAATCCCACCCGCGCCTCCAAGCCCGTTGTTTATGAGGTTTTCCGCGAACCTCCAGGTCCGCTTCGGCGCGAAAAGGGGAGGTCTTGCAGACCTCCCCCATTCGTCAGATCTATCTTTTTGGCTGAATTTTCGATTTTCGGCTGCTATTGCTGCCAGCCCCCGCCAAGAGCCTTGTAAAGTTGCACAAGGCTCTGGTACTCGTTGCCGCGGTCCTGCGCCAGGGTCAGTTGGGCGCTGAACAGAGAGCGCTGATTGTCGAGGACTTCTAGATAAGTAGCGATGCCGCCGCCGTAGCGCTTGAGTGATGTGCTAACAGAATCGCTGAGATCTTGGACCGTGGTTTCCTGCGCTACGCGGACTTGGTGATATTTCTCATAGCCGATCAGGGCATCGGAGACGTCTTTAAACGCCGACTTGATGGCGTAGTTGTAGGCGATCAGTTCCTGTCGGTGCTGGGACTGGGCCTCCCGAAGATTCCCGCGCAGTCGGCCGCCCTCGAAAATAGGTTGAGTAATTTGCCCGGCGACGCCCCAGGTTCCTATATTGGTGTCTAGCAAAGACGTGAACACAGTGCTCCGTCCGGCAGCGCCGCCACCGGTCCCGGTGAGCGTAATCTGCGGAAAGAAGGCGGCTTTGGCGACTCCGATCTCGGCATTGGCGGCAATCAGGTTTTGCTCGGCCTGGAGAATATCCGGACGCCGCGCGAGCAACGAGGAAGTTAGCCCGGCGGGTACTTCAGGAGGTATCGGTTGCTCGACCAGCGGGCGTCCACGCGCCACCCCGTGTGGGTAATCGCCTAAAAGAATACTGAGCGCATCCTCTTCCAGTCCGATCTGTCTCTCCAAGTCGGGAATCTGCGCGTTCGCGGTGTCGAGCACCTGTTGAGCTTGCAGCACGTCGAGCTTCGTGGCGACGCCGTGCTCCAGCCGGTGCTTGGTCAGTTTGACGGCATCTTCCTGGGTCTTGACCGTGTCGCGTGCGATCTGGAGTTGTAGATCAAGTGCGAGCAGCGCAAAGTAGTCGCTCGCCACGTCGCTCACCAGCGTCAGAATCTCGGTCTTCTGAGCGTACTCCGTAGATAACAACTGGGCGCGCGCCGCCTCGGTGGCGCGTCGCAGTTGGCCAAAAAGATCCAACTGAAAGGTCGCATCGGCGGCATACGTCGCATATTTTGTTTTAAAGGGGAAGCCGCTAAAGGCTCGTTCATCCGTCCCATAGCCCGTTAGGCTCACCTGCGGGAGCTGGTTTGAGTGCGTCACCATAAGTTGAGCGCGCGCATAAGTAATCCTTTCGGTGGCCGTTTGCAGGTCATAGTTCTGCTTGAGAGTGGTTCGGATCAAGTCCTGCAGGACGGGGTCTTGGAAGACCTGCCACCAGGGAAGGTCGGCATAGGAAGCTGCCTGAGCCTGCTGATTCTCGCTCGGACCATGGTAGGCGGTGGGAACCTGGACGACGGGCTTATGGTAATTAGGCCCAACCTTGCACCCGGTAAGTAGACTCGCGGCCAGCGCCGTCACGAGGAATAGTCGTTTCATAGGCCGATCCTGCCGCTGTTCTCTCCAGTGAATCAGTCGATATTTCATCTCAATCGCCCGGCGCCGGAGCAGGTGTTCCCGGCGCTGGGGCCAGGCCGTGCTCTTTGCCTGCGCCCGACCACTTCTCCACCAGATAGAAGATCGCCGGAATCAGGAAAATGCCGAAGACGGTGGCAGCGAGCATACCGCCA
>Ga0137410_10003559_pt1 | contig 10546 bp, 9 predicted proteins | sample CZODoug1_16funga_FD_108878 | JGI IMG/M metagenome (GOLD analysis project Ga0137410, IMG submission 108878) | Vadose zone soil fungal communities from Angelo Coast Range Reserve, California, USA - CZODoug1_16fungal (Illumina Assembly) | ecosystem: Environmental > Terrestrial > Soil > Vadose zone... | reverse complement strand
GACTACCAGCTCACACCGAACATTTCCGGGATCCCGGCGGTGACGACGCCCACGACTTTCAACCCCGGCATCAATTCGCAATGGGGAACCGTCACGCCTTTCGTGCTTGCGGCATCGAGTCAGTTCCGTCCCGTCCCGCCGCCGGCGCTCGGCAGCGCGCTGTGGGCGCGCGATTTCAACGAGATCAAGGCCGTCGGAGCGCAGGCGAGCAGCGTGCGCACCGCGGAGCAGACGGCGATCGCGCGCTTCTGGGAGACGCGCCGCCCGACTATCTACCACGGCATCCTGCGCAGCGTCGCGAACCAGCCGGGGCGCGACGTTACGCAGAACGCGCGCCTCTTCATGGCGGCGGCGCAGGCCACGGACGATGCGATCATTGCGGTGTTCGACGCCAAGTACGCCTTCAATTTCTGGCGCCCCATCACGGCGATCCGCAATGGCGATCAGGACGGCAACGACGCGACGGAGCGCGCCGCCGCCTGGCTGCCGTTGATCGATACGCCGCCACATCCGGAATATCCCTGCGCGCACTGCATCGTGGCGGCGGCGGTCGGCGCCGTACTGGCGGCGGACATTGGCGACGGGCCGACTCCGCTGCTGACTACGACCAGCGCGTCCGCCGGAGGCGCGGCGCGCAGCTGGAAATCGATCGACGAGTTCGTGCAGGAGGTCTCTGCAGCGCGGATTTACGACGGCGTGCACTATCGAAATTCAACCGAGGTGGCCGTCGTCATGGGACGGAAGATCGGTGCGCTGGCGATTGCCGCTCACTATTCGAAGCCATAGGGGCGCCCGCTGCGGGCTCAAGGAAAATGCTCAAAGAATCAGCGTCTTAAAGGCGCGCAGACGGAACGGGAAAAAGTCTCGCTTTGTGAACGACGCGGCCGTCGCCCCATTGCCGCGTGGGCCGGCGGCGCGAGAGACTGCGCACTCATTCAAAGAACAAGCGGCCCGAAGCGCACGTAAGATGCGCCGGGCCGACAAGAACACCGGGGATTTTTTTCTTGAAGCTGATTTCCTATCTGCCTGCGACTTTCGCAACCTTGTTTGTCCTGGCCGCCGGCCTGTTGCTCGGCTACATCCAGTAATCCGACGTTTCGCGCGCTGCGGCAGTTACGTATAACGTTTGCCGTCCCAAACGAAGACCATTCCCAATCGATGACGACCGGAAGCGATACCCCGTCAGGCTTGGGAGGCACTGCGTCCAACTAACCTGCAACTCGAAGCCTGAATACACTTGGGGCAGCGTTCGCGCTGCCCTTCTTTTTTGTGGCCGGGTTGCGCAGTATCGCGACCGCCAGTCATTCGTACGGGGGCTTCGTATGTCGATCCGCAGGGTCCTGTTAGCGCTCATTCCGCTTCTGCTCGTTCCGGCGCTGTCCGCCGCCGCCGCGCCGGCGCAATCCGGCTTCGTCGCCGTCAAGGGCCGGCACTTCGTGCTCGACGGCAAGCCTTACTACTACGCCGGCGCGAATCTCTGGTACGGCATGTATCTCGGCTCACCGGGAAAAACCGGGGATCGCGCGCGTCTCACGAACGAACTCGACCAGTTGGCGGCGCAGGGAATCATGAATCTACGGGTCCTCGGGATCTCGGAAGCGAGCACGCTGAAGCGTTCCGTGACGCCGGCGGTGGTGCTGGGTCCCAAGCACATCGATGAAACTCTGTGGGAAGGCCTCGATTTCCTGCTCGCCGAGATGGCCAAGCGCGACATGAAGGCGGTGCTCTATCTCAACAACTTCTGGCAGTGGTCGGGCGGGATGTCGCAGTACATGGCCTGGGAGACGGGCAAGCCCATCCTGGACCCGGACGTCACCGGCGACTGGAACGCGTTCATGAACGGTTCGGCCGCGTTCTATCGCGCGCCCACCGCGCAATCGAACTTCGAGTTCGTCGTCCGCCAGCTGGTGACGCGCAAGAACTCCATCAATGCGCGGCTCTACAACCAGGACCCGACGATCATGTCCTGGCAGCTCGCGAACGAGCCGCGCCCCGGCGTCGATGGCGACAGCGCGCATTTCGCCGAATTCACCGCGTGGATCGACGCGACCGCGGGCTTCATCAAGAAGCTGGCGCCACAGCAATTGGTGAGCACGGGAAACGAGGGCTGGATGGGGACCGCCGGCAATCGCGACCTGTACGTGAAGGCGCATAACACGAAGAACGTCGACTACCTCACCTACCACATGTGGGCGCCGAACTGGGGTTGGTACGACCCGAAGAATGCGACCGGCACATACGCCGCCGCGTGGACCAAGATGCAGGACTATCTCAACTGGCACATCGACACGGCCAACAAGATGGGCAAGCCGATCGTGCTCGAGGAGTTCGGCATCAATCGCGACAACGGCTCATTCCAGCCGGTCGCGACCACCATCAATCGCGACAAGTTCTACACCGGTGTGTACGGCCTTTTGGCGCGGCGTGCCGCGGCTGGCGATGCCATCGCGGGCTCGAATTTCTGGGCGTGGGGCGGCGCGGGCCGCACACACAATCCGGACTTCATGTGGAGGGCGGGCGACAGTTTCGTCGGCGATCCGCCGCAGGAACCGCAGGGCCTGTACTGCGTGTTCGATACGGATGTAACGACGGTGCAGATCATCTCCGCGCATGCGCGGCAGATGAGCGGCATGCACTAACTAGCGGATCTTGATTCCGGCCTTGGGGTCGACCATGGTCGCCGCGCCGGTCCAGCGGTCGATCATGTTCTTGAGCGCTGTCAGGGAGAACGGCTTGGCGAGGTAGTCGTCCATGCCGGCCGCCATGCACGCCTCGCGATCGCCGGGCATCGCGTTGCCGGTGAGTGCGACGATCGGCACGCGGTTGCCGGGGCGTTCCGCCGCGCGGATGGTGCGCGCGGCCGTAAGGCCATCCATCACCGGCATCTGGCAATCCATGAGAACGAGATCGAGATCGGGATTGGCCGCCGCCGCGAGCACGCCTTCGTGCCCATTGGACGCGGTGAGGACGGTGAAGCCGAGCATGTCGAGCATCGCGCGCGCCATTTCCTGATTTACCGCGTTGTCTTCGACGACCAGTGCGTGGCCGCGCGAGCCGCTGACCGGCAACGTACGCACGCGCGTGCTCGCCGCCACGTCGATGGCCGCCGCCGCGGGCGCAAGCAGGTCGGGCGTGCACAGCGGCTTCACCAGGCAGCGATTCACGCCCGCGCCCGGCGTCGCGTCGGCGTCCGGCGGCATGAGCGCGATGATGTCGACGGCGCGCGGCGCCGCCACGGCGCGCAGTTCGTTCGCGGCCAGCTCCATGTTCGCGACGGCATTCGAATCGATGACGATGCGGATTCGCCTGATGCGCGGACCGAAGTCCGCGAGCGCTTTGAGTGCCGTCGCGAGCGAGTCCACGCTGATGACGTGCGCGCTTTCGCGGGACAGCGTGTCGCAGACGGCGCTGCGCACCACCGGATGCATGCCGACCACCAATGCACCCAGGTCCGCGAGCGCGACGGGCGCGGCGGTTTCAGCGCGCGGCACGCCGACGGGAATGCGGAACGAAAAGCGGCTGCCGCGACCGGCCTCGCTTTCGAGCCCCATCGTGCCGCGCATCAGTTCGACCAGCTGTCGACTGATCGCAAGCCCCAGGCCCGTGCCGCCGAACTTGCGCGTCACGCTGCCATCGGCCTGCTCGAAGGCTTCGAAGATGCGCTTCTGTTCTTCTGCGCCGATGCCGACGCCGGTGTCGGTTACGGAAAATTCGAGCATGCACTCGCCGCCGTCGCCCGGCACGGAATTGACCGCGAGCAGCACGGCGCCGCTTTCGGTGAATTTGACGGCGTTGTTCACGAGATTGCCGAGCACCTGGCGCAGACGGATCGGATCACCCTGGATCATCGCCGGCACGCCGCACGCGATATGCGCGGCGATCTCGATGCCCTTGTCATGGCAGCGCGCGCTGAACAATCCGACCACCTGCTCGAACTCGCGGCGCAGTTCGATCGGTCCTTGCGCGAGCTCCAGCTTGCCCGCTTCGGCCTTCGACAAGTCGAGCACGTCGTTGATGAGCGTGACCAGCGCCTCCGCCGACGATTTGAGCGTGCGCACGAAGCGCCGCTGCTTGGCGTCGAGCGCGGTGTTCTCGAGCAGCGACGCCATGCCGACGACGCCGTTGAGCGGTGTGCGCAGCTCGTGACTCATGTTCGCGAGGAAGCGGGACTTCGCCTGCACGGCGGCCTCGGCCGACTGGCGCGCGCGCTCGAGCGCGCCGGAGATGCGTTTCTGTTCGGTGATATCGGTCACCACCGAGGCGATGCCGGTGACGGTGCCGTCCTCGGCGAGCAGCGGCGTCTTCGCGATGAGCACGTTGTAGCGGATTCCGCCGCCACCCAGGATGGAGGTTTCGTAGGTGAGCGGCTGCCGCGATTTCAGGACCTGCTGATCGGTCTCGCGAGAATTGCTGGCGCGCGGGTGGTCCGGATCGGCGTCGAGCGTCTTGCCGATGGTGTGCTCGCGGCTCATGCCCACCATTTTTTCGAAAGCCGCGTTGACCAGAGTTACGCGCAGCTCGGCGTCGCGGATGATGACCGGCAGCGGCAGCGTTTCGAGCAGCGCCTGCATCACGCGCAACGTGTTGGAGAGCGCGCGCTCGAGTTGTTTGCGGTTGGTGATGTCGGCATGCGTGCCCATCATGCGCGTGGCTTTTCCGTTCGCGTCGCGGTGCGTGACGGCGCCGTAGGTCTCGAGCCATACGAAGCGGCCGTCGATGTGGCGCATGCGGTGGTTGAGCTGGAACAGGGGCGCATCGCCGTGCGACGCGCTGCGCGCCATGGCGAGGAACGCGGCGGTGTCATCGGGATGTACCTGGTTCAGCAGATCCGCCTGCGCCACCACCTGTTCCCGGTCTTCATAGCCGAGACATCTGCAGAACGTCCGGTCCATCAGGATCTTCCCGGTAGTCAGGTCCCAGTCCCACAGGCCCAAACCCGACGCCTCGAGCGCGATCCGCAGGTGCTGATCGCTGCGTGTCAGCGTGTCGCGCGGCTTGAGGGTTCCTTCGAGCAGCGCGAGGCAACCCTTGCGCAAGGTTGCGGCATCGATGTCGGCGCCGGCGCGCAAACGGACTGCCAGCGCGTCGAGCTCGGCCTCGGACTCGAGGCCGAACGCGGCCGCCAATTGTGCTTTGAGATCGGGATTCACTGATTTACGACGCGCAAGGCGCAACCTCGGACGCAATTCTCCTGTATCAGATGTCGGCAGGCGGGCCGATTCCTGAGGCGGGGTTCGGATCGGGGGGAGGATATTCCCGGCCGGAGTGTGGAACAAATCACACTGGCGCGCGGCCGCGGGCATCCCTACAGTTGCGGCATGAATTCGCCCGTGGACCCGGACAAGGACCGCCGTGCGGTGCCGCGTCATTTGCGCGACAGCGAACACGACAAGCTGTCGGATACCGGGATGTTCGGGAAGCGCACCGAAGACGGGGTTTCACCCAAGGCGCGCCAATGGATGATTGTCGTGGTCGCGATCGTCGCCGCGCTGATCGCCGCCTGGTGGTGGAGATGATGGGCGCGCCTGCGGAGCGCCCACCCGCGAGCTAACTACTTAACCTTGAAGGCGATGACGCTGTTCCGGAAGAACGTCGGAACATAGATGGTCCTGGTTTTGGGATCCCAGCCAAGATCCGCGGTGTTGGTCTTATCGGCCTTGCCGTCGAACAGCAGCTGCTTGTCGCCGCCGGCCGGCAGGTACCACACCGCGCCGCTCCACACCGTGACGAGGAAGTTGTCGCCCGCGACATTTTCCAGTCCGTCGGCGCCGCCCGGCATGCCGTCCGCCAGCACCTTCAGTGTCTTGTCCTTCTCCACGCGGTTCAGGCTGTCGTTGTCGAGCACGTACAGCGCGCCCTTGTGCACGAACAGACCGTTCGGTCCCTTGAGCACGGTTTCATCGAGATGCACCGTCGCCTTGCCGTCCTTCACCATGTAGACCTTGCGGCCCTTGGAATCGGAGACGTACAGAGTCCCCTTGTCGTTGACGAGGTCGTTCAATTGCACGCCGTCGGGAATCGGAATCTTGCTCTGGATCTTGCCGGCGTCGATGTCGATGACCACCACACCGCCGGCGTCGGCCGCGTACAGCAGCTTGCCGTCGTCGGACAACGCCAGGCCCTTCGGGCAGTCGAGGCCGGTGACCCATTCGACGGCGATCACCTTGCCGTCGAGCCCGACCTTGGCGATCGAACCTTTGCCATCGGCCGTCCACGGCTCACCGTCGATGTTCGAGACGTACAGCACCTTGCGATGCGCGTCGAAGCGCACGGATTCCGGTGTCTTGAGCGGCGTGTTCGTTTCCCACAGCTTCGTGAGTTTGGGGCTCTGCGCCTGCGCGCCGGCGGCGATGAACAGCGCGCCTAGCACGGTGAGTATCTGCTTCATGGGGGCACGTCCTGGACGGAAGGGACGCGAAGTATAGACGCGCGGCTTTGCGGCCCGCCACAGATTGCCTATGCTGACCGCATGTCAGTCCAGTCGTTGTTTCCCACGCGCATCTACAGCGCGAATCTCGCGCGCGGCGCCGATACCCTGAATGCCCGCCTGCTGCGCGAATGCCGCCAATTTTCGGTCGACGACCGCGCCGGGCTCGCCTGGTCTGCGACTAACTATCCCGGTGGTTATACCTCGTATAACTCGCTCGCGCGGCTGCATAAGATGTCTCCTACTTTCGCGGCGCTCGAGAAACGCATCGACGGGCACGTGCGCACCTTCGCGCGCACGCTCGACTTCGATCTCGTCGGCCGCAAGCTCGTGATGACTGACTGCTGGGTCAACGTGATGACGCGGCAGGTGGTGCACGGGCTGCACCTGCATCCGCTGGCCTCGCTGAGCGGCACGTACTACGTGCGCACGCCGCGCGGTTGTTCGGGTCTCAAGTTCGAGGATCCAAGGCTCGACCGGTTCATGGCCTCGCCGCCACGCAAGACGCGCGCGCGGCGCGAAAACCGGGTGTGGGTGACCATGCCCGTGGAGCAGGGAAAGCTCGTGCTGTTCGAAAGCTGGTTGCGTCACGAGGTGACGCCGAACCCGACCGAGGCGGAGCGCGTCTCGATCAGCTTCAACTATTCCTGGTTTTGAATCGGCTGGTTCTGTGCGGGCGTCAGCCGAGCAGACGGTGCATCCCGCGCGCGATGGCGTCGAAATCCGTGGCGACGATGAACAGCATGCCGATGATCGCGCCGTCGAAATGCGCATCGTGGTTGATGTTGTCGTGCGCATGTTTCGCGGCCCACCACGTGTAGGCTAAATATCCCACCGCATAGAGCGCGGCCGGGACCGGCACGGCCAGAAACAGATAGAGCATGCGCGTCGGGTAGTAGCAGATGTACGCGAACAGCACGGCCGTAATCGCGCCGGACGCGCCGAGCGAGGCGTAATTCGGATCGCGGCGGTGGCGGATCACGGTGCCCGCGCTCGTGAGCACGAGCGCGATGAAATACAGCGCGACGAACAACGGCGTGCCGATCACGCGTTCGAGGCCGGGCCCGAAGAAATACAGCGTCAGTGCATTGAAGAACAGGTGCCCGCCATCCTGGTGCACGAATCCCTTGGTGACGATCGTGCTGTAAACGTGATCCTTCACCACCTGGTACGGACGCAGCAGGTTGCGCTCGATGATGCGCCGGTCAACGGTGAAGCCGAGGAGGCTCACGATCACCGTGAGCGCGAGGATTCCCATCGATCCTATGGAGCGTTCGAAATCCATGGTTTCAGTGCGCGGGCGGCGTGAGCCCGCGATCCGCGAGCCATTCCGCCAGGCGCTGCGGCCAGTTGCGGACGCTCACGTATTGCGAGCGTTGCCCCATGTTGAAGGCATGCTTGCCCTGCGCGTAGATGTGCAGCTCGATCGGCGCATGCGCGGCGTGATATTTGCGGGCGAGATCGAACAGCACATCACCGACGCTCTCATCGTCCGCCGCACCCGCCAGGAACAGCGGCGGTGAGTCCGCGGGCACCGGGTCCGGGATCCCGAGCGGTCCCGGGTAGACGAGGATTTCGAAGTTGGGGCGGGCGCTCAGGCGCTCGACCGGATCCGGCGACTGCGCATCGCCCGCTCCGGGTGGATAGGCAACGAGCGCCGCGACTTCGCCGCCCGCAGAAAACCCCATGACGCCGATGCGCTCGGGATCGATGTGCCATTCCGCGGCGCGCGCGCGCACGGTGCGCATCGCGCGCCGAATGTCTTCGGCGGTGTTGTCGATGGTGTACGTCGAGCCGGGCTCGCGGAACAGGCGGTACTTGAGCGCGAACGCGGTGATGCCGAGACTCGCCAGGTATTGCGCGGGCTCGACGCCTTCGGCGTTGAACACGAGTTGGCGATGCCCGCCACCCGCAGCGACGATGACCGCGGTGCCGTTCGCCTGGCCCGCGGCGGGCGCGAAGACGGTGAGCGAAGGATTGTGGATGTTCTTGTACCACCAGTCCTGGTGCTGCTCGGTTTCGCCGCGCCGTGACTCGAAGCCCGGCGCGCCTTTTTTCCACAGCGGAATTATTTCCTGCGCCTGGGCCTGCGCCGCCACGCACAGCGCGGCGAGCATTCCTATGAGAAGCACTTGTCGTTGGTTTGGCATCGCGCCGCACCATGCCACAAAACTCAGGGTTTGGTGAGGCCCGGCGCGTTTGTCGCCTCGCGTTCGACGACGACATACGACCACCAGGTGGTGCCGCGCGGCGCGACCAGCGCATGCCAGTACCAGGATGAAACATCGGGACGGGTGTCGCCGGTGGAATCACGCAGTTGTTCGCAGACGCGCAGCGCCTCACCCGGTTTGCGCGCGGCGAAGCAGCTCATCAATGCGCCATCCGCGGAGCGACGCATTGGCAGCGGGCTCAGCGCGAACCCGGCGCCCACGAAACACTGACTGGCCGGGTGCAGGCGACGGGTCGGCGAGCTCACCCAGCGGACCACCACCTGGCGGTCGCGCGCCGCGAAGCGCGCAATGCGACCCGGAAAATCGCGCGTGAAGAAAGCGTCCTGCGCGATCGGCGCCATCGATTGCAACGCGACGCCTTCGTATTCATGCGGCCAGCCGGGAAACGCCTGCGCATCGCGGGTGGCTGGCGCCGCCGAAATTGGCAGCAGCGGCGCCGCGGCCGCGAGCGCCAGCACCACCACAAAGCACGAAAGCCGCCGCTTCATGCCGCGTATCCCGCGGCGCGACGCGGCCGGACGACGATGAACAACAGCAGCGCGGTCATTGCGAATGCCACGATCCCGACCGCATCGTGCGCCCAACCCGCCGCATCGAGCGGCAGTAGTTGGGCCTCCAGGTAGAAGAGGCTGGTGGCGCGCACGATGTTGCCGGCGATCGCCAGCAGAGTCGCGAGCCCAAGCGCCGCGAGATAGCGCCAACGCGAAAACCCGTAGAGGTGCGCAAGCGCGCTCGCCAGGAACCAGCAGGTCCACAACATGCGCACGCCGCTGCAGGGCGCGTCGAACTGGATGAGCTGGTCGCCGAAGCGCAACGCCAGACCGTCGACGCCGGCCGCGATGCCATTCATGCGCAGCAACGCGGCGCTGGCCTCGATGGCCGCAAGCCGTACCGGGTACGCGGTGTAGAACTCGAGCGATGGCAATACCGGCAGCGCCAGCAGGATGAGGCCGTAGAACGAGACGCGCGGCGTCGTGTCCTGCGATGCGGTGTGCAGGCAATAGCCCACGGCGAGCGCGGCGGGCGCGATGCGCGCGAGCGGTGGCGCCGCGATGACGGCCAGGGCATATAGCCCGAGGAGGATCGTCAACGGTGTAATCGGCAGGACGCGCCGCTGCGTGCCGCGCGCCATCAGCGGAGCCGCCAAGGTTGCCGTGACGAGCGCCAGCGGCAGCGCGGCGGCGAGATCCGGAATTCTCGCGGCCAGTTCGAGCCACGCGCTCCAGCATGCCGCCAGCACCAGCGCGAGCGCGAGCGCGGGGTTCATGAGCAGGCGCGCCGACGCTGCTGCCGCACCGCCCAGGCGAATGCCAGGCAGGCGACGATGAGCAACGCCCAGGTGGAAGGCTCCGGGATCGTCGGCACTGACTCGGCACCCGGCGGTGTGAGTCCGCCGCGCCTGTAGTCGTTGTCGGAGGCGAGCACCACGGCGCCGCTTACGGGCGTCACCAGGTGGTACTGCGCGGCGAGGCTCACTGCGCGCGCGGTGCCCCCGGCGCCGTGCGCCATCAGCGCTTCGATCTCATCGAGGGCCCAGAGCTTTTCGACGTGCTGCGACCCCACGACGAGTCCGGGAGCGGGGCCGGGTACGCGACTCACCGTCCACTGCGGCGCCGCGTCGAAGTAGTTAGTGAAGGCGGCGGCGATGTCCGCCCGCGCATCCCCGCTCCAGGCGAGCGTATGAGCGAGCTGAAACAGCCGCGGATGCTGCAGCGCCTTGTTGGGGCCGGGGGTCACCGGCAACAGCCAGATCTCGGGCAGCCGGGAGCCGCGATCGAGCGCCTGAGCGAGCTCGCCCAGATGTTCTTCGAATTCGAAGTCCTGCGGTCCATGGATCCACAGCAGAGTTGCGCGCGGCTCGCCTTCGAGGGCGACGATCGCATCGGCG
>Ga0137410_10003557_pt1 | contig 10548 bp, 10 predicted proteins | sample CZODoug1_16funga_FD_108878 | JGI IMG/M metagenome (GOLD analysis project Ga0137410, IMG submission 108878) | Vadose zone soil fungal communities from Angelo Coast Range Reserve, California, USA - CZODoug1_16fungal (Illumina Assembly) | ecosystem: Environmental > Terrestrial > Soil > Vadose zone... | reverse complement strand
TTTCACTTGCATATGCATTTTCTCCTTGTTCGGTAGTGTTTGTGCTTTTTGGATTACTTTGCTGCCAAAGCGAACGACTTGAGACTCTGACCTTCACCTGCAGTTCTAACTGATGTTGCTGCCTTGCGTGATTCGTCCGGAGGGTCCCGCTCCGCGTGGACCGGGGCCTTCCGGAATTCCATTGAAACTGTACGTACCCCTGCTATGCCTTAGCGGCTGCTTTCTGCTCGGGCACCGCGAGGCGCGCCGGCTCCGGCGGCACCATGAAGCGATAGGGTGCGAGTCGCTTGCCACCACTGGCAGTGTTTTCTTTCCGTCCGTCTCCCAGAGCAGGAAGCCTGGGTTGTATTCCGTGGGGTTCGGTGGCAGGCCAAGGTTCTTCAGCGCCTCTTCGACGCTGGTGTACCAGACACCGACCTTCATGATCTTGCGCGCGTCATCCGTGGTCGCCACCCAAATTGATATATTATTACTTGTTTATAACTTACCTTATATTGTACTCACCTTAACAAAATAAAAGATTGCAGCGGAAGCTGTTCGCTTGATCGCTGAAACTCGTTATAGCCTCCCTCCTGAATCGCGACCACTGTCAAAACTGACAGGCGAACATGAAAATTGATCTGCGACACTTCTCGTGAGTTGGGATTCGAGGTCGCAGGCCAAAGAGCCTTGCCTCGGACTGTTTCGGTCCTGCGGGTGATTGCAAAGGTCCGACTGTTCTGTTGAGGGATGATCGGTGGGGAATCTATTGGCGAGGGCCGTCAAAAGTATCAGTTAGTCTTCGGTGTGGCGCCACAACTGCGGATCATGAGAGATGTGCAGCAATGCGTCTCGCACGCAGCGAAATCCGAGGTGATTTGTACCCGTGCTGACCTCGCCCTTACCCCGCGTGCCGACCATATAGCGCGAACAATATTGATCCGTGCACAAAAACGAGCCTCCGCGATGCGTTTTCTTTCGCTCATTCGGTTCGGAAGGGTCGAACGGCGCATCCGGCCCCTGCGGATTTCGCGCCACGTCACCGGAATTCGCCAGTTGGCGGTAGTAGTCCGGCCGATACCAGTCGCTCGTCCATTGCCACACGTTCCCCGCCATGTCATAAAGACCGTAACCGTTCGCCGGGAATCGGGCAACTGCGGTGATCCCTAAGTAGCTGTCTTCCCCCGTGTCCTTAACTGGAAAAGTGCCCTGAAAAGTATTCGCCATCCACCTTCCGTTTGGCCGGAACGCATCGCCCCAAACAAATGGTTCGCCTGTTAACCCGCCTCGCGCCGCAAATTCCCATTCCGCCTCCGTTGGCAAACGCTTCCCAGCCCATTTCGCATAATCCTCAGCATCTTCGTATGCGATGTGCGCGACCGGATATTTTTCCATTCCCTGGATGCTGCTCTTCGTGCCCAGGGGATGTCGCCAATTCGCGCCAGGTACATAAGACCACCATTGAAAGTGATCGTTCAATGGAACCAGATGATCGGGCGGTGTGAAAACCACCGATACTGCCACCAGGTTTTCCGACCGCGCGCCGGGGAAGTCCTCGGCCTTCGGCTTGCGTTCCGCAACGGTCACGTAACCCGTGGCCTTTACAAATTTCGCGAATTCCTCGTTCGTGACGTCCGTTTTGTCCATCCAGAAACCATTGACGTACACGCGGTGGATCGGCCGGGAATCACGCGTGGCCTGCATGCCAATTTCGTCCTTCATCGGCGGATCCTGCGCGCCCATGGAGAATTCACCGCCTGGGATCCAGGCCATCCCTTTAGGCACAGGTCCGACAGAAGTGTTCCCGTTTTCAACTGTCGCCGCGAAGCTGTCCGTGGCAAGGTTGAGCTCCCCCCTCACCTTCATTTTGGGGAGTCTGGTCGCCTGAACGGTCTGGCGGCTTGCAAATTTCCAGACGCCAAGCCCTGCCGACAGCACTGCGAGGCACGCCATGATCTTCAGACGATTTGGTCGCCGGGAAGTCTTGGAAGGTTTCTCTGCCCGCTTTTTTTGTGCCATGTGACTCAAGCCCTTCGAAGGCTAACTGCGCTGAACAAAAACGTTACGATTGTCCAGCGGCTGGATAATAGAAGGTACTGTTATTTCTAACAGTCGAAACCCGTCGCGACAAAGCGTACCAATGGGCGCATAGGGAGGTAATTTCAATGGGATTCAATGTTCGAAATGGCGCGCAAGTGGTGTGCTATGCAATATGCCTCATCCTGCTTGGGAGCCTTGGTCATGCTTCCACGCCGAATCCGGGGCAAATCGCCGCTGGCCAGAAAACGAAGGTCAAGGGCACCATCGCGTCCCGCAACGGCGACCTCGTCAACGTTAAGGACGCAAAAACCGGCATTCGGGTCGTCGTTGTCATCACTGACGACACCAAGATCGAGCGGAAGCAAGGCGCATTTAAATTCCGTCGCACAGACATGGACGTCACAGCCATGTTGCCCGGCTTGGGCATTGAGGCGGAAGGCGTCGGAAATCCAAAGGGGCAACTTGACGCCAGCAAGATTACGTTCAGCCCCAACGATTTCGCAATTGAAGTAGCGGAAGAGCAGCAGATTATGGCCAATCAGGCAGCTGGCAAGAAGGCGCAAGCTACTGCTTACCAGGGAGTGTCGGAGGCCCAGGCAGCGCAGGCTTCGGCCAACAAGGCTCAAACCTCGGCCAATCAGGCTGACTCGGCGGCTACGGCAGCAGGCGCCCTTGGAGTGATGGATGCAGCGGCCATCGCGCAAGTGAATAAGCGTGTGTCGGACTTGGGAGACTACAACATCGTGGCTGAGGCCGGAATCTACTATGCTCCGGACAAAGCGGCCCTGGACGATGCGGCCAAAGCTGACCTCAGCAAGCTTGCCGATGTCGCGAAGTCAACCGACGGATACATGATCGAGATTGCAGGCTATGCGTCCAGCACCGGCAGCAAAGAGTTGAACCAGAAGCTCACCGATGCCCGGGCGGAGGCGGCCGCGGATTATCTGCGCGAAGTGAAGAACATCCCGATGCGGCGGATCCTTGCGCCAGCCGGCTATGGGGCGACGCACCCGGCCGCTACAAACTCCGATCCTCAAGGACGCGCGCAGAACCGGCGCGTAGACGTCAAGGTCCTGGTGAACAAGGGAGTAAACGATCAGATTTAGGTGGCTGTCTCGTTCGCTTTCCGGCTCAGATTCCCCTGGGCCGGACCCGCACAGAGCCCGCAGTTTGTGCCTGCGGCTAAATCGTGGGTCAGCCTGTTCGACGAGATGTCGTCAGTTCGGAAGCAGCCCTTGTATGCAGAATTAGTTTCAGCGGTGGTGGAGTGAGGTTGAGAGCAATCGAACTGTCACTTCTGTCAGTTGAAATAGACAGCGCTAGACGCAACAAGGGCAAGTCCGTGAAGGTCGGTCCAACTCTTCAGCAATTGAACCGTCCTCATTAGTTCTTATTCCTGAGACCAGAAGTAGAGAGGAGGCGGACGTTCATGAAGTCCATCGGAAGATCAGCTCTTGTAGTTGCAGCGTTTCTCATCGTTTCCGCGACTCTGATTGCAGGCTGCGGAAATAGGAACGACGCAGTCTCACATGCCGAAAAGCTGGACGCCGTCAACGGGGTGCCCGTTCCGAGCATCGAGCAGACAAAGGCGATTGCCGAGGAAGGCTTCATTTACGGACTGCCGCTCGTGATGAACTACGCGGTGATGAATGAGTACGCCGTGGACACTAAGTCCAGCCAGTTCAAGGCACCCTTCAACGAGATCAAGAACGAGCATCGCGTCTCGACCTACGAAGACACGGCGGTCATCACCCCAAACAGCGACACCCCTTACTCGCTACTCTGGTTGGATCTGCGCGCGGAGCCGATGGTGCTCTCGGTGTCGGCAGTGGCAAAGGAGCGTTACTACTCGGTGATGCTCTGCGACGGCAACACCTACAACTATGGCTACATTGGCAGCCGCGCCACGGGGAGTGATCCGGGCAGTTATCTCGTGGTCGGCCCCGACTGGAAAGGCGAGACGCCCGCAGGAATCAAGAAGGTCTTTTACTCAACAACGCCCTTTTCGCTCGCCGCGTTTCGGACCCAGCTCTTCAATCCCGAAGACATGCCGAACGTGGAAAGGGTGCAGGCAGGCTACAAGGCGCAGCCGCTTTCCGCGTTCCTCAAGCAACCTGCGCCGCCAGCGGCGCCGAAGATCGATTTCCTCCCGGCCACCACTGCGGGGATCAAGACAAACTTCTACGAGTATCTCGACGCCGCCCTCCAGCTCGTGCCGCCGTCGGAAGAGGACAAGGACATCCGGGCCAGACTCGCCAGTATCGGCATCGGACCGGGCAAAACCTTTGAGCTCAAGGACCTCTCGCCGGAACATAGAGCCGTATTCTTGTTGGGCATGAAGGAGGGCGGCGACAAAGTCACCAAGTTCCTGTCCAGCGGAATGAAGAGCATCAACGGCTGGAACATCGGCTCATTCTTTGGCGACCGCGCTTTCTACAAGGGCGATTGGCTGATGCGTGCCGGCGCAGCCAAGGGTGGTATCTACGGGAACGATGCCGTGGAAGCTATGTATCCCTTTACCCGCACGGATGCGGCTGGCGAAGTGCTCGACGGCAGCAAGCACAACTACACGCTAACTTTCCCCTCGGGACAATTACCGCCGGTGAATGCCTTCTGGTCGGTGACGATGTATGACGACAAGAGCCAGCTTCTGATCAAAAATCCGATCAATCGCTACCTCATCAACTCACCGATGCTGCCCGGCATGAAGAAGAATGCGGACGGATCGCTCACGCTCTACATCCAGAAGGACTCGCCCGGCAAGGCGAAGGAAGCAAACTGGTTGCCCGCACCCAACGAAACCATCTACTTGGTGATGCGCCTGTACTGGCCCAAGGACAGGCCGCCTTCAATCTTGCCGGCCGGCGAAGGAACGTGGAAGCCCCCGGGTGTCGAGGCGTCCAAATAGCGGCACATCCCGGGCAATAATCTGGCGAAACAGGCGGGAGCCCCGCGCAAGGACGCCCGATGCGGACTTGTGAAGTTCTCGCTCCCGAACTGGAGAACGAGAGACGAAGCCTTCCTCTGCAGGATCGCGACGCGACGTAGCTGGAGGAATGAGGCGCACGATGGTTGCATCCGGATTCGACATTGGTCTCGATCCTACGTTCCGGCGGCGGAATGGGTTGGAACAACTGCCGTTGGTGAATGACATCGACTAGGAGCAGCCAAATGATCACGAATGACGCCAAGAAGTTCATATCAATGTTGTTCAGCTTCGTTCTGGTCAATGCTTCATCCCACATCGTATACGGGTACAAGAGTCAATACTCAGTTCCTGCGGCTGACAGTGGAAATCCCACAGAAACTGCTCCGATGAGCGCGAGCCAGCTCCAAGCGATGGTGGCGCCCATCGCATTGTATCCGGATGCGTTGGTTGCCCAGCTTCTTGGCGCGGCGACGTTCCCGGACCAGGTCGCCATTGCCGACTACTGGCTCCAGCAAAACAAGAGCCTGACGGGGAGCGCTTTGATGCAGGCTGTTGACAAACAAACGTGGGATCCGAGCGTTAAGGCACTCACGGAATTTCCGTTGGTGCTTGACAACTTGGCGAAGAATCTTAGCTGGACTTCCTCGCTGGGGGAGGCCTATCACAACCAGCAGGCCGACGTAATGGCAGCCGTACAGACCTTGCGCGCGCAAGCCAAAGCGAATGGCAATCTCAAGTCCAGCCCCCAAATCACTGTAGTGCAACAGTCACCGCAGGTCATTGTCATTCAACCTGCAAACCCTCAAGTCGTTTACGTTCCTGAGTACAACCCCGCGGTGATCTACGGCACACCGTATGTAACTCCTGGGTATAGCGCTGGCGACATGGCTGCCGCGGGCATCATTGGGTTCGGCGCTGGAATCGCGGTGGGCGCCCTAATGAGCGGCGGAGGCGGGTGTTGCAGCTGGGGCTATAGCAGTTGGAACTGTGGCTGGCACGGCGGCGCGGTGGTGTATCACGGCGGTTCCTACTACGGCAACTCTGCTTGGCACGGCGGGTATTACAACGGCGGCTACCACAACAGCTATGGCTACAACAACGCCTACAACCATACAAATGCCGCGAACAGCTACAGAGGCGGCGGCAACAGCTACAACAAAAACGTGAGCGGAAACACAGTCAACGTCAATAGACAGAATGCTCAGAACTTCAACGCCAATCATTCCTCAGCGTCGAACTCCTGGGCACAGCATGATAGCGGCGCTGGGAAATCGACCGCTTTCAGCGGCATGAGTGGGCACTCCGGCGGATTTGGTGGATTTGGCGGTTCCGGCGGCTGGTCCTCGAGGGCCGAGAGCGGTCGCGGCTGGGGGAGCATGCGCTCCAGCGGATTCGGTGGTGGCCGATTCGGCGGTGGCGGATTCCGTGGCGGCGGTCGGCGCTAAGACCACTGAGGTACGGTCGCGAAGAACGATGAAATGTAGATTTGGAGGAACGCGTATGTGCTACGGGGTTCGGAAGCATAAGATTCTGGCTGCTCGTCTCGCGATGTTTCCGTGGCTGTTCGCGGTGATCACCTCCTTGGCCTCGTGTCGCATGCCCGAGAAGGTCACGGCTGAAAAAACTGTTCAAAAAACGTTCGCATCACCGGCAGACGCAGGTACGGCGTTTTTGCAAGCGGCCAGTACTGGCGACCAGATTGCATTCCTTGCGATTTTCGGTCCAGACGCCAAAGAAGTCCTGTTCTCGGGAGATTCGGTGAAGGACAAGGACGCTCTCCAAAGCTTTGTTGCCGCATATAACCAGATGAATCGCTGGCGCGAGATCAAAGCTGGTGGTCAGATTCTTTATATAGGTGCAGACAATTATTCTTTCCCAATTCCGCTGGGGTTGAATCCCTCAGGCCAGTGGTACTTCGACACCGCGGCGGGTAAGGACGAGATTCTTGCGCGCCGTATCGGCAAGGACGAGTTGAGCGCGATCGCCGCCTGCGACGCTATTGCCGACGCAGAGCAGCGATATTTCAGCCAGACTCACGATGGCGACAAAGTGAAGCAATACACTCAGAAGTTCATCAGCGATGAAGGGAAACAAAACGGGCTGTACTGGAGTGTTCCAGCGGGTCAGTCTCCAAGCCCACTTGAAGACGTTCGTGATTTTGCCAAAGCCGCCGGCTACACGAATGCGGGTGATAAACCCCAGCCGTTTAATGGTTACTACTTCCGTCTGCTCACCAAGCAGGGAGACAAGGCACCAGGTGGTGCAAAGGACTACATCGTGAATGAGAAGATGACCGGCGGGGTTGGCATTCTGGCCTATCCAGCAGAATACAGGAATTCGGGAATCATGACGTTCGTCGCTGGAACGGACGGCGTTGTCTACCAAAAAGACCTGGGCGAAAAGACCGCTGATATAGCCATAGCTATGGCGGAATACAACCCGGGCGACGGCTGGAGTCCAGCGATCTAGTTTCGACTGCACCCAGCCGCACAATACCGAAGCACAGCCGCAAGCGATGTCGAACAGAAACAAAGTACTGGGCTCCCCTTACAGCACGCCGCTGCAAGGCGCTTTCCTGTTTCTGAAAAGACCGAAAAAATGACTCGCGTTCGAAACTGGTGGCTGATGGCAGCACTTCTTGTGCTCTTGCCTTGTTTTCCCGCTAGCGCACAAACATCGACAACAGAGTTTCTACCGGAAATTGATGTCCATCTCAAGCTGCGTTCGAACGTACGGTTTATTTTTCAAGCGAAGGACACGAGAGAAGGCGGTGAGCCAACTCGAGTGGAGCTGGGACCCAGCATCGATTTCTATCTGAAGCGCTTGGTCAGGCTACGAGACATCAGCGCTTTCGACCGGGACGATTCGAAATCCCGGCTGCTGGTGCTGTCCGTCGGATATCGGTACATACCTTCGCTGAACAAGCCACCCGAAAACCGCATCGAGCCAGTTGTCACCTCTCACTTTCCCTTGAAGGCGGGGATACTAATTTCCGACAGGAACCGCGCAGATCTTGACTGGTCTAAGGGCAACTTCACGTGGCGCTATCGCAACCGCTTGACGTTCGAACGTGCCCTCGAGATTCGCACTTACCATCCGAAACCTTACGCCAGTGCTGAGGGGTTCTACGAAAACCAATACGACAAATGGAGCACGACCGCACTGTATGCGGGCTGTCTCTTCCCGGTAGGCAAGCACGTCCAAATCGATTCGTACTATGAGCACGAGAACAACACAGGCAAGAAACCCAATCAGCAAGTGAACGCCGCTGGTCTCATACTCAATTTCCATTTTTAGGGGGGCAAAGGAGAATTTTGCCCTGAGATCCAGCCCATGTAATGGAGGAAGGTTTGCTCGGACTATCGCCTCGCATGACTCGGCTCATCGTGCGTCAACCGGGGCGACAATTTCGGCGCGGGACTTCATGAGAGGCTACGGCTGTGGAGGAGGCGGAGTTGGCGGGGATGCAGATTTGTAGTTTTCGACTGGCGAAGGACTTTTAAACCGGGCAGCTTCCTTTCGACGCCATTGACGCCATTCCAGCTCGGCAAGGGGGCCCTTTAGGGCTTCGATCTCCTGCTGTCTCTCATTAATGCGCTGCTGCTCGGAGTCAAGCTTAGCCTGGCCAATACGATAGGCCGTGTAATTGGGGTTCAAATAGATGGTGTGCTGGTCGAGGACAAGCTCGCGTTGCTGCCAGTCCAGTTGATTTTGTGCCTCGGCAAATTTGTCCTTCAGCCTAGCAACTTCCGCGTCCTCGGCTGCCGCCTCTTCCGATTCCTTACTTTCCGGACTTAACTGTTTGTTGGCAAAATTCGCAGCCTGATCGGCAGCGTTGGTGGCAACTAGCGAAATGGCGCTGGGCGCCCCGGTCCGCGGCGAAGCTGGAGCGCCAACATTGAAACCTTCCTGGCCGGGCTTGAAGTGCTCTGTGTCCAGATCGTCATTGGTAATCACCCTGGACTGCCTCGCGACATTTTTCTTTTGCTCGCGGTTCCGCCGGGCAACATCTGCGACGGATTGGTTTTGCTGCGTCTGCGAGTCCTGCGGCTGCGCCTTCACCGCGCAATGAAGCACGGCGCACACCGTTATGAACACCACGCTCAAGGATCTACCCAACAGATTTCTCATTAGACTGCCAGCGTCAAAAAAACCTATCGATCCCGCAGGCTCCAGATTTGAGTTGATGAGGAAGGTACGCAACTGTCAGAACTGACAGCCGGGGAGAGAAATCTACTGGCAGGGACAGCGGACATACGTCCGCGGGTTTTTTCCATAGAAGTTTGCGCGCGCAGTTTGCTTAGGCGCCCGCGATACCCTTGTTCTGCAGGATCCTGACAACGACACGCCTGTTCTCAGCCTGTCCCTCTGATGTGGTATCTGGAGCCACCTGCTGACTGGTGCCCATCGCGCCAGGGGCCAGGATGTTTGTCAGTGGAATCTGACCCTGCTGTTCGAGGAAATTCGTCACGTTCTCGGCGCGTTCCGTACTCAGCTTCTGGTTGAGAGCAGCACTGCCGACCTTCGACGCATAGCCTTGCACCTGAATTATGTAACCGATGACGCCCTTAGCCTGCTCAGCCAGCTTCATCAGTTGTGGTATATACTGCTCCTCGATCGTTACCTTGTCATTTCCGAAGAGAACTGTCACCCCCCCCAAGATGTTGTACTCCCCCAGTTCGCCGAAGCGCTTGTTAGCTGCCGCGATTGCCGCCTTGTTCGCCGCAATGGCCGCCGCGTGCTCGGCACTCACCTGTTGTTCGGCCTGGAGCAGATGCTGTTGTTGCTGAATTTGTTGCTCTTGTGCCTGTATTTGCTTCTGACTTTGCTGTACTTGCTGCTCAGTTGGAGTTATGCCAGCTTGAATGTCTTGAGCAATCTTGAGGTCGGAGCCATGGAAGGTGACACCCTCCGCAACCAGTTGATTCTGGGCATTATAGGACCCCTTCACTTCGACCGAGAGACCTGGAACCAGAGCGGCCATGCTTAGGTGCTTCTTGCGGAAGACTCCTTCAGGTTCCAGCACCTGCGTGGCGGGCGTGAGGACTACGGTCACATTTTCTGAATCCTGCGTCTGAACCGTCATGGTGGCACCACTCCGTCCATTAATCACTCCTTTCACCTTGTCACTCTGTGCGGCCGCAGCACCGGAAAGCAGATGGAATGCCACGAAGGCCAGGATTACATTGAATCCGTTTCTCAACCTATTTCTTTTCATGTCTATACCCCCTCACCAATTTCTGCGCCCGCTTCTCAATCCAAGGCAATCTCGAAGGCAGAGGACCTTCAGCCGCGCCGCCTACGCGGACCTACGGGTCGGCGACGTTTTGTCGAGCAAGTTGACCAGGCGTTTAGCAGCAGGCACAACCGGCTGCGAGCCTTTCACAATCTCTTGCGCGCTGAGGTCCTTGCCGTAGAGAGCCCTGTTGGCGCCATTATCCGTATCCATCGTCGCACCTTCGAGTGACACGCCGGCAAACAGTCCTTTCGAACGTGAATACGTCAAGACGTCCACGTTCATTGCTTGAGCGTTGTAAGACGTGGCCTGAACACCGGTGGGACCAGCGGCCGCCGCCGCATTGCCACCGAGTTTCGTTTTG
>Ga0137410_10003544_pt1 | contig 10569 bp, 9 predicted proteins | sample CZODoug1_16funga_FD_108878 | JGI IMG/M metagenome (GOLD analysis project Ga0137410, IMG submission 108878) | Vadose zone soil fungal communities from Angelo Coast Range Reserve, California, USA - CZODoug1_16fungal (Illumina Assembly) | ecosystem: Environmental > Terrestrial > Soil > Vadose zone... | reverse complement strand
TGGAAACGACAACCCGGCGGGATATTGGTGGGATCCGGGTAGGCGTCGCCCAGACCGACATCGGGAATGCCGAGAGCCGGGTCCGGTGTCAGCACGGAGGCCAGCAGCGCCTGTGTGTAGGGATGCGTGGGGGTGCGGAACAGCTCCTGCGCCGGCGCCTGCTCGACGATCCGGCCGAGGTACATCACCGCCACTTCCGTGGCGATGTATTCCACCACCGCCAGGTTGTGGCTGATGAAGAGATAGGTCAGTCCGAGCTCCCGCCGCAATTCCGCCAGCAGGTTGAGAATCTGCGCCTGCACGGAGACATCCAGCGCGCTGGTGGGCTCGTCGCATACCACGATGCGCGGATGCAGCACGAGGGCCCGCGCGATGGCCACACGCTGCCGCTGGCCGCCGGAGAGCTGGCCCGGCATGCGCTCGGCCATCTCGCTGGAAATTCCAACGCGCGCCAACATCTCCATGACGCGATCGGCCTGCTGCGCCTTCGGCAGATCGCCCTGGGAGGCCAGCGGCAGGCCGACGATGTCGCGAATGCGCTGGCGCGGGTTGAGCGAGGAGTACGGGTCCTGGAACACGGGCTGGATCAGTCAGGCACGTTCGCGCCGATCCATGCCGGTCAGGCTGCGTCCATCCACCAGAATCTCGCCCGAGGTTGGCGGCAGCAGGCCCATGATGAGACGGGCAAGCGTCGACTTGCCGCAGCCGGACTCGCCCACCACACCCAGCACATCGCCCGCCGCAAGCGAGAAGGTCACCCCGTCCACCGCGCGCACCGGGCGACCGGCGGCCGCCATCCCGCTGCGCTGCTGGAACTCCCGGTACAGATTGCGAACTTCGATCGCATGGGTCATGCCGCGGCAACTCGCTTCCAATCCGGCGGCAGCCGGCAGAGATAGCAATGATCATCGCCGGCATCACGTAGCGGCACGCTCTCGGCGCATTCCGGCGCAACCAACGTACAGCGGTCGCGAAATCCGCAACCCACGAAGCCCGGCGCTATGCGCGGTACCACGCCCGGAATGTTGCCCAGGGGCTCGCCGGTCTGCGTCATACCCGGCACGGGAATGCAGTCCAGCAGCCCACGCGTGTAGGGGTGCGTGGGCGCGGCGAACACCTCGGCCACCGTGCCGGTTTCGACCACCTCGCCCGCATACATCACCGAGACACGCTGCGCCATGCGCGCCACCACACCGAGATCGTGCGTGATCAACAGCAATGCCAGCCCCAGTTCCTGCTGCAGCTTCTGCAGCAGCCGCAGGATCTGCGCCTGCACCGTCACATCGAGCGCCGTTGTCGGCTCGTCGGCGATCAGCAACTCCGGATCGCACATCAGCGCCATGGCGATCATCATCCGCTGGCGCAGGCCGCCGGAGAGTTGATGGGGATATTGGCCGAGGCGCATCCCCGGCGCGGTGATACCCACGCGCGCCAGCAATTCGGCCGCCCTGTCCATGGCCTGCCGGCGCGTGGCCCGACGATGGCGTTCGAACACCTCGGACAATTGCGACCCGATCGTGTAGGCCGGGTTCAGGCTCGTCATCGGCTCCTGGAAGATCATCGCGATCTTGTCGCCGCGCAGCCGTGCAATCTGGCGCTCCGACATGCCCAGCAGATCCTGCCCCTGAAAGCGGATGTGATCGGCGGTGCGGGCGGCCGCACGCGGCAACAGGTTCATGACCGACAGCGCTGAAATGGATTTGCCGCAGCCGGACTCACCGACCATGCAATGCGTTTCACCGCGCGCCACCGCCAGCGACACCCCCCGAACCGCTTCCGTCCGCCCGCCAAAGGACACACGCAGATTGCCGACGCTGAGAACCGGATCTGGTACGAGGGGCGTCATCGCCGCAGATCCGCTCCCAGCAGGTCGCGCAGACCGTCACCCAGCAGGTTGATGCCGAGCATCAGGACGAACAGCGCGATCCCCGGCGTCATGATCACCCACGGACTGAAGAACATGTATTCCTTGGCCTCGGCGATCATCAGCCCCCAGCTTGGCAAAGGCGGCGGCACGCCGAGGCCGAGAAATGACAAGGCCGCTTCAAGGAGGATCGCCAGCGCCATTTCCAGCGTCGCCACCACCACCAGGTGATTGGCGATATTGGGAAGGACCTCGCGCACCAGAATATGCACGGGCGAGGCACCGGCAGCTTGGGCGGCGGCGATGTAATCGAGGTTGCGCACTTGCATCGTGGTGGTGCGCGCCACGACAGCGAACCGGTCCCACAGCAACAGCCCGAGCGTGAGAATCACCACCGCGAGCGAACTGCCAACCAGCGCCACCACCGTCAGCGCCACCAGGATCAGCGGGATCGACAGGCGGCACGTGATCAGGAACATCACAATGCTATCGGTCCGCCCGCCATAGAACCCGCCGACGATTCCGAGCGTAATGCCGATGACACCGGATGTGATGACGGTCAACACGCCGATCAGCATGGAAATGCGCGCGCCGTAGATCAGGCGCGACAGGTAATCCCGCCCGATCTGATCCGTACCCAGCAGATGCGCCGGTTGGCTACCATCCATCCACACCGGAGGAATAAGGCGCAGGTTGAGATCCTGAGCGAACGGATCATGCGGCGTCAGATAGGGCGCGAAAATCGCGACCAGCAACGCGGCCCCGACGATCACCGCCCCCAGCAGCGTGGCGAGGTGACGAAAGGGCGGCAACCACCGATGCCTCGGCAGGGCTTGTGCAACCACAACGGCCCTCATCCCCGCAACCTCGGGTCGAGCAACGCATTCATCATGTCCGCCAGCAAGGTCAGGGCGATGTAGATGACCGCCAGAAACAGCACGACCGCCTGTACCACCGGAAAATCATTCTTGGTGATAGATTCCCAGGCCAGATAGCCGACGCCCGGCAGCGCGAATACAGACTCGATGACCACGGACCCTCCCAACATGAAGCCAAGCTGCACGGCCGCGATGGAGACCACCGGCATCGCCGCATTACGCAAGGCATGCTTGAGGATAATGTTCGCCCGGCTAAGCCCCTTCGCGCGCGCGGTGCGAATGTAATCCGCTGCCAGCGCGTCGATCATTCCTGACCGGGTTAGACGCATCAGTGCCGGGATCGCCGAAAAGGCCAGCACGATCCCCGGCATGATGTAGCCTTGCCATGTTTCCACGCCCGAGATCGGCAACCATTGCAGGCGCAGGCCGAACAGGACGATCATGACGAGAGCGAACCAAAAGCCCGGCATCGCCTGCCCCAGCAACGCCACCATCATGATGCCCCGGTCCATCGCCGAACCTTCCCGTACCGCCGCCAGAATGCCCAGCGGCAATGCGACCAAAAGCGCGATCGCAAGGCCGGTCAGGCCAAGTGTCAGCGTGACCGGCAATCGGTCGCGGATCAGTCCCCAGACCGGAACATGGTAGAGGAAGGATCGGCCGAGATCGCCCTCGGCAGCGTGGCCGGCCCAATCGAGAAACTGCACCACCAACGGCCGGTCGAGGCCATAATTCTTCCTGATGATTGCGATATCGGCCGCAGCAGCGTTTGGGCCTGCGATGGACGCGGCCAAATCGCCGGAGAGGCGTGTCAAGATGAAGCTGACGACCAGAACGGTTAGGCACACCAAGGCGGCCAGCCACAGTCTGCGCAATATGAACAACTGCATCGTCGACAACTAGGGCAGCGACCGGGTAACTGCAAGTTCAGATGTGCAATTATCGAAATAGCGATATCTGAATCTTTTCGTCTCTTCGCAACACGCTCGCCAATATACCCAAGCCCGTAGTGGGGGCAGCCGCTCTCATTTGGCATTTGCCCTATCCGGCAATGAACAAGCCTGTGCGAGCCAATAGCGTATCGCATCAGCTTGTTCGCAACCGGAAGCAGACATCTAGAGGAATGCGGGTCACACGCTTCTTGGCTAGCAATGGCCTTCGCCGGCGCGGTGGACAAACGCCACTTCAGCATGTCCGCATACCGTTTCGATCGGAAACGATGTACGATTATTCCATGCCGCCAATCTCAATCAATTCCTTTGCAAGACTGACGGCGTCCTCGGCAGTTAAGCAATCGATTGTTTGTATGGTTTCAAACTCTCTGTCCGGCAGAGACGTTTTGATTTTTTGTCCGTCCAGCCGCTTGATTTCTGCTTGTCATCGATTGGGCCCATTCTTGAGTGTCTCGATCGAATATTCTTTATAATCCATCGCCTCACCGTCAAGCGCCAAAGCGTCGTCCTATGGCGCGATCTTGAAGCGCAGGCCCGCCTGCTCCATCAACGGAATGACCCGGCGGCCGAAAAACTCCAGATCTGGCCGAAAATCAAAGAAGCTGAGCTGCAATCCGTCGATGCCGGCCTTCTTCAATTGCACGAACTGATCGACCACCTGTTCGGGCGTTCCGATGATCTCGATATTTCCACCAATCGCCCGTCGTTTTGCGGCAAATATTTTTCTGAGATGGAGTCCTGGATATCATGCGAAGCGAAGAAGTCCTGAGCTATCTCGAACGACATGGCATCATAGCCAAGACCTACGAGCATGCCCCCGTTCATACCGTCGATGAATCGCGTGAGCTTCGAGGCAACATCCCGGGTGTCCATACCAAGAATTTGTTTCTCCGGGACAGCAAGAAAAACTTCTTCCTTGTCGTTACAGATGAGAAGATCCGAATCAATCTTAAGGTTCTTGGGCCGCGGATTGGGCCAAGGGGGGGCTATCGTTTGGATCTCCGGACGCGCTGATGCAGACTCTCGGCGTTACTCCGGGGTCAGTGTCCCTTCTCGCGGCCGTCAATGATTCCGAGAAGCGCGTGACGATAGTGCTCGATGAAGCCCTGCTGAAGGCCTCATTGGTCAATTGTCATCCGTTGAGCAATCAATTTACGACCTCGCTTTCGCCAGAAGGGATTGTTGCATTTTTGTCAACAACGGCACACACACCTTTGTACGTATCGTTTCCAAATGACGAATAGGTGCTCTTCATCAGGCCGAGAGGCACGAGCCGTAGATCGGGAAGGCTTGCGTCAGCGCGGCAACCTCGCGTTTCGCAACTTCCTCGGCGCCCGGCGCAGCGCCGCCATTCGAAATGGCGACGGTATCCAATACTGTTGCGATCAGACGGCCAATGATCTCAAATTCAGCTCTGCTGAAACCGCGCGATGTCGCAGCCGCGGTTCCAAGTCGAATTCCGGATGTCACAGTCGGATTTTCCGGATCGAAGGGAATCCCGTTTTTGTTGCAGGTGATGCCGGCTCGGCCGAGAGCAGCTTCGGCGACCTTGCCGGTTAAACCTTTTTGCCTGAGATCGACGAGCATAAGGTGATTGTCCGTGCCCCCGGAAACGATAGCGTAGCCCGTGCTTTTCAGCGTCTCAGCCAATGTCCTGGCATTGTCGACCACATCCCGCGCGTAGCTGCGGAATTCCGGGGTCAGAGCTTCACCGAAGGCCACAGCCTTGGCCGCGATCACATGCATGAGCGGGCCACCCTGAAGTCCCGGAAAAATCGCCGAATTGAGCTTCTTCGCCAATGCTTCGTCGTTGGTCAAAATCATGCCGCCGCGCGGGCCGCGCAATGTCTTGTGGGTTGTTGTCGTCACCACATGGGCATGTGGAAACGGCGAAGGGTGCACGCCGCCGGCCACGAGGCCGGCAAAATGGGCCATATCGACGAACAGATAGGCGCCGACAGCATCGGCAATCGCGCGGAAGCGGGCGAAGTCCCAGAACCGCGAATAGGCGGAGCCGCCCGCGATGATGACTTTCGGCTTACACTCATGGGCCAGACGCTCGAGCGCCCCCATGTCGATGAGCTGATCTTCCGGGCGCACGCCATAGCTGACCACGTTGAACCATTTGCCGGACATGTTGGGCTTGGCGCCATGGGTCAGGTGGCCGCCAGCGGCCAAATCGAGGCCCATGAATGTGTCGCCCGGACGCATCAGCGCCATGAACACCGCCTGATTGGCCTGGCTGCCGGAGTTCGGCTGAACGTTAGCAAAGGCGCAGCCGAACAATTCCCTGGCGCGCGCGATTGCGATCTCCTCGGCGATATCAACGAACTGGCAGCCGCCGTAATAGCGACGTCCCGGATAGCCCTCGGCATATTTGTTGGTGAGCACCGAGCCTTGCGCCTGCAAAACTGCATGTGACACAATATTTTCAGATGCGATCAGTTCGACCTCGTCGCGCTGGCGGCCGAGTTCGCTGGAGATTGCAGCTGCGATCGCCGGATCTGCGTCGGTGATATCGGTGCTAAAAAAGCGATTGATCTCGAATTTTGTCATGGCGGCTCCTTCAGCATTCGGCGAGGTTGACGGCGAGACCTCCGAGTGAGGTCTCCTTATATTTCGACTGCATGTCCCGGCCCGTCTCACGCATGGTCGCGATGACCTTGTCGAGCGATACGATATGCATTCCGTCGCCTTTCAGTGCGAGGGAAGCGGCGTTGATTGCTTTGATTGCGCCAAATGCATTGCGCTCGATGCAGGGTATCTGCACCAGACCGCCGATCGGATCGCAGGTCATCCCGAGGTGATGTTCCATGCCGATTTCGGCGGCATTCTCGATCTGCTCATTCGTTCCACCGAGAACGGCCGCTAGTCCCGCCGCGGCCATCGAACAGGCCACACCGACCTCACCCTGGCAACCCACTTCAGCGCCCGAAATGGAGGCATTCATCTTGAATAACGCGCCGATGGCGGAAGCGGTCAGCAAAAAGCAACGCTCACCTTCGACATCCGACCCCGCGCAATGGTCGCGGTAGTATCGCAGCGTCGCCGGAACGATGCCGGCTGCTCCGTTGGTGGGGGCGGTAACGATCCGGCTACCGGCGGCGTTCTCTTCGTTCACCGCGATGGCGTAGAGACTGACCCAGTCCATCACCTCATGTGACGAACGGTTGTTTGAGTCGCTTGCCCCGCTGAGCTTGCGGCGCATCGCCGGCGCGCGACGACGAACGCTCAAGCCGCCAGGCAGTTCACCCTCCGTTACCATGCCGCGGTCGATGCAGGCCATCATCACCGCGGCGACCCGATCGAGGTGGGCCTCAACATGCGAGGCCGGGCGGCGACTGACCTCGTTGGCCATCATCATCTGGGAGATGGTGCAACTCGAGGCGATGCCGAGCGCCAGCAGATCGCGACCCGAACGAAACGAGTAAGGCTGTGGTCCGCCAGCTTCAGGCTGAGGCAGACCGATCTCGTCCTCGCGAACCACAAAGCCGCCGCCGATCGAGCACCAGCGTTCGCAAAACAGCACATCGCCGTGCGCGTCGAACACGGTCATGGCCAACGTGTTAGGATGATGCAGCGTGGCGCCCAGACCGTCGAAAACGATATCTTTCGCCGGATCAAATGCGATCGTCCGGCGGCCTGCAAATCGGAGCGTTTGCTGCGTGCGAACGCTGGTCACAATACGGTCGGCCGCGTCGGGATCGATGGCGTCGGGACTTTCGCCGGAAAGTCCGAGCATCACTGCCTTGTCCGTGCCGTGGCCCTTGCCGGTCCAGGCCAGCGACCCGAACAGGTTGACGCGCACACGGTCGACGCGCACCAGAAGATCTGACGTGGCAACCTTAATGGCAAAAGCGTTCGCTGCCTTCATCGGCCCCACTGTATGCGAGGATGATGGGCCGATGCCGATCTTGAACAACTCAAAGACGCCGATCATCACATTGCCTGCTGAATGGGGAAGCGCCCTTAAGCGAATTCGCTGCGGGCCTCGTCGAGCAACTGCCCGACATAGGGCGCGAACGAGCGCCACACGTCGATGTGGAAAATTTCCGGTGCCGGACGCGACAGCATGATCGTCGCCTTGCCGAAGATCGTGCGCGTGCACATACCGACCGGGAAGGTCGCAAGCGACAGGTCGAGCGGGCAGCCGTGATTCAGAACGTAGGCGGCTTGCGGGCCTGACAGCGCAAAGGCGTCGGAGCGATGGCTGACATCGACCAGCGAACAAGAATGCCCGGCCAGCGCCGTATCGAGGCTTACAAATAGAGACGCGGGATCTTCACCCACAACCTGCAGCAGCCATTCGTCGGGGCCAAGCCAATTGGCAGTGCGATTGCCTTTAGCCGTAAAACGGCAGGCTTCCTGCGGAAGCGTGACGCCGAAAGCCAGGCCCACAGCATCGATCGCGGCTGGACGGCCGCGAAACACCAGTTTTGCGGCATTGGGAAGGACCGCAAGCGTCGCCGTCGGAATGGCCCGCAAAGTGGCAGCGAGACGATCGAGCGAACCTTCACGTATAGCGAGATCAGGCATCGAGCCGCGCTCCCTTCGGATCGTAGAAGATCGGCTCGACCAGTTCAACCGTGATCGGCCCAATTGGCATCGGCACCGACAGCCGCTCGCCGATCCGGGCGCGACCGCCGCGCACCAGCGCCAGCGCGATGGAACGATCGAGCGTCGTGCTCCAGTAGGACGATGTGACGTGACCGAGCATGGTCATCGGGATCGGCTGGTTGGGATCGGCGACGATCTGCGCGCCCTCCTCCAGCACGGTTTTCGGATCGACCGTCAGCAATCCAACGAGCTGCTTGCGGTCGCTCGCCATCATCGCCGGTCGCGCGAGCGAGCGTTTGCCGACGAAATCCTTCTTCGCCTTGCCGATGGCCCAGCCGAGGCCGGCATCGTCGGGGGCCACCGTGCCATCGGTCTCCTGACCGACGATGATGAATCCCTTCTCGGCGCGCAGCACATGCATGGTCTCGGTGCCGTAAGGCGTGATGCCGTGGGGCTGGCCCGCGGCGAAGATCGCTTCCCACACCGAGCGACCGTAGCCCGAGGGCACGTTGACCTCGAAGCCGAGCTCGCCAGTGAAAGAAACTCGGAACAGCCGCGTCGGCACGCCGCAAATCCGGCCTTCGCGCACGCTCATATGCGGCATCGCCTCGCGGGAGAGATCGATCCCTTCGACAAGCGGCTCGAGCACCTTGCGCGCCAGCGGCCCCTGCACGGCGATGACGGCCCATTCTTCGGTGGTCGAGGTCAGCCAGACGTCGAGGTCCGGCCATTCGGTCTGGATGTAATCTTCCATCATCGCCAGTACGCGCGCCGCGCCGCCGGTCGTGGTGGTGATGTGGAAGCGATCGGGCGCCATGCGGCCGACGACGCCGTCGTCCATTACAAAACCGTCCTCGCGTAGCATCACGCCGTAGCGCAGCCGGCCCGGCTCGAGCTTGGTCCAGGCGTTGGTGTAGATACGGTTCATCAGTTCGGCGGCGTCCTTGCCGACCACCTCAATTTTGCCGAGCGTCGTGGCATCGAAGATACCGACGGCCTGCCGCGTCGCCTTGCATTCGCGCGCCACCGCCGCGTGCATGTCCTCGCCGGGTTTCGGAAAATAATGCGCTCGCTTCCACAGGCTGACATCCTCGAAGACAGCGCCCTGCGCCACGGCCCAGTCGTGGATCGGGGTCTTGCGCAGCGGATCGAACAGATCGCCGCGCGACTGGCCGGCGAAGATGCCGAAGGTCGTCGGCGTATAGGGCGGACGGAAGGTGGTGAGGCCAACCTGGGGCACCGGGATCTTCAGCGTCTCCGACACCAGGCCGAGCGCATTCATGTTCGAGGTCTTGCCCTGGTCCGTCGCCATGCCCGTGGTGGTGTAGCGTTTGACGTGCTCGATCGATTGAAAACCCTCGCGGATCGCCAGCTTGACGTCCTTCTCGGTGACGTCGTTCTGGAAATCGATCCATGCCCGGGTCTTCGACGGATGGCCGCCATGCGGCGTCACGCCGATGAAGCCATCCGTGCCGACACTATCGGCCTTGGCCGTGAAGCTGTAGCTGGCGGCGCCGTCATAGCCCGCGGCCTGTGCTGCGCTAACTCCGCCGGCCGCACCGTGGTTCAAAACCTTGTCGAGGTCATAAACGCCGCGGCAAGCGCCTACTGATCGCTCACGCTCCACCGACGTGCCCGGCAGATAGGCTTGCAGCGCTTCGTCATAGACCAGCTTGCCGCGCGACTGCGAGAATAGATGGACGCTCGGCGTGAACCCGCCGGACATCAACAGCAGATCGCAAGCGATGGCTTCGGATGCTCCCGGCTGTCCGTCCGCACCGAGTTTTGCGAGGCTGACGGAGTCGATACGCAGGCGTCCGCTCGTGCCTGTTACGACAGTCGCCGTGCGGACATCGATGCCGGCTTTGCGGACGCGGTCGATCCACAGGCCGCTTGGTGCCGCGCGCAAATCGGCGACGGCAGCGATGGCAACACCAGCCGCCTTCAGATCGAGCGCGGCGCGATAGGCGCTGTCGCAAGCGGTGAATACAACGGCCGTGTCACCCGGCTTGACGCCAAAGCGGTTGGCATAGATGCGCGCGGCTTCCGCCATCATGATGCCGGGCCGGTCGTTGTCCGGAAACACCAGCGGCCGTTCGAGCGCACCGGTCGCCAGCACGACCTCCTTCGCACGCACCTGCCACAGCCGCTCGCGCGGCAATTTAGGATCGACCCTTGCGAGATGATCGGTGACGCGTTCGCAAAGCCCGAGGAAATTATGCGGGTACCAGCCGAACGCCGTGGTACGCGGCATCATCTTCACGTTGAGACGTGCAGCGAGATCAGCCAGCGCCTTCGCGATCCAGTCGTCGGCCAC
>Ga0137410_10003532_pt1 | contig 10588 bp, 10 predicted proteins | sample CZODoug1_16funga_FD_108878 | JGI IMG/M metagenome (GOLD analysis project Ga0137410, IMG submission 108878) | Vadose zone soil fungal communities from Angelo Coast Range Reserve, California, USA - CZODoug1_16fungal (Illumina Assembly) | ecosystem: Environmental > Terrestrial > Soil > Vadose zone... | reverse complement strand
GGACCCTCGCCTGTCCGGCACAGTGATCCGGGTGTCCTTGCGCAGCAAAGTGAAGAACGCGCTCGACGAAGCGCGGATCCTGGTGCTGGGGACCCAGGTGCTCTTGGGGTTCCAGTACCGGGCGTTCTTCGAGCGCGCCTTCGACCGGCTCCCGCGCAGGAACCAAGATCTGAAGCTCGTCGGACTCGTCCTCTTGCTCGGAGTGATGGGCCTGCTCCTCTTGCCCGCCGCGCGGCACCGCCTCGTCGAGCGCGGCGAGGACACTCCAGGCCTGCACCGGTTCACGATGAACGTGATGGGCGTCGCCTTGGTCCCGTTCGCCGCGGCCCTGGGCCTCGACCTGTTCGACGCCGGTTGGACGCGGGGACCGCGGGTCGCGGTGGCGCTCGGCCTGGCGACCTTCGCGGTGGCGATCGCGTTCTGGTTCGGCATCGCGCTCGTGTTCGGGCACCGCCCGCCCGGCGCGGACGAAGGAGGCGGCATGAAGCTCGAGGACAAGATCGTCCAGGTGCTCACCGAGACGCGCGTGGTGTTGCCCGGGGCCCAGGCGTTGCTCGGGTTCCAACTCGCGATGACGTTGATGGAGGGCTACGAGCGACTGCCGGACTCCTCGAAGGACCTTCATCTCGCGGCGACCTGCGCGATCGCGCTCACCGTCGTGTTCCTGATGGCGCCACCCGCCTTCCACCGCATCGTCGAAGGAGGCGAGGACACGGAGAGGTTCCACCGCTTCGCCGGCTGGATGGTGCTGGCCGCCATGGTCACCCTGCCGCTCGGGTTCGCCGGCGAGCTGTGGATCGTCGTCCGCAAGCAGACCGGCTCGCTCGTGGCGGCTCATGCGGCCGCGGCGCTGGCGCTGCTCTTCTTCTACGGCCTGTGGTTCTTCGCGATGCTCGTGCTGCGCGCGCGCCGCCCTGCCCGCGACCGCTAGCTTTTCTTGTGGTGCAGGGGGCAGGCGTCGAGCGCGGGCGCCGGATCGAGCGCGTCCTTGCCGGCGAGCACCTTGGTGATCTTGCCGCCGGAGTCGATGACGAAGGTGACCCGGTCGGCGTACGTCTTCCCATTGTGTTGCATCTCGACTCCGTAAGCGCGCACCACCTCGCCCTTCGGGTCCGCGAGCAGCGGGAACGGCAGCTTCAAGCTCTCGGCGAACTTCTTCTGCGTGTCGAGATCGTCCATCGAGACGCCCAGGACCTGGGCGTTCTTGTCGGCGAACCGCGAGGCGATGTCGCGGAACGCCGACAGCTCCTGGGTTCAACCCGAGGTGAAGGCCTTGGGGAAGAACGCCACCACCACCGACCGGCCGCGCAGGTCCTTGAGGCTCACGGCCTTGCCGGCCGAGGACTCGAGGGTGAACGAGGGCGCTGACTGTCCCGGCTCCGGACGGGCGGCCGCGACCAGGAACATCGCTGCGAACAGGGCCTGTGTCATGTGCGGCTGCATATACGCAAGCGGGCTCTTGCGCCACCCTGTCGGTCGCCGGCAGCCCCGACGAAGGTCGGGCAGCCGAGCGCTTGCTGCTCCGATCAGTGGCCTGCGCGTGCCTAGCTTCTTCCAGGGGGTCGGATGGGGGGTCGGGTCCAGCCCAGGGACCTCGAACGGCTGTCGAGCGCCGTATCGTCGCGTCGCGCGGAGGCGCTCGCCGCCTGGAGCGCCGCGGTGCGCGAGGCGGCTCGGGCGCGGGGACGCGAGCCTCTGCTCCTCGAGATGGGGCCCGCGCTCTTCGCGCACCTGCTGGAGGACCCCTCCTCGCTGGAGCTGCCGGCCGGAGCCGATCCGGCGCAGGTCTCGGAGGAGCTCGCGCTCATCGGCGAGGCGCTGGGGCCCTTGCCTCGCTCGGGAGCCCGCGCGGCCGCTCGGGCAGTGGCCGAGCTGCAGCGCGCCGCCGCGGAGCAACTGTCGAAGCGACAGCAGGAGGCGCTGCGCGCGCTCGATCGCGTGCTCGCCGCCCCTGACCCCGAAACGCTCTTGGAGGCGCTGCTCGAATCCGCGCCCTCGGTACACTCTTGCGCGCTCTACGCCGCTCGCGAGGGGACCCTGCGGCGCGAGGCGGCAGCAGGCCTTGCCCGGGAGCTGCCCGATGCGCCGGACGCGCTTGTGGAGCTGGCGGCGCGAGTCCGCGAGCCGGCCAGCGCGGGCGATGCCTCGCAGGAACCGCTGCTCGAAGGATCGCCGGTCGCGGGCGCCGGCTTGCGCACGCTGACGGCGCTTCCGCTGCTCGAGGGCGGCGCGGTGACCGGAGTGCTGGAAGCGGGATCGCGGACGGCCTGGCAGCTCGGCGAGGTGGACGAGCTGCTCCTGGGGGCCGCGGCCGCGCGCGCGGGCCCACTCCTCTCCCAGCAGCAGGCGCGGCGGCGCATCGCCGAGCTGGAGCGACGCCTCGCCCTGCAGAGCGACCTGGCGCGGATCCTCTCCGAGTCGTCTTCCACCGAGGAGGCGATGCGCGGCGTTCTCGGCGCAGCCTGCACGCACCTCGGCTGGGACGCGGGCGCGGCTTGGGTGCTCGAGACCGACGGCACGCTGCGGTGCCGGGCGACCTGGTCGCAAGACGACTTCCCCGCGGAAGTGCTGCACGACCTCTGCGCCGGCGCCGCCGCGGACGACCTGCCCGGGCGAGTGGTCCGGTCGGGTGAGCCGCTGTGGAGGTCCGACCTCAAGGACGCGAGCGATCTCTCCCGATCGGATGCGCTTGCCCGCGCCGACCTCCGCACCGCGTTCGTGGTGCCGATGGGCGTGGGCGGCGAGACGCTCGGGGCGCTCGAGCTGTTCTCGCGCACCCTGCAAGAGCCCGCGGGCCGCGAGCCGATCGAGACGCTGGGCCGGCAGGTCGGGCAGTTCCTCCGCCGGGCCCGCGCCCAGGACGAGGTCCGGGAGAGCGAATTCCTGAAGGCGGGCATCCTCGCCTCGGCGTTGGACGCCTTCATCGCATCGATGCGCAGGGCCGCATCGTCGAGTGGAACGCGGCCGCCGAGCGCACTTTCGGCTGGGAGCGGGAGGAGGTGGTCGGGGTGCCGCTCGCCCAGGTGATCATCCCGCACCGGCTGCAGGCGACGCATTCCGAGGCGCTGCGCAAGCACGTCGAGACCGGGCAGGCCGGGCCCCTCATCGGGAACCGGGTCGAGATGCCAGCCATGCACCGCGATGGACGCGAGTTCCCGGTCGAGCTGGCAGTGACGCGGATCCAGCGGCCCGGCGGCGCGCTCTTCACCGGAACGCTGCGCGACATCACCGAGCGCAAGCGCGCCGACCGCGCCGCCCGGCGCGTCACCGAGACCTTCCAGGCCCTCATCGAGGCCTCGCCGCTGCCGATCATGGCGCACGACGGCGACGGCAACGTGCTCATCTGGAACCGCGCCGCGGAGGAGGTCTCCGGATGGAAGCGCGCCGAGGTGCTGGGAAAGCCGGACCCCTTCCTCCCCGCCGAGGCGCACGTCGAGGCGCAAGGGCTCTCCGGGAACGGCGGCCATGCGGCGACCGGGATAGAGGTCCGGCGCCCGCGCAAGGACGGCACGACGGTGGACCTCTCCATCTCCGTCGCTCCGCTGCGGACTGGCCGCGGGCGGCCCGGCACCATCGCCATCGCCGCCGACATCACCCAGAGCAAGCGCGCGCAGAGCGAGGCGGCGGAGACGGCCCGCTTCCGCGAGCATTTCGTCGGGATCGTCGGCCACGACCTGCGCAACCCGCTCACCGCCATCCTGACCGCGGCGCAGCTCCTCCTGCGCCACGGAGGGCTCTTGGAACGCCAGGCCCGCACCGTCTCGCGCATCGCCGCCAGCTCCGAGCGCATGGCGCGGATGATCGGGGACCTGCTCGACTTCACCCGCAGCCGGCTGGGCGGCGGGTTCCCCATCCAGACCCGGCGCATGGACCTGCGGGAGCTTTGCCAGGCGGTCATCGAGGAGCTGGAGCTCGCGTATCCGGAGCGCACGGTCGAGTTCGAGGCCCGAGGCGATGCCTGGGGCAACTGGGACCCGGACCGCATGGCGCAGGTGGTCTCCAACCTGGTGGGGAACGCGCTGCAGCATAGCCCGGAGAGCGGCACCGTCCGCGTGGACCTGCGCGACGAGGGCGACCGGGTGCTGCTCGAGACTTCGAACGCGGGGCCGGCCATCCCGGGCGAGGTGCTGACGCACATCTTCGAGCCGGGCCGGCGGGGGCCGGCCGGGCGCGGACGCAACGAATCGAGCGGCCTCGGCTTGGGCCTCTACATCGTGCAACAGATCGTGTTCGCGCACGGCGGCGACATCTCGGTGCGTTCCTCGGCGGAGGAGGGGACCACGTTCACCGTGTCGCTCCCGCGCCGCTCCCGCGCCCTCCCCTGAGCGCGCGGTCGCCGACATTCCCGATGGCCGCCAGGGAGTGGATTACCGGCGTTTCCACCACGTCCTGCCGCTGGAAGCGCAGACTGTGGACGGCGACCCTTGACCGGGACGCCTCGCGCGCGCAGCCTCGCGTCATGAGACCGACCCTGGCAGCCGCCGCGGTGGCGTTCTCCCTCGCCTGCGCGTGCGCCAGCAGCCAGAGCGGCGCGACGGGGAAGGCCGCTCCTCCCGCCGCGCCCACGCCGGCGGCATCGGCTCCGTCCGGCCCCGTGGCGGCCGCTCCCCGGCCGATGACCGCCGCGGAAGCCGCGGAGAAAGCGCACGAGGACTGGAGCCGCTCCCGTGGCAGCGGCGGGGACGCGGCGCGGGCGAGCCCGGATGCGGGCCAGCGCTCCACGCAGCCGCAGGCGAGCGGACCTGACGACGCGCCGTGCGCAACAGACGCCGACTGCACGGTCACGCGCGTCGCCCCGGGGAGCTGCTGCGCCAGCTTGTGCTCTCCCCGGGCGGTGACGCGGGCGCGCGCCGCCGAGATCGAGCAGCGCAGCGCCGGGTGCCGGGGCTGCGTCGAGCCGCTCTGCCGCGACCCCGGGCGCATCGAGGCCACTTGCAGCGCCGGCCGCTGCGTCGCGCAGCGGGTCGCGTCACCGGATTAGCTCGCTGTAAAGGCGTAGCGCGCCGACCCTGGCGGCGCCTTGGTCCTTACGGATCGCGGACATCGTGGATTCGTTCAGGCCGCCGCCGGCGCGCGGCCGTTGGTCGCGCCGCCCTGGCCGCCGCGCAGCCCGGTCCACAGGGCGCTCACGACCAGCACCAGGAGCACCAGGGCCTGCGAGAGAAGGCCCTCGCGCGTCGCGTAGAGCCCGAGGGCGCGCACCTCGAATCCGCCCCAGACGGTGAGCGGAACCAAGCCGACCTGCTGCAGCGCGCGCACGCCGTTGCCCACCATCAGCACGGCGAGCAGGCAGAGCAAAACGCCGCACGAAAGCAGCAGGGGACGCGGCTTCAGCCGCCGGCCCAGCTTCTGGAACGCGGCCACCAGCGCGACCAGCGCCAGGAGCCCCACCGAGGCGCCGAGCGCCACCGACCCGCTTTCGCCGGGGGATTCGAGGAGCAGGCCGCGGAAGAAGAGCACCACCTCGAACATCTCCCGGTAGATTGCGGCGAAGGCGAGGCCGAACACCACCAGCGCGCTCCCGGCCTACAGGGTACGCGTGGAGAGGAACGAGACCAGCCGCCTGGCGCTGGCCGCGGCGAGCAGCCAATGGCTCGCGTAGAGGAGCAGCGCAGCGGTGACGAGCTGGAGCGCGCCTTCCACAATCTCGCGGCTCGCGCCGGAGACTCCCAGCAGCGCTCCCGAGGCCCACCAGGTGAGCGCGCCCGCTCCCAGTGCTGCCGCCCAGCCGAAGTGCACGGCGCGCGCCTCGCCCGTCCGCCCCGCCTTGCGCAACAGGGCGAGCAGCGCAGCGACCAGGAGCGCCGCCTCGACGCCCTCGCGCAGGGCGATGACGAGCGCGGCCACGAACGCGACCAACGCGCCTCCGGGCCCGCGCACGTCCGCCTTCTCCAGCAGCGCATCGAGGCGCGCGGCGGGAGGACCCGGATCGGCGGGGCCGCCCTTGCCCGCGGTGCCGCCCGGACCGCCCTTGCCGGGGCCCCCGTCCAGCGCGACCCGCACGGCCAGGAACTCGCGCTCGATGTCAGAGACGAGCTGCGGGTCGCGCGCGCGCAACCGGGGCTCGTGCGGCTCGAAGTGGTCGAGGTAGGCGGAGATGAGCGTCCGCTTCGCGCCCGCCCGATCTCCGGAGGCGGCCTGCGCGAGCGCCTTCTGCACCTGGCGGCGCGTCTCCGACAGCCCGGAAGTCACGTCGTGCGTCTCGACGAACGGCCCCGCGCGCAGCGCGCCCAGCGCCTCGGCCTGGGCGCGCGGCGAGAGCCCCGCCGCCGCCAGCCGCACCAGCAGCGCCTCGTCGGCCTGGGTCGCCAGCTCGCGGTAGTCGCTCGGCAGCAGCGCGGCCCGGGCGAGGCGGAGTCCGCGCTGCGGGTCGGCCGGCGCCGGATACGCCAGCGAGAGCACGAAATAGGCGAGGTCCCAGCGGGCGGCGTCGTCGAGCGCGTCCTCGTAACCGGGCATCGCGGTGCCCGGGACACCGTACGTCGCCGCGCTGAAGATGCGCTGCGGGCTCGACCCGCGCACCTCGTCCGGCACGGCGAACGACGGCGGCTGCGTGGAGAGCCCCAGCTGCTCCTTGGGCGGAGCGTGCCCGTCCGCGCCGTGGCAGGCGGCGCAGGCCTGCGCGTAGAGCTGCGCGCCGCGGGCCAGATCCGGCGGGCGCGGCGGCAGGAGCGCGACCCGGAAGCGCTGGGCGATCTCGTCGCGCACCGCCCGAGCCTGGGAGGTCACTTCCGCCGGAGGCGCGCGCGCCTCGATCCGGGCGCGCAGCGCGTCGAGCCGTTCGGCCAGGTCCGCGCCCTGCGTCCCCGCCTCGTCGCGCAGCTCCTGCGCAGCCTCCGAGACGAAGTTCTGCTGCTCGGCATGCTCGTCCGCGGAGAGCACCTCGCCCGAGGGGCCCACCGCGCGCGGATAGTCCCCCGCCACGTAGTCGAGCAGCGCCACCGCGCGGCGCAGGCTCTGCCCCGGCTGGCCCAGCGCCGGCCCCGCCGCGATGAGGGTGAAAATGAGAATCAGTCTCAACATCTCCGGACAGGATACTGGCCAGGCGGGCGGTTGTCACTCCCCCCCGAACCGTGGCAAGCCGTCGCACTCACATGGCGTTGAGACTGCCCAGCTTCTTCCTCCGCACCCGCGACGACGGCGCCACACACTCCGAGGCGGCGCACATCCCCGGCGGGCGCTCGGTGCGCGACCTGGTGTTCGGCGCCAACGACGGCCTGGTGGCGGCCTTCGCGGTCGTCTCCGGCGTGCACGGCGGCGACGTGCCGCCGCGCATCATCCTGCTGGCCGGGATCGCGGAGCTCATCGGCGGCACCATCGCGATGGGCCTGGGCGCCTTCCTCGCCGCCAAATCCGAGCGCGAGTACATCCGCTCCGAGCGCGCCCGCGAGGAGTACGAGGTGGAGCAGTTCCCGCACGAGGAGCGGCGGGAAGTGCGCTCCATCTTCGAGCAGAAGGGCTATCGCGGGCAGGCGCTCGACACCATCGTGGAGCACGTCACCGCGGACCCCAAGTTCTGGGTGGACACCATGATGACCGAAGAGCTGGGGCTCTCGGTCGCCCCGACCACGCCTCCGCTGCGGTCGGGCCTGGTGGTCGCGCTCGCGTACGCGGTCGGCGCCGCCTTCCCGGTGCTGCCGTACGCGTGGTCCTGGACGGGGGACCGCGCCTTCGCGCTGTCGATCGCGCTGACGCTCACGGCGCTCTTCGGAGTCGGCGCCGCCAAGACCAAGATGACCGGACGGCCCTGGCTGCGCAGCGGGCTCGAGTCCGTCCTCGTCGGCGCCATCGCCGCCGCCGCCACGTTCCTCGCCGGCCGGCTGGTCGCCGGAGGGCTCGAATGAGCGATGCTCCCGAGCGGGAGCTGGCGCGCGCGCTCGAGCACGGACTGCGCGACGGCTTCGCCGAGCGCGGCAAGACGGCCTTGCACCTGGCCGAGCTGCTCCTGGACGCCGTGGACGAGGCGCTGTCGCTGGGGCACGGCAGGGGCAGCGCGACCGGCCTGGAGCTGCTCGCCCAGCGCGCGGACGTCTACGGGTGGGACGGTCCGCCCGGCTGGGACGAGGTGCTGTCGCGTGGCATCGGCGAGCGCGGCGAGCTGGAGCCGGGGGCCGCTCCGCTCGGCGGGCTGGGCGAGCCCGGCGATCGCGAGGGCCAGCGGCAACTGGCGGCCGAGCGCGTGCGGACCGAGGCGCAAAGGCTCGTCGCGCTGGGCCGCGAGGCGGCGCAGCTGGGCGCCTCCTCGGGCGCGTCGGCCACCGAGCTGGTCGCGCACCCGACGCTCCCCCCGGGCGGGATCCTGGTCGCCACGCACGCCTCGCTGCTGCGCCTCCTGGCCCTCTCCTCGGCGAGCACGCTCCTGGAGCTTCCGGAGGACCTCCAGGCTGGCGCGCTGCCGCCGCCGGCGCTCGAGGCCATCCTCGCCGGGATGGATGCCCGCGCCGCGTCCGGCAGCGACTTCGCGGGCGCGCAGGAGGAATGGCTCGCCCGGTTGCTGCGGGAGAACTCCTCGGCGGCCGAGCCGTCGTTCCGCACCTTCTTCGCCGGCGTGTCGCAGGTGCTCCGGCTCGCGCTCTCGCTCCGCGCCTGGCGCGAGCAGGCGCGCAGCGGGCAGCTCCCGGCCGACCTCGAGAGCACGGTCGGCGCCATCGGCGCCTGGCAACCGGAGCGGTGGCAGGCGCTGCGCCACGGAGTCCCGGCCGCCTGGGTGCGCCAGCTATGCCCCGCGCAGCCCGACGCGCCGCCGCTCTCGCGGCTTGCTCACGAGTGCGAGCTGGCCCTGGATCTCGCCGGCAGGTTGTGGACCGCGCAGGGCCTGTCGCTGACCGGATTCGCCGCGCTCGCGACCCTGCTCTTCGCCCGCACCTGCTCCGCCCTGGCCCTCCGCGAAGAGCTGGGCTGAAGCGCGGCGGAGGATCCGGATTGGCGGCGGCAGGCGCGCCGCGTTACCATCGCGCCGAACGGAGGTCCACGATGCCGGCCGATCCCTGGAGCACCCCCACCTCGTACGAGACCAGCGCCTCGGTCGAGGCGAGCTTCCTCGCCAAGGTCTACCGCTGGATGGCGGCCGGCCTCGCGCTGACCGGCCTGTTCGCCTACGCGGTGGTCACGAGCCCCGGGCTCCAGCGCGTCATCCTCGGCAACCCGATCGTCTTCTTCGGCCTGCTCATCGGCGAGCTGATCATGGTCGTCGCCTTCACGCGCGTCGTGCAGCGGGCGACCTTCGGGACCGCCGCGGCGATGTTCCTCGCCTACTGCGCGCTCTCGGGGTTGACCTTCTCGGTCATCTTCCTCGCCTACACGCGCGAGTCGATCGCCACCACCTTCTTCATCACCGGCGGCACCTTCGCGGCGATGAGCGCCTACGGCACGCTGACCAAGAAGGACCTCACCGGCTGGGGCCAGTTCCTCATGATGGGCCTCATCGGCGTCCTCATCGCGCTGGTGGTCAACATCTTCCTCCGCTCGGACGCGCTGGGGTTCGTGCTGAGCTGCGCGGGCGTGGTGGTCTTCACCGGCCTGACCGCGTACGACGCGCAGAAGATCAAGGGATACGCGCACGCGGGCGACGAGCGGCTGGCGCTGCACGGCGCGCTCACGCTGTACCTCGACTTCATCAACCTGTTCCTCATGCTGCTCCGCCTGTTCGGCCGCCGGCGGTAGCCGCCGCCGCATTCCGCGGCGCCACGCCTTTTCATCGCGCGGCCATTGTGGGATCGTTCCGCCGTGCATGCCGAGGCCCAGCCCCAGCCGCGCTGGGACCGCGGCGCCTTCTTCGACGTGGACGGCACGCTGGTCAAGACCAACGTGGCGCACGCATACGCCTACTACGTCTTCAACCGCGGAACGGTGCTGGGCGCGCTGGGGCGGATCGTCAAGGGCCTGGCGATGGCGCCGCTGTACAAGGCCGCCGATCTCTACAACCGCAAGGTCTTCAACGAGCTGTTCTACCGGTCGTACCGGGGCCTCAGCGAAGATCGGCTGATCGAGCTGGCCGACCGGCTGTGCCAGGACGTGCTCGCGCCCGCGGTGTACCCGGGCGCGATGGACATCCTCGCCGAGGCGCGGCGGGGCGGTTGCAAGATCGTCCTGTGCACCGGCGCCATCGACATCACCATGCGCCCGTTGGTGCGGCTGCTCGGCGCGGACGACCTGATCGCCAACTCGCTCGAGTTCGTGGAAGGGTTCGCCACCGGCAAGGTGATCCCGCCCATCGTGGAGGGCGCGCACAAGGCGCGGCGCATCCGCGACTACTGCGTCGAGCACGGGCTGAAGCTGGACCTGTCCCACGCCTATTCGGACAGTCTCTCCGACTACCCGATGCTCGCCGTCGTCGGTCGGCCGAACGCCGTGAACCCCGATCCTCGCCTGCGCGCGCACGCCCGCGCGTACGAGTGGCCGATCCTCGACCTGCGGTAGGCGGCTGCGCTCGTCTGCGCACCCCATGACTTGCCGGCAGAGCGGACCGTACGTAGATCACCGGGCGAGGGGGAAGGCGCATGCGGCGGCGGGACGTAGTCGCGCTGATGTACCACGGCGTCGGCGACATCCCCATCGACGGCAGCGACACTCTTCGTTACCGGGTCCG
>Ga0137410_10003528_pt1 | contig 10591 bp, 7 predicted proteins | sample CZODoug1_16funga_FD_108878 | JGI IMG/M metagenome (GOLD analysis project Ga0137410, IMG submission 108878) | Vadose zone soil fungal communities from Angelo Coast Range Reserve, California, USA - CZODoug1_16fungal (Illumina Assembly) | ecosystem: Environmental > Terrestrial > Soil > Vadose zone... | reverse complement strand
GGGAGCGCTTGAGCATGAGTCGCAATATGGCCGCTCGCGGGACTCCCGGCATCCCCTTAGCCTTAGGCGCGATGACCGGGCTGATCTTTCATCTGATCCCGCATACCCACTGGGACCGCGAGTGGTACCTGCCGCGCGCCGCGCTCCAGGCGCGCCTCGTGTCGGTCACGGACGATCTGATCGAGCGACTGCAGGCACATCCGGGGTACCGCAGTTTTCTGCTGGACGGGCAGACGGTGCTGGTCGAGGATTATCTGCGGGCCCGCCCGGACCGCGAGGGCGACGTCCGGGCGCTGGTGAAGACGGGCCGGCTGCAGGTGGGGCCGTGGTACGTGCTCGCCGACGAGCAGATCCCGTCGGGCGAAGGGCTGGTGCGCAATCTATTGCTCGGCGCCGCGGACGCGGAGCGCTTGGGCGGTCGCCTTGATGTGCTGTACTCTCCCGATGCGTTCGGCCATCCTCCCGCGTGGCCGACGCTGGCGCGCGAGTTCGGGATCCGCTACGGCGTGGTGTGGCGCGGCTTGGGGGGCGAGGCGGGTCAGGAACGGGACCTCTACCGCTGGCGCGGGCTCGACGAGAAGGAGGTCGTGCTATGGCACCTGCCCGGCGCGGGGTACGAGATCGGGGCCGCGCTGCCGGCCGACGCCGAGCGCCTGTTCGCCGCTTGGGCGCCGGTGCGCGGTGCCCTGGTCCAACGCGCGGCCGGCAAACACATCCCCGTCTTCATCGGCGCCGATCACCACGCCGCGCACCCGGACGTGCCGCGGCTCCGCGACTTGCTCGCGGAGCTCGACCCGCAGAGCGCGTTCCGCGTATCACGGCTCGATGAGTTCTTTCAAGCCGCCGCGGACGGCGCGAAGCCGGCGCCCCTGGCGGGAGAGCTGCGCTGGTCGTATCGCTACGCGTGGACACTCCAGGGCGTGCACGGGACGCGGGCACCCCTCAAGCGGCGCTATTCCGCGGCGGAGCTCACCCTCGTGCGCCTCGCCGAGCCGCTCGCCGCGCTGGCGCGGCGTGCGGGAGGACGCGACCGGCGGCCGGTGCTCGAGCTCGCGTGGCGCGCATTGGTGCGCTGCCAGTTTCACGATGCCATCGCGGGCTGCGCGGGCGACGACGTCGCGCGCGCGGTCGAGGCGCGGCTCATGAGCGTCGAGGCCCTGGCGCGGGAGGTCGTGCGGGGTAGCGTGCACGACCTCGTGCACCACGATCCCGACGCGGCGCGCGGCCGCGCGGCGTCGGCGGCACCCACGCTCGTGGTCTGGAATCCCGCCGCCCGTCCCCGTCGCGGCGTGATGATCGCCGACGTGACGCTGTTCCGGCGCGACGTGCTGGTCGGTCCGCGTGGGGATCGGGCCCCGCGGGAAGGGCCGGGCTATCGGCCGTTCGCGCTGGCGACCTCGGATGGCCGCACGGTTCCCGTGCAGGTGCTCGATCGGCGGATCGGAACGGAGCGGCTCGACGCGGCGCGCCACTACCCGGACCAGGACGAGGTAGACGAGGTGCGCATCGCGTTTCGGGCGCCGACCGTGCCGGGGCTCGGGTTGGCCAGCGCCGGCCTGGCGGCCGGTACCGCGGCGACGGGTGGGGGTCGACCTCCGGCTGAAGGCGCGCTCGTCAAGGGGCGCTCGCTTGTCAACCATTGGATCGAGGTCGCGCTCGAGCCCACCGGTGCCCTCACGCTGCACGACCGGCGCTCGGGCCAGCGTTTTAGCGATCTGCTGCGGATCGAGGACGGCGGCGACGCCGGGGATACGTACACGTACTGCCCGCCCACGGGGGACCGGCTCGCGCGCGCGACCGGTCCGATCAAGGTCCGCCGCCTGGCAGCGGGGCCCCTCGTGGCGGCCCTCGAAGCGCGATTCGAGATCGGGCGACGCGTGGGGATACGGCTCGTCGCCATCCTGTACGCCGACAGTCCCATGGTCCGCTGCATTCTCGACATCGACAATCAGGCGGCCTGGCACCGCGTGCGCGCGCGATTGCCCGTTGGCCTCCCGGGCGCGGTCGCTCTCGCGGGGACGGCGTTCGGCGCCGTGGCGCGGCCGCCGGTCACCGCCGATCCGGCGGACTATCCCCTCGAGACGCCGGTCCGCACGGCTCCGGCGCAGGGGTTCGTGGCGGCGGCGTCTGGGGCGCGTGGGCTCGCGCTGTTCGCGCCGGGCTTCTTCGAATACGAGTGGACCGGTCGCGGAGACCTGCTGGTTACCCTGCTGCGCGCGGTGGGCGAGCTGTCGCGCGGCGACCTCCCCACCCGGCCGGGCCACGCGGGCTGGCCCACATCCACACCGCTCGCGCAATGTCCGGGGCGGAGTCGCATCGAGCTGGCCATCGGGCCGGTCTCGCAAACCGAGCTGGAGCGCGGCGACGCGCTGCCGTCGCTGTGGGAGGACGCATTCTTGCCGCTGCGCGGTTTCTGGCTGCGCGACGCCGTGGAGCTCGCGCCGATGCCGGTCGACATCGTCCTGGAGGGATCGGGGCTCGTGCTGTCGGCCGTGAAACCCGCGCAGCAAGGCTCCCCGCTGGTGTTGCGGTGCTACAACGCGACCGGTCGGAAGGCGGCGGGGGCCTGGCGCTTCGGTGAGAGCGTGAAGAGTGCCCATCGGGTGCGCGCCGACGAGCGCGAATCGGTTGCCCTGGTGCTCGAGGGGCGGGGCAAGACGGTGCGGTTCGTGGCCGAGCCGCACGAGATAGTAACGATCTTGGTGACCTGACCTTGAAAGAGCGCCACCTGTCCGTGAAGCGAGCCGCGCGCTATTTCGCGCTGGGGGACCCAGCCCGCGCGGGGGAGGTGTGGTTCGCGTGCCATGGGTACGGCCAGCTCGCGGCGCGCTTCTTGGAGAAGTTGCGCGTGCTCGACGACGGGCGGCGCTACCTCGTGGCGCCGGAGGGGCTGTCCCGGTTCTATCTGAGCGAGAGTCCCACGGAGCGACGCGTCGGCGCGAGCTGGATGACACGGGAGGATCGGCTCGCCGAGATCGAGGACTACGTGCTATACCTCGATGCCGTCTACGCGGATGTGTTCGGGTCCCTCGATCGCGCGCGGGTGAGCGTGCACGCACTGGGATATTCCCAGGGGGCCTCCACGGCGAGTCGCTGGGCGGCGATGGGAAAAGCCCGGATCGATCGTCTCACGCTGTGGGGCGGCGAGTTTCCGCCCGATCTCGACCTCACCGTCGACACCGTCGTGAGCCGGCTGCGCGATGCGCGGCTGGCGCTGGTGTACGGGCGCTCCGACGAGTACATCACGGCGAAAGTCGTCCAGACGATCACGGCCCGGCTGCGCCAACACGGGATTCCCTACAATGAGATCTCGTTCGACGGGGGGCACGAGCTGAACGAAGGGGTGCTCAAGGAGCTCGGGAAGCCCTAGGGTCCAGGGCATCCTGCATGGCGTCTCCCAGAAGCGTGCAGGCCACCACCACCAGCACTAGTGCGATCCCCGGCGCCACCGCCACCCAGGGCGCGTTGACGAGTGTGTCCCGTCCCGACGCGATCATGTTGCCCCACGACGGCGTGGGTGCCTGGACGCCGAGCCCCAGGAACGACAAGCTGGCTTCGAGCCCGATCGCATTCCCCAGGCCGAGCGCCGCCGAGACGATCACCGGCGTGAGCGCGTTTGGAAGGATATGGCGCACCAGCACGCGACCCCGCGGCAGCCCGAGCGCGACGGCTCCCTCGACGAAGGGGCGGGCGGCGAGCGCTCGCACCTCTCCGTGCACCAGCCGCGCGACCGACATCCAGCCGGTGAGACCCAGCACCACGATGACCAGCGCCGCGCTCGGCCGGGTCATGGCCGCGAGCAGCAGGAGCAGAACGACGCGCGGCAGTGCGAGGACGAAGTCCGTGAGCGCGAGCAACGAGGTCCGCACCGGGCCCGGCCAGAAGCCCGCTAGTCCGCCCACCAGCACGCCGATCACGACCGACAGAACGACGGCGAGAGCTCCGACGGCGAGTGACACCCGCGCTCCATAGACCAGCCGCGTCCACACGTCGCGCCCGAAACGGTCGGTGCCCAGGGGATGGAAGGTGCCGGAGGGGTCCGTGGCGAGGGGCCGCAGAAATCGTGTCGCCACGATGTCGTGCTGCGCCGTCGGACTGCCGGTCGAGACGAGCGGCCCCGCGAGCGCCGCGCCGGTCACGATCGCGAGCACCGCCACGCCGAACGCGCTCCGGCGGTCCCGCCACAGTCTCCTCACGTGTCGCCCCTTCCGCGCCGTATGCGGGGGTCGATCCACGCGACGCCCACGTCGGTCAGCAGGTTTCCCGCGACGACCAACACGGCGGTCACCGCGGTGGCTGCCATGACCACGGGGTAGTCGCGGGCCAGGACCGCCTCGACGAGGCGCCGGCCCACGCCGGGCCATGCGAACACGGCCTCCACCAAGACTGCGCCGGAGAACAGCGCCGGAAGGGAGAGGCCGAGCAGGGTGACGACTGGAATCAGGGCATTACGTGCAACGTGTCGTCGTGTAACGTGGAACGGTGACAGCCCCTTCGCCTCCGCCGTCCTCACGAACGGCTGTCTCATGACGTCACGCATCGCGCCGCGCACGAACCGCGCGGCTCCGCCGATGCCGATGAGGGTGAGTGTCGCGAGTGGCAGCGCGACGTGCCGCAGCCGGTCGGCGAGGCGACTCCAGCCCGTCAGCCCGTCGGCGTCTAGCCCGGCCGCGCCGAATGCGGGGAGCCAGTGCGCCCAATACGTGAACGCCATCACGAGCATGAGTCCGAGCCAATATCCCGGCAGCGCGAACAGGGTGACGGTGGTGATGGAGAGCGCCGTGTCGACGCGCGGCCCCGCGCCGGACTGCCACGCCCCGACCGCGATGCCGAGCAGGTAGCTCAAGACGAGGGACGTGCCCACGAGCGCGAGCGTGGCGGGCACCGCATCGCCCAGGAGGGCGCGCACTGGGCGACCGGTGGCGATGCTCCGACCCCAGTCCCCGCGGGCGAAGCGGCCGAGCCAGATCGCGTACTGCGCGGCGAGGGGCCGATCGAGGCCCAGGGCGCGGCGCTGGGCCGCCAGCTGGGTGGGGGTCGCGGTCGGCCCGAGCAGGCGCTCCACGGGGTCCCCCGGCGCGAGCCGCACCAGCAGGAACGTGAGCGTGACGACCCCGACGACGACGATGACCCCGGCCAGGGAGCGGGTCCCGAGGTGGGCGAGCATGCGCCCGAATCTCGCGCGACCCGGGGAGCCCCGCTAGAATGCGGGCGTGCGGCGACGAACGCTGTGGCTGGTGACCGGGGGGATGGTGATCGCGGCGTGCGGCTCGGGAGCCGCCCACCGGGGTCGCACCGTGGCATACGCTTCGGGGGCGGACCTCCAGAGCGTGAACCCACTGCTCACCGTGCACCCGCTCGCCAAGCAGGTGGAGCGCTACGTCCTGCTTATGACGCTGGTGCGCTACGACTCGGCGCTCGTCCCCCGGCCTTACCTCGCGCGCGCGTGGACATGGTCCGCGGACCAGCGCTCGCTGATTTTTCGGCTGCAGTCGGGTGTCCGCTGGCACGATGGCACGCCGACGACCGCGCGCGACGTCGCCTGGACGATCTCCGCCGCCCGCGATGCGGCGACTGGGTACGCGCGCCTGAACGACTTCGCGGACGTGGCGTTCGTGAACGATCCGGACGACTCCACCGTGGTGGTGCGGTTCAGTCGCCCGCAGACCGCGGTTCCCGACGTGCTCACCGACCTCGCTATCCTCCCCGCCCGCCTGCTGGACTCGATTCCCCGGGCGGAGCTGCGCCGTGCCGCCTGGAACGAGCACCCCGTCGGCAACGGACCGTTCCGCTTCGTCGCGCACGAGCCGGGCCGCCGCTGGGTGTTTGCCGCCAATCCGGACTTCCCAGCCGCTCTTGGCGGACCGCCCAAGCTCGAGCGCTTCCTCGTCGTCGTCGTGGACGAGCCGACGACCAAGCTCGCCGCGCTCACCGCGGGCGAGGTCGATTTCGCCGGCATCCAGCCCGCGCACGCCGCGTTCGTCCGCAAGAACCCCGCGCTCACCGTGCTCGACTACCCGCTGATCATGCCGTACGGGATCGTCTTCAACACGCGCAGCCCGCCGTTCGACGACGCCCGCGTGCGGCTCGCCGTCGCGCTCGCGCTCGATCGCCGCGAGATCGTGGACGGCTACCTGTACGGCTTCGGCTCGGTCGCGGACGGCCCCGTGCCGCCGGATGTTCCCGGGTACGTCCCGGTGCGTCCCGTCCCCACGGCTCCCGACTCTGCGCGGCAGCTGTTGGGCGGCCGGCGCATCGCCTTCGAGCTGCTGGCCGTCGGGAGCGGTGAAGCGGCGCTCGAGCAGATGATTCAGGCCCGGCTCGCCGCCGTGGGCTTCGACGTCGCGATCCGGCAGCTCGAGCTCACGGCGTTCCTCGCGCGGGTGAACAGCCGGCAGCGGGACTTCACGGCGGCGGTCGTCGGTACCCCGGGCGATCCGGGACTCGGCTATCTGACGACGCTCGCCGAGCTGGCCGGGGTGCACCCCGCCGCCGACCCCGCGCGGGCGCAGCGCCTGTTCCGGGATTCGCTCCCCGTCGCGTTCCTCTACCACGCGCGGGGCGTGCAGGGGATGAACCGCCGGGTGAGCGGCGTGCGGATGGACGTGCGGGGAGAGTTGCCGACCGTCGCCGGGTGGCGGTCGGCACCGTGAGGCGGCCCGACCTGCCGACTGAGTTCCACGCGATTGCTCCGGTGCGTCTCGACTTCGCCGGCGGCTGGACCGACGTCCCGCCGTTCTCGGCGCGAGAGGGCGGCATCGTCGTGAATGGGGCGATCGAGCTCTCGGCGCGGGTCATGGTGCGGCTCGGTGGACGCCTGATCCGCCTGGTCTCCGAAGACCTGGGCGAGGAGCTCGAGTGCGCGGACTCCGGTGGGCTGGTGCTCGACGGCCGGCTCGATCTCCTGAAGGCCGCGCTGCGCATGCTCCCGGTGCAGGCCGCGTGCACGATCACGACGAGCAGCGACGCGCCGCCGGGATCGGGACTCGGCAGCTCCGGAGCCATGGACGTGGCGCTCGTCGCGGCCCTCGCGCAGGCGCGCGCGGAGCGGTTAACCGGGCGCGAGATCGCCGAGCAGGCGTGGTATCTCGAGACCGTCGAGGCGAAGGTCCCCGGCGGCAAACAGGATCAGTTCGCCGCCGCCCTCGGCGGCTTTCAGCGGCTCACCTTCCGCGATCCGGATGTCGGGATCGAGCCGATCACGCTCGATGCGGCGTTCGCGACGGCACTCGAGCGTCGGACGGTGCTGTGCTATACCGGCCAATCGCGCCTGTCGGGCGCGACGATCGCCCGCGTCATGGCGGCGTACGAGCGCGGCGATCCGCGGGTCACGGGCGCGTTGCGAGCGATGAAGGACGTGGCCGCCGCCATGGCGGAGGCGCTGCGCGCGGGAGACGCAGCCCACGTGGCGACCCTGCTGTCGGACAACTGGACGCATCAACAGACGCTCGATCCAGGGATGCGCACGCCAGAAATGGCCCAGCTCGAGAGCGCGTTGACGGCCGCAGGTGCGCTCGGCGGGAAGGCGGCGGGGTCGGGGGCGGGGGGTTCGATGTTCTTCGTCACGGGGGACGATCCCGCGCCGGCAATCGCCGCCGCGCGCGCCGCCGGTGCGACGGTCCTCCCGGTGCGGTGGGCGCTTGAAGGGGTCCGCGCATGGTGACGGCGGAAGAGCTCGCGGCGCGTCGGGAGGCAATCTCCGCGGCGCCGGATCTCGTGGCGCTGCTCGCGCACTTGACCCAGCGCGCGGCGCCGCTGTTGGCCCGACTCCCGCCCGTGCCGGAATCGAAGGCGCTGCTCTCGACCGACGGTGGTGTGTGCCCCGAGGACGGCGCCGGTCTCGGATTCGACCCCTGGAGTCCGACCGCGCACCGCTGTCCGCGGTGCGGCAAGAGCTTCAGCGGCGAGCGGCACGACCGTCATTGGGCTCGCTACCAACACCTGTGGCTGGCGGAGCGCGCCGCGCAGCTCGCGACCTTGGCCGCGGTCGGGGACAACGCCGCGGCAGCCGGGCGGGCCGTGGAGATTCTCCGTGCGTACACCCGGACCTATTGGGGATACGCGAACCGCGACAACGTGCTGGGGCCCAGTCGGCTGTTCTTCTCCACGTACCTCGAGTCCATCTGGATCGGGAACTTTCTCGCCGCGGCGGCGCTGCTCCGGGCGTGCGGTCGGCTGGAAAAGGTCGCGGCAGGGGCCGTGAGCGGAGTGGCGGAGGAGGCGGCGAACCTGATCGGCGAATTCGACGAGGGGTTCTCGAACCGCCAGACCTGGAACAACGCTGCGCTCGCGGCGATCGCCGGCTGGTTCGAGGACGAAGACCTCGCCAAGCGCGCGATCGAAGGTCCCACCGGGCTGCTCGAGCACCTGTTGCGCGGGTTCGGACGAGACGGGATGTGGTACGAGGGAGAGAACTACCATCTCTTCGCGCTGCGCGGCCTCCTGACCGGGGCGGCGTGGGCGCGCCTTGCCGGGGTAGACATCTTTGCCGAGCCCAAGCTCGCGGCGCGCGTTCGCGCGGCGCTGCTCGCGCCTGCGCACACGGCGCTGCCCGACTTTACGTTCCCCGCGCGAAAGGATTCGCGGTTCGGCGTGTCCCTGGCCCAACCGGCGTATCTCGAGCTGTGGGAGATCGGGCTGGCGAAGCTCGGGAGCGAGCCGGGAGCCGGGAGCAGCGCGCTCGAGAGTTGGCTCCGCGCGCTTTACCAGGCGCCAGCCCCGAAGCGAGAGCTGTTCGAGTCGTATCTGCACGATGCGCCTATCGAACCCCTCCCCTCTCCCGCCTCCCGCCGGAGTCTTTCCTGGTGGGCGCTCTTGTTCATGAATGGTGAGCTTTCCGCGGACGCTCCCGCCTGGTCGCCGGGGAGCCTGCTGCTCGAGTCCCAAGGTCTCGCCGTGCTGCGCACCGGAGGCCGCTACGTGAGCCTCGAGTGCGGGTTGTACGGGGGTGGCCATGGGCACCCCGACCGGCTGCATCTCACGCTCCACGCCGATGGCGTACACTGGCTGGCCGATCCTGGCACGGGATCCTACGTCTCGCGCGACCTGTTTTGGTACCGCTCCACGCTGGCGCACAATGCGCCGCGTCTGGACGGCGCGTCCCAATCCCCGGCCGGCGCGGTGTGCGAGATGTTCGACGCGTCGGAGGAGTGGGCTTGGGTACGCGGGCGCTATGGCGAGATCACGCGCACCGTCGTTTCCGGCCCGGGGTACCTGCTCGATGTGGTGGAGCTGGCGAGTCGCACCGAGCACGTGCTCGAGCTGCCCTGGCATTTTCACGGGTCGGGGAACGTGGAACGGGGGACGTGGACGACAGGCGATCTGGTGGATGAGTTCGTATCGCGGGTCGAGCGCTTCGTGCCGGACGGCGCGGGACCGATCGGGCTCGAGCTGGCCGCGGGCCCGGGCACGCTGCGGGCGGGCCTCTCGTTCGATGGCGAGCTGGTGCGGGCCGAGGCGCCCGGGCGGCCGGGAGACGGGAAGCGGGAGACGTTCTACCTGGTGCGCGCCACGGGCCGGAGTGCTCGCGTCGTGACGGTGCTGGAGCCCGTTGGCGACGCCGCTTTGGTTCGCGCCGTGCGCGTGCAGGGGAGCGTGATCGAGGTCGAAACGGCGGGGCAGGGGGTCCACCGCCACGCCACCACGGCCGCGGGCTGGGAGATCACGACGAGCGCGGGACGCATTCGGCTTGCGGGGGCGCGCGCGCCGGAGCCGCCACTCGCGCCGCTGCTCGAGCTCGACAAGCCGACACCCGCCGCGGGCGCGGCCCTTCGGGTGGCCACACCCCCGCCGCTCGACGGGTCGCTCGACGGATTCGACACGAGCGAGCCGCTCCGCCTCGACCTCGAGGATCAGTATCGCCGCAGCGAGGAGCCGTACGCGGGGCCCGACGAGTTCGCGGCCGTCGCCCACGCGGCGTGGGACGACGACGCGCTCTACCTGGCGGTCGACGTCGTGAAACCCGAGCTGTGCATCCGGCCAGGCGGCGCGGCACCGCTCCGACTCGACAACGAGCCGGATGACATTCATTCGGACGGTCTGCAGGTGTACGTCGCGGCGTTCGAGGGAGGGGGGAATGGGGACGGGCCGGTCGGGTACCTCGTCGTCCCTGAGAGTGACGCGCGGGCGCTGCGCGTGCGGGGAACCAGCGAGACGTCGGCTGATCCGCGCGGCGTGCGCGGCGCGTGGCGACGTACGGAGCGCGGCTACCGCGTCACGCTCGGCATCGCCTGGCCCGAGTGGCAGCGCGCGCACGTCGGCGGGCGGCTGCGGTTCGACCTGCTCGTGAACGAGATGCTGCCGGGCCGTACGCGACGCGCCGGGCAGCTGGTCTGGAGCGGCGGCAACGGGTGGGTGTGGCTGCGGGCCGACCGGCAGGACCCGGAGCGGTTCGGGGTGTTGGAGTTGGTCGGATGATCGTCGTCGTCCTCCACGAGCCCCAGGATCTCGTCAACATCGCCCATGTCGTGCGTGCGCTTAAGAACTTCGGCTTGCGCGACCTCCGCCTGGTGAGCCCGCGCGAGTACGACGCCTATCGGGTGGAGGGCATCGCGCACCAGACGCAGGACGTGCTGGCGCGTGTGGCCCGGTT
>Ga0137410_10003527_pt1 | contig 10593 bp, 2 predicted proteins | sample CZODoug1_16funga_FD_108878 | JGI IMG/M metagenome (GOLD analysis project Ga0137410, IMG submission 108878) | Vadose zone soil fungal communities from Angelo Coast Range Reserve, California, USA - CZODoug1_16fungal (Illumina Assembly) | ecosystem: Environmental > Terrestrial > Soil > Vadose zone... | reverse complement strand
CGTCTGATGGGACCTATGGGACTTATGGGACGTATAGGAGGATGGTCCTCTATACGTCCCATAAGTCCCATAGGTCCCATCAGACGATTCCCTAACAGCCATTGGACACTCACCTCCTCCGCAGCAGGCCGCCAAGCGCCAGCCCGACTATGCCTGCAATGAGGAGGCTGCGTCCCGGATTGCGGCGCACCTGACTCTCAATGTCGGATTTCAGCCGCTGAGGCTCCATCTCACTCACATAGTCAGCCGAGCGTTCCAGCCAATCGGCAGCTCGATGCCCCAAGGCCGTGACTTCGGTCGCCTGACCAGATCTATCAGCCTTCTGATGAAGCGTTTCCGCCGCTGCCTGTAACTTGTCTGCGGCTGTCGTTCTGATTTGTTTGAAAATCGAATCACGCTGCCTCCCATCATTTGGGCCGCTGTCTGGGCCACCGCTTGCGCGCTCATTCATCCGCTCAATATCAATTCCGCTTTCATGTTCCGTTCGATTCATTTCTCTTCCCTCTTCGCGCGTCTCTTACGCTTTTTCTACTTGGAACCAGCATCTTCCCATCATCTTCAAAGGTCGGAGAGGCTGTTTGTGATTACTTTCAGATCACCTCCGCTTCATCTTCAAACAGCCTCTCCGATTCGGCAGAGAGAGGAATTACTCGTCTCCGAAATCGCCTTCTCGAATCATTCCCTCTCTCTTTACCTTTCGGCATGCTTTACCTTATGTCTTATCTGTTCGTTGTTATAGCAAGGCGCAGGCCACAATCACTTCCATTATTACCAGGCTATTACCTGCCATAATCCGGCGTAGCTTGACCGAGTCGCCGCTGTTAGCGCCTGCCCACACTCCGGCGTCTCACACTAACCCTAATGAGGCCAGATAGTTTCGTGTTGAATTCAACAAGTCGCGCGCTCGCGCTCCGCTCCGCAACGACCTGCGGGGGACCACATTCGGAACTATGCCAAACATCATCCTCTCTTGCGCGTCTTGCGCGCCGGCGGTCGGTACTGTATCGCGAAAAGACAGGCGCCTTACCGCCATACACATTGGACATAGGTCATACAGGAACACATGATCTCAGTTGAGCCATTGAGGCACGGGTATTGCGGCCACTTTTCTGAAATAGGACCTATAGGACTTATAAGTCCTATAGGTCCTATTTCAGAAAAGTGGCCGTACGAGAGTATGCACTCGAATGTGACAAGCCGTGCGGAAGCCAAACGCGCCAACGAACGCCCGGAATGAACAGAGCCGAAGAGCAATTCCGCATCGAACGCGATCCGCTGGGCGAAGCGCGCGTACCCGCTGACGCGCTTTATGGCATTCAAACCAAGCGCGCGCTCGACAATTTCCGGATCAGCCGTCTGCGTGTGAACCCGGCGCTGATCATGGCCTTCGCCGAAATCAAGAAGGCCGCCGCCGAGGCCAACATGGAGACCGGCGCGATCACGCGCGAGATCGGCGAAGCCATCTCCCGCGCCGCCGACGAGTTCATCTCCGGACGCCACAATGATCAATTCAATCTCGACGTCTTTCAGGCCGGCGCGGGCGCCTCGTACAACATGAACGTCAACGAGGCGCTGGCCAACCGCGCGCTGGAACTGCTCGGATCGCGCCGCGGCGACTATTCGCGCCTGCATCCGAATGATCACGTCAACAAGTCGCAATCCACCAACGACACCATGCCGACGGCCATGCGCATCGCCTGCCTCCGGCTGCTGGGCGAGCTCGTCCCCGCGCTCGATCAACTCGAGCGCTCGCTCCGTGAAAAAGCTGATGAGTTTCGGGACGTGAAAAAATCGGGCCGCACGCATCTGCACGACGCCATGCCGATGACGCTGGGCGACGAATTCGACGGTTACGCCGGCGTCATCGAACGCGCGACCGACCGCCTGCGCGTGGCCGGAGCGCCGATGCTCGAAGTCCCGTTGGGCGGCACGGCCGTCGGCGGCGGCCACAACGCGCATCCCGATTACGCCCGGCTGGCGGTCGAACGATTGGGCGAGGTCACGGGCCTGCGGCTCACTGAGACCCGCAACCGGTTTCAATCGATGCAGAGCCTGGGCGATTTCGTCGCTTTGTCGGGCGCGCTGCGCGGCCTCGCCGTGGAGATGGGCAAGATCGCGAACGATCTGCGCCTGCTCAATTCGGGCCCGCGCACGGGACTGGCCGAGATCGACTTGCCGGCCGTTCAGCCCGGCTCTTCGATCATGCCCGGCAAGATCAATCCGTCAGTGCCCGAGATGGTCAACATGGTTTGCTTCCACGTCATCGGTCATGACGCGGCCGTCGCGATGTGCGGCGAGGCGGGCCAGCTCGAATTGAACGTCATGATGCCCTACGTCGCGTACGCGCTTCTGGAATCGCTGGAGATCATGACCCGCGCGGCGAAGACCTTCGACAAAAAATGCGTGCGCGGCCTCACCGCCGACCGTGAGCGCTGCCGCTGGTACGCCGAGAACACCGTCGGACTGGCCACGCTGTACAACGAAGAGCTCGGCTTTATGGGCGCGGCCGAACTGGCCGACCGCGCGATTCATTCGGGAAAAAGCATTCAAGAATTGCTCGAAGAGGAAGCCGGAAAGGGCGGACCTAAGACCAAGTCTAAGGGGACGTGATCATATTTGATATTTCATATTCGATATCAAATATGAAATATCGAGTATGAAATATGAAATATGGAATATGGGTTTGAGACTCACGGATGAGCGCCAGGATGGAAGATCTGCCGCGCCTGCGGCGCCGGTTCCCGCGGCGGCGGCTGTTTGTGTATTCGGCGCTGGGCCTGATTGCGCTCGCCATCGTCGCCGTCCTGATCGCCCGCATCTACATCCGCTCTGAAAGGTTCAATCGCTTTCTCGCAATCGAGCTCGACAAAGCGCTCGAGGCCTACGAACTGCGCGCCGAGACTGAAAAGGTCGAACCGGAGTTCGGCTCCGGCGCAATCACGCTTCGCAACCTGAAACTCTTCAATCGGCAGACCGGCCAACTCATCGCCACGATCGGCCGCGCCAGGGCCTCGATTACGATCCGCGACCCGCTCGCGCTCCGCTTGCGCCGCGAAATCGTCTTCGACCGTCTGGAGCTTGACGGAGTCGATCTGTGGGTCATCCTCGACGAGCAGGGGCAGTCCAACTTTCAAGGATTGCGCCGCCCTCCGCCGCTGAGCCGCCGAATCACTTTCGATTATTCGAGGCTGGCCGGCGCGCTCGGCGGGAGCGCGATCCATTTCGTTGATCGAAAGCGCGGCCTGCAAGGCGATCTGCGCGACCTGACCGGAGAAGGACGCCCGATAGAAGGCGCTGATCCGCCGAAGGTCGGCGTGCGACTCGCTTCGGGATCAGGCTCGATCGTCCACAACAACCATCGGATGTCGATTGAATCGATCGAATTCATCGGCCGGGTGATGGACTCGGGCGCCGAGATCGAGCGGCTGGCGCTGCGGTCGCCCATGTCTGAAGCGACGGCGTCGGGACGGTTGGATGATTGGCGGTCGCTGCGCTACCAGTTGGATACGCGGGCGTCGGCGCGGATTGAAGAAGTCCTCGCCCTCTTCGCGCCGGCGGGTACGGCGCCCGGAGGGGCGCCAACCAGTATTGTATCGAAGCCATCGTTCAAAGGCGCGGCGAGCTTCAACGGGCGGATCAAAGGCGAAGGCGCGCAATGGAGCGCCAGCGGGCAGGCGGGTTCGGACGAACTGGTCGCTTACGGCGTCACGTTGCGCGACGCGCAGGCTGATCGCGCCCGCCTCGAGTTGCGGGACGGTCGATGGACTTTTTCAATAGGCCAGGCGCGGGCGCGATCAGGCGCCGCCGAGGGCGTCGAATTCACAACCGCGTCGGCGTCAAACGTGAAAGGGACGATCGTTAAGGGGCAAGCGCGGATCACCGCGGATCAGGCGACGGTCGCATCTATAAAAACCGCCAAAGCCAGTCGGAACGAATTCAACGGGATCACGTTGCGCAACGTCAGCGCGATATACGAATCGGACAAGGGGAAAGGCCATTGGACTTTCTCAAGCTCGACGGCGCAGGCGCGTTCGGGGGTCGCCGGAGAGATCCAATTCACGGACGCGTCGGCGTCGAAGCTGAGCGCGAACTTGATCGACGGACAATGGCAAATCAGCGCCGACCAGGCCAGCGCTAAACACGTCAAGGCGGGGCAGAGCGAATTCAATGAGGTCACGGCGCGCAATCTAAACGCCGCGTTTGGCCCTGACGTGAGTAAAGGTCAGTGGACTTTTTCAATCGGGCAGGCGCAGGCGCGCTCGGGAGTCGCCGGTAGGGTACCGGCCGGAGAGATCGAATTCACGGCCGCTTCAGTATCAAATGTGAGCGGGACGGTCAGCGGCGGGCGAGCGCAAATCACGTCCAGCCAGGCTACGTTCGACCATGTCGAAGCCGGACCGGACGCCTTCAACGGGATTATGATGCGCGACGTGGCCGCGACGCTCGGATCGGGCGCGAACGGGGCTAGCGGGTTCATCAGCTTGCAGGACGGAAATTGGGACAAGATCAAACTCGGGCAGACCACGGGGCGATTCGCGGCGATTCGCGACGCAATTTCCTTGAGCGGCTTCAACACTTCGACCTTCGGCGGCGGCGCGGCGGGCGACCTGGCCGTGGAACTGGCGCCCAACGGCGCTTCGAAGCTGCGCGCGGATTTTACGGGGCTGCAGGCCGCCGAACTCTTCGCGCTGTTCGGCGCGCGAAGCGATCAACTGGCGGGAGCGGTTACTGGCCGCGCCGACCTGACCTGGCCCGGGACGAACCTGCGATTGATCAGCGGCGAAATCTCGGCGCGATTCGACGGGCAGACGAATTCGACGCCCGACGCCATCCCGGTCAGTGGCGAGATCGTGGCCAGGGCGCAAAGCGGTGTGTTTACCTTCGACCGATTCACGCTCCACACCGACGCCTCGACGCTCACGGCGACGGGCAGATTGGCCCTCGACGGCGATTCCAACCTGCGTTTCTCGCTCACTTCAACGCGCGCTGAAGAGTTGCTGACCATCCTCAGTTCCCCCGGCCTGGCCGGAGGCGAAATCGAGCGGTTGATGACGACTTACGAACCGCGTCTGTTCGGCGATTTCAGCTTCACGGGGACGCTAACCGGAAGACTCGACAACCCGACAATCGCCGGCGATCTGCAGGCGTCGAGTTTCGGATTGCGGGACGAGATTCTGGGCGCCGTTCGCGGGCGCGTCATGGTCTCCCCGTCGGAGATTCGATTCGAGCGGGGATCGCTCGCCACTGACACAGGCGGCGCGGCGCGGTTCAGCTATGTTGCGCCGCGCGACGTCGCGGCCTCGACGGGCAAGCTCGACATCACATTCGAGCGAATCAACCTCGATTCGCTGCTCGCGTCGATGGGACTGCCCGCGCAGCAAAAACTCGTGACTGGAGAGGTCTCCGGCGAAGCGCGTCTGACCGGATTACCCGCCGCGCCACGGGGCGAGGTCAATCTCAATCTCGTTAACGGCGTCATCGCAGGGCAGCGCGCGGAATCGGCGGCGATCGTGGTCAGATTCGACGCGCAAACGGCGCGTATCGAACGCGTCGAAGCGCGATTGCCGCAGGGCCATTTCACGGCCAGCGGCGTCATCAACCTGCAAACCAATGAATACCAGTTTCAGGGAGAGGCCCGACAATTGGGGCTTCAGCGCCTCGCCGAAGTGTTTGAACTCGGCGCGGCGCGGTTGGGCGGCTCAGCCGACGCGACCTTTCAGGTGAGCGGCGATTTCGACAACCCCGAGGCTTTCAGGATCGATATGACGGCGCAAGCGCGGCAGGTCACGATCAACGGCAGAGAGTCCGGCCCCGTGACGTTGACGGCGCGCACGGCGGCGGATGGGCGCATCGACATCGAAATGACGACCGAGTTCGCGGGCCGCCGTCAGCCGATCATCGCGAGCATCGAATGGCGTCGCCCTGGCCGTCCCATCAGCGTCACGGCCGACCTGGCGGATTTCGACGTCGCTCCGTTCCTCGCGGTCTTCGCGCCGGACATAGCTCAATCAGTCAGTGGGCGGGTCACGGGGAGTCTGCGCGTCGCCGGGCCGACCGTGGGCGCGCAGGGCGAAGCGACGCTCGCCGGTTTGCGCGGCGCGCTCACACTCACGGCCGTCGCGATGCAGGTCGCCGGAACGCCCGTGAACCTTTCGACGCCGCTCGACATCGCGATCGGCGATTCGCAGATCCGCGTCGCATCGGCGCGGATCACGGCGCGGGGCACGGACCTCAGATTCGGCGGCTCGCTCGCGCTGGCCGAAAACACGCCGATCGATTTTTCGGTCGCGGGCCGGATCGATCTGGGAGCGTTCCGCCGCGCTGATGATTATTTCAATCTCGACGGCGAGGTCATGGTCGACGCCCGTATCAGCGGCTCGCTCAATGATCCGAATGTGGCGGGCGCGGCGACGCTGCATGACATCTCATTCTCGACGCCGGACGCGCCGATCACGCTCGACGGAGGATCGGGGCGCGTGGTTCTGGCGGGCAATCGGCTGACGGTCGAAAATTTCACGGCGCGGGCCGGAGGCGGATCGGCGCAAATCAGCGGCGGCGCGACGCTCACGGCCTTCAGGCCAACGGAATGGCGGTTCGACATCACGGCGAACGACGCCGAGGCGCTGTGGCGTGGGGTTCGGGCGGCGATTGACGCGAACCTGACGCTCACCGGGACGCCTCAAGGCCAGACGCTTAGCGGCCGCGTCGCCATTCCGGCGGCGGAATACGCCTCGTCCGAACTCTCGCTGGTCGAACTCGGCGAACGCGGGCGGCTCAGGTTCGGCCCTTTCGGCGGAATCAGAGGCGCCGCGCGCGGCCCGACGATCCCCCCCATCAGCCTGGACGTCACAGTGGAGGCGCGCGAATCATTCTTGATTCGCAGTAATCAGGTCAACACCATCGCTTCGGCGACGCTCCGTCTGACGGGGTCGTTGGCCGACCCGGAGATCAGCGGGCGGGTCACGTTTGAAGGCGGCGCGGTCACCTTCCGGGGCCAGCGATATGACATCACTTCGGGATGGCTGGAATTGCCCGGCGGTTACGAAGAGCCTCGGCTGCAATTGCAGGCCGAAGGAAACATCAGGGGATACCGCGTCATCATCGTCTTCGGCGGCCCGATCAACAGTCTCGACCTCTCGCTCAATTCGGAGCCCCGCCTGTCTCGCCCCGAAATCATCTCGCTGATTACGACAGGCAGCGTCGGGTCGGGCGCGCTCAACACGCCTGATCCGGCGCGCGCCGGGTTGACCACGGCCGGGGCGCTGCTTTCGCAAGAGTTCATTTCAAACACTCTCGGACGCGAGACCGAGCGCTTTCTCGGATTGAACCGCTTTCAGATCGACCCCGTGCTGCGTCCCTACGACAACCCCGCCGCGCGCATCACGGTCGGGCGGCAGTTGGCGCGCGGGTTGTCTTTCTTCTACTCCACCAACCTGGCTTCCGAACAGGAACAAACGGGAGTGCTCGAATACGACCTCACTAACCAGTTCTCGGTCGTCTCCACATACACGCAGAGCGGAAACACTCAGGTCCGGGCGATTGACCAGAACGAATTCACGATCGACATCAAAGGGCGCAAACGCTTCTCGCTCGGAGCGGTCCGAGGCCTGACGACGGGCCCGATAACAGGCGGCGTCAGGCCCAATCTCGGGCGCATGGCGCTCCCCCCGGGCAACCTGAAAGTCGGCGTGGCGCCCTCTGACGGTCGAGAGGTCAAACTCAGCGAGGACCGCCTGCGCGATCTTCTGCCCGTGCGCGAAGGGTTCAGCCGCGCGCAGTTGCGCGGCGGCGAACACAACCTGACTGACTATCTGCAGGAGAAAGGATATTTATTCGCCCAGGTTCAGGGGAGATGCGATCCCGCCGATTGCAAGTCGCCGAAGATTAACGACCTGCGCGTGTTTTACGATGTTCGCCCGGGCCCGCGCTACGAGCTGAAGGAAATTCACATCATTAGCGCTGATGGGGGCGCGGAGGAGTTGGACGAGCATGAATTGAAAGCCAATCTGCAATCGAAGGAGAGCAACCTGCTCGGAGAATTTCCGGCGCTCAAGGATTTACCGGTCCTGGGCGGCTCGCCTCGCGGCAAAACCAGCAACGACCGGATGCGCGCCGACCGCGAAACGATTCGCGCCGCAATGGCCGACCTCGGCTATAGATCGGCGCAGGTCGAATCGCGCCTGTACTTCACAGCCGACCGCGAAGAATTGGCGCTGATCTTCGTAGTGAATAAGGGGCCGAAATCGATCGTCAAGAACGTCGTCGTGCGCGGCAACACGCTGTTTGCGGCGTCGGAGTTGCAAAGGCTTGCGCCGATCAACGCCGGCGAGCCATTCTCGGCCGAGAGGGCGCGCGAGGGCGCCAGGAAGATCAGGGATTTTTACGCCGGGCGAGGGTACCTGGAGGCGAGGACGGATGTGAACATCCTCGACCTGCCCGGCGACTGCGTGAGCTTGATTTACGAAGTGATTGAGGGCGAGCGCGCGGTGGCCCGAGAGGTGTCGGTGACGGGCCAGACCATCACGCGCTCAGGCGCCATCCGGCGCTTTTTGGATTTCGAACCCGGCGACGTGTTGACGCCCAAACTGTTGCGCAACGCGGAGCGCGACCTTTATGCGACCGGCGCGTTCCGCGAAGTGATCGTTCGCGCGACTCCGGACGCCGGGGCCGCGCGAGAGGCGCGCCGCGTGACGGTAAGCGTGGCGGAGGCGGACCCGTTGTCCCTCTTTTACCTTCTTGGTTATTCAACCGACGAGGGGCCGCGCGTCACCGTCCAATTCACGCACACCAATCTATTCGATCGCCTGCTCGTGGGAACGCTGAGGTTGCGCGGCAGCCTGGAAGAGCAACTCGCGCAACTACAACTGACCGACCTCCGCCCCTGGGGAAAGAGATGGCCGACGGTGTTCTCGGCCTTCTACCAGCGCGATTCCGACGTGCGTCCCTTCGTGCGGGGGAGGCTGATTAACGGAGACGTGGAGCCGAGCTCCAAGGGCCAGTCATTCGGCATTAACCGCTTCGTGGGCTTCATTCAAACCGAGCGCAAGCTGAGCAATCGAATGGCGCTCCGATTCCGCTACAGCTTTCAAAATGTGAAACTCTTCAACCTCGAAAACATTCCCGACATCGAGGTCACTCGCAACGAGCCGTCGCTTCGTCTGAGCGAGTTCTCGGCGGGCTTCACGCGCGAAACCCGGGACAACGTGCTTTCGCCGACGCGCGGACAGTTGTTCAGCTTCGATCATTCGCTCGCGGCGCGCGAACTCGGCGGCAATGAATCTTTCAACAAATTCTTCGGCGAATACCAGCGATACGACACGCCGCCGTGGCTCGGCGGGACGACCATCGCCGTCGCGGCGCGCGCCGGCCTGGCGGGACTATACAGGGTCACGGACCGCGACGGCGACAAAGTGATCAGCGAGCCGGAAAGAAGATTGCCGATCAGCGAGCGATTCTTCGCCGGCGGCGCGACGACGCTGCGCGGCTTCAGATTCGAAGAGGCCGGGCCGCATGGCGTCCTGGAACCGCGCAACCCCAAGGAGCTGCCGACGCTCGTCCCGATAGGCGGCGACGCGCTGGTGATCTTCAACTTCGAGCTGCGCTTTCCTCTGTCGCGACGGTGGCGGCTGGTCCCCTTCTACGACCTGGGCAACGTCTTCAGGCGAGTTGGCGACATCAATTTCGCCGGCATGACGAACTCCGTGGGACTCGGACTGCGATTCAACACGCCGATCGGGCCGGTGGGCGTGGATTACGGCTACCTGCTCGACCCCCCGTTCTTCATCACCGCCTCAGGCGCCACGCTCCGCCAGCCGCACGGCGCCTTCCACATCAGAATCGGCCAAAGCTTTTAATAGGACCTATAGGGCCAATGGTCTTTGAGAAATAAATGCAACAACGGTCTTCCTGGTCGCGGAGCGACCGCATGAGCCTAGCCCGGCTTTGAAAAGCCGGGACAATCGCACACCACGATCTCAGTCGCTGCCGCGACTGAAACGACTATCTAACCGCTTCCCCGGCTTTGAAAAGCCGGGCTAGGTTCAATCGCCGCTGCCGCGGCAGAAGAAGCGCGGAGTGTGGTTGCGCTATTTTTTTCAAAAACCTATAGGACCTATAAGTCCTATAATTCCTATTCATGATTATTCCTCCATGCTATGCTGCGGCCGTCATTAACCTGACTTTTCACCTATACCCAAAATCAACCCTCGACTGCATTGTCAGTTTAGAAAGAGAGTTTAGAACAAATGATTCGCGAGCCATCAACGCTCATTCAGAGCCTGATGATTTGCTGTGCGTGCGCAATCTTTGCAATTGCTCAGGCCGTTTACGGCAGTGTCTTCGGAACAATCACCGACGCGCGAGGCTCCGGCGTGCCGGGAGCGACCGTGACGATCACCAACACCGGCACGAACGTCTCCGAAACGATCAAAACCGACGGTTCGGGTTATTACACCCGGACGCGGTTGATCCCGGGCAGGTACCGCATCAAGGTCGAAGCCGGCGGATTCAAGACGGCGGTGATCGAAACCGTCGTGGTCAGCGTCGACACCGCCTCGGAAGCGAAGGTCCTTATGCGGCCGGGAGAGATCAGCG
>Ga0137410_10003521_pt1 | contig 10600 bp, 10 predicted proteins | sample CZODoug1_16funga_FD_108878 | JGI IMG/M metagenome (GOLD analysis project Ga0137410, IMG submission 108878) | Vadose zone soil fungal communities from Angelo Coast Range Reserve, California, USA - CZODoug1_16fungal (Illumina Assembly) | ecosystem: Environmental > Terrestrial > Soil > Vadose zone... | reverse complement strand
GGCAACGAGGTCCTCGATGCCATGCCGGTCCACGTCGTCCGCGTGCATGGCGGGAAAATCGAGGAAGGCGGAGTCGCCCTGCGCAGCGAGCGCCTCGACTGGTCCTGGCGCCTGGCCTCGGGCGAGTTGCTCGACGCCGCGCGTGCGCTCGATCTTCCCGAAGGCTTCCGCACCGAAATCCCGCTCGCCGTTCGCGGCTTTCTGCGCTCCCTCGCCGGCGTGTTGGAAAAAGGCGTCGCCCTGTTCGTCGACTACGGCTTTCCGCAGAAGGAGTACTACCATCCGCAGCGCAGAGAGGGCACGCTCATGTGCCACTATCGCCAGCACGCACACGCCGATCCCTTCTTTCTTCCGGGGCTGCAGGACATCACCAGCCACGTCGATTTCAGCGCGGCCGCGGCGGCCGCGCGAGCGAGCGGGCTCGAGCTCGCCGGCTATACGAGCCAGGCGCAGTTCCTGGTCAACTGCGGCATCACCGAGGTGATGTCGCGCACGCCGGCCGAGGACGGCGCGGCGTTCCTGCCGCTCGCCAATCAGGCGAACCGTCTGATGAGCCCCGCGGAGATGGGCGAGCTGTACAAGGCCATCGCCTTCGACCGGGGACTCTCGACCGCGCTCCTGGGCTTTCGCGAGGGAGATCGGCGTCAGGCTTTGTAAGGTGTAGCCTAGGGTTCCCGACCAAGGCGGAACGGTAGCAACAGGACCTTCCATGGAACCGTCGCAGACCCAATGGGTCAGGATCCACCCGCTCGTCGTGCGCGTCACGCACTGGATCAACGCGCTCGCCATCCTCATCATGGTGACGAGCGGCTGGCGCATCTACAACGCGTCCCCCCTCTTCCCCTTCAGGATTCCGAACGAGCTCACGCTGGGAGGCTGGCTTGCGGGCGCTCTGCAATGGCACTTCGCCGCGATGTGGCTGCTGGTTCTCAACGGCATCGTCTACGTGACCTACGGGATCGTGTCCGGACACTTCCGCAGGAAGCTCTTTCCGATCACCCCGGGCGCGGTGTTGCACGACGTGCGTGAAGCGCTGCGCGGCAAGCTCGCCCACGAGGACCTGTCGATGTACAACGCGGCGCAGCGCGCTGCCTACCTCGCAATCCTCTTGTGTCTCGTCGTCCTGGTGTTCTCGGGATTGTCGATCTGGAAGCCGGTGCAGTTCCAGGAGATCGCGGCCCTCATGGGCGGCTACGAAGGCGCGCGCTTAGTGCATTTCGGCGCGATGACGCTGATGGTGTTCATCGTGCTCGTCCACATCGTCATGGTGATCCTCGTGCCGCGCACTTTCCCCACGATGATCACCGGTCGCGCAAGGAGGGCCTCATGAAAAGACGCACCATGGCAACCAGCCTCGCGGCGCATTCGCCGAAACTCATCCGCTCGGTCGAGCGGCGCCTGTTCCTCAGGCAGGGCCTGTCGGTCGGGGCGCTGGCCATGCTCTCGGGCTGCAACCTGACCGACGACGAGAGCGTGCAGAAGGTGCTCGAGGGGATGTCGCGCTGGAACGACCGCGCGCAAGGCTTGATCTTCAGCCCGACCAAGCTGGCCCCGGAATTCCCGGAGAGCGCGATCACCAAGCCCTTCCCGTTCAACGCTTTCTATACCGAAGCCGAGGTCACCCTCGTCGAGGGCAAGAGCTACCAGCTCGAGCTCGCCGGTATGATCCGCGACAAGAAACCCTGGACCCTGCCCGAGCTCTACGCGCTGCCGCAGACCTCGCAGATCACTCGCCATATCTGCATCGAGGGCTGGAGCGCGATCGGCAAATGGAGCGGCGTGCGCTTCTCGGACTTCCTGGCGCGCATCGGCGCCGACACCACGGCAAAATACATCGGCTTCGACTGCGCCGACGACTACTCGACCAGCATCGACATGGCGACGGCGCTGCACCCGCAGACGCTGCTGACCTTCCGCTTCGCCGACGAGATCCTGCCGCCGAAATACGGATTCCCGATGAAGCTGCGTATTCCGACCAAACTCGGCTTCAAGAACCCCAAGCACATCACCTCCATCGAGGTGACGAACGACTATCCGGGCGGCTACTGGGAAGACCAGGGCTACAACTGGTTCAGCGGTTCGTAGCAAGCTTGAAGCGCTTCGCGCTCGCGCTGCCCGCCGCGCTGGTTCTCGCGGCGGCGGCCGTCGCCCAGGACGTCGGGCAGCTCGCCGCCCAAGCGAAAAAGCGCTGGGCCGAAAGCCCGCACGGGCCGATGCTCGAGCGGATTCTTCCGCCCACGTTCGAGCCGCGTCAGCTACCCGCGCCGAAATCGCGCGGCGCGCAACTCGTGCTTCGCTACTGCGTGCAATGCCACAACCTGCCCAACCCGGCGATGCACCACGCGGCGAAGTGGCCGGCCGTTTTCGAGCGCATGGTCGTGCGCATGCGCGGCAAGGGCAACCTGGGCGAGCTGATGCACGAGATGATGGCGGGCGTGCAGGCTCCGACGCAGGACGAGGCGGCGGTTCTCCTCGCGTATCTGCAAAAAAACGCTCAGAAACCGATCGACCCTAAGAAGTATCCCGAGCTTTTCAGCGCCGAAGGCCGGTCGTTCAAGCTCGCGTGCGAGCAGTGCCATGTGCTTCCCGACCCGATGCGCCACACCGCCGCAGAATGGCCGGCGGTGGTCGCGCGCATGGAGAAGAACATGGAGTGGATGAACCGCGTCGTCGGCAACCAGCCCCCTCCCGACGAGCCGCAACTCAGGATCGAGGAGATCAACGCGTTCCTGGTCAAGCGCGCCCGGAAGGGCTAGGCGCGGCCGGAGCGGGCTGGGACGGCACGGCCATGCCGCGCTTCACCGCGGGCCTTGCGCCGATCGCGTCGAACCAGCGCTTCACGTTGGGAAAGACGTTCAAGTCGGTCTTGTGCCATTCGTAGCGCGCCACCCAGGGATAGGTCGCGATATCGGCGATTGAATATTCTTCTGCCAGGTATTTGGCTTCGCCAAGGCGCTTGTCGAGCACGGCGTAGAGCCGGTCTTTCTCCTTGGTGTAGCGCTCGATCGCGTACGGCACCGGCTCCTTCGCGTAGCGCAGGAAGTGGTGCACCTGGCCAAAGATCGGGCCGACGTGTCCCATCTGGAACATCAGCCATTGCAGCACGAGGTACTTGCCGCGCTCGTCCTTCGGCAGGAATTTCCCGGTCTTCGCCGCCAGGTAGACGAGGATCGCGCCCGACTCCATCATCTGGATGGACTTGCCACCGGGGCCGTCGGGATCGACGATCGAAGGGATCTTGGCGTTGGGATTGATCGCCACGTAGCCGGGGGCGAACTGGTCACCCGCGCCGATGTTGATCCGGTGAACGTTGTAGGCGAGGCCGCATTCCTCGAGCATCACGGAGACCTTGCGGCCGTTGGGGGTGCTCCAGGTGTACAACTCGATCATCATTCTCTCCTGTTAAAGTAGCCGCATGCTGAAGTGGGTTCTGGTGCTCGCGATCGCGCTCATCGTCCTCACCGCGCTCGCTCCGTGGCTTTCGCGGTTCGGACTGGGCCGACTGCCCGGAGATCTCACGCTGCGCTACAAGGGGCGCCTCTACTACCTGCCTCTCACCAGCACCATACTGCTTTCGCTCGCTCTCACCCTGATCACGCGCGTCCTCTGAGGGTCCGGCGCATATCCGGTGGCCAGGCGCTTTTCAAGCGCTGCGAGCTTCTTCCGCATCGCGCCCCCCATCGCGATCTGCGGATTGGATGGCGGATAGCCTTCGGCGCGCTCGCGTTCGCTTACCGCTTTCTTCGCCGCGTCGAACGCCTCGGCGAACGAGAAGCTCTCGCGCAGGGCCTCGTCGTAGAGCGCCTCGCTGAACCAGGTGTAGTCGCTGTCGTAGCTGCAGCCGAAGGACGAATGGAAGGCATCGGCGGCAGTGATGACGAGGGTAGTGTCGTCCCTGAGGGGCTCGACGAAGCCGCCGGAGAAGCACGCGGAAATGACGATCACCTTCCACTTGATGCCGCTGTCGGCGAGCATTCGCGCGAGCGCGCTCGGGGTGAGCTGGTCGAGCTCGAGCGGCGGGAGGTCGAACGCCAGCCGGTAGTCGCTGCTGCCGTGCGTGGCGATGTGAAGGAGAACGATGTCTTCCTCGGTGTCGATGGTGTTGCCGAGGTAGGCGAGCGTCGTCCTCAGATTGCTCACCGTGGCGATCGGTTGCGCGGCCAGCGATGCGGGATTGTTGATGAGCACGACCGACCGCCCGGCGGTGTCGAAGCGCTCGTCGAGCAGATCCCTGATGGACGCGATCTCGGAGTAGAAAGTGTCCTGGGCGCTGTCCGCCGCGACCCCGACGAAGTACAGATCCTCGACGTCGCGACGCTCGGGCTCGAGGGCGGCGAGCCGCTCGTCGAGGAGTCTCCCCTGCAGATGGAATATTTCTTCCTGCGTCAGGCGCGGCTCGCCTTCGTCGCCCTCGCCCTCTCCCGTGGCGACCCAGAGGTCTCCGCGGGGCGCCAGTTCCATGAGCACAGCGAGGAGAGCGATGAACAGGACCAGCGCGAACGCCGAGCGCCGCCCTCGCCATCCGGTCAGAATGGTCTGGCCGCGTCCGGCGGCAGCGAAGGCCCAGGCGACGAACACCCAGTCCACAAGCCTCGCGTAGGGCTCGAATGCCTCGAAGCCGGAGACGAGGTCGAAGGCGGTCCCCGCGATCAGGAAGGTCGGGACGCCGGCGACGAAGACCACGGCGAACGCCGTCGCGAGCCGGGCTTCGCGGAGCACCCACGCGCCCAACACGCAGGCGCAGAGCAGGAGCGGAATCCCGGCGAGCGCCGCGGTGAGCGCGCCGAAGTCGATGGCCCCGGGCACGCCCTGGCGCGCGACGCCCAGTACGAGCCACAGCGCAAGGCAGGTGGCCGCCAGCGCAATGAGCTGTCCGATAGAAACGCGGAAGTCGAGCGCGCGCACCGGAAGGAAGAACGCGAGGCGCAAACCGGCCAGAAGGTTCTTTGCCAGCCCGCGCCAGAGCAGGGGCGTGTCGGATCCAGGCTCCATGGCTAACCGATCTTCTCGATGGCCGCGATCCGCGCGCGGCGGATTTCCGCGGCGATCATGGGCTTTTCGCTCCGCGAAGCGATCGCCGCGGCATCCACGCCCCCGGCCGCGGCCAGCGCACGCCGCAGGATGGCACCAGGCAGATACGGTATGGGCACCCAGCCGCGCCGGCCGCGCTCGGCGCAGGCGCACAGGGCAAGCAGTTCCTCGAAGCGCTCGGGCCGGCGGAACGCGTCGCAGCGCTCGAGCAAGCCGAGGAGGTCAGGCGCGCGGAGCGAGGGCGCGCGCCTCAGGGCCTCGGCGTGCCGATGCGCGAGTACCGCGAGATCGCGGCAGTCGCCCGGCGCCTTGAAGCGCTCGCACAGCGCGCTCGCGGCATCGAAGGAGGGCGCGCCGAGCACAAGCAGCGCGAATCGCGGAGCAAGGGGGAGGCGCTCGGCCGCAGCGCATTGGAGCGAACGCACGAGCACGCGCGAGGCGTCGTTTGCCGGCCTTGCGTCCTCGAACGCAAGCCCGAGCTCGGGCAAGAGCGTTCCGAGGAGGCCCGCTTGCGCGAGCACAGCGAACATGAGGGCAGGGTCGCGCTCCATCAGGCCGCGGGAGAATTCCTGCCACACGCGCTCGGGCACCAGCGCAGCGGCTTCGCCGTTCGCCACCATCGAGCGCATCAGCGCCATGGTTTCGGGGGCGACCGCGAAGCCGAAGCGCGCCGCGAACCGCGCGACGCGCAGGATCCGGACCGGGTCTTCGACGAACGCGGAGCTGACGTGCCGCAGCAGCCCGCGCTCGAGGTCTGCCGCTCCCCCGAAGGGATCGATCAGGCGCCCTTCCTCATCGCGCGCCAAGGCGTTGATGGTCAGGTCGCGCCGCTCGAGGTCCTGCTCGAGCGTCACGTCGGACGCGGCGTGGATCTGGAATCCCTTGTAGCCGCGCGCGACTTTGCGCTCGGTGCGCGCGAGAGCGTACTCCTCATGGGTTTTCGGATGCAGGAACACCGGGAAGTCCTTGCCCACGGGCTTGTAGCCCAAGCGCTCCATCTCCTCGGGAGTGCCGCCGACCACCACGTAGTCGCGATCGGATACCCGAAGCCCGAGAAGCTCGTCGCGCACTGCGCCGCCGACAGCGTAGATCTTCACGCCGCCCTGCTCCTAGCGGCCGGCCCTGTAGCGGAACCAGCTGTAGCGCGAGCGCGGAAAGGCCCCGCGAAGATAGACCGGCGCCACCGTCTCGAGAGGCGTGGGCTGGATGGAAAACGGGAGAGGACTGTCGCAGACGCTGTCGACCTTCATCGAATTGAAGTTGTCGCGCGACATGAGCTTCATCCCGGGCTTGTATTCCATCGCCCAGGCCTGAAGGAAGGACAGACGGTCCGAGAGGCCGATCACGGGCCGCGGGTGGCCGCTCGCGCTTCCGGCGTAGGCAGCCAGCTCGCGCAGCGTATACACGTGCGGCCCGCCAAGGTCGTAGCGCTTGCCTATGCTGTCCCGGTCGGCGAGGCTCGCAGCGAAGCAGCGCGCCACGTCCTCCACGTAGACCGGCTGGAACCGCGCTCGGGGACTGGGGAGAAGGAGCAGAGGCAGCCAGCGCTGCAGCCAGGCGAAGGTGTTCAGGAACCGGTCCTCGGGCCCGAAGATCACCGACGGCCGGAATGCCGTCACCGCGAGATCGTTTTGCGCCGAGAACACCCAGGCCTCGCCGTCTCCCTTCGAGCGCAGGTATTGGCTGGCTCCCTCCGGATGGGCGTGCAAGGCGCTCATGTGCAGGAGGCGCGGAACCCGCTTTTTTTTGCACGCTTCGACGACCTTCTTCGGCAGTTCGACGTGAACGCGCGCAAATTCCGGGCCGTAGGGATCACCCCGCCGGCCGTGGAGGATGCCGACCAGGTTCACCACCGCGTCGCAGCCGGACACCAGCTTCAGCAGCGTTTCCGGGTCGTGCACGTCGGCCTGGACCACGTCCACCGTTGGCAGAAGGATCAGGTGCTTTGCGCGCTCGCGCCGGCGCGTGGGCACGACGACGACATGCCCGTCGTCGACGAGCCGGCGCACGATGTGCCGGCCGACGAAGCCGCTGCCGCCGATGACCACGATCCGGCTCATGGATGCCGCAAGGAACTTGCTGGGCGAAAGGTCCTAGTTTAACCGCGAAGGCGCTCGCAGTCCGAGCGGAAAGCTACTGGACGACGGGCTCGCTCCGGATGGAGGCAACACCTTGGGGGGTCCGGCGCGCGGGTACCACGCCCAGGCGCGTCTTGAGCGGGGTCGGTTCCGATCCAAGAACCGCAGAGTAGTAAACGGTGTTCGCCATGACTTTCTTGACGTAGTCGCGTGTCTCGACGAACGGAATGGTCTCCGCGAAGATCGCGCCCTCGACCGCCGCGGTCCCCCGCCACAGCTTCGCACGCGAGGGCCCGGCGTTGTAGGCGGCCGCGGCAAGCACCGGGCTGCCGTCGAACTGATCGAGCACGTGTCGCAGGTAGTACGTACCGAGGGAGGCGTTGATTTCCGGCTCGCGCAGGCGCGACCACGAGAAGTTCTTCAAACGCATCCTCTGTGCCGCCCATTTCGCCGTCGGACGCATCACCTGCATCAGGCCGCTAGCCCCGGCCGAGGACTTCGCGCCGGTGATGAAGCGGCTTTCCTGGCGGATCACGCCCAGGACCCAGGACTCCTCCAGGTCGCGCGAGCGCGCTTTCTCGGCGAGCACCTCGCGGTACGGTGCGAGGTAACGGACCGAGAAATTATGGGCGACGAGGGTCCTGTCTGCCGTGCTTATCGCCCGATCCCAGGCCTCGTTGCGACGGGCGAGCTCGGCCGCGGCGAGCAGCTTCCTGTCGTCCATGCCGCGTATGGTCCACAGCCACTCGCGCGTCGCCTCGGTGCGCATATCGATGCGGTAGAGCGCGAGCGCCCGTGCGAGACCCGGGATGGCCGCGACCTCGGCGATCTCGGCCTCGGTAGGCAGCGGAGCCCGCGGCGGAATGCGCAGGATCACGCCCAGCTCGTCTGAGGCGAGCCGGCCGTAGAAGCTGTGCTCCGCGGCGATGCGCCCGAAGTAGCCTTCGGCCTCGAGCGGGCTGCCGAGGTCGCGCTCCGCCCGCCCGTACCAGTAGGTCCATACCGCGTCGTTCCTGGCAACCGGAGACATGCGGTCGATGGAATTTCTGACCTCGGCCCAGTTCTCCGTCCGCATCGCGATGCGCGCCCGCCAGGCGAGCTGCTCGTCGTTCAGGTTTCCGGCCTTGTCGAACCAGCCGAGCGCGTCGGGCACGTGGCGCTGCGCGCCGTTCATGGCGAGCATCAGCCACACGTACTTCGCGTCCTCCGCGGAGAATTTGTCGCTCAGGCCGCCGCTCCATAGCCTCGCCACGGCGATCGGGTCCGAGTCGGACGCCAGGGTCATCGCGGCGATCACCAGCTCCCGGTCGGCGACCTTGGTGGAATCTGCCTGCGGATTTTTCAGGAACCGGGCGGGCGCGCGGATGACTCCGCTGAGCCGCCTCGGATCGATCGCCTCCCCGCGCGGCAGGAACTCCAGGGAGCGCTTTGCCGCGCCGATGAGGCCGGCGTCGACGAGCATGCGAAACCGCGCCCAGGTTTCGCCCGATCCGATCTGCCCGGACTTGGCGAGCGCGCGCGCGAGCTGCAGGCAGCCGTCGGGAAGGTCCCGCGGCGCGTTCCAGAACGCCTTGAACTGATCGAGCGCCGGCGCGTCGTCGCGTTTCCAGCGCGAGAGCAGCGCGTAGCACGTCACGTCCGGGTCGTCGGCGGAGAGCGTCGGATACTCTTCCTGGAAGAGCTCCCAGCGGCCGCTCTTCGCGAGCACCTTGAGCCAGTCGGTGCGCAATTGCTCGGCGAGCGCGCTGCCGGGATATCTGGAAAAGAAATCGCGAACGTCTTCGGCCCTGGCCGCGGGCAGCCTCAGGAAAAGCTGCCAATACTCGACATAGGGCGCCAGCACGTGGCCCTCGAGTTGCGGCGCCACGTGGGCGAGCCGGGAGCGATTGACCGCCTCGAATGCGTCGCGTGCGGCAAGCAAAGCGGTGTCCTGCGAATCGAGCTTCGCCGCGTAAGAGAGTCCGGTCGCGGTGAGGAAAACCGCCACCACCGCGACCCGTGGCAATGCTGGTTTCAAATCGCTTCCTCCCGCTCTAGAATACCATAGGGGTCTGCGGCCCCCGAGTGACGAAATACCGGACAATTCATGAGCGTTTCCGAAATATCCCCGGAACTTTCCGCCTGGCGCAAGAGCGAGCGCACCAGGCTGCTGCGCGAACGAAGCGGTCTCGCCGAGGATGTACTCGCCGACTGGCGCTCGCGGATCGACACTCACATAGAACGCTCGTTCCCGGATCTGGTGCACGGAGTACTCGCGTTCTGCTGGCCGTACAAGAACGAGTACGACGTGCGTCACCTCGCCGCTGCCCTGCGGCGCAGAGGAGCGACGACCGCGATGCCGGTCGTCATGGCACCGAAGACGCCGCTGATCTTCCGGGAATGGCATCCGGGCGTGAAGCTCGCCGACGGACCACTCGGGATACCCTACCCGGTCGACTCGCGCGAAGTGCAACCCGACCAGGTGCTTCTTCCGATGCTCGGGTGGGATGGGGCCGGATATCGACTAGGTTACGGCGGCGGCTTCTTCGATCGCACCCTCGCGTCGCTCGCCAAGCGGCCGCGCGTGATCGGTGTGGCGTACGAGCAGGCGTACCTGAAGACCATACGACCGCAGCCGCACGACATTCCCGTCGATTTCGTCGTCACTGAGCGGGGCGTGTACCGGCGCGAGCCGGAAGGCCTCAAATTTCTCGACAATCCACAGGGTTTCTCATCGCCGCCGTGCTACGCCGGCGAGATGGCACCGGGTTATTTCGGGGACGAGGGCAAGACCTAGCCGAGGAACAGCCGATAGGCCGGATTGCGGCTCTCGTCGACGTACGGATAGCCGAGCGTCGTGAGGAACTGCTGGAACTCGCGCATCTCGTGGCGCGGCACCTGCATGCCTACGAGCACTCTGCCGGTGTCGCTTCCGTGATTGCGGTAGTGGAACAGGCTGATGTTCCAGTCGCTGCGCATGCTCGATAGAAATTTCATCAAAGCCCCGGGACGCTCGGGAAACTCGAAACGGTAGAGCAGCTCGTCCGGCGTGCCGCGGGCGTTCTTTCTGATTTCAGCCGGGGCATGCCCCCCGACCAGGTGGCGCACGTGCAGTTTGGCCATCTCGTCGTCCGAGAGATCCAGGGCGCTGAAACCTTCGCGGCCCAGGGACTTCACGATCCTGCCCCTCTCGTCGCGGTTGTGCACCTCGACGCCGACGAAGACGTGCGCTTCCCGGGGATCGGAGATGCGGTAGTTGAATTCGGTGATATTGCGCGAGCCCAGCCTCGCGCAGAATTTCTTGAAGCTGCCCGGGCGCTCGGGGATGGTGACCGCAAGGATCGCCTCGCGCTGCTCGCCGACTTCCGCCCGCTCGGCGACGAAGCGTAGCCTGTCGAAGTTGGCGTTCGCCCCCGAGGCCACCGCGACGAGCCTCTTCCCGCGGACTCCGGTGCGCTCGACCCAGGCCTTCGCTCCGGCCACGCCGAGCGCGCCGGCGGGCTCGAGCACGG
>Ga0137410_10003519_pt1 | contig 10601 bp, 9 predicted proteins | sample CZODoug1_16funga_FD_108878 | JGI IMG/M metagenome (GOLD analysis project Ga0137410, IMG submission 108878) | Vadose zone soil fungal communities from Angelo Coast Range Reserve, California, USA - CZODoug1_16fungal (Illumina Assembly) | ecosystem: Environmental > Terrestrial > Soil > Vadose zone... | reverse complement strand
CGAGACCGCGGCAGCAGGCATACGAGTGAATGCATTATGTCCGGGCCTGATCGATACTCCCATGTATCGCAACCTGCTCGCGGAAGGCGTGGACTATTCCGGGGTGGTGAGGAATATCGCACTGGGCCGTGCCGGCACCGCTTCTGAAGTGGCGGACACGGCGCTGTGGCTGCTATCGGCGCGTTCGTCCTACGTTACCGGGCAGACTATTGTAGTTGATGGCGGATTGATGATCGGTTCCTTCGGCAGGCCGGGCTGACAGGGTCTTGATTTGGAAACGGCTTGCTGAACCGCAGCCGGAGCTGCGTGGCGGCGAGAGTTCTCGCTACGAACCACCATAAAGGTTGATGCCGGGAATTTTGGCCTTCACCCGCCAGATCTCGCCTTTTTCGCTCTCCGTGACGTAGAGGTAGCCATTGTGGAATGCGAGGTTGGTCGGATTGCTGCCCGCACCTTCGGGCAGACGGATCGGACCATAATAGTCGCCGTTCGGGGCGAATATGAGAACCTCTCCGGAGCCGAAATGGGCAACGTAGATGTTGCCGGCAGAATCCGCCGTCATGCTGTCCGGACCATGACCGCCACTCAGTGTCGCAAACACATAACTCCAGCCCGGATTGATGACGCCGGGCGACACGACCGGCACGGCTAGAATGCGGTTTGCCGCCCACTCGTCGATGTAAAGCATCTTCTCATCGGGCGACAGAACGACGCCATTCGGAAACATCAGCCCGCCGCTGATGATTCTTTTGATGTTGCCGCTCGCTTCCCGGTAAAACAACTGCCCAACGGGATTGAGAACGCTCGATCCGGCAGCATCGGTCAAGTACATCCCACCAGTGCGATCTATGAAAATGTCATCCAGGCCGTGGAAGGCACCGTCAGGCAATCCGCCAAGACTGGCGCCGCCGGTCAGCAGGGTCACCTTCTTTGACGACATGTCGACGGAGAACAGGCCGTATCCCATCGCGACGCCATACAATGTGCCGTCGTGGGAAAACCGCAAACCGCATGGATACTTCACTTCGGCTGGGAGTTGCATGCCGACGGCACAATGCCCGTCCGGTGTTATACGCCAGATCACGCCTTTCAGGATCCCCGCGACCCACAGAGTGCCTTCGCGGTCGAAGACCGGCGCTTCCAGAAATCCCGTGCACTCGGACGTAAACTTCTCCGCCCTGCAATCATCGCAAATTGCAGATAACCCAAGAACGCGGCCGCCGACCGGATTTCCCTGCGGCGTCGCCTCCGGACGCGGTCGTGCGTCGGCCTGAACAAGCAGGGCGCTAAACACATAAGTAAGCGCGAGTAACGCCGTGGTTATGGCGATCGTCCCGGTTACCCTGTTCGAACCGTGCTCTTTTTCTGAAACATTCCACATGGTATGACTCTCACAGCGTACGGGTGACTACTGTCGATATTCCGGGCCGGCAGGGTCAGCTTCTACGGACCATCGGTAGCCGCGCCGGCCGCGACCCCGTGAGACGGGCGAGCGCATTGGCGATGGCCGGCGCCGCAGGCGGCACACCGGGCTCCCCAACTCCGGTCGGCGGCTCGGTCGAGCGCATCACGATTACCTCAACCTCCGGCATCTGCGCCATGGTGAGCGAGCGATAGTCGTGGAAATTGGAAACGGTCGCGGCGCCGGCCTGAATGGGAACCTCGGCGTAAAGCGCATGACCTATCGCATACCCAATCCCACCTTCCATTTGCGCGCGCACCACGTCCGGGTTCACAACCACACCGCAATCGACGGCACACCAAATCTTGTGGACCTTGGGCTCACCATTCTCGCCGACTGAGACCTCCGCAATCTGCGCGGCGAAGGTGTTGAAGCTCTTGACCAACGCAACTCCCCGGGCACGGCCGTTCGCAAGGCGTGGGCCCTTCCAGTTGGCGCGCTGTGCCACAGCCTTCAGCACGGCGGCAGCACGTGGCTGGTTGCCGAGCAGTTTCAGCCGTCCGGCGAGCGGGTCGCTGCCTGCTCTGTCGAGCAGTTCGTCCATAAAACACTCAACGGCATAGGCAGTGTGCGTGTGGCCGACGGAACGCCAGGAGTTTGTCGTCACGGGGCTGGGGATGTTGTGCACATCACAGCGGAAATGCTCGATCTCGTATAGGAGCTCGTGGGCACCTTCGCTCATCATCGGATCGATGCCGTTCTTGAGCCAAGCCTCAAACGGCGTCCCGGTCATGAACGACTGGCCGGCGATGCTGTTGGACCACGCCACGATCTCGCCATTTCTGATCACGCCCCGGAGTCGATGGACGAACAGCGGCCGATAGCTGCCACCTTGAATGTCATCCTCGCGCGTCCAGATGAGCTTCGCTGGTCGATTCGGTCCGATCCCCTTCGCAACCTCTGCCAGCTCAATCGGGAAATGCAGGCTCGCCTGTGCGCGACGACCAAAGCTGCCACCCGCGAGCATCGTCTCGATCATGACCTTATCTCCGGGCAGCCCCAATACTTTCGCAATCGCGCCCTGGTCGGGCGTTTGCATCTGACATCCGTACCGCGCGACGGCGCTCTCTCCATCCCACCGGATATAGCCGTCGAGCGGCTCCATGGGGGCATGGGCGAGATAGGGAAACACATAGCTCGCCTCCACCAGCTCGCTTCCCTCGCCGCGTGCGGCCTCGACATCGCCTTTTTGGCCAACGATCGTTCCAGGCGATTTGGTGAGCTCGAGGTACTCGGCGATCATTTGCTCGCTGCTGCGTTTTTCGGCAGCGCTCTCGTCCCAAGTCGCGGTCAGGGCCTTGCGTCCCTTGAGGGCTGGCCACATGCCCGTGGCGTAGACGGCATAACCAGTAGAGATCGGCTTCACTGCAACCACACCCTTCACCCGAAGGGCAGCGGCCGCGTCAACCTGACCGGGTCTGGCGCCGAATCGGCGCGGTCGGGCGACGACGACGGTCAGCATGCCTGGCTCATTGATATCGATGGTATATCTCGCGCTGCCGTTGACTTTGGCCGCGGTGTCGAGGCGCTTGGTCGTGCCCTCGCGACCGATCAGAACAAACATCCCGGGATCCTTCAACGACACACTCTGCGGTACGGGCAGCTTCGCTGCCGCTGTCGCAAACTGTCCGAAGTGTCCGCTGCGTCTGCTCGGCAAGTGCGAGATTACGCCCTTCTTGACGCTGACCTCCTCAGGGCGTACACCCCAGCTCTGCGCCGCCGCCAGTACCAGCATCGCCCGCGCAGTAGCGCCCGCGCGCCGCATCAGTTCGTAGCTGCTGGCGATTGAGGAGGAGCCGCCAGTCGCCTGCATGCCTCCAAGCCTGACGTTTCCATACAGCTTCGCGTTGGCCGGCGCGCTCTCCGCGCGGACCTGTGCCCAGTCCGCATCGAGCTCCTCGGCAACCAGGGTTGCCAATCCCGTGAGCGGACCTTGGCCGAACTCCAGGTGTTTGACGATTACCGTCACACTGTCGTCGGTACCAATCCTGACATAGGCAGAGGGTTCGACGGCATCCGAGGCCGTGCCGCTCGGGGTTTGCGCCGCCTTGAGGATGCCTGCCCCAGGCAGCACCCCTAACATCAACCCTGCGCTGCTCAGGAGCACCTCGCGGCGGGAAAAATTCATATGGTGCTTACTCACGGCTCACGAAGCTTGCAGCTTTGCGGCAGCCTCGTGGATCGCCGCGCGGATACGCAGGTAGGTGGCGCAACGGCATATGTTGGTCATCGCCACGTCGATGTCGCGATTCGTCGGTTTTGGATTTGTGCGCAACAATGCGAGCGCAGCCATCACCTGGCCAGATTGGCAATAGCCGCATTGGGGCACATCGCGTTCGACCCAAGCTGTCTGGACGGCTCGAGCTTCGCGTCCCGCAATCCCCTCGATGGTCGTGACTTGACCGGTGACCGCCGACACAGGAATCGAGCACGACCGTACCGGCTGCCCGTCGAGGTGTACGGTGCACGCGCCACACATGGCCATGCCGCAGCCGAATTTAGTACCAGTCAGACCGAGTGTATCGCGCAGCACCCACAATAACGGCGTGTCGTCGTCGACATCGACGCTGTGCACCCTGCCGTTCACGGTGATTGAGGACGTCATAACATGACACCACCATCGATCAGAATCTCGGCGCCGGTGACGTAACTGGCGGCATCGGATGCCAGAAACGCCGCGACCTGGGCAACCTCGTCGGGCCTGCCGATGCGACCGAGGGGAATCATCGTTTCGTAGTGCTTGAGAACCTCAGGCGAATTGCCGGCGAGCATCGGCGTTTGGATCATGCCGGGGAAAAGGGTATTCACGCGAATCCCCGCGCGGCTGAATTCCGCTGCAGCGCATCCGCTGATGCCGCGCGAGGCCCACTTGCTTGCCGAATAGGCAAAGAGGCCGGGAAAGAACCGCAGGGCGACGGATGAGGAGATATTGACGATCGCCCCTTTGCCGGAAGCCTTCAATGCCTCGAAAGCGGCCTGCAGGCCGAGCATCATACCCAGCGCATTGACTTGGAAGCACCGCTCCAGATCGGCGGCGGTGGTCTGCATTATGGGTTTGCTGTGATTGATCGCGGCGTTGTTGACCAGGACGTCGAGGCGGCCATGACTCGAGAGCGCGGCACCGACGACCTCGCGCCAGCGAGCCTCGTCCGAGATGTCATGGTGGAGGAAGACCGCGGACTTGCCCAACTCCGCGGCAATTCTCGCGCCGGATTCCTGAATATCGGTCATCACGACCTTGGCGCCCTCGGCGACGAATAGGCGTGCTTGTGCTTCCCCCAGGCCGCTTGCCGCGCCTGTGATGATCGCGATCTTTCCGTCTAAGCGTCCCATCGATTACTCCAGATTCGAGTAAGACACGATCGTCCGAAAGGCTCCAGTGCTGCACTGGTACGCCTGCAGGGGTTAGTACCATGAAACCTGTGATTCGGGCACAGTCTGCTGCTTCGCGCTCTCATTAGTGCGGGGGAGTATGGAGGGTCGCTATTGCCGCTGAAGCGCTGCAATCAGTTGATCCTGCCATTCATAACGCGAGCCCAGCATCAACGCATTCAGCCGCGCGCGGCGGTAGAACAACTGACAGTCCGATTCCCACGTGACACCGATGCCGCCATGGATCTGGATATTCTCCTGCGCGGCGTAGTCCAGAGCGTCGGTGGCGCTGCATCGAGCACCGGCTGCCGCCAGCGGGGTCTCGGGAGCGTCTGTCGAGATAGCCCACGCGCCATAATAGCAATGGCACCGGGCAAGCTCGATTTTCGCATACATGTCTGCCAACTTGTGCTTGATGGCCTGAAACGAGCCGATCTTTCTGCCGAAGGCGGTTCGATCGAGGGCGTAGGTACGCGCCATCTCCAGCGCCGCCTCCGCGGACCCTATTTGCTCGAACGCGAGGAGGACGGCCGCTCTTTGCCGGAGCTGTTGCCAGGCCGCATCGCCGCCATGGGGCAGGGCCGCAGCAACTGCCCCCTCGAACCGGATGAGCGCGGCGGGGCGCGTCGGGTCGAGCGTCTCTGCAGGCTGCCGTATGACACCCGGTTGCGCCAGATCGCACAATGTACAGACCCGCTCGCCTTGCTCATCCTTCGCGATGACCAACATCACAGCGGCGGTCATGCCGTCGAACACGGGCACTTTTGTTCCAAAAAGTCGCCCGGCGGTCAGCCGCGTCTCGTTCGCAGTGACGGTGCGATTATCCTCGCAGAATCCCCAGGTACCGATCGTCGATCCGGCGGCCAGGCCAGGCAGCCAATTCGACTGCTGCTGCGCCGAGCCAAAGAGACGGATCGCTTCGGCGCAGATTCCGATCGAGGACAGGAAGGGGACCGGAGCGAGCACCCGCCCGATTTCTTCGGCTGCGACGCACAATTCCAACGGTCCCAGGCCAAGCCCTGCATGCTTCTCCGGGATAGCCGCCGCCTGAACGCCAAGCTCGGCGAGGGCTTGCCAGATCGAGGTCGAGTGGCTCTCGCATTCCTTCTCGAGAATGGAACGCCCCTGGCCCAGACCGTCGGCCTTCTTGAGCATGCGGCGCAGCTGGTCACGAAACTGCTGTTGCTCCGGCGAGAAATCGAAGTTCATGGTCGTTATGTATGAAGTTGGAGGTTGGAGGGGACTCGCCGCTAGGCGCTCAACTGATTGAAAGGCACTTTCCGATCGACCCGTGCTTCGGCCGGCAGACCCAGCACGCGTTCCGCAAGAATGTTACGGAGAATCTCGTCGGTTCCACCGGCGATCCGGAATGCAGGGCTCCAGTACCATGCGTGTTCGATCTGACTCCATTGTTCTCCGAGCATCGTCGCACTCAAGCTGCCCAACGTGCCGAGCATGTCCAACGCGGTGATCGCGGAGCGCTGACCCTGTTGCGTGATGATGAGCTTTGCCATCGACTCCTGCGGTCCCGGCACGGCCCCTCGTGCGAGCGCGGTTTGATTGCGGTATGACAGGAGGCGCACGCCGAAGTTGTTCAGCCAACATTCCGCCAATCGCTCCCGGATGCGCCCGTCGGCAATGGCTGGTTGGCCATTCATCATCGTGTTCTGCGCCAGCGCCAGCAGCTGCTGCCATTCGACAAAGGAGAGCGCAGCCGCTGTGGAGCGTTCCTGCCCCAGGGTCGTGAGCGCGACCTTCCAGCCCCCGCCTACGGGACCGACGCGAAACGAGTCGAGTACACGCACATTGTCGAGAAATACCTCGTTGAACTCGGCTTCGCCCGACATCTGCCGAATGGGACGGACCTCTACACCGGGCTGCTTCATGTCGATGATGAACATCGTGAGCCCCTGATGCTTGGGCACCGCAGGATCGGTGCGAGTGAGAGCCAGGCCGTAGTCCGAAAAATGGCCGCCGGTTGTCCAGACCTTCTGGCCCGTAACGAGCCAATCGGCACCGTCGCGGACGGCGCGGGTGCGCACGGCGGCAAGGTCGGACCCGCATGCGGGCTCGGAGAAGAGCTGGCACCAGATCTCGTCACCGCGAAGCAGGGGTGCGATGAAGCGCCGCCGCTGCTCTTCTGTGCCGCACCTCATGATGGTGCCGCCGCACAGCTCGAGGCCTACCGCGAAGAAATCCGAGCCCTGCAGCGTGTCGACGTCGAACTGCGCCTGCTCCTGGAGAAAGATGAGATTTTGAATTTCCGTTCCGCCCAAGCCACCGAGCTCTTTCGGCCACGTAATGGCTGAATAGCCCTTCGCACCCTTCGCCGCGAGAAGGCTCCTGGCCCGCTCGAAGCGGGCTTGCGGATCGAGTTGTGCGAGCTGGCCGCTCCTGCGTGGCTCGGCATGCTGTTTCAGCCAAGCCCGCACCTCAGCACGGAATTCCGCCTCTTCGGGTGAGTCATCAAAGTCCAACGCAACCTCCCTTGCCGGCCGGTATCACAGCGCCGCAGACGCCAGACGGCTGTTGATGAGCTGAATGATAGTGTCCGCCTGAACCATCGTTACCCTCATTTAAGTGGGGTGGCCGTGGACTGCGGTCACGGGGCGTGGTGCGGCACTCTCAAAAGCGCCGGGGCACGGGGCGGCAGGAATCGTCAATATGTGTGCGTGGCAGATTCTCAAAGTTGTGACATGGAACACCAAGTTCTCGCAAGCTCGGCAAACGGCGTCGGCCGGCTGACATTCAATCGGCCTGAGCAGCGCAATGCCATGTCGCCGCAGATGCTGGAGCTCTTTCATGAGAGGCTGAAGGAGTTGGATGGGGACCGTGACATCCGCTGCATCGTCATCGATGGTGCGGGCGGAAATTTCGTGGCGGGCGGCGACATCAAGGCGTGGGCGCGACTGCAGGGTAAGTCACCCAGCGAGCGCAGCGATGACTTCAGAGCTCGCTTGAGGGCGGCTCTTCCGACGGCCACGTTGTTCGATTCAATAGAGAAGCCGGTAATCGCCGCCATACGGGGCTACAGCATCGGTGCCGGCCTGAGCTTCGTTCTGGCAGCGGATTTCGTCATTGCCGACCAGACCGCTGCGCTCGTCTTTGGCCATATCCGCATGGGGCTCGTTCCCGATATGGGATTGACCTACTATCTGCCCCGTGTGGTGGGCGAGCGTCGGGCGCTGCAGCTGACTTTGCTGGGCAGCCAGCTGGATGCGGTGCAGGCAAAAGAACTCGGCCTGGTCGACGAAGTCGTTGCTCCGGATGCGCTCGAGGACGCAATTGCCGGCTTGACAGCGAAAATCATCGCGGCGCCCGCCAAGGCTGTCGTCGAGACGAAACGGCTGATGCGTCTGAGTCGACACAATACCTTCGATTCTCAATTCGACGCCGAAGCCGAAGGCGCCGCGAGTTGCGTGAGCGATGAGGACTTCATGGAAGCGGTGACCGCTTTCTCTGAACGTCGGCAGGCAAAATTCGGTCGCCGGTCCTGAGAGCGCTTACAAAGGAGCTGTGCCATGGCGTCTCCGGAACTTGACAAGCTCGTCTCGATGCTTCGCACGGCGAAGATCTCCAGCGATACACCCATCGAGGAAGTCCGTGCCGGTTGGGAGAAGTTCGCGGCCTCCTTCGTACCGGCAGCCGACCTATCGTTCAAACCCGACGTCGCTGGTGGTGTGGCGGCGGAGTGGGTCACTGCGCCCGACTCGGACCCGAGCCGCGTCGTGCTTTACCTTCATGGAGGGGGATACACAATTGGCTCGATTGCGAGCTACCGTAGTTACACGGGGCGCCTTGCGAGGGCAACTCAATCGAGGCTCCTTTCAGTCGGGTATCGACTGGCGCCCGAGCATCCCTTCCCTGCGGCGCTTGACGACGCTGTTTCCTCCTATCATTGGCTGTTGGATCAAGGGATTTCACCGCGCCGCATCTCGGTCGTCGGAGATTCCGCGGGCGGCGGCCTTGCCCTGTCGATGGTGATTGCAATCCGCGATGCCGGCGCGCCAACTCCTGCGGCGATCGTTGCCATTGGTCCGTCTACCGATCTGGCCAAGGAAGGCGCATCGATGAAGGAGCGCGCCCATCTGGATCCGATAGTCACCTATGAAAGTAGCATGGCGCATGCCCTGCGGTACGTCGGTCCAAAAGGCAATTTGAAACACCCGCTGGCTTCGCCGTTATATGCCGATCTCCGTGGGCTGCCGCCACTGTTGATCATGGTCGGCACGCACGAAGCATTGTTCGATGACTCGACCCGGTTCGCGGCCAAAGCTGAAGCAGCAGGCGTGGAGGTTCAGCTCGACATCTGGGAGGAGATGATTCATGTCTGGCCGTTCTTTGCCGATATCCTGCCCGAGGGTCGGCAGGCCATCGACAAGATCGGAGACTATATAAAAGCGCGGGTTCCATGACCGCGAACGGCCAGCGCACGGTAATGCGCACGGTAATGCGGTCACCAAACCCAAGCGCGACCTCAACGTCGGATCAGGTGCCGATTGGGCCCAGCAACCCAAGCTGGCCCAACAGAGCGGCGGCCTGCGCGCGGGTCTTGCATCCGAACTTATCGACGACATTGTCCAGGTGAAAGCGAACGGTCGCCTTCTTGATTCCGATAAGGTTCGCAATCTCGGCTTCGCGATAGCCCTGCGCCAATGTCCGGACGCAGTCCCATTCGCGTGGTGTGAGACGCGAGCGTTCATTGGCTCCATCGACATCGCTATGCAATGAGTGGCTGGCAATTCGCATGAACCGATGTCCGATGGCCAGCAGGTCGCCTTCGATGCCCGTTAGAAATCGGGTGAGTACATCGACTTTGCGGTTGCCGGCCCAAACCAGTATGGCAACCTGTCCCTTCGACAGGTGCAAGGGCACGACGAGCAATGTCGTTACCCCCATACGATGGATGAACTCGGTGATCTGGGTCTGTTCGCGGGAGGCGCGATCAAACTGGTGCCTGTGATCCAGTGATACAAGGAACGGAAGCTGTTCGAAACGACAGCGAATGTAGAAAGGCATCTTCAACGCGGCGTGCCGGCTCCACCATAACTTGAGAAGCTCGTCCGGCCACCCATGGGCGCGGGCGTAAGCATCCATCTGCGGTAGCTCGTACGGATGGGATGTGTCGGGCACCCAGCAGGCCCAGGGCAACCCAAGAAGGTCGGCAACCGCATCGAGAGCCGCCTCGCCGGCCTTCAGGTCTGTCGCCGTACGCAAGTCGGCCAAGATACCTTCCAACGCTTCACGCGCTTCGCTGACCTCCCCGACGAGAGGATCAGTGACAGCCCGATCAACGACAGCACAAGCAACCATACTCATGGCTTCCCCCTTACTCGCGCCTGCGTCACCTCCGCCTGCCGTTGCTCAGGCGAAGGCTCGTGGCCATGCCAAAGACTCAAAACACGATCGACGATTCGCAATATGCGATATGATTTCCGAATTAAACCGATAAGTCAATGAGTTTTGAATCGATATTTGCATAATAAGGAAGCTAATTGCGTAATAAGATATATCGATTCAGATTGCACAAGGACGTTGTGAATCGTAGCCAGAACCAGCAGGGGGCAGGTATGGAAGAGCAGCACGATGAGTCACCGATCAAGTCCGTTCGAAAGGCGATCGACTTCCTCGATGCCCTTTCGGATGCCCGCCGCCCGCTGCGCGTCGGCGAGATCGCCGCGAAACTGAGTATGTCCGCCAGTGCCGTGTCCCGCCTGGTGGCGACTCTCTCTAAAGGAGCCCTCGTTCACCAGGATGAGGAAACCGG
>Ga0137410_10003515_pt1 | contig 10609 bp, 9 predicted proteins | sample CZODoug1_16funga_FD_108878 | JGI IMG/M metagenome (GOLD analysis project Ga0137410, IMG submission 108878) | Vadose zone soil fungal communities from Angelo Coast Range Reserve, California, USA - CZODoug1_16fungal (Illumina Assembly) | ecosystem: Environmental > Terrestrial > Soil > Vadose zone... | reverse complement strand
TCGACCGGGTCGTCCCGCACGCGGATCTCGCGGCGGAAACGAAGCGGCTCGCCGAGACGTGGGCGGGAATGGCGCCGCTCGCGGTGCGCAAGGCTAAAGCAGCGCTCTACCGTTCGGAACGAAGCACGCTGACCGAGATGCTGGACCTGGAAATCGCCGATCAGAACATGCTGTTCCAAAGGAGCCGCTGATGGTTCGCAAGCTGGGCAACTTCGACGACTGGATCGACTACTTCCGGTACTGGCAGGAGTCGATCGGCTTGCCGCAGGGTGAGCTCCGCACGTTCACGTTCGATGCGAAGTTCGGCGATCCCGAGGTGCCCCACATCGAGTTCGGGCACTACAAGGGCCAACGCAAGTGGCCGACCGTAATGCACATCCCCGACCAGCGCATCCGCGACGCGCTGCTCAACCTGATCGTCTATCAGGGCGATACCGAGTTTGCGTCGGTCGAGCAACAGCGCAACCTGCTGCATCACGCGCCCTCGGATTACGATCTCCTGTCGCTGCAGCGCGTGATGACCGAGGAAATGCGCCACGGGTGGCAGATGTCGTACCTGCTGTGCACGCACTTCGGCGATGAGGGCAAGCGCGAAGCCGCGAAACTGCTGGACCGGCGCGCCGACGAAGGCGAGCGCCTGCTCGGCTCGTTCAACGAGATCGTCGACAACTGGCTCGACTTCTTCACGTACACGCAGTTCATCGATCGCGACGGCAAGTTCCAGCTCAAGATGCTGTCGGTGTCGGCGTTCGACCCGTTGGCGCGCTCCATGGGCCCTATGCTCAAGGAGGAGTCGTTCCACCTGGGCACCGGCAACAACGGTCTGCTGCGCATCGTGAAGGCCGGCAAGATGCCCCCCGAAGTGATCCAGCGGTTCTTCTACAAGTGGATCCCGACGGCCTTCGACCTCTTCGGCACCGACAACTCGTCGTCGGCGCACTGGGCATACGTCTGGGGGCTCAAGGGTCGCTATGACGAGCGCGAGAGCACCGGCGAGCCCGACAAGGCCAAGCTGAACGAGTACGCCCGCGGGCTCTATCGCCAGGAAATCGTGAAGCTGGTCGAGCGGCTCAACATGTTCATCCCGGAGCGCGAGCGGCAGCTCAAGGTCCCCGAACTGAAGTTCAACCGCCGCATCGGGCTCTACGCGCACCAGCACTTCACCGTGGACGGCGCGCCGCTGGACGCTCCGAAATACGCGGCCTATCTCACGTCGGTCCTGCCACGGCCCGAGGACATCGCCGTCGTGCACGGGATCGAGAAGGAGCCCGACTGGATCGAGCCGAAGAAGGCGGACAGTCTCGGGTGAGGTCCGGCACCTCCCCACTCGTCATCGCGCACCGTGGCGCCTCGAGCATCGAGCTCGAGAACTCTCTCGCGGCGTTCCGGGCGGCCGCGCCTCAGGGCGCCGATGGCGTCGAGCTCGACATCCACGCGACGACCGACGGCGAGCTCATCGTCCACCACGACGAAACGATCGACGGGACGCATATCGCCCAGTCGACCGCCCGGACGATCGCGGCCCTGCGGCTCAGGAACGGTGAGCCCGTCCCCACCCTGGCGCAGGCGCTCGCGGCCATCGCGCCGCGACTGCAGGTGTTCATCGAGGTCAAGACACTCGACCCACGGTGGGACGCGCACCTGTTCGAAGCCATGGATCGTGGTCCGAACCCCAAGGGCTACGCTATCCACAGCTTCGACCATCGCATCGTGCGGCGGCTCGCGGACCAACGCCGCGCCAGGGGGTCGGAGGGGCTGCGGTGTGGCGTGCTGTCGAGCTCGTATCCGGTTCGGCCCCTCACCGCCTTGGACGATGCCGCGGCTACCATCCTGTGGCAGGAGCGCACGGTCACAGACGACCTGCTGGTGCGCACTCTCCACGACGCGCTTCGCAGCGTATTCGTGTGGACGGTAGACGAGCCGGCGGATTTGACCCGCTTCGTCGCGCTGGGCGTCGACGGGCTCTGCACCAATGTCCCCGCCCGCGCTCGCCAGGCGGTCGACGCGTCGCGCGCCGCATGACGTCGTTCCTGCCGCGAGTCGCCGTCGTCGGCGCGGGCACCATGGGTCACGGGATCGCCTACGTCGCGGCCCTTGCCGGCTGCGAGGTTGCGCTCACGGACAGCCGCGCAGATGCGCTCCCCCACGCCAGCGCGAGGATCGACGAGCTCATCGCCGGCGCCGTCAAGCGCACCAAGCTCGATGCGGCACAGGGAACGGCCGTCGCCAGACGGTTGCGCATCGAGCGAAGCCTGGACGACGCCGTGCACGGCGCAGCCGTGATCATCGAGGCGGTGGTCGAGGACTTACAGATCAAGCAGCGCCTGTTGGCCAACGTAGAGCGCGCGGCCACCGCCGACGCGCTCCTGGCGTCGAACACGTCGTCTTTGTCCATCGCGCATCTCGCCGCCGCGCTGAGCAAACCGGGCCGGCTCGTGGGGATGCACTTCTTCAATCCCGTCCACCTGATGAAGCTGGTCGAGATCGTCACCCACGATCGCGCGGCCCCCGGCGTGAACGACCGCGCCGTGACGTTCGTGCGGCAGCTCGGCAAGGAGCCCATCGTGGTGAAGGACTCCCCCGGTTTCGCGTCGAGCCGGCTGGGCGTCGTGCTCGGGCTCGAGGCGATGCGGATGCTCGAGCAAGGCGTCGCCAGCGTGGAGGACATCGACAAGGCGATGGAGCTGGGTTACAACCACCCGATGGGTCCGCTCAAGCTCACCGACCTCGTCGGCCTCGACGTGCGCCTCGCGATCGCCGAATACTTGCACGCCACGCTCAAGCTGCCGCACTACGAGCCGCCCGCGATTCTGCGCGACAAGGTGAAGAAGGGCGAGCTCGGGAAGAAATCGGGAAAGGGGTTCTACTCCTGGAGCACCTGACCCGCATCACGGACGTCCACATCCACATTCAGCCGTGGCGGGACCTGAAACCGCAGGTCCAGGACGCCATGCGCAAGGGCAAGGAAGCGCACTGGGACTTCCTGCTGTCCTTGATGGATGATCCGAAGGCCCTGCTCGAGGTGATGGATCGATCGGGCGTGTGGCGCGTGGGTCTCGTGAACTACCCGAGCCCCGACGTCATGGGCTTTGACGACTCGACGAACGCGTTCGCCGCGAAGTATGCGCTGGCCAATCCCGACCGGCTCCTGCCCTACGGCGGCGTGCATGCGCGGTTCACGAAGGACCCCACCGGCGACGTGGACCGCCTCATCGACCTCGGGATCCGGCTGCTCAAGATTCACCCGCCCCACCAGTGTTTCGCGGCCAACGCCTACACGGCGGGCCTCGACGCACTCGGGAAGATTTATCGGCGCTGTGAGGAGCGGGGTCTGCCCGTGATGGTCCACACCGGGACGTCGATTTTCCCCGGCGCGCGCTCGAAGTACGGCAACCCCATGGAGCTCGACGACGTCGCCATCGACTTCCCCGACCTGAAGCTGGTGATGGCGCACGGCGGCCGGCCGCTGTACATGGAAGAGGCGTTTTTCATTCTGCGACGTCACGGAAGGGTCAGGCTCGACGTGTCGGGCATTCCGCCCGCCAAGCTGCTGGAGTACTTTCCCCGCCTTGCCGAGATCGCGGACCAGGTGTTGTGGGGGACCGATTGGCCCAGCCCGGGCGTGAAGGATCTGCGGCAGAACATCGACCAGTTTCTGGCGCTCCCCCTCTCCGACCCGCACCGGAAGGCGATCCTCGAGACTAATGCCCTGGCTCTGTTTCCTGCTCGTTAGTTCGTCGCTCCAGACCGCGAAGCCGCTTCGCTTCGACCTTACCGCGCTGACCGCCGCGCGCGATTCCTTCGTGTTCTACTTGAACGGCGAAGAACGGGGCCAGGCGGTGTGGCAGTACGAGATTCAGGGCGCCCAGCTGGTCTTCACGGCGACGTCCGAGCTGCGTCCCGCCGATGCCGAGACCCTGCGCGTCGTCATGAACCGGTCCAGCGGCGCCCCGGTATCGACGTTTCATCGGATCTCCGTTTTTAACCCGCAGTCGGACACGGTGCTCGTAGAGCACGACCTCACCCTACGCCAGGGACACGTGGAAGGCACGCGGCGCGTGGGGGTGCGCGATGGGCGCGTCGCGACGCACCCCGTGCGGACGACCCTGCCCGCGGGCACGGTGTGGTCGGACTATGCGTTGCTCGCCGCCGCTGCCGTGGTGGCGGAGCCCGGCGACGTCTTGAACGGGCGCGCGTACAGTGAATTCGGTGACACACTCACGACCCTCACCCTCGTCGCCGAGGCGCCGGCGACGATCACCGTTCCCGCCGGCACGTTCGAAACGATCCCGCTGCGCAGCGCCGTCGTGCGTCTGTACGTGACGCGAACGGCGCCGCGTCGCGTGGTCAAAGGTGAATCGCTCGACGGCGCCTTTCGCTTCGAGTTGGTAACGCACTGACATGGAGATTTACATGCGAGTACTGCTGCTATTGGCGTTGTTACCCACCGTGGTGGCCGCGCAGGAAGGCCGGATAGCCTACGAGCAGTTCACGCTGCCGAACGGACTGCGCGTGATCTACTCGGAAGATCGCTCGACGCCGGTCGTGTCGGTGGACGTGTGGTACAGCGTCGGCTCTCGCAACGAGCGCGTGGGGCGCTCCGGCTTCGCCCACTTGTTCGAGCATATGATGTTCCAGGGCTCGGCAAACGTCAAAAAGGCGGAGCATTTCCAGCTGGTGCAGCGCGCGGGCGGCACGCTCAACGGCAGCACCCAGGAGGACCGCACTAACTACTTCGAGACGATTCCCTCGAACCGGCTGAACCTCGCGCTGTGGCTCGAGGCCGATCGGATGCGGTCGCTGGCGATCACCCAGGAGAACTTCGAGAACCAGCGGGAGACCGTAAAGGAAGAGCGGCGCCTCGGCGTCGATAACCGGCCGTACGCGGCGGCCTTCACCGACGGCCTCGCCTGGCCATACGACAGCACGGGCTGCTTCGCCTACGCGCACACCGTCATCGGCTCGATGGACGACCTGAACTCCGCACGGCTCCCCGACGTGCAGGCCTTCTTCGACACCTACTACGCGCCGAACAATGCGACGCTGGTGGTCGTGGGCGACTTCGTTCCCGCGGAGCTGCGCCGCCTCGTCAACGCCTACTTTGCGGGCATCCCGTCGCATCCCGCCCCTGAAGCCGTGCGCTGTGACTGGAAGGTGGGCGGAGGCGCCCGGCGGCGCGAAGTGCGCGACGCCCAGGCCAACCTCGACGCGGCCCTGCGGTTCTATCGCGTCCCGGAGCATCGCAACGCCGACACGCCGGCCCTCGAGTTGTTGAACCTGATCCTGGGCTCGGGCGAGAGCTCGCGCCTCAACGTCGCCGTCGTGCGGCGCGAGAAAGCGGCCCTCGGCACCGGCACGTTCGTCAGCCCCGGCGGCTCGCGCAACGGTCCGAGCGTCTGGGTCGCCTTCGGCATCGTGAACCAGGGCGTCAGCGTGGAGCACCTGGACAGTCTCATCGGCCAACAGCTCGACAGCATTCGCCTCAACGGCGTCACGGCGGAGGAGCTCGAGAAGGCCAAGAACATCCTGCGGGCTGGGTTCATCGACAACCGCGAGACGACGCTCGGCAAAGCCGAGGAGCTGCACCATTATCTGCTGTTTCACGACTCGCTCGACGACATCAATACCGACCTGGGCCGCATCCTCGCGGTGACGTCAGACGACCTGAAACGGGTGGCGAACAGGTATCTCGATCCCGCAAACCTGCTGCTCGTGATCGTGCGGGCAGGACCAACGCCTGCGTCCGGAGGTGGACAATGAAGGCGGCGCTGACGCTGACCCTGCTGGCGGCGAGCACGCTCGCCGCCCAAACGCCGTTCCCGACGCGGCCTCCGGCACCGGCGCGGTTGCGCCCGTCGCAGTTCCCGCCGTTCCAGGAAGCCGCGTTGCCGAACGGGATGACCTTGCTGCTGATCGAGAACCACGAGCAGCCGTCGCTGTCGGTGACCCTGAGCTTCCGCGCCGGGACCGCGTACGACCCCGCCGGTAAGGAAGGCCTCTCGGCGATCGTCGCCGAGCTGCTCACCAAGGGCACGCCCACCCGCACCGCCGAGCAGATCGCCGCGACCATCGAGGGCGTCGGCGGCAGCCTCAGCGCCGGCGGGGGCGACGATTTCTTCACCGTCGCGACCGATGTGCTGAGCGATCAGTCCGACCTGGCGTTCGAGCTGCTCGGCGATGTCACCCGGCACGCCACCTTCCCTGCCGACGAGCTCGAGCTCGCCCGCACGCGCTACCTGTCGGCGCTCGAGGTCGAGCTGTCGCAGCCGGAGAACGTGGCGACTCGTGTCTTCGCCAAGGAGGTTTACGGACGCCACCCCTACGGGCGCAGTGCGTCGCCGGCATCGTACCAGGCGATCACCCGCGACGACGTGGTGAGCTTCGCCGGCCGCCGGCTGCGGCCCGCCGGGGCCTTGCTCGTGGTCGCCGGCGACATGACGTTGGCGCGCGCGCGGGCACTTGCCGTGAAGACCTTCGGCACGTGGGCCGGCACGCCTCCCCCCACGCCGCTGCCGCCCGCTCCTCCCGTCAAGCGCGGCACGGATATCGTGCTCGTGCATCGGCCGGGGTCGGTGCAGTCGAACATCGTGATGGGGAATACCACCTTTTTGCCCACCGACACCGGCTACTACGCGTCGCGCATCGCGGCCCAAGTGCTCGGCGGCGGCGCCGACGCGCGGCTCTTCCTTATTCTGCGCGAGCAGAAGAGCTGGACGTACGGTTCGTATGCGAGTCTCGACCGCAACCGCGGCATCGGACACTGGGAGGCAACCTTCGAGGGGCGCACGGCCGTCACCGACAGCGCGCTCGGGGAGATGCTCCACCAGATCGACCGCATGCGGAGCGAGGTGATTCCCGACACGGAGCTGGCGGCGGCGAAGGGGTTTCTCGTCGGCTCGTTCCCGCTCACCATCGAGACGCCGCGCCAGATCGCCCGCTCGGTAACGACGGCCCGCCTGCTCGGTCTGGCGCCCGACTACCTGCGCCTCTACCGGCAGCGCCTGGACGGTGTCGGGGCGCTGCGTGCCCGCGCCGCCGCGCGCCGCATTTTCCGGCGCGACGCGCTGACGATCGTGGTCGTAGGTGACGCGAAGGAGATCTACGACAAGCTCAAGGCGATCGCGCCCGTGCGACTCGTGGACGTCGACGGCAATCCGATGTCGCCCGCCGATCTGAATCCCACGGGGGGCCCCGTGGCGTTCGATCGCAGCCAGATCGTGGCTCGGAGCGACAGTTTTGAGGCAGTGTACCAGGGGAATCCGTTCGGCGCACAGGTCACGAACGTGCAGGTCGCCGGCGACTCGATCGTATTCACCGAGTCGATGGCGATCGGCCCTGGACCCGCGGTGGAGCAGCGTACGACAGCGGTGTTGGCGGCGGCGGACCTCTCGATGCGTCGCACGGATCAAACCGGTCACGCAGGCCCGCAGCAGTCCGAGATTCATCTCGTGTATTCGGGCGGCCGCGTCAAAGGCAACGCCGTCGTACCGCAGGGAGGGGGCACGGCGAAGACCATCGCCGTCGATACCATTGTTCCGGCCGGCGCCATCGACGACAATGTGATCAGCTTGCTCGTCACCGCCCTGCCCCTCGCAGAGGGCAAGAGTTTCAGTCTCAACGTGTTTTCGTCGGGCGAGGGCGTAACCAAAGTCGCGACGATCAAGGTGACAGGCGTCGAGAATGTCACCGTCCCCGCCGGCACGTTCTCGGCGTACAAGCTCGAGATCTCGGGGATGCAGCTTCCCGTGGTGATGCACGTCAGCGTGGACGCACCGCGCCGGCTGCTGAGAGTCGCGCCGGTCGGGGCGCCGCTCGTCTTCCAACTCGTGAAGTAGGAGGAGACCGTATGCGACAGTTGTCAGTGGCGCTGCTCCTCGTGGCCCTGACGGTGGGGTGCGCGTCGGCCCGGGCGGGCCAGACGGGGGGGGGCGCTGCCCAAAGCTCCCCCGCTCCGGCGCAGACGCCGGCACGGGGTGCGTCGTCGGGTGATTCGACGAGCGTCGACCGGCCGAAGTACCCCTCGACCTACAAACGTCATCCGAACCCTCCCGTCGTGATCCGCAATGCGACGATCATGACGGCGACGGGTCAGGAGATCCAAGGCGGGTCGATCCTGTTTCGCGACGGCCGCATCGTGTCCGTGGGCACGAGCGTCGCGGCGCCGGCCGACGCAGTCGTCGTCGACGGCACGGGCAAATGGGTGACCCCGGGCGTGATCGATACGCACTCTCACATCGGCGTGTACGCGGCGCCGGGCACGTGGGCCGAGTCGGACGGCAACGAGGCCACCAATCCGGTGACGGCCGAGGTGTGGGCCGAGCACTCGGTGTGGCCGCAGGATCCGCAGATTCCGCTCGCCATCGCGGGCGGCGTCACGACGATCGAGGTGTTGCCGGGGTCCGCCAATCTGATCGGCGGCCGCAGCGCCATTCTGAAGCTCGTCCCTGCCCGCTCCGTGCAGGAGATGAAGTTCCCGGGCGCGCACTACGGCTTGAAGATGGCCTGCGGTGAGAATCCCAAGCGGGTCTACCAAAACCGCGGCCCGTCCACGCGGATGGGCAACATGGCGGGGTATCGAGCCGCCTTCATTCAGGCCGAGCAGTACCGTCAGAAGTGGGACAAGTGGAACAAGGACCATCAGGGTGACGCGCCGCAGCGCGACCTGAAGCTCGAGTCGCTGGCCGAGGTGCTGCGCGGCAACATCTTCGTGCAGAACCACTGCTACCGCGCCGACGAGATGATGCAGATGATCGACCTGGCGCACGAGTTCGGGTTCAAGATCCGCTCCTTCCATCACGCCGTCGAGGCGTACAAAATCGCCGACGTGCTGGCGCGTGAAGGCACCGCGGTGTCGGTCTGGGCCGACTGGTGGGGCTTCAAGGAAGAGGCGATGGATGGGATCTACGAAAACGCGGCGCTCAATCAGCAGGCGGGCGGCCGGCCGGTGATTCACTCCGATGATGCGAGCGGGATCCAGCGGTTGAACCAGGAGGCCGCGAAGGCGATGTACCACGGCCGCCGCGCCGGGATTCAGGTCACGCGCGACCAGGCACTGCGCTGGTTCACCGCCAATCCCGCGTGGGTGCTCGGCCTCGATTCGATCGTCGGCACACTCGAACCTGGGAAGATGGCTGACATCGTCGTGTGGTCGGCGGATCCGCTGTCGGTATACGCTCGCGCGATGCTGGTCTACAACGACGGCTGGCTCGTGTACGACCGCAATGACCCGGCGCACCAGCCCAAGATGGACTTCACGATCGGACGGGAACCATGATCGCCTTCCTGCTGGTACAGACCATCGCCATCACGGGCGGCACGGTCTATCCCGTGTCGGGCCCGAAGATCGAGAACGCGACCGTGCTGATCCGCGACGGACGCATCGCGGCGGTGGGTACGAACGTCGCGGTCCCCGCGGGCGCGACGCGCATCGACGCGTCCGGCAAGTGGGTTACGCCCGGGTTGATCGACGGCGCGGGCCAAATGGGGCTGCGCGAGATCAGCGCGGTGCAGAATACGAATGAGTCCACGCTGCGGGGCAACGAGGTCGCGGCCGCCTTCAATGTCGCCGAAGGGCTCAACCCGGCGTCGACGTTGATTCCGGTCACACGCGTCGAGGGGGTGACCACGACCCTCGCCGTGCCCAACGGCGATCTGATCTGGGGACAGGCGGTGCTGATCGATCTCGACGGCGCGACCATCGAAGCGATGGTCGCCAAGTCGCCCGTGGCGATGGTCGCCGACTTGAGCGAGGCGTCGAAGAGCACCGGGGGCGGATCGCGCGCCGGCGTGGCCCAGCGGCTGCGTCGCGTCTTCAACGACGCGCTCGCGTACGCACAACGCGGCGCGTCTTACCAGCGGGCTCAGAATGAGCAGCTCGCGGCAAATGCCGCGGACCTCGAGGCGTTGCTGCCGGTGTTGCGCGGACAGCTGCCCCTCATCGTCGTGGCGAACCGCCGCAGCGACATCGAAACCGCGCTGCGGATCGCGCGGGAGTACAAGCTCCGCGTGATTCTGGCGGGCGCGGCCGAGGGCTGGGAGATCGCCGATAAGATCGCCGCGGCCGGCGTGCCCGTGTTGGTGCAGCCCATGGACAACATCCCGGGCTATGACTCGCTCGGCATCTGCTACGAGAATGCCGGGCTGCTCGCCAAGGCCGGGGTGAAGGTGTCGCTCGTGGAGACCCAGACCGAGAACTCGCGCAACGTGCGCCAGCAGGCCGGGAATGCCGTGGCGTATGGGATGACGTGGGACCAGGCCCTGCGCGCCGTCACGCTGTCACCCGCCGAGGCATTCGGCGTGGGGCGTCAGTACGGCTCGCTCGAAGCTGGTAAGGTTGCGAACGTCGTGGTGTGGACCGGCGACCCCTTCGAGTTCTCGACCGGTGTAGAGCACGTGTTCATTCGCGGGAAGGAGATGTCCCTGCGGAGCCGGCAGACGGAGTTGCTGGAGCGGTATAAGACACTGCCGCCGAAATACTAGGGCGGTCGAAGGCGGTAATGGGCGGTAACGGGCGGTAGCGGTCGAACACGCTATCGCCCGTTGTCCTTTACGGCCCTGTACAGGCGCCACGTGAGAAGGCCGGCGTGGTTTCTCAAGCGATCGAGGTCTT
>Ga0137410_10003514_pt1 | contig 10610 bp, 7 predicted proteins | sample CZODoug1_16funga_FD_108878 | JGI IMG/M metagenome (GOLD analysis project Ga0137410, IMG submission 108878) | Vadose zone soil fungal communities from Angelo Coast Range Reserve, California, USA - CZODoug1_16fungal (Illumina Assembly) | ecosystem: Environmental > Terrestrial > Soil > Vadose zone... | reverse complement strand
GCCCTTGCGCAGGAACTTCACCGCGGAGAGCAGCCCGTCGAGGTCGGCGTGCGCGACGATGGCGTCCACCGGGCCGGCCCGCTCGACCAGCTCCTGGGTGACCAGCTCGGGGCAGGCGTGCGCCTCGCGGTTCGGCACCAGGCGGAAGCGCGGGTCGCCGCGGACCCGGGCCCACCCCAGGGGATGCTCGTGGTGATCGATCCACACGGCGAGGCGATCGCCGAGCGCGTCCAGGAACGGCACTGTCACCTTCTCGAAGTTCTCCCCTCCGGCGAAGGCGACGTCGAGCACCGCGACCCGACCCTCGGGCGGCGCGGGCAGGCTGCCGGGCTGCTCGACGAAGACGACGCGCACGGCCTGGGTAGAACCCACACGCGCTCGCGGCCGTCAAGCAACTTTCAGGGCGTGAACACCCCCGTGATGCAGGACGCGTCGGACTCGTCCGTCGGGTTGCAGCCGGTCGCCCCCGTCGCCGCCCGCCACGATCGCCTCAGCTCTTGGTGTCGAACGCCAGGCATTCTAGTCTCTCGTCCATGCAGAACTTGCGCGACAAGCTGCTCAAAGCGGGACTGGTCACCCAGAAGCAGGCCCAGGAAGCGGAGCGCAAGGGAGGCAAGCCGCAGGGCACGGTGAAGCAGAAGCAGCAGTCGGTCTCGGAGGAGGAGCGCCAGCGGCGCGAGGCGTTCGCCCTGCGCGAAGCCGAGCTGGCCGAGGAGCGGCGCAAGGAGGCGGCGAAAAGGGCGGAGGCCCGGCAGCAATCGGAACGGGCCCACCGGCTCCGGCACCTGGTCGACGCGAACCGGGTCCGGGAGGCGCCCGGCGAGGTGAACTTCCACTTCGTGAAGCGGAGCGGGAAGGTCGGCCGGCTCGCCATCTCGCCGGAGACCGCCAAGCTCCTGGAGAGCGGCGCGGCGGCCGTGGTGGAGGACCCGGGAAACCCCGAGCACGCCGTGGTGCCCGGAGAGGCGGCGAAGCGGATCTACGAGGTGGACAAGCAGGCGGTGCGCTTCTGGTTCGGCCCCGAAAAGCCGATCGGCTTCGAGCTGGATTAGCCGCCGCCGTATTCGGCGCTACGCCTTTCACAGCGCGGCACGTTGTGGAACCCGTTCTAGCCGCGGCGGCTGCGCGAGTACCGGACGATCGCGAGCGTCATCGCGGCCACCGCACAGCCGATCGCGATGCCCCGGGCGATGCGCGGTGGGAGCGAGGCGGTCTGGGCCAGGCCGCCGAAGAGCAGGGTCATCAGGACGAGGAAGTTGATCAGGGCGCTCAAGTTCCGCTCAGGCCTGCCCGAACGCGTCGCCGCGGCGCTCGATGTCCAGCACCGCCGGATGAGGGGACCCGCCGCGCAGCGCATCGATGAGCTGCGCGTGCCGCCGCGTCACCACCGCGCGGACGACCTTCTGGGTCGGCGTCAGCTCGCCGGTCTCCAACGAAGGGGGAGTGCCGAGCAGGGCAACGCGCCGCACGCGCTCGTAGGGGACCTGCGCGAGAGCATTGGCGGCCTGCAGCACCTCGGTGAGGGCCCGGCGTAGCTCGGGCAGCCGGGGAAGCGCGTCGGGATCGGGCGTGAGCCCGTTCGCCTCGGCCCAGGATCGCGCGGCGGGGAGCGAGAGCCAGCAGAGCGCGGTGGTGAAGGGCTGCCCGTCGCCGAGCACCACCGCCTGCTCGATCAGCGGGGTGGACGCGAGCAGCCGACCTTCGACCACCGCGGAGGAGACCTTCTCGCCGTTCTCCAGCTTGAACACCCCGTCGACGCGGCCGCGCACGCGCAGCCCGTGATCCGTCCACTCGCCCAGGTCGCCCGTGCGCAGCCAGCCCTCGCGCAGCACGCGGGCGGTGTCCTCGGGAGCGTTGCGATAGCCGCGCATCACCTGTGGTCCGCGGACCAGCACCTCGCCCTGGGGTGGATCGGCCTGCTCGACGGGGTCGAGCCGGACCGCCGTACCCGGCAGCGGCCATCCCGCCACTCCGGACTCGCGCGGCTCCCCGGGACGGGTCAGGGTGGCGCACGGGGAGGTCTCGGTGAGACCCCATCCCTCGTGCACCGGGATGCCAGCTTCCTCGAAGAAGCGGTAGGCCGGGGAGGGGAGCGGCGCGGCGGCGGTGAACACCAGGCGCAGCCCGGGATGCAGCAATGCCTCCCGCACCTTGGCGTCGGCGCAAGCCCGCGCGATGAGCCCCTGGTAGACGCGCGGGACGCTGAAGTAGACGGTGGGCTTCACCTCGCGGAAGTTCACGAGCAGCTTGTCCAGGTCGCGGCCGCGGCTGTCGTCGATCACCAGCAGAGCGCCGTTCCAGAGGGCCATCAGCCGCTCGAACAGACCGCCGAAGCAGTGGTGCCAGGGCAGATACGAGAGGAAGACGTCGCGCGGCGACACGTCCCACACCTGCGCGATCGCCGCCTGCTGCGAGAGCACGTTCCCATGGGTCAGCTCCACCCCCTTGGGCGGGCCGGTGGTGCCGCTGGTGTAGAGGAGGAAGGCGGGGTCCTCCGGCTGCACGGAGGCGCAAGCCTCCTCGACCGAGGCGAGGCGCCGGTCACGCTCGTCCTCGGGGAGCTGCCGGACCGCGTCCAGCACCTTCACCGCGGTCACGGCACCGGGTAGCGCCTCCTCGTCGAGCACCACGATCCGCGACAGCGAGGCCGCGCGCGACAGCTTGTGCTGCTGCACGGTGGTCCCGCAGAGCGCGACCTCGGCGCCGGAGTCGCGAGCGCAGTGCGCGAGAAGCTCGGGGGAGTAGTCGGCGTAGACGGGCGCGCTCACCGCCCCGAGGGAGAGCAGGGCCAGCTCCGCCACCAGGACCGCCACGCCGTTGGGAGCGCAGACCAGGACCGTGTCGCCGCGGCGTACGCCCAACTCGGCGAGCCCGGCGGCCGACACCCGGCAGAGGTAGTCGAGCTGGCGGAACGACAGCTCCTGCCAGCGGCCGGTCCGGGTGCGGAAGCGCACCGCGTCCTTGTCGCCGAATCGCTCGGCGCGGGACCGGAGCAGCGCGCCGACGCTCCGCTCCGGGAAGGGCGGCAGCGGTTCCGCTTCGACCGCTTCGCCGGGCGGGAGCTTTCCCCCGTGCATCCGCATCGACCGCCTCCGCGGCGGCCATTGTATTACTTCTTCGCCGCCGCCTGCTTCTCGCGGAACTCCTTCATCATCTGCTCCTGCGTCGCGCGGGGCACCGGCTGGTACTTGGCGAATTCCATGGAGAACTCGCCCTTGCCCTGGGTCGCGGAGCGGAGGTCGGTCGAGTACCCGAACATCTCGCTGAGCGGCACGTGCGCCGTCGCCACCATGTACCCTTCGACCGTCTCGGTGGACTGGATCACGCCGCGGCGCTGGTTCAGCTGGCCGACCACCGCGCCCTGGAACTCCTCGGGCGCCTGGACCTCGACGTTCATGATCGGCTCGAGGATGACCGGCTTGGCCTTCTCGTAACCCTCGCGGAAGGCCATCAGCGCGGCGGTCTTGAACGCCTGCTCGCTGGAGTCGACCGCGTGCGAAAGGCCGTCGTTCACCACGTACCGGACGCCGACCACCGGGAAGCCGATCAAGGTTCCCTTCTTGATCGCCTCCAGGAAGCCCTTCTCGACCGCAGGGATGAACTCGCGCGGAATCGCGCCGCCGGCCACGTCGTCGACGAACTCGTGCGCCTCCACCGAGTCAGGCGGAAGCGGCTCGAGGTACCCGGCCACGCGGGCGAACTGGCCCGAGCCGCCGGTCTGCTTCTTGTGCGTGTAGTGAAATTCGCCCCGCTGCTGGATGGTCTCGCGGAACGCGACTTGCGGCTGGCCGACGGTGACCTCGCAGCCGTATTCGCGCTTGATGCGCTCCATGTAGATCTCGAGGTGGAGCTCGCCCATGCCGGAGGCGATGGTCTGCGCCGATTCCTCGTCGCGGTGCACGCGGAAGGTCGGGTCCTCGCGGGTGAAGCGGTTGAGCGCCTTGGAGAAATTGGCGGCGGCCGACTTCTCCTTGGGAGCGATCGCCAGGGAGATGACCGCGTCGGGCACGTGCATCGAGGTCATCGTGTACTTCACCGCACCGTCGGTGAACGTATCGCCGGAAGCGCAGTCGACGCCGAACATGGCGATGATGTCGCCCGCCTCGGCGCGCTCGATGTCGTGCATCTCGTCCGCGTGCATGCGGACCAGGCGCGGCACCTTGACCCTCTTCTGGTCGCGGTTGTTGATGATGAAGTCACCCTTGGCGAGCTTGCCCTGGTACACGCGCAGGTAGGTGAGCTGCCCGTAGCGCCCGTCCTCCAGCTTGAACGCCAGGCCGACGAACGGCTTGTCCACGCGCGACTCGAGGACGACCTTCGCCTCTTTGTTGCCCTGGTCGTGCGCCTCGTTGGTGACTTCCTTGGGATTGGGCAGGTAGTAGACGACGCCGTCCAAGAGGTGCTGCACGCCCTTGTTCTTGTAGGCCGAGCCGACGAACACCGGGGTCAGCTTGAGCTGGAGGGCGCCGGCGCGGACGGCGCGGCGGATGTCCTCGACCGAAGGCTCCTTGTCCTCGAGGTAGAGCTCGGTGAGCTTCTCGTCGAAGTCGGCGACCGCGGCGATCAGGTCGTGCCGCATGGTCTTGGCCTGCTCGAGCAGCTCGGCGGGGACCTCTTCGGTGCGGATCTTCTCGCCGTTCTCGCCGTCGTAGTAGTGGGCCTTCATGGTGACGAGGTCCACCACGCCCTGGAACTTGTCCTCCGCGCCGATGGGCAGCTCCATCAGCACCGCGTTGTGGTTCAGCTTCTCGCGCAGCTGCTGGGTGACGCGGAAGGCGTTGGCGCCGGCGCGATCCATCTTGTTGATGAAGGCCAGGCGCGGGACCTTGTAGCGCCGCATCTGCCGGTCCACGGTGATGGATTGCGACTGCACGCCGGAGACCGAGCAGAGCACCAGGATGGCGCCGTCGAGCACGCGCAGCGCGCGCTCGACCTCGATGGTGAAGTCGACGTGTCCGGGCGTGTCGATGATGTTGATGTTGTGGGTGGGGCGCGAGGCGTCGCTCGGATCCCACTCGCAGTAGGTCGCGGCGGACTGGATGGTGATGCCCTTCTCGCGCTCCAGCTCCATCGAGTCCATCTTGGCGCCGACCTGGTCCTTCCCCTTCACCTCGTGGATCTGGTGGATCCGGCCGGTGTAATAGAGGATGCGCTCGGACAGGGTCGTCTTCCCCGAGTCGATGTGCGCCGAGATGCCGATGTTGCGGATGAGGTCGATGTTCGCCACGTCTGTGTCTGCCCTTCTGGATGTCAGTCTGGAACAAGCGCCGCGGGAGCGCGAATTTCCGCGCGGACCCCCCGAAAGGAGCCGCGCTCCCTACCCCGAAAACGGGTGAAAAGGCAAGCAAGCAGCCCTACGCCCGTTCAGGCGGTGCGCGCCGGAAAGTACTCGCGGAATCGTTGAGATGCCGCTCGGCGCGGGTGGTTGCGGCCCTTGCGCGGCCGCCGCCATAGCTAGATTGACCGGCACACGTGACCCTCATCGAGGAGCTGCAGCGTACCGGCATCCACCGGGTCGGCACGCCGAAGAGGGGCTTCCGCTGGGTGGGAGCGAGCAGGCGGGACCTCGATCGCCTGGAGGAGCTGAAGATCCCGCCCGCCTGGACGGACGTGGCGGTCAGCCGATCGCCGAACACGAAGCTGCAGGCGATCGGCAGGGACAAGAAGGGCCGCTGGCAGTACCGGTACGGCGACCGCGCGGTGCTCGAGCGCGAACAGAGGAAGTACGAGAAGCTCGTCGCCTTCGCGCGGGCCCTGCCGCGGCTGCGCAAGGAGATCGACCGCCGCCTTGCGCTGCGCGGCCTGCCGCGGGAGAGGGTGATGGGCTGCATCCTCCGCGTCCTCTCCACTTGCTTCATGCGGCCGGGGAGCGAGGTCTACGCCAAGGAGAACGGCAGCTTCGGCATCGCCACCCTGCAGAACCGCCACGCCGCGGTGCACGGCGACACGGTGCATTTCGACTACATGGGCAAGTCGGGCAAGCGCCAGGTGCGCGAGCTGCGCGACCGGCGCGTGGCTCGCATCGTGCGCGAGCTGAAGGAGATGCGCGGCGGGCAGCTCTTCAAATACCGTAACGGCGAGGGGAAGCTGGTCAAGGTCAACCGGCAGATGATCAACGACGACATCAAGGAGGTCATGGGCGAGCGGTTCTCCGCCAAGGACTTCCGCACCTGGGCGGGGACGATGATCTGCGCCAACATCCTCGCGCGGCTGCATCGGGAAGCGGTGGACGGCGTCACCGACCGGCGCAAGCTGCTGACCGCGGCGGTGAAGGAGACCGCGGAGCAGCTCGGCAACACCCCGGCGGTGTGCAAGTCGTCGTACATCTGGCCGTCGATCCTCTCCTCCGCGTACAAGGGCGAAGTCCTCGAGCCCTACTTCCCCACGGTGGAGGAGCTGATCACCTGCGAGGGGAGGAAGCGGTCCGCCTGCGAGGCCGCGCTGCTCGAGCTGCTCCGCAAGGGCCGGGACGCCACTCCCATCGCGCTGGCGAAGAAGCTGGCCCGCCGCGGGCGGGAGCAGCGGATCACCAAGCTGTCGCGCAGGATGGGGACGCCGCGGATGCGCAAGCTTGCGCACGCGTTCACCCTCCATTAAACAGCGCGATCCATGGGATCCAATGCATCTGCCGGGCCTGTCCGGGCGGTGCTCGACTGCATCCGGCGCATCGTACGCGCGCTGCGCGAGTCCTCCCGCGAGGCCGAGCGGAAAGTGGGCATCTCGGGCGCGCAGCTGTTCGTCTTGCAGCAGATCGCGGCGGGGCCGGCGCGCTCGGTCTCGGAGCTGGCGGAACGGACGCTCACCCACCAGAGCTCCGTCTCGGCGGTGGTGCAGCGCCTGGCCGCGGCGGGCTTGATCGCGCGCAGCCGGTCGCCGGACGACCGCAGGCGCACCGACCTGCGTCTCACCGCGCGCGGGCGGGCGCTCGTGTCCTCCGCGCCCCCGCTCCTGCAGGAGCGGCTGATCCAAGCCGTTCGGCAGCTCCCGCCGGGCAGGCGGCAGCGGCTCGCGTCCGGGCTGCTCGAGCTGGTCGACCGGATGCAGCTCCCCGGCGGAGCGGCGCCGATGTTCTTCGAGGATCGCCGGCGCTCCGGCCGGCCGCGCGCGGGGACGGATTCCCCTCGCAAGGGCCCGCATGCCCGTCGATGACGTGGTGACCGGCGCCACCACCGAGGGAATCCCGGTCGCCCCCTCGATGGCTCCCGCGCTGGAGGCTGCGCGAGTGCCGCCGGAGCGCGCGCTGGTCGACCGCCGGGTGGTGTTCGTCAGCGTGCTTGCGGTGCTGATCGCGCTGGCCGCGGGGGTCGTCGCGCAGGTCCTCACCCGGCTCATCTGGCTGGTCACCAGCATCGCCTTCTACGGCCGCTTCAGCACCGCGTACGCCACCCCCGCCGGGAACCACCTGGGCGGATGGGTGGTGGTGGTCCCGGTGCTGGGCGGGATCCTGGTGGGGCTCATGGCGCGCTACGGGTCGGCGGCCATCCGTGGCCACGGCATCCCTGAGGCGATGGAGCAGGTCCTGCTCAACCGCAGCCGCATTCCGGCGCGGATCACGCTGCTCAAGCCGCTCTCCGCCGCGGTGGCCATCGGCACCGGCGGACCGTTCGGGGCGGAAGGCCCGATCATCGCCACCGGCGGCGCGCTCGGATCGCTCCTCGGGCAGGTGCTGCGCACCACCGCGGCCGAGCGAAAGACTTTGCTCGCGGCCGGCGCGGCGGCGGGGATGGCGGCGACCTTCGGCAGCCCGGTCTCGGCGGTGCTGCTCGCCGTGGAGCTGCTCCTCTTCGAGCTGCGGCCCCGCTCGGTCATCCCCGTCGCGTTTGCCTCGGCCACCGCGACCGGAGTTCGCATCGCCTTCGCGGGGCCTTCGCCGGCGTTCTCGATGCCCAACCTGCTCCAGCCGCACGGGGCGGCGCTGGCCAGCTACGTGGTGCTGGGAGCGCTCATCGGAATCGTCTCGGTGCTGGTGACGCGCGCGGTCTACGCGGTCGAGGACGCCTTCGAGCACCTGCCGGTGCACTGGATGTGGTGGCCGGCGATGGGCTCGATCGCCGTGGGCGTGGTCGGGTACTTCGCGCCCCGCACGCTCGGGGTCGGCTACGACAACATCGACCACATCCTCTCCGGGGACTTCACCCTGCAGGCGATGCTGGTCCTCTGTTCGCTCAAGTTCCTCTCCTGGTGCGTCTCCCTCGGCAGCGGCACCTCCGGCGGCACGCTGGCGCCCCTGTTCACCATCGGCGGAGGGCTGGGAGGCGCGCTGGCGGCGGGAGCTCTGGCGGTCGCTCCGCACCTCGGCATCGACGTCCGCATCGGTGCGCTGGTGGGCATGGCGGCCATGTTCACGGGCGCCTCGCGCGCGCTGCTCGCTTCGGTGATCTTCGCCTTCGAGACCACCCGCCAGCCGCTGGGCCTGCTACCGCTCCTGGGCGGCTGCAGCGCGGCATTCCTCATCTCCTGCCTGTTCATGCGCAACACGATCATGACCGAGAAGATCGTGCGCCGCGGCGTGCGCGTCCCTGGCGAGTACGCGGCCGACTTCCTCGATCAGATCCAGGCGGGAACGGCCGCGTCGCGGCCGGTGGTCTCGCTCCCCTCCGGCGAGCTGCTCGAGGCGGTCCGTTCCCGGATCGCTGCGCGGGCGCCTGGCTACGCGCACCAGGGCTTCCCGGTGGTCGACGGGGACGGCCAGCTCGAAGGGGTGCTCACCCGGCGCGATCTGCTCGACCCGGAGCAGCCCGGTTCGCGCCGCGTGGGCGAGCTCTTGCGGCGGCCCGCGGCCGTCGCTTACGAGGACAGCACCTTGCGTGAGGCGGCGGACCACATGGTGCGCGAGGGAGTGGGGCGCCTGCCGGTCGTCGCGCGGGACGAGCCCCGCAAGGTGGTCGGGATGCTGACCCGCAGCGATCTCCTCTCCGCGCACCGGCAGCGGCTGGAGGAGAGCGACCTGGCGGAGCAGCACCTCGACGTGGGCGCCCGGCTGCGCAGGAAGCCGTAGCAGTCGATCTGCCACGAAAGCGTCACCCGTTCGTGGCCCAGGTTTGGCCGACGACCCAGAGCACGCTCGGTAGCATCCGCGGCCTCACGACTCTCCAAGGAGGAGATCATGAACCGTCGCATTCTCGGGCCGTTCGTCGGCGCAGGAATCGCCGCGATCGTCACCAGCGCGGTCGCCGACTCGCGGCAGCCCGGTCCGTCCCTCACGAACGTTCCCGCGGCCAACCCGAAGGCGGCAGGCTACGCTCCGGCCTCGCAGCTTTCGCCCGAGATCCGCCAGACCCTGGTGGCGCAGGGGTCGATGCCGCTCGAGAACCCGGAAGGGATCATCGGCTGGTACGGCTACGAGAACGACACGCCCAGCCCCGACAACGCGGCGCTGCCGCAGATGGTTCCGGGCACGCGCGCCGCGCAGACGGAGGCGCAGAAGACGGAGCCGGACAAGAACACCTATCTCGTGCTGAAGGACCAGAAGGGGCCCGATCCGAAGTACGACTACGGGACGCACTTCCTCTTCCAGGGGCACGAGCTCGCCGCCCGGAACGCGGCCGGCAAGCGTCTGGGATACGTCACGCGCATCAACCTCGATGCGGACACGATGCACCGCGTGACGCTGATGGCGACCCAGGACGTCACGGGCGCTCCGATCGAGACCATCGACGGCTCGACATGGGACCCCTTCGCGCAGCGCCTCTTGTTCACCACCGAGGGCCAGAATGCTCCGACCTACGCCGCCACCGCGACCTTCCCGTCCGAGGTGGAGGACGTGTCCGGGGCCCTTGGCCGCGGCGGCTACGAGGGCATCCAGAACGACTCCGACGGCAACCTCTGGATCGTCGAGGACATCGGGGGCCCCGGCAAGCAGGGGACCACCGCCCGGCAGCCGAACAGCTTCGTGTACCGGTACGTGCCGATGCGGCCCGGCGATCTCCACAACGGGAAGCTGCAGGCACTCCAGGTCCTCGACGAGGCCGGGCAACCGGTCACCTTCGAGTCGCAGGCTGCGCTCTGCGCTCCGGATCAGGTGGCAATGAGGACGTATGGGAAGACCTTCGAGACCCGCTGGGTCACCGTGCATGACACGGCGGTCCAGGGCAGCGCTCCATTCAACGCGAACGTCGCGGCGAAGGCGGCCCACGCCACGCCTTTCAAGCGGCCGGAGAACGGCGTCTTCCGCCCCGGCACCGGCTTCCGCGAGTTCTTCTTCGACGAGACCGGCGACACGAACGCGACCAGCCCCGAGAACGGCAGCGCCTGCGTGGCGGGCGGCTGGACGTCCATCTTCAAGGTGGTGCAGCGGGACCCCTCGGCGGACCAGGGAAGCATCTCGCTCTTCTTCGAGGGAAGCATGGCAGTCGCCGGGCTGGACAACGTCCAGTTCCTCTCCGGCGATCTGCTGCTCGGCGTGGAGGACGCGGGCGACACGCTGCACACGCAGCGCAACGGGCTCGACTCGGGATTCGTCTTCGACGTGACCGTCGACTATTCGGACCCGAGGAACCGGCCCGCCCGGTGGCTGGCCGAAGGGCGCGATCCCTCCGCGACCATCGACTCGTTGAACGGCGGCTTCGGCAAGAACGACGGCGACAACGAGATCACCGGAGTCCACGTCT
>Ga0137410_10003512_pt1 | contig 10612 bp, 6 predicted proteins | sample CZODoug1_16funga_FD_108878 | JGI IMG/M metagenome (GOLD analysis project Ga0137410, IMG submission 108878) | Vadose zone soil fungal communities from Angelo Coast Range Reserve, California, USA - CZODoug1_16fungal (Illumina Assembly) | ecosystem: Environmental > Terrestrial > Soil > Vadose zone... | reverse complement strand
GAGGGGTGGCTGCCGCATTAATAAAAAGATGCGAAGCCACCGAAGCGCCGCAGACGGGGTGGTCGCTCACAAGTCCCATTTCAAGAATGCCTTTTGAAAGATGATGTGTGAGCGACCACCCCGAAGCTGTGAAAAAAATCCTAACCTGAGAGGACCTCAGTTGTACTGGTGTTTGCGGAAGATGCTCGCGGAAGGCGAGGAGAATCCGGCATGGCAAACACAGAGGAGCTTTTAGGAGAGAGCCTGGAGGCGTTTAGGCGGGAAGAGACGGAGGAGTTGCCGAAAGAGGAGGGCAGCGGAAAGACGGCGGCGAAGCGTTTCAGTCCAATCGATCGGAACCAAATGATGATCCGGCCGGTGTGTGTGGAGAAGTTGGTGGAGGAAGATCATGGGGTCCGGGCAATCTGGGCGATGGTATGCCAACTGGACATGAGCCGGTTTGAAGAGGGCGTGAAAGTGGTGGAAGGCGGAAGAGGACGGAGCAGTTGCGATCCGCGTTTGCTAGCGGCACTCTGGATCTACGCCTACAGCGAAGGAATCAACTCGGCACGGGAAATCGCGCGGATGTGCAGCTATGAGCCGGGCATGCAGTGGCTCACCGGGATGAAGGAGGTTAATTACCACACGCTGTCGGATTTTCGGACTCAGGAAAAAGAAGCGGTGGAGAAGATGTTCGTGCAGGTGTTGGGAGTGCTGAGTGCGGAAGGGTTAACGGATCTGAAACAGGTGATGCAGGACGGGACGAAAGTCAAAGCGCAAGCATCGAGACAGAGTTTTCGCAGGGAGGAGACGTTACGTGAGCATCTGAAGCTGGCGCAGGAGCAAGTTGAGGCGATGGGAGATCCGAATGTAGAGGAGTTGAGCCAGCGGGTGATTCAAGCGCGGCGGCGAGCGATAGAGGAAAAAAAACAGCGACTGAAGCACGCGCTTGAAGAGTTGGATGAATTGGAGAAAAGCAGGAAGGAATCGGAGAAACCGCGGCGTGTGAGCGAGAGCGATCCTGAAGCTCGGGTCATGATGCAATCCAATGGGGGATTCGCACCGAGTTATAACGTTCAAATTTCGACGGAAGCGTCAAACAAAATCATCGTGGCCGTGGGGGTGACCCAAGAGGGCACCGATTACAACCAACTGGCAGAGGGCATCGATCGAGTGAAAGCGAACACGGGAACAAGACCGGACCAGATGGTCGTCGATGGTGGATTTGTCAAGAATGAGAATATCGAAACGGCAGCGGCGCAGGGAGTCGATCTATTCGCGCCGGTGGCAGAGACGGACTCGGAAGGGTCTTTGCGGCGGCGGGGCATCCGCCCGGAATTTTATCCGGACAAGTTTCGATATGATGAGGCGGCAAACACTTTCACGTGTCCGGCTGAAAAAACACTCACATTGCGGCGCACGCATGATCGTGAGGGGCGAATCGACTATCACTACCGGGCTGAAAGGGCGGATTGCGCGGCCTGTCCTTTTCGGAGTCAGTGCTGTCCAAAAACATCGCCGCGCTGGGTGGTGCGGAAACAGGATTCCGAAACAGTCAAAGCGTTCCGCGCCAAAATGGAAACCGAGCAGGCGAAGCAGATTTATCGCAGGCGAGCAGAGGTGGCGGAATTCCCAAATGCCTGGATAAAAGAAAAACTGGGTTTACGCCAGTTTCGGTTGAGGGGTGTCGGCAAGGTCGGTCTGGAAGCGATTTGGGCCTGCTTGACGTACAACATTCAACAGTGGATCCGGATCAGTTGGAGGCCGAAGTTCGCGGCGGCCGCCTAAGAGGCGCCGTAGCGAACGCCAAAACGATAAAGAGCATGTAAGAGTCCCGCTAGGTGCCTACGGAGAGCACTCGAATGGCAATATCAGCAGCCAATATTCAGCCGAATCCGGTGCTGAACATTCGCGGGCGATCGGGTTGACACCCGCAGCGGCCGATCCTGATCCGCGGATGTCTGCCCAATTCGCCAATTTATTCACGGCTTCCCCGTCTGCGGCGCTTCGGTTGCTTCGCGTCATTTTATTGATGCCGCAGCCACCCTCCTCACGAGGAGGGGAATGTGCCCAGAATCTGCGCCTTTTTGTGCAAAGCTCCCGAGACCCGATACCCCGATACCCACAACGTTACCCGAGAATACCCAATGCCGATTTCGGGTATTCTTGGGTATAGTTACGGATATGCCCCTCGATCCTTTCAAGAATCTGATACTTACATCCGACTTGCTCCTGCTCGTCGGCGAGATTGACGAGTTCAAGGGAGCATGGAAAGCCCTCGGGAGTCTGGCGCCGGATCGACTGGCGACGTTGCGCCAGATAGCGACGGTGGAGTCTGTCGGAGCATCGACTCGGATTGAGGGTGCCAGGCTGACCGACCGTGAGGTGGACGTTCTGCTGTCCAACCTCGATCTCGGCTCATTCAGGTCGCGGGACGAGCAGGAGGTTGCCGGATATGCGGAGGCAACGAAAATGGTGTTCGATTCCTGGCGGGACATGCCGCTGACGGAAAACCACATCAAGCAGCTTCACGGCACGCTGCTTCGATTTTCACATCGGGACGAGTACCATCGCGGGGGCTACAAGATGACGCCAAATAACGTGGAGGCCTTCGACGAGCATGGCCGAAGTGTGGGCGTGATCTTTGAAACCGCAACGCCGTTTGACACCCCGCGGCTGATGGAGGAATTGGTTGCGTGGACGAACCGCGAGCTTGGCGGAAGCAGCCATCATCCGCTTCTCGTCGTCGCCGTTTTTGTCGTCCGATTTCTTGCAGTCCACCCGTTTCAGGACGGCAACGGCAGGCTCGCTCGAGTACTCACCAACCTGCTTCTGGCGCGAACGGGCTACACATACGTACCCTACAGTTCGCTGGAGCGCGTTGTGGAGGAGAACAGGGAACAGTACTATCGCGCGCTCCGGAGCGCCCAGGGAACGCTCGATAAGGACGAGTCTCATTTGATGGACTGGCTGCGTTTTTTTCTTCTCTGTCTCGTGGAGCAGAAAAATTCTCTGGCGGAAAAGGTGAAGAGGGAAAGGCTCATGACTTCTCTCTCCGCTCTCGATGAGTTATTGCTGCAACTGACGCACCAGCACGGCCGGCTGACGTTGACTGCAGCGCAGGCACTTACGAAGGCCAATCGAAACACATTGAAGCTGCATTTGCGCCAGCTCGTTCAGGCAGGACGTCTCCAGCTTCTGGGACGCGGCCGAAGTTCGTGGTACGAGGCAGTCTGACGCGATAATTCGGGGACAGACGCATAAATCACCTGATTTGCGTGCAACGTTACTTCACTTGCGAATCAGGTGATTTATACGTCTGTCCCCGAATTATTTTGCCGGTTCCGCAGAAACCCAGCCCCCCGGTTCCCCGAATGCTGGCTTATTCTCGTGCGTGTCTCATCCGGGAAACCCTATCCGCTTGGCGCCACTTTCGATGGTTCCGGCGTGAACTTCTCTTTGTTCTCCAGCGTCGCCCGCCGGGTGGAGCTGTGCCTTTTCGACGAGCACGGACGGGAAACTCGGTGCGATCTTCCCGAGATGACGGCGTTGTGTTGGCATGGCTATGTTCCAGGTCTTCGAGCCGGACAACACTACGGCTTTCGAGTGCATGGTCCATGGGAACCGGTGTCCGGCGTTCGCTGCAATCCGACAAAACTGCTTCTGGACCCCTACTCCAGATGTATCCAGGGACGGCTGCGATGGCATGAGGCTCTATTTGCGCATCACTTTATCGATCCGGAACATTCCCGGAACGATCTGGATTCCGCGCGATACGTGCCCCGATCTGTTGTCATCGATCCCACTTTCGATTGGGAGAACGAGAAGCCACTCCGAACCCGCTGGGACATGACCGTGATCTATGAAGCCCACCTGAGGGGACTCACGATGTGCCATCCCGATATTCCCGCAGAACTGCAAGGCACATACCTCGGGCTCGCCCATCCGGCGGCCATCAACCACCTGAAGACCCTTGGAGCGACTGCAATCGAACTGATGCCAGTCCAGCAGTTCGTGCATGACCTGTATCTGCTCGAGCAGGGACTGCGCAATTACTGGGGCTACAACACCATCGGCTTTTTTGCGCCGCACAACGAGTATTCCACCTGCGGCGGCGACGCGGGTCAGCAGGTGCGGGAGTTCAAGCAGATGGTGAAAGCTCTGCATAGTGCCGGCCTCGAGGTGATTCTCGACGTCGTTTATGGCCACACCGCTGAAGGAAATCATCTCGGACCAGTCCTTTCTTTCAAGGGAATCGATAACGCCGCATATTACCGCCTGGTCCAGAACGATCGCTTCTACTACATGGACTACACCGGCACCGGCAACAGCCTGAACATGTGCCAGCCAAACGTATTACAACTTTTGATGGATTCTCTGCGTTACTGGGTTACCGAAATGCACGTCGATGGATTTCGCTTCGATCTCGCATCGACCCTCGCGAGAGGGCTTCATGATGTTGACCGATTGTCCGCATTTTTCGATGTCATGCAGCAGGATCCGATCGTGAGTCAGGTCAAGCTCATTGCGGAGCCCTGGGATGTGAGCGATGGGGGATACCAGTTAGGCAACTTCCCGCCACTGTGGTCGGAGTGGAATGGGAGGTTCCGGGACTGTGTGCGCGACTACTGGCGCGGGGCCGATCACGCTTTGAATGAATTCGCTTATCGTATCTCCGGAAGCCCAGATCTCTACGAAACCGCTGGACGGCTGCCGTCGGCCAGTATCAACTTTGTAACTTCTCATGACGGCTTTACGCTCGAAGACCTCGTCTGCTACAACGAAAAGCACAACGACGCCAATGGCGAATCGAACTCCGACGGCGAGAACGACAATCGATCATGGAATTGCGGCGCCGAAGGACCGACGCCGGACAACGCTATCAATCAGCTTCGGTCGCGCCAGAAGCGGAATCTGCTGACAACGGTCCTGCTTTCGCAAGGTGTGCCCATGTTGCTTGCCGGAGACGAGATCGGACGGACACAAGGCGGCAACAACAACGCATATTGCCAGGACAGCGAAACCTTCTGGATGGATTGGCAACATGCGGATTATGACTTCTTCGCGTTTGTTGCCAGAGTAGTTACGCTTCGGCGCGAGCATCCGGTGTTTCGCAGACGATTCTATTGCAGCGGAACCGGCTGGTATCGAAACGATGGACTCGCCATGCGTCCCGCGGATTGGACTACCGGTTACGCAAAGGCGCTCGGAATGTTTCTTAGCGGCGCAGGAGCGGACGAAGCGGATGACGACTTTTATGCAGCCTTCAATGCGCACTTCGAGTCGCTGCGCTTCAACCTGCCGGCCGGGCTCCAACGCGACTGGACCGCCGTGCTTGATACTGCCAACCCCCATGGAGAGCCTCCTTCTCAGGAGTTTCCCAATGGCGCAACGCTCTGCGTCGCTGCACGTTCGATCCTGCTGTTGCGCGCTCTGCGTTAGCCCGTGTCAGGACTTTTTCCTCAAAATCCCCGGAAACCTCGCGCGGGACAGCCGGGGGTCCATCGGTAACGGCAACAGAAACAGTACTCCTATACTCAAGCTGGTCGAGGTGCGTGTCGCCGGATATACATGCAACGCTGCAAAATCAGCTTATCCAAATGGGTTTTCTGGCTGGCAGTTGGCTTGATGGCTGTGCCGCTCCAGGCGCAGGATCCGCCGCCGGACATTTCTCAGACTCCGGATCCCGGCCAGCAGGGCGCTCGCATTGTCGATGGCCGTCCGACCGGTTATTTCATCAAGCGGGCGCTGCATCCGTTTACGTGGGTCGATGTAGGTGTATTCCGGCCAGCGTATTCCGTCGCCACCAGCCCGCTCTTCGAGAGATTGGGGCAAAGACCGGGGCGATTCCGGGTTGGTATCGGCGGAGCAGGCCCAGGTTCCGGGTTCGGTCCGTCTATTACGCCGCTTCACCATGCCTTCTTTGGGCGAACGATCGAGATCGAAACCTCGCTGCTCTACACGTACAGGCATTACGAGAACTATCAATTCAGTGTGCACGTTCCTGCAGGGAGTTCGTACGTCTTTGTGGACGGGGCCTACCGTTCAAGGCCGGAGGACAATTTTTTCGGAATCGGGAATGATACGTCCCTGAACAATGAGTCTTTCTTCAAGACCGTGACTCGAGAAGGAGCGATCGGTTTTTCAGCTCAGGTCAGCAACAACCTGAGATCCACAGTCCAATTGAGCTTTGAGAAAGTCGGCGTGACCGAGCCTCAATCCGGCAAGTCTGCGCAACGTGTATTCGCGGCGAGTAATGTCCCGGCGCTATTCACCGGTGCCAGTATGCGTGCCACTTCGCTATCGATCGAACACAACACCCGGGACGACCCGCACATGGCGACTCATGGCGGCCAGGAATTTGTGGAGGTGAGTCTCCACGAAGCAGTCGGCAAGGGAGACTTTGCCTATTGGAAATACCATCTCGAGTTCCAGCGGTTCTTTCCTGTAAGCCGGCACGGTAAGAAGGTGATCGCTCTTCGAGGTCTGGCCGAAACCAATCAGGAAAAGGGCGGCAGCCAGGTCCCGTTTTTCGACATGCCAGTGGTTGGCACGTGGGAAACGCTGCGCGGATTTGAAGACTACCGATTCCGCGACAAGAGCGCACTTAGTCTCGGACTCGAGTACCGATACCGCATCTGGAGCGCATTCGACTGGAGTTTCTTCGTCGACACGGGACAGGTCGCCCCCGAACCCGGCGACTTCGGCTGGAACCGTTTTCACACAGGTTATGGCGCCCGTTTCATCACCCGACCCACAAGGAAGCTCCTGATGACCCTCGATTTCGCCCACAGCAATGAAGGATGGCGCATGTATGTCAATTTCAATCCGACGTTCTAGGAGGCGGATGCGATTCCGGACAAAAGCCGCTTTCCTGCTCTTCCTCGCGCTTGCAACCGCCCTGACCGCGCGCATCGACGTCCGCGCCGCCATTGATGTTCTCTGGCTCGATTTCGATATGAAGAACATTCCCGAGCCCCAGGCACGCAGCGCGAGTTTCTACGATGATTTTTTCCGTGAACAGTGGGTTGAAGAAGCGAAACAGAATCTCGACGTTCCGCGATGGTTTCGGGCCCTGGCCGGAAATCCGAAGCCTGCCATGAATGTCAATGCAGTCGATGAAGTGCCCGACTCGAGCTGGTACACCAACCGCCACCATCTGCGCCACATGAGTATCGAGGAGCTGGTGCGTGGTCCCAACCAGGGCGGCCCGCCGGACTTCGATCAGGCCACGATCACGAAAACCAAGGATTCCGGAGTCACGCCGGGTATGCAGCTCAGGGACAGGGAAGGGCAGGTGTACTTCATCAAGTTTGATAATGCGAATGCTCCGGAGCTTATGTCGGGTGCGGAAGTCATTTCCACCAAGATTCTCTATGCTGTGGGCTACAACGTTCCCGAAAACTACATCGCGTACATCCAACCCGACCAGCTCATCATTGGACAACAGCTCGAGGTTCGTGACGCTTCGAACAAGCGGAGACCATTTACACGTCAGGATCTGGCGAAATTACTCGGACCCACCGCAAGAATGCCGGATGGACGCTATCGGGTGCTTGCGAGCAAATTCCTGCCGGGGACGCCAAAGGGGCCTTTTCCGCACGTCGGAATCCGCCACGACGACCCTAATGACCTCATACCTCACGAGCATCGGCGGGAGCTGCGTGGCCTGCGCGTGATCGCTTCCTGGATCAATCACTGGGACATGAAGGAAGAACAGAGTCTGGATATGTACGTCGAAGAACACGGCCGTAAGTTCCTTCGGCATTATCTGCTCGACTTCGGGTCAACGCTGGGCGCCGAATATCCGCCGGAATACTTTCGCGGCCGTGAGCATGCCTTCGATCTCGGGAGCGTCATACGCGAAATGTTCACGCTCGGGTTTTACGAATCGGCCGCCGAGAAACAGGGCGTCGTCGTGTTGCCGCGAGTTGGGGCGTTTACGTCGAATGACTTCGAACCGGAGAAGTGGAAGACAACATATCCGGTGATGGCATTTGAAAACATGACGGATGAAGACGCGTTCTGGGCCACCCGCATCATCCTGTCATTCAGCGAAGCCGAGCTTCGCAGGATCGTCGAGACCGCGGAGTACACAGATCCCATGGCGACCGAGTACATTATGCGGACACTTTTGGAGCGAAGGCGTAAGGTGGCCGATCACTGGCTGAGGCAGGTCAATCCGCTCGCGCGATTCACGGTCGAGACTTGCCGGGAAGGCATCGCTCTGAAGTTCCAGGATCTCATGGTGGATTGGAATCTGGCCGATGGCGCGGCGACGGAATACGCATACCAGGTCAAAGGACATCACTATAAGTCTGCAGAAATGACCACACGAGACCGGTTCGTTCTGGTGGACCGGAAGACATTGAGCGAAGCACTCGAGAAGAGTGCCCCTGACAGGCCGATCGCAGTCACGATTCGAACCATGCGAGTCGGGACGCATCGCGGTCCGGTCACCGTTTACTTATTTGCAAAACGCAGCGGAGAGTTTGTCGTTGGACGAATCTCGCGCGGGTAGCTGTAGCGGCGGTCTATGACCGCCGAAGATACATTCGGTGGTCCGTAAATCTACTGGGGAAAAAGTCTTCTGGATACGGGACATAACGGCGGTCGGTGAGAGCTGTCCAAAATGCGCCGCCATGGACAGCCGCGGAGCGGCGACAGAGTGTAGCCCCGGGCGTAAGCCCGGGGTTTTCTTTCGAGACGATCTCAGCCCCGTAGGGGCGAAAGACTCTTTCGCCCCTACGGGGCTGGTGTGCCAAAACGACACCTACCCCGGGCTTGCGCCCGGGGCTACACTCTGTCGCCGCTCCGCGGCTGAATACAGGCGTGGGTTTCAGCGCAAGCTCACTCGAAAAGGTCTTGACCCTGATCACAACCTGGACAGGGTCTGCGACCGCCGCTATTGTAAGGAAATTACTGGCGTTCGGTGGCCAGAATTCGGGGAGCTGATTTTGCCGCCGGTAGCGGCTTGAATTCGAACCCCTGGTTTTTGTGGCGCTCTACCACCATCGAAGACCGATATCGCAGGCTTCGTCGTAGGCCTTCCTGGCATCCTACCCTTGATTTGCGATCCGATAAAGTGCGGCCGGGCGCCAGTGCGGTCTGCACCACGGCGGCAATGGAAGACAACACAGTAGCCGGAATAGCAACTATGAAAGCGATGAGTTTAAACATGCGACAGTCAGGATACACAAAAACGAAGTCCTTGGAGAGTGGCTCTGGGCGTGGGTTTCAGCCGATCCGTGTTTGTGACAGGACCGTTGCATGGCACGCCGCTTGCACCTTGATTTGTGAAAGGGGCCGCCGTGCAATCGGAGAGTCTGAAAATGCAGAACCCTTTCGAGCGATTCCTGTCGATCTTCGCGCCCGTCCGCAGCGGCGAGGGATTCACATCCGTTCTATTGATGATCGATGTTTTCCTGCTGTTGACCGCCTACTACATCATCAAACCGGTTCGGGAAGCCCTCATCCTGGGCGAACTCGGTGCGGAAATCAAAAGCTATGCGGGGGCGGGACAGGCGTTGCTGTTCCTGTTCATCATTCCTGTCTATGGCGCCATCGCCAGCCGTGTCAATCGTGTCCGGCTCATCAACGGCGTGACCGCGTTTTTCATTTCAAATCTTTTGATCTTTTACTTCCTCGGCGATGCCGGGATTCAGCTTGGTGTTGTTTTCTTCCTTTGGGTAGGTCTTTTCAATCTGATCCTGATCGCCCAATTCTGGGCATTCGCGAATGATATCTACACCCACGAGCAGGGGAAGCGTCTATTCGCCGTAGTCGGTATCGGGAGCTCCCTTGGAGGCATTTTCGGCGCGCGCCTGGCGGGCTGGCTTTTCAAGCCGCTGGGTCCATACCCGATGATGTTGGTGACGGCTGTGCTGCTCAGCGTGTGCATTGTTTTGACAACGTGCGTTCACAACCGGGAAAAGCAAGCGATTGCCGTGAAGGGTCCCCGAAAGGTGGAAGACATCAAGCTCCCGACGTCGGGCAGCTTCCGCCTGGTGTTCAAGAGCCGTTATCTACTGCTGATTGCGATGCTTATATTGCTGTCAAATCTCGTGAATACAACGGGGGAATTTATTCTCGGCAAAGCTGTCGCTCAACACGCAAGAGAGGCTGTTGGTGCCGCGGGTGCCGCCAGCCAGGAGGCCTATATCGGCAAGTTCTACGCCGACTTCTTTTTCTGGGTCAATATGCTGAGCGGCGCTCTTCAGATGTTCGCCGTTTCGCGAATCATCAGGCGTTTCGACATCCGGCCTGCCCTCTTGTTCCTTCCAATAATCGCTCTCGGAAGTTACACCTTGCTGGCTTTCGTGCCGATCCTGAGTTTTATTCGATTTGCCAAGATTGCGGAGAACAGCACCGACTATTCGATTCAGAACACCGCCCGCCATGCCCTGTTCCTGCCGACCAACCGGGAGTCCAAGTACAAAGCGAAAACCGCAATTGACAGTTTCTTCTGGCGTGCGGGCGATGCCTTATCGGCACTTCTGGTGTTCCTCGGAACCAGACTCGCCTTCGACAGTCGCAATTTCGCACTGGTGAATATCGTTTTGGTGTGCCTGTGGCTGGGCGTCGTGTACAGCATCACGCGAATCGACAGGCGCGCGGACGAGGAGCCGGGGTC
>Ga0137410_10003510_pt1 | contig 10613 bp, 9 predicted proteins | sample CZODoug1_16funga_FD_108878 | JGI IMG/M metagenome (GOLD analysis project Ga0137410, IMG submission 108878) | Vadose zone soil fungal communities from Angelo Coast Range Reserve, California, USA - CZODoug1_16fungal (Illumina Assembly) | ecosystem: Environmental > Terrestrial > Soil > Vadose zone... | reverse complement strand
GCAGGCGGAATCGTCGAGGAACATGTATTCGGAACACGGGTTGGAGGCGTTGATGCGGTCCGTGTTCTTGCTCGTGTGCCAGCGATTGGTGGTGGTGTCGTACTGCATGCCGGGGTCTCCGCAGCGCCAGGTGGCGTCGGAGAGCTTGTTCATGAGGTTGCGGGCTTTGTAGGTTTTGACCACATCGCCGGTGCGGACGGAACGCGTCGAGAAGTCTGTGTCGCGGACGACGGCGTACATGAAGTCATCCGTGACGCGGACGGAATTGTTCGCGTTTTGGAAGAAGATGGAGGAGTAGGCGTCGGAGTCGGGCGACGATCCGTCGTAGCCGGCGTCGATCAGGGCCCAGGCCTTGGCTTCTTCTTTGGATTTGCACTCGATGAATTCTTCGATGTCCGGATGGTCCATGTTGAGGATGACCATCTTGGCGGCGCGACGGGTTTTGCCGCCGGACTTGATGACGCCAGCGAAGGCGTCGAAGCCGCGCATGAAGCTGAGCGGACCGCTGGCCGTACCTCCTCCGCTGAGTCCTTCAGCAGAAGACCGCAGCGGGGAAAGGTTCGAGCCGGTGCCGGATCCCCACTTGAAGAGCATGCCTTCGGTCTTGGCTAGGGTCAGGATGGAATCCAGCGAGTCTTTTACTGAGTTAATAAAACAGGCCGAGCATTGCGGCTTGGTGTAGCCGACGGCGCCGAATTCAACAGTGTTGGTGGTCTGGTTCCAGTGCCAGTTCTGGGCGTCGGAATTGGGCTCGATGCGATCGCAGCCCACGTTGAACCACACGGGCGAGTTGAACGCGGCGTACTGACGCAAGAGCAGGAAGGCGAGTTCGTCGTGGAACGTCGCGGCGTCTTCGGCGGAGCGGAAGTAGCCATCGGCCACGCCCCAGTCGCGGATGGTTTCGGCGACGCGGGTTACGAGCTGGCGCACGCCGGTTTCACGCTCGGGAGTGCCGACATGGCCGTGCAGATATTTGCTGGCCACGATGTTGGTGGCGGTTACGGACCAGTCCTTCGGGGTCTCGACGTCCTTCTGCTCGAAAATGACCTGACCCTGAGAGTCGGTGATTTGGGCGAGACGGAGTTCCCACTCGATTTCATCGTAGGGGGAGACACCTGGTTTGGTGAAGTGGCGGCGGAACTGGAGTCCGGGGGCCTTCTTCTTATTGGGGGTAGCGGTTGTGGTGGCGGCCGTGGGCGTGGACGGCGTGGTGGTCATATTCTTGACTTCAGACATTTTGTTCGCTTCCTCCGATTCTTTTAGATCGGTTGTTGGGGACCGGTTTTTCTTGTCGCCTGTCTTTAATCCTTAGCTACCATTTTAGGCTTCTTTTTTTGTCAGAAGCCGGATGGCAGGGGCGCTGGGCGTTTGGGCTGATTGACCGAATTGGCCAGAACGGGTTCGGTCTGGAAATCTTGAGTTTGGTCTTGAGTCTGAGTGACGAACGTTCCGAGAGAGTTTGTCAAAAGCTCGGACCAGGCTGCGGCACGCTGGGCATCGCTATCGACCACGGCGAAGCGAACGACGCAGCGGCCAGTGTTGATGCGGTCATAAAGGGGACTGTGGTAGCAGAGGCGCGCCATTTCGATGCCGAGGTCTTGGGTTTGGCCGACCTTTAGGATGACGAGCTCGGTGGCAGGGTTGGCAGTGACGGTGTGCGGGACCATCTGCTCGGCGATGACAAAGAGGCCGGGGTGGCAGGGTGCGGTGAGGCAGAGGTTGGGGTCGACGGGTGTCCAGGGGGACCAGTCGATGCGCGGTGGCGGCACGGTCATGCCATGGCGCTCGAGCGACTCAGCGACGAGGCGAACTAATCCTTCCATGGGGCTCCTCCATAGTGCCGGCGGTTAGGCCGGGTTAGGGCTTAGATTTTCGAAAGCATTTGGCTCCCCGGGGGGACCAACGCGGGGAACTTCTTGCCGCTGCATACTGTCTTCAAGGGGCTTTAAGCCCCTTTTTATAAGGCCGTTATGAACTGCTGCCCGACGCCGGGTGGTTGAAAACCCGCCTTGTCTAGCGCATTGATGGCATGCTGAGAGCCATGCCCAACCTGAGTTCGTTTCCGGCCCTAATTGGGCCCTTTTTTTCGTCCTAAGCGGTCTCACTTAGCCCAAAAGAGCGGAAGTGAAAGTGCCTTGGAGTTGTGAAGTTACGCCTGTATATGGTGCCTGTCAAGTAGGTATCGCAAGATATTGTGTTCGCAAAGTGCCCCCTCAGGTACCTCAGCTAAGTCATTCTTTCCATGGGGATTGTTACAGTCGGGTTACAGGGAGCGGCGGCGCGAGGCCGGAAAGTAGCCACTCTTTTTTGTGGAAATTGGGGACTTACGGGGAGGGCCGAAGGAATTTTGCTCGCGGCGGACGACTCCGGTCGTCTCAGCGCTGGCCTGCGAGGGGTCCAGGGCGATGTAGACGTCCTCGAAAATGTTGCGCGAGGCGATGGTGACCATGCCGTTGGACTCGACGAGGTAGTCGCCGCGTTTGCCGTTTTGTTCGCGACCAAGGGCGTCGACGAAACTGAGCGGCGCGGTGAGGATACGAGCGCGCACGGTGAAGCGGGTGCGGTAGGTTTGCCAGTCGTTGTTGGGATTCGCGTTTGGGGTAGGTTCGTCGAGATCGGTTGGTTGAAGATCGCGAGCGGCCTGCTTTTGGTTCTTAAGCATATCGTTCTTTGACACAGTTGATTCACCGGGGGGCGCGGAGCAGCGCTAAAAGTTTGCAACTCGTGTAGCGAAGGTACGCAGGCCAGTAGTCTGGGTCAATTCCATAAGATTGGTGCAGTGGTGGGAAAAGTTGTGTGTTGGAGTGACCGTCGGCGGGCAGTGCCGGTGATGCCGAGAGAGTGAGGGTAAGTTCGCCGTAGGAGCGGGTTTCGGAGTGGAGGTTGGGGAAGTGTGGAAATTTTGGGTGAGGTTCGCGGCGGGATTTCCACAGAGTCCGCACAGGAATTGCAGAAATGTTGCTCCACGCGGGAAGGTGCGAAGACTGCATTCCCGATACACGAGAGGGATGCGGTTGGTCAGTTGCTTTCTGTGTTCCATTTAAGAAACATAATGGCTATGACTCTCTCCACCCTTCGGCAAAGCAACGCAAGCCACTGAGACACTCCTCGCAAGCTATGTGACCGGACCCATCGGGAGATCAATCCTCAGCGAGCACCCAGTGGTCTTCACGGTCAGCCCGGCGAGCATTGGAGTTCGTCTGTTGCTACTATCCCTCCATGCTCAGCTACACCAAGACTCGTTTCCACGAAATCCGCATCCGGCTGGAGAGCCATGTTGCCACCAGCCGGCTCAATGGATTTTTGTGGGAGTTCTTTCTTTTCGGGTTTAAGCAGGGATGGGCGTGTCTTTTTGGCGCAATTATCTTGGGGCTGTTATTGCTGACAAAATGGTTCTGGCCGCCTCACGCGTGGCTGGCGCGATACGACTTTCTATTCTTGTCGGCTCTTGCTGTGCAAGCTCTCTTGCTCATTCTGCGCATGGAGACGGTGCGGGAAGCCAAGGTCATCCTGATCTTCCATGTCGTGGGCACGCTGATGGAGCTTTTCAAGACCGATGTTGGTTCGTGGGCTTATCCGGAAAGCAATTTCTTCCGGCTGGGCCATGTGCCGCTTTTTTCGGGTTTTATGTATGCGTCGGTGGGCAGCTATCTGGCGCGCGTGGCAAGGATTCTGGATGTGCGGTACATGCGGTACCCGAACGTTTGGGTGACGGCCGGTCTAGCGGTTTTGATTTATGTGAATTTTTTCACGCACCACTTTCTGCCAGACCTTCGAATTGTGCTTTTTGTCGCAGTGGCTGCGGCGTTTGGACCGACATGGGTTTACTACCGACCGTATCAGAAGTTCCGGCGGATGCCGTTGTTGCTAGGGTTCGGCCTGGTGGCGCTGTTTATTTGGAGCGCAGAGAATATAGGGACCTTCGCGACTGTCTGGGTATATCCGAATCAGAGGCATGGATGGCAGCTGGTTCGCTCCGGCAAATATGGGTCGTGGTTCCTGCTGATGATTATCAGCTTTGTTCTAGTTTCGTTGGTGCATTCACCACGTCTGCCGGAGATAACGGAATTCGAGGAAGAGACTTCCTTGGCGTAAAGAGTTGCCACTGGTAATCCTCTGGTTCCGCAAAGAGAGAGGGCCGGACTCTCTCTGTGCTGACCGTTCGTTGAGGTCTGGGCAAGTGAGATGCAGCGTGCGCCCTTACTGCTTCAATTCTGGCAGCGTGGCCCAGAATCGGTCGCCGCCCGGTTCTCGCACCCAGTATTGCGTGATGTGATTGGACGGGGAGCAGCGCGCGCCAATCACGACGCCTTCGCCGCGATCGCCGTGGACCTGAGCGCCGATCTTGAGAGCGAAGCAGTCTGGCGGGCCTGACGTTGTGGGGGTGCCTACTTGAAGTAGGGACGTCAGCACGAAGACGCCTTTCTCCGTGAGCTCATAGACGGGGTCGACCAAGGTGGACGAAAACGGTCCGATACCGTGGACCTGCACGATGGTCTCGTCCTTTGACCAGGCAAAGTGCGGCATGTTCCTGGGCGCCATCCCGAAACTTCCGAGCTCCATGGGCTCCAGCGCTGATCGGTCGAACAGGCGGCCCATGCCGAGCGCCCAGCTTCCTTTTACGACAGCGATGTTTTCGTCGATGAGATGAGTGTGCGGCAGGACGATGTATCCGGCGTCGTTGTGGATTCGGATCACAAAGGGTTCACCGGGTTTGCTGGGATCGCCCCACACCTTTTCGACCCACTGTCCGGGCTGAAATTTCGTCAGGGGAACGACACTGTGAACAGCGGGAGGGCTCTGTGATTCCGCATGGTTGCTGCCGAGCGAAAAAGCGAGGAGCAGGGCGAGAGAGAAAATCCTGAAAGGAAACATTCCGGCTCTTAATTGCCAGTCATGGATAAAGGTGAGATCAATCGGGTCTGGCACCTGTTCACTATACCTCTCGCGGGTGTAACGGCGGCCTCGGGGGGGCGGTCAGTTATAATTTTGGTAGCGGCAGTGGAGGCTTCTTATGGCGATTCAGAAGACTGAAAACATTTGGCATAACGGGAAATTGATCCCCTGGGACGCGGCGCAAATTCATGTGATGTCGCATGTGGTGCACTACGGGTCGTCGGTATTTGAGGGGATCCGGTGCTATGCGCCGCCGAGCGGGCCGGCGATTTTCCGGGCGAAAGAGCACATCCAGAGGCTGCTGGATTCGGCGCGGGTTTACCGGATTGACGTGGACTACACGCGCGACCAGTTGATTGCCGCGATGTCGCAGCTGATTGCCGCGAATAAGGAATGGCCTTGCTATATTCGGCCGATTGTTTTCCGCGGGTATGGCGAAGTGGGCGTGAATCCGCTGGGTTCGCCGACTGAGGTGTATATGGCGAACTACCCGTGGGGGAAATACCTAGGGACGGATGGAGATGAGGGCGTGGCGGCTTGCGTGTCGTCGTGGACCCGGCTGGCTCCGAATACTTTGCCCGCGATGGCGAAGGCTGGCGCGAATTACATGAATTCGCAGCTGATTAAGATGGAAGCGGTGATTAACGGTTACGCCGAGGGGATTGCACTGGATTCGAATGGGTACATCAGCGAAGCGTCGGGCGCGAATTTGTTTTTGATCCGAAACGGACAGGTGATGACTGCGCCGCTGGGGAATTCGGTGCTGCCGGGAATTACCCGGGATTCCGTGCTGGCGCTGGTGCGCGAGGCGGGGATTCCGGTATCGGAGCAGCCGATCCCGCGAGAGATGCTTTATATTGCCGACGAGGTTTTCTTTACTGGAACAGCGGCGGAGATTACCCCAATTCTTTCGGTGGACCGGATCAATGTGGGGAACGGGAAAATGGGTCCGATCTCGAAGCAGTTGCAGAAGGCGTTTCTGGATATCGTGCACGGGCGGGTGAAAGACCGGTTCGGGTGGTTGACGCCGGTGCCGGTGGGGGCGGAAGCCAAGCAGCCTGTGGGAGTTTAGCCGGCCCGGCGGGTGGGTTCGAGGACTTCGTCGAGGACGCGGTTGAGGGTTTTGGCGCGCTTGGTGTAGTCCGAGGGGCTGCTGGAATTCTTCTGCTGCAAAAGCAGATGGTGCTCGTCGGCGATGTTGAGTGCAGCCAAGACGGCTAGGCGGATGGTGTCGACGGTGCTGGTTTGCGTGGCTACGGCGCGCATTTTGGAGTCGACGTATTCTGCGAGCTGCTTGATGTAGGCGGGGTCGGTGCCGCGCAGGTTGTAGACGGTGTCGAAGATTTCGACGCGGACGGTGTCGGTGGATTGCGGCGGGATCGATGCCATGTTTTTGTCCTCTCTGGCCCCGATTTAATTAGCTAGCAGCTGCAACGTCCTCGATCTGGCGCATCATTCTTTCCACTCTGGAACGGACTTCTTCGCGGTCTTTGCGCAGCTTGAGCAGTTCGCGCTTAAGGGTTTCGACTTCTTCCTCGCGGGCGTCGAGTTGTTCGCGTAAGCGGAGGCCGTCGCGCTCGGCTACGGCTTTGCCCTCGCGGGCGGTTTTCAGCAGCTCAATGGTGCGGTAGACCTTTTCTTCGAGAGCCTGGAAGTCGTCCGCGGGAACTTCAAATTCAAGAGGTTCGGGTTTTGCTGACATAGTGTGATCCTGGAGAAAATTTGCTGTGTTCGTTCGGAGTATATCGCAGAATGCGGTGGAAATTGGGGCCGGAAGGGCTAGGGGTTGGCGAAAAAGAGGCGGGGTCAGATCTTGCGGAGTTTGGGTTGCACGAGCTTGGGTTGGGCGAGCTTGGTTAGGCGCTCGGCGGCGGCGTTGATAGTTTCAGGGCGTTTGCAGAAGGCGAAGCGGACTTGGGAGGCGCCGTCGCGGGGATCGTTGTAGAAACTCGAACCGGGGACGCAGGCGACGCCGATTTCTTTTACGAGATGATGGGCGAAGGCGCGGTCGTTGGGGAAGCCGAAGACGCTGATGTCGGTCATGACGTAATAGGCGCCGCGGGGGCGAAAGCAGCGGAAGCCGGCTTGTTCCAAGATTGGTATGAGATGGTTGCGGCGGGCTAGGTAGCGAGCTTTGAGATCGTCGTAATAGGCGGGAGGGAGGCTGAGGGCGGCGGCTCCGGCTTCTTGTAGCGGGGCTGGGGCGCCCACGGTTAGAAAGTCGTGCACTTTGCGGATGGCGTCGGTGATGAGGGGAGGGGCGACGGCCCATCCTACGCGCCATCCGGTGACGCTGTAGGTTTTGGACATGCCGTTGATGACGATGGTGCGGTCGCGCATGCCGTCGAGTTCCATCATTGAGATATGTTTGGTGTTGTCGAAGATGATGTGCTCGTAGATTTCGTCGGTGATGGCGAGGACGTTGTGCTGGAGGCAGAGGTCGCGGATGAGCTCGAGTTCTGCTCGTGAAAATACTTTGCCGGTGGGGTTGTTGGGAGTGTTGACGATGATGGCTTTGGTGTGGGCGTGGAAGGCGGCGCGGAGTTCGGCTTCGTCGAAGGTCCACTCGGCGTCTTCTGTGTGATCAGAACGTGCGGCGGGCGGGCGGAGTTTGACGAAGCGCGGCTTAGCGCCGCTGAGAATGGTGTCGGGGCCGTAGTTTTCATAGTAGGGCTCGAAGATGATGACCTCGTCGCCGGGGTTTGTCGTTGCCAGTAACGACGCCATCATGGCTTCGGTCGAGCCGCAGCAGACCGTGATTTCTGTTTCTGGATCGATGGTTACAGACTGCCAGAGTTGCATCTGGCGGGCGATGGCGGCGCGGAGGTGACGGCTGCCCCAGGTGATAGCGTATTGGTTGATGTCTTTGCCGACGGCTTCCTGGGCGGCGCGCTTGATTTCTTCGGGTGCTGGGAAGTCGGGGAAGCCCTGGGCCAGGTTGACTGCTTGGTACTTCACGGCCTCGCGGGACATTTCCCGGATCACGGATTCGGAAAAATGAGCGACCTTTTCGCTCAGAAAAGATTTCGGAGAGCTTGTCATGAGTATTCCGGGATGCCTGAGCTGGTTAATTCTAGTTCCGTCCGTCGATCACTTCACGCCCTTCTCCGGATCCCACCAACCTTGCTGTTTGCGGATGTAAACGATCTGCCCGACGTGGTAAGCGTTGTGAGTTCCAACATGAGCGATGGTGGAGGCTGATGCTTCGAGCTTCTTGTCATCCGCTGCTTCAACCGCCTTTTCCCAATCGGTCATGATCTGGTCGAGCTGCTTCACAGTCGCGGCCCACTGCTTCGCGTCAAAATTGGTGAAGGTTTCCTTGTTATCGCCACTGAACTTGGCCGGATCTTCGCCCTTAAACTTTGCCAAGGACTGCTGGTTCCAGAACACCAGATGATAGGCAAGCTGGCCGATGGAGTGATTGCCGCTGGCGTCTTTCCAGTTGGCCTGCTCTGGAGTCAGTCCCCCAACAGCAATGTTGGCATCCACGAACCAGTCCTTGGTGTCGTGCGTAGTATGGAGTTGTTCCAGCAGGACGCTTCGGAGTGTAGATTTCTGTTGCGTTTGTCCAAGGGCGCATAAGGGTAGCAGGAAAAAGAGGCAGGCAGCGAATTTCATCGGAACTCCTTTCGGGGATTGTAACAAGGGTTCCAGCCGATACGAAAAGCGTCGCGGTTGAATTCAGTCGCGCGACTGCTTTCACACTCACAAGCCTTCAACCTCTCTGCGTTCCACCCAGCGCTTGGAGCGCGGCCATGATTTGTGCGGACCACCCGGCTACCTCTTCTTCGCGCAGGGTGTGGTCCGACGACTGGAAAATGGCGCGGAGCAGAAGGGAATACATTCCCGCAGGGACATTGCCGCCGCGGAAGGTTTCCGCGGGGGTGAAGGTGCGGAGTTCTGGGATGTTGAGGGCGGCGACGGAGGCGCGGATTTGGTCGAATTTGGCGGTGTCGGGGAAGACGAAAGAGAAGTCGCGGTCGACGGCTGGGAATTTGGGTGGAGCGGTGTAGCTCGGCTGACGGAGTTGTTGTTGATAAAGGACGTCGAGGTAAACTTCGGCGACGAAGACTTCCTGGCGCAGCTTGCGGACGGCGGCCAGTTCGGGGTGGATTTGTCCGAACTGGGCGATGGTCGCGCCGTTGAGTTGGGCCCGCGCGGAGCGGCCGGGATGGAGGTATGACGGGGATTGAGCGTCGTAGGTGACGGTACCGGCAAAGCTCGAGAAGAGCGTTTCCACGTCGCCTTTGAGATCGAAGAAAGAATAACGGCGGGGCTCTTCGTGAACGTTAGCGGCGGTTACGTCACCGGTTGCGCCCAGGCAGATGTGCTTTTTCTCGTCGCGCGACGTTGCCGTTTTCTCGAAGATGCGCCCGGCTTCGAAGAGGCGGACGGTGGTTGTGCCGCGGTTGAGGTTCCAGCCGAGCATGTCGAGCATGCCGGGGAGGAGCGAGGTGCGCATGGCGGAGGCTTCGTCGCTGAGCGGGTTGGCTAGGAGCAACGGCTCGGCGGTTGAGAATTGTTTCGCGCTTTCCGGGGAGATGAAGGTCACCGAGAGGGCTTCGTTGTAGCCGAGAGCTAGAAGGCTGGAGCGGAGGCGCGCGTCTTTGGCCGCGTCGGGGAGTTCGACTACCGCACCGGAGAAGGCTGGGAGCGTGTTGGCAAATTTGTTGTAGCCGTGTTGGCGGGCGATTTCTTCGATTAGATCGATTTCGCGGGTTACATCGAGCCGCCAGCTGGGGACGCGGACGGAGAACTTTGGATCTTCGTGTGCCGCGTCGGCCGCCTCGAGCACAAAACCCAGCCGTTCCAAAATCCTTTGTACTTCGTCGCGCGAAAGAATCTTTCCCAGATGGCGTACGACCTCTGACAGGTGAAGGCTCACAACCGGGCTGGGCATGGGGCGGGCGATGACGTCTACGACGTTGCCTTCGAGTTCTCCGCCGCCGGAAGAGAGCACTAGTTCAGTCACACGGTCGCAAGAGATGACTGTGGATTCGTAGTCCGCGCCGCGTTCGAAGCGGTGCGAGGCGTCGGTGTGGAGGCCGTGACGGCGGGACATCTTCCGAACGACGGCTGGGTCGAACCAGGCGGATTCGATGAGGATGTTGCGGGTCTTCTCGGTAATCATGGTGTCGAAGCCGCCCATGACTCCGGCGAGGCCGACGGGTTTGCGGGCGTCGGCGATGACCAGGTCTTCCGCGTTGATCTGGCGGACTTGGCCGTCGAGGGTCTTCAGCGTTTCTCCGGCGCGGCCTTTGCGGACGATGATTTTTCCGCCCTCCAGGAGGTCGAGGTCGAAGGCGTGGGTGGGTTTGCCGATTTCCCAGAGGACGTAGTTGGAGGCGTCGACGATGTTGTTGATGGGGCGCTGGTCGATGGACGCCAGGCGTTCTGCTATTGGAGCAGGGGAGGGCTTGACTGTGACGCCGCGGATGACGCGGGCGGTGAAGCGGGGGCAGAGGTCGGGTTCCTGGATTTCGATGGGGAACGGGGTTGCGGTTTTGGTCGCTGGCAGCTTGGAGGCTAATGGCTTGAGTGGGACATCGTAGATGGCCGAGGCCTCGCGGGCGGCGCCGTAGTGGTTCATGGCGTCGGGGCGGTTGGTGGTGAAGTCCATCTCGAAGATGAAGCCTTCGACTTTTTCTACTGCTATACCGGCTAGAGTGAGGTCGTCGGCCAGGCGCGCGTTGTCCGCTTTAATTTCGACAAAGTCG
>Ga0137410_10003508_pt1 | contig 10613 bp, 8 predicted proteins | sample CZODoug1_16funga_FD_108878 | JGI IMG/M metagenome (GOLD analysis project Ga0137410, IMG submission 108878) | Vadose zone soil fungal communities from Angelo Coast Range Reserve, California, USA - CZODoug1_16fungal (Illumina Assembly) | ecosystem: Environmental > Terrestrial > Soil > Vadose zone... | reverse complement strand
CGCCGCCGGCGTTCGCGAGAAAATCGGGGATCACGGAGATGCCGCGCTCTTCGAGGATGAGGTCGGCCGTCGGCGTGGTGGGCTCGTTCGCGCCTTCCACCACGACCTTACAGTCGATGGTTCGAGCATTGGCTTCCTTCGTGATGACGCCGCCGAGCGCGGCGGGGACCAGCCAGTCACAGGGAACGGTCCAGAGCTGCTCATTGCTGATCGCCTTGCCGGCCTGCCACTCCGACACGGGTTTCCGCGCCGCAGTGTGGGTCAGCAGCCCTGGGATGTCGAGACCACTTTCGTTCACGACCCCGCCGGAAACGTCGGAGACGGCGATGATCTTCGCGCCGGCCTCGGCATCCAGTAACCGCGCGAGGTGCCCCCCGACGTTCCCGAACCCTTGGATGACGACGCGGCTGCCTTTGAGGGGGATGCCGAAGTCGCGCGCGTATTCCATCATCACGTACATCACGCCCCGACCGGTAGCCTCCTCGCGCCCGAGCGAGCCGCCGAGCGAGATCGGCTTGCCGGTCACCGCCGCGGGCGAATAGCCGTGACGGCTCGAGTATTCGTCGAGGATCCAGGCCATGACCTGCGCGTTGGTGGCGACGTCGGGCGCGGGGATGTCCCGGTAGGGGCCGAGCACGATGGAAATGCGCTGCGTGAAGCGGCGGGTGAGGCGTTCCAGCTCGAGCTTCGACAGTCGCTTCGGGTCCACCGCGACGCCACCCTTCGCTCCTCCGAACGGGATGTCCATGAGCGCGGTTTTCCAGGTCATGATGGTCGCGAGGCCCAGCACCTCATCGTGGTCCGCGTCCGGGTGGTAGCGGATGCCGCCCTTACAGGGACCCCGCGCCCCGTTGTGCTGGATGCGGTAGCCGGTGTACACCTCGATCCGCCCGTCGTCCATGCGCACCGGGACTTCCACCTGCACCTCGCGGAACGGCCGCTGGAGAATGCGCCGCATGTAGTCATCGAGGTTGATCAGGTTGGCGGCGCGCTCGAACTGGCTGTCGACGATCGACTTTCCCGTCATCGTCCGGCGGGGTGTGGTGGGCACGGTCACGGGGGACTCCCTTGAAGGCTGTGGAGGCGCTCCACAGTCCTGCTGCTCACTCGCGGACGAGGCGGCGATTCGCCAAGCGGCCGTCCGGATGCTGCGCTTCGGACAGCGCGTGGGCGACGTTCGGCTGCCGGGTCCGCCGCCCCGCGGCGTCGGCCAGCACGCCGATCACGTCCGCACCCGTGGCGGCCGGCTCGGGGAGGTGCTCGAGCACGAACACCAGCCCGGTCGCCTGCTCCGCCACCGCGCTCGTCAGGGTGGACCAGCCGGCGTCCGCGGGTTGAGGGCGCTGGGCCACCACCACGGGGCAGGCAGCCGGGTCGAACCCGGTGGGTGTGACGAGCGGTGCTCCCAGCGCGTCCGCCATGGTGCGCCACACCGGCAGGGCGGGCTCGAGCGCGACGATCTGGCCGAACCGCCACCGGGAATCCCGGGTGAGGTCGACGAAAGCGGCGGCGAGGCTCGCATCGTCGGGGACCGCCGCGGCCTCGTCCGAGGCGAGCACGACGGTGCCGGTCTCGGCAAACCAGCGCTCGGCGGAGGTCAGCCCGTCGGGCCGGCGCGGGGCGTAAAACGCGTAGCGCCTGGTGGCCGCGATTTCCCGCTCCGCCGCGGCGCGCTGCTCGGCGTGCTCGGCCGCTTGAGCGGCTCCCTCGTACGCGACTTCCGCGGCCTGGTAGCGCCCGGCGTCCCGCAGAATCCGTCCGCGCAGCCGCAGCGTCTCGGTGTGGGGCTCGAGGCCGAATGCCCGGTCGAGCGCGAGCAGGGCGCGGTTTCGGTCGCCCAGCCGGAACGCCGCGTAGCCCAGCTCATGCCACACGAGCGCGAGGTCCGGATCGAACTCGAGCGCCTGCTCCAACGTGCCGAGGGCCTCCCGATAGCGCGTGAGCTCGATGAGGGCCGCCCCCTTGAGGGCGAGCGAAAACGCCGAATCGCCGAACTGGGCCCGAGCGCCTTCGGCGAGCCGCAGCGCGTCCTCGGCCCGCCCCTGACGGCGCAGCAGCTCGAAGCACTCCGCCCAGCCCGGCTTCAGGTCGGGGTGCTCCGCCAACAGCTCGCGGTACGCCTGCTCGGCGTCCGCGACGCGCCCTTCGCGGACGAGATAGCGGGCGCGCGCCATTGCGCGCTCGCTCGGCGCGTCCGGGAACAACTCGTATGACGCGGTCGTCCGCATGGCGCGAATATACCCGCTCTCCGGTCGCTGGCTAGGCGCGCATCCCTGGACGTCCGGCCGTGTCGTCGTCTAGATTCCTCGCGCCATGGACGCGACGAACAAGGATCGCTTGCTGCGCGAGCTCACCGACTTTCTGCGGATCCCATCCGTCTCGACGAGCGCGTCGCACAACGCCGACTGCCGTGCGGCCGCGGAGTGGGTCGCCGGCGAGCTGCGTCGTCTCGGCTGTCGCGAGGTACAGTTCCTCGCGAGCGACACGCACCCGGTGGTGTGGGGCGTCGGCCCCGAGGTGCCCGGTGCGCCGACGCTCCTCATCTACGGTCACTACGACGTGCAGCCGCCCGAGCCGCTCGCCGAGTGGACCACGCCGGCGTTCGAGCCCACGGTGCGCGCCGGCAAGCTGTTCGCGCGCGGTGCCGCGGACGACAAAGGCCAGGTGTTCTGCCTGCTCAAGGCGATCGAGGCGCGGAGCGGCCGACCGCCGGTGAACTTCCGCTTCCTCATCGAAGGGGAGGAGGAGTACGGCAGTCGCGTGCTGTTCGAGCTGCTGCGCCGCGAGCCCGAGCGCACGCGAGCTGACGCGGTACTCATCGCCGACATGGCCTACATCGCGCCGCGCTGGCCCGCGGTCTACACGACGCTGCGCGGCCTGTGCTATGCGGAGATCAGCGTGCGCACGGCGAAATCGGATCTCCACTCGGGTGAGTTCGGCGGGGCGGCGCCCAATGCGCACGAAGAGCTCGCCCGCCTGCTCGGCCGCCTGAAAACGCCCGACGGCAAGGTCCACGTCCCCGGTCTGTACGCGTCGGTGAAGCGTCCGTCCAGGGTCGAGCTCGCCACCTGGAAGCGCCTCCCGTTCCGGGAAGGCGAGTTCTTGAAGCACCGCGTCCAGGCGAAGGCGCTCACGGGGCTCAAGGCGTACTCGGTGCTCGAGCGCCTCTGGGCCCTCCCGACCTTCGAGATCCACGGGATCACCGGAGGCTTCACGGGAGACGGTGCGAAGACGGTCATCCCGGCGGAAGCCACGGCGAAGGTGAGTCTCCGCCTCGTGCCCGATCAGAAGCTCAAGGTTGTGGAGCGCCAGCTTGCCGCGGCGGTCCGGCGGTTCGCACCCAAGCACGTTCAGGCGAGCGTGAAGTTCCTGCACGGCGCGGACCCGGCCACGGTGCAGGTGACGCACCCCGCGTTCCAGCTGCTCGATCAGGCGTTCCGCGACGTCGTGGGGCGGGGTACGGTGCCGGCGCGCGCCGGCGGCTCCATCCCGGTGGTCCCCGCGCTCGGGAAGGGCGGCGCTCCGGTCATCCTCACCGGCATCGGCCTCCCCGACGACCGGCTGCACGCGCCCAACGAGAAGCTCGACCTGAAGCAGCTGTGGGACGGCATTGAGGTGTTCAGCCGGTTCTACGAGCTGCTGGGCGGCATGGACGTCAGCTAGCGTCTTTGCAGGGAAGGGGTTCCGGTGCTTGTGACCCGGTGCACGCCAGCCCCGCTCGGTCGTCTCTTATATTGGTCGACCCATGCACCGGCCCCTGTATCTCCTCGGCCTCGGCTATCTCGCCATCTGCGGCGCGGTGGTGCTGCGCCACCGGGCAGCGCCGTCGGGCGCGCCCGAGCACGCGCCGGTCGCCCCGTCCTTTGGTAGCTCGGCGGGAGAGTGGTTCGCGGCCACCAAGCCGTACTGCAACGCCGTCGAGGTCGAGCTGGTCCAGCGGCAGCACCCCGCGCCGTCCACTGTCGAAGGGCAGGGCCTCAGTGCCGCTTGCTACGCGCTCGGCGGCAAGATTGATCTCGCGCGCGCCGTGATCGACCGCCTCGCGGCGAGCGACCGCTACCACGCCGCGGGGATCGTCTTCAACGTGGCACATCCGGTAGCCGATGCCGGCGACGATCGCTCGGCGGGCCCCATCATGGAGCTCGTTGTCCATTACATCCCGAATCACTACATGGCATTGTACCACGCGGGAATGTCCGAGTACGCCCTGGGGCAACCGGCGCTCGCACGGACGCACCTCAAGGCCTTCCTGACCTACTACGACGCGAACGACGGCTGGACGCGGAACGCGCGGGACGTACTCGCGCGTCTTCATTAGGGACGAGTCAGCGATGGTGGCCGAGCCCACCTACCTCACTCCGGGCGTCGTGCTGCAGGATCGCTACGAGGTCGCGGATGAGATCGGCCGGGGCGGCTTCTCCATCGTGTACCGGGCCCGCGACCGTCGCATCGGCGCCGATGTGGCGATCAAGCTGTTGGTGCCCCCTCCCGCCGCGGCGCGCCTCGCGCGCGAGCGGTTGCGCCGCGAGGTCCAGGCCGTGCGGCAGCTCAGCCACCCGAACATCGTCGCCGTGTACGACGTGGTCGATGACGGGCCGTGGAGCTTTGTCGTGATGGAGTACGTCCCGGGCCCCGACCTCGCCGTGCGAGTGCGGCAGCGCGGGCCGCTCGACTTCGCCGCCGCGGCGCGCCTCGGGTGTGACATCACCGCGGCACTCGCCGCTGCCCACCGCCGCGGCATCCTCCATCGCGACGTCAAGCCGCAGAATATCCTGCTCGCCCCCGACGGCCGGGCGCGGCTCACCGACTTCGGCTCGGCACGGCTCGCCGGGCAGGAGACCGTCACCCAGACCGGAGGTCTCGTCGGCACGGCCGACTATGCGGCGCCGGAGCAGCTCGCCGGGGGCCGGGGGGATGCGCGGGCGGACGAATACGCCCTGGGCGTGACCTTGTACTATGCCCTCACGGGCGAGCTCCCGGTGCGGGTCCCTTCCCGCGGCGGCGCCGACGCCGGTCGCGACGGCCACCGCCCCCGGCGACGGCGCCCCGAGGTCCCCGCGTGGCTCGACGAGGTCGTGGGGCGTGCCACGATGCCGGATCCCGACGACCGGTTTCCCGCGATCGCGCTCCTCGCGGACGCGCTCGAGCGGGGTGCTGACGGGGTGGATGGGGGAGCGGCTCCGGTGTCGGCGGACAAGGCGCGCTGTGTGCTGTGCCGGGCCCCGGAGCCGTTCGGCATCGGCGTCTGTCCCCGCTGTGCCCGCCGTGCCGCCGGCGGGGACGACGTGCTGGTATTCCTCGAGTGGACCACGCCCGGGCCGTCGCGTCGCGCTGTGCGCGAAACCCTGGAAGAGCGGATCGGCACCGGAGTCTCGGCGGCGAGTCGCGACTCGGCCGCGGCGGGCGAGCGCCCCCTGCTTCGCGTTCCTGCCGAGGCCGGCGAGCGCGTCGTGGAGCTGCTCGAGGCGCAGGGCCTGCCGGCCCGGACGGAGTCCCACTCCGCCCCGTGGCGCGCCGCCGTGCCGCCGGCGATCGTGGTGCTCGCCGGCGTGGTCGCGGTGACGGGCGGTGCCGCCGGGTTTGTCGCCGCGACTCCCCTGCTGCTGGTCACGAGTCCCGCCTTCGCGGTGGCTCTCGTGACGCTCGCCGTCGCGCTTCGCCGGGCCCCCGTGTGGAACCCGTCGTCCGCCAGACGCTCGACGCTACCCGCGGAGGTGGAGCGCGCAGCCGTGCGCACGCTCGCGTCGCTCCCGGCTGGCGCGGCCCGCGCCCTGCTGATCGACTTGCTGCGTCGCGCCGACGCAGTGACCGCTGTGGGAAAGACCGTGAACGGGCTCGATCAACTCGTGATCGCGGCGTGCGACGCCACGCGCGATCTCGCGGCGCTCGAGCAGCATCTCGGCGCGTTCGATGCGCGGCGCGATCGCTTGGCGGACGCGCCGCCGGGGTGGCTCGATGCTCTCAGTCGCTGCGAGCGCGGGCGCGATCTCCTGACCCAGCGGCTACTCGAGGCCAGCGCCGCCGTGAGCGGTTGGCAGGCCGCATCGGTCGAGGGGGAAAGCGCGGAGGGGCTCGCGGCGCTGGTCCGCGACATGGGAGAGGAAGGCCGCCGGCAGGAGGCGGCGGCTCGCGAGGTCGCGGAGCTCCTGGCCTAGAAGCGGGAGGCCGTGAGCGTCACATCCGCTCCGGCCCAGGCGCGGGCGAAGCGGGCGTCCGCGTCCGCCGCCTCGGCGCCCTTCCCCTGCGCGCGCAGAGCTTGTGCCAACCCGAAGAGCGACCAGCCGTTTTCCGGGAACCGCCTGAGGTCTTCGCGATACAACCGCTCGGCTTCCACCGCGCCGCCCGCCCGGAGCAGCACCGCGCCCAGCGAATGCCGGATCGGATAATACCAGTCGGGCGGCTCGGTGTAGAGCTGGTCATCTTCGATCTTCATCGCTTCGCGGAAATGCGCGATGCCCTCTTCGAGCGCGCCCCCCCGTGCCGCGATCTCGCCCAGGAGCGCGTGTGTCGCGATCTGCAGGTTGGTGCTGGGCGTCGTCCACCCGGCGGAGGCGTAACCCCGCGCCCCGCTGCCGGCGATTTGCTTCAGCGTGTCGAGCGCCGCCTGCGCTTCGGCGAAGCGGTGAGTCGCCGCCAGCGCGACGCCGCGCGCGTACTGGGCCATCCCCCGCGAGTACGGGAGGTCTACCGGTGGCAGCGGCATGGCGAGTAGCTCGTCCCAGCGGCCGAACGTCACCAAGGTCAGGTACGGGTAGTGCAGATACGGCTCGAGGAACGGCACCTGCTTCGCGACGTCCGCGGGCGTGGTTGCCGCGGTCCGCTTCGCGGCCTCGATGGCCAGCGCGCTCTTGCCGGCGAGCGTTGCGGCGAACGCCATGAAGTGGTGGTTGTGCGGATAGTACGCGAGCGGGTAGAGGCCTTGCGGCTTCTGTCCCTCGATGAAGATCTCGTCAGCATGGACCGCGTGCTCGTTGGCCGCGATCGCGTCGGCGTAGCGTCCCACCCGGATGTAGATGTGGGCCGGCATGTGGACGAGATGCCCGGCGCCGGGCATCAGTGCGGCCAGCCGCTCGGCGCACGGCACCGCCTTCTCCGGCGCCACGGCCTCGACCGCGTGAATGTAGTAGTGGCACGCACCGGGGTGGCGCGGGTCGGACCGCAGCACGCGCTCGAGCTGCGCCACCAGCTCGCGGGTCCCGGGATAGGGCTCCCCTGTCTTCCTGTCCCAGTAGTTCCACGGTCGCCTGTCCATCAGCGCCTCGGCGTACAGCGTCGCGGCGTCGAGATCGTCGGGATACCGTCGCACAACCTCGCCCATGGCCACCGCGTAAGCCGAGTCGAGCGCCGTGCGCGCGGCCGGCGGGACCGGGGCGTACCGCTTCGCGAGTGCGCCGATGTAGGCCTGTTCCCGCGGGCTCGCATCACGGAGGCGCGACCGCGCTTGCTGGAGAGCCTGGTAGGCCGCGACCCCCGCCGCCGAGTCCATTCCGGCGTTCACGTGTGGGCCGTACGCGTAGGCCACTCCCCAGTAGCACATGGCGCAGTTCGGGACCAGCTGCGCGGCATGGTTGAACGAACGGATGGCCTCGGCGTGGTTGAAACCGTACAGCAGTCGCATGCCCTGGTCGAAGTACCGCTGGGTGAGCGGGACTCGGGTCGTGAGCGGGACGTGATGGTCGCCCAGGTCCGTGTAGAGGGGGACCGTGTCACGGGGTGTGCCGGCGAGTGCCGCCAGCATCACGAGCAAGGGATGCAGGTGCAATGGGACCTCCGTTAGACGCGCTTCTTGCTGAGACTCCGCAGCCGGTTGATATCGTGTTGTGTGAGCCCTCGTCCGCCATAGCGCTCTTCCGTCCACGGGTCGCCCCGCATGTGGTAGCCGTTCTGCTCCCAGAACCCGGGAACGTCCTGGTCCACCAGCGTGAAGCCCCGTACCCACTTCGCGCTCTTCCAGAAATACAGGTGTGGCACCAGCAGCCGGGCGGGGCCGCCGTGCTCGGGCATGAGCCATTCACCATTCCACTTGAACGCGACCAGGTTGTCCGGGCGATCCAGATCCGCGAGCGGCAGGTTGGTGGTGAACCCCTGCTCGGCGCTGACGAGGCAGTACTGCGCGTCGGGCCTCACCCCCGCGCGCTCCAACAGGAGCTGCACCGCCACGCCCTCGAACGTGTTGTCGAGCCGGCTCCACCGCGTGACGCAATGGATGTCGCAGCGCACGGACTTGCGCGGCAGCGCCAGCAGCTCGTCGTATGTGAGCGTGAACGGCCGGTCCACCAACCCGGAGACCTCGAATGTCCAGGTGCTCGTGTCCACCTTCGGCACGTCGCCGTAGTGGAGCACGGGCCATTTGGTGGTCAGCACCTGACCCGGAGGTAGACGACCATCAGCCACGGGCGAGCGTCTGCGCAGCGTATCCAGGAATTTCGTCACGGAGAACTGCCTCGATGCCGAGTACGCTCTCGAACCCTCGAATCACCGCGGTGGCGGCTTCGGCCCAAAGCCCCGTTTCCCCTTTCCCCTTTCCCCTTTCCCGTTCTATCGACGTCATGTCGACTCCGGCAATCCCGCACGGCACGATGCACCCGAACTGGGAGAGGTCGGTGGTGACGTTCAGCGCGAACCCATGCCACGTGACCCATTGCTTCACGTGGATCCCGATGCTCGCGATCTTTCGGCTCCCCCCCCGGGTCCACACGCCCGTGTAGCCCGGGTTCCGCTCAGCGGGTATGCCGAGTTCGGCGAGCGCCTCGATCAGCGCTTGCTCCAGGGTGCGGAGATACCAGTGCAGATCCGGCTTGTGACGGGTCAAGTCGATGATCGGGTAACCGACGAGCTGGCCGGGGCCGTGGAACGTCACGTCCCCACCGCGCTCGGTCTCGAACACCTCGACGCCGTCGCGGCTCAGGAGATGGGCTGCGTCCGAGTTGCGGCCGAGTGTCACCACCGCGGGATGCTCGAGCAGGAGCAGCACATCGTTCACCAGGCGTCCGTCGATGCGGGCCTGGGCGAGGGAGCGCTGCCACTCGAGCGCCTCGGCGTAGGGGACGACGCCCGCCTGCACGACGTCGAGGAGGCGGTCGCTCACGAGGTCGCACTCCCCCTCACCGCCCAGCGGCTGCCGGCGATGCCCAGCGCGAAGCTGGCAGCCGTCAGGAGCGCCATGCCGACGAATTGCAGGAAATGCCAGACCGGAACCGCGAGAATTCCCAGAAAGAACGTCCCAAACACCGACAACGTGCTGATCACGCCGCGTTGCCAGATATTCTCGAGTCCTTGACTGCGCCGCCAGCTGAAGATCACCGCGACGACCATCCCCCCGACCGTGCCCCAGATCGGATCGATCTCGCTCACGCTTTCGCCGTACCGGCTGATCTCGCTGCGCTGCAGAAAACGCACGAGCAGGAGCACGATCGTCAGGCACGCACCGCCAAAGCCCACCCCGGTGCCCAGGGCGCCGATTCCGATAGCGAGCGGATCCTTTTCCCGTGCCGGGGTGGGTGCGGTCACATGTCCACCACCCGGCCGAGCGAATCGAGCGCGGCTTGGGCCACCGCTTCGGACATGGTCGGGTGCGCGTGAATCGCCAGCTCGACTTCTTCCACGGTGTATTCGTTCTCCCGCGCCACGGCCAGCTCATGGATGATTTCGGACGCGTGCCCACCCACGATGTGGGCACCGAGGATCTCGCCGTACTTCTTGTCGCGCAGGATCTTCACAAATCCCTCGGTCTCGCCCGTTCCACGCGCCCGGCCGTTCGCCGAAAAGGGAAAGCGTCCGGGCACGTAATCGAGCTTCCGCTCCTTGCACTGGTCCTCGGTGAGCCCGATGCTGGCCACTTCGGGGTGGCAGTACGTCACGCTGGGCACGTTATCGTACCTGATTGCGTGGGGCTTCTTGCCTGCGACGAGCTCCGCGACGGTCACGCCCTCCCGCATTCCCTTGTGGGCGAGCATCGGTGGCCCGGCCACGTCGCCGATCGCGTAGTATCCCGGCGCGGTGGTCTGCAGGCTCTGATCGACCTTGATGAAGCCGCGGTCGGTCACCTGCACGCCGCATTCCGCGAGGCCGATGTTCTCCGTGTTCACCGCGCGGCCTGCGGCCATCAGCACCGTCGCGACCTCGATTTTCTGGGTGGCGCCGTTCGCTTCCACCTCGAGGGTCACCGTGTCCTTCCCCGGTGTGCCCTTCTTCACTTTGGCGCCGGCGATCACGTCGATGCCCCGCTTCTTGTAGCTCTTGGCGAGGGCGTCCGACGCCTCGCCGTCCTCGAGCGGCAGGATCCGGGGGAGTGCTTCGATCAAGGTCACCTTGGTGCCGAAGGCGTGGAAGATGTCGGCGAACTCCATCCCCACGGCGCCGGCGCCGATGATCGCCATCGACGCCGGGGCCTTCTCGAGGAACAGAGCCTCGTCCGACGAAATGACCGTGGTCTTGTTGATCTCGAGCCCGATCTGCGGCAGGCCCTTCACGCGCGACCCGGTCGCGATGAGCACGGCTTTCTTCGCCTCGTACACGTCACTCCCGACCTTGACTTTGCGGCCGGGTTGCAGCACCCCCGCACCCTTCACGACCGTGACCTTATTCTTCTTCATCAGGAACTCGACGCCCTT
>Ga0137410_10003506_pt1 | contig 10614 bp, 10 predicted proteins | sample CZODoug1_16funga_FD_108878 | JGI IMG/M metagenome (GOLD analysis project Ga0137410, IMG submission 108878) | Vadose zone soil fungal communities from Angelo Coast Range Reserve, California, USA - CZODoug1_16fungal (Illumina Assembly) | ecosystem: Environmental > Terrestrial > Soil > Vadose zone... | reverse complement strand
TGGTCTTGAAGGGTATCGTCTGGATATCCACCCCGGCCATCGACTTGAACAGCTCGGCCGCGATGTGCTGCGTGCCGCCGGGGCTGGTCGTGCCGATGTTGAGCTTGCCCGGGTTCGCTTTCGCCGCGGCGATGAGATCCTTCACGGAAGTGTAAGGAGACTTCGAGTCGACGACCAGCGCCATGCCGAAGAACCCCACCGTGGAGACCGGAAGGAAATCCTTCGCGGGATCGTAGGGCAGGGCGTTGAACAGAGACGCGCTCACGGCGTGTCCCTGGTTGAACCAGAGCAGCGTGTAGCCGTCCGGCGCTGCGCTCTTCACGGCCTCGGTCGCGACGATCTGGCCCGCGCTCGGGCGGTTCTCGATGAGCACCTGCTGCCCGAGCTGCTGCGAGAGCTTTTGCGCGACCACGCGCGCCGAGATGTCCGCGACCCCGCCCGCGCCGTAAGGCAGCAGGATCCTGATCGGCTGGCTGGGCCAGGTCTGGGCGAGCGCCTGCGCGGAGCTGAGCAGCGCCAGCGCGCCGAGCGTCGAGACTATGGATTTTCCCGTCATGGTCTTTCCTCCTGACACTAGCCCGGGCGGCCGTTCTTCAGCGTGGACTCGGGGACCCCGGCCGGCGAGGAGCGCTGAGCGCGCGGCCGGTCCCTGCGTATCGGAAGGCTGCGGCGCGACACCTGGTCCGTCAGCCACTTGACCGCCTGCATACCGCGCCGGGCCACGAGCGGCGCCGGAAGCTGGGTGTAGTCGTCGTTGAATACTTCGAAGCTGTAGTCGCCGCGGTAGCCCATCCGGTCCAGCGCGCGCACCAGCTCGGCGACCTCGCTGCCGTGCACGCCTTCGCCCGGAAACACGCGGAAATGCCTCGCCGTGTTGATGCGCTCTTCGTGCGAGGGCAATTCCCGCCACATGAAGTCGGCGAGCTGAACGATGAAGATCTTTCCCGGATCGACGAGGTCCAGCTCGCTCAGGGCCGTCTTGGTGGCGAGCATGTGGAAGGAATCGAGCGCGAGGCCGAGGTTGGCGCGATCGGCGCCGGCGACGATCTCCCAGGCCTTCGGGAATTCGCTGACGTGCTTGCCCCAGGAGAGCGCCTCGTAAGCGACCCGTATGCCGAAGGGCACGGCGAGGGTCGCAAGCTTGCGCAGGTCGCGCGAGAGCACCTCGGGATCGCCGCTCGCGTGCGCGGAGCTCGACGAGCACACCAGCAGGACCTTCGAGCCCAGGGCGCGGCACATGCCCAGCATGGCCTTGGCGATGTCCACCTTGTAGGCGTGCAGATGGCCCGGCAGGCCTTCGAAATCGCGCAGCACCTGGAATCCCGTCACCCGCAGGCCGCTACTCCGCACCGCGGCGATCGCAGCCGCTTCGCCTCCAGGATGCTCGACGAGGTCGCGCGCCGACAGCATGATCTGGGTGAACCCGCTCTCCCGCACGGCGCGCAGCCTGGCCTCGAGCGGCCCGGCGAGCGTGATGGTGTCCATGCCGAAGTGGTCCTGGTTCACGGCTGGGCCCCGGGCCGCAGCTGGCTCACGACCAGCTCGAAGGTGATTCCGCCGAGGTAGACCTGCGTGAGCGCGCCCTTCTCGCTGGGCTGCACCGCACCGTTGTCGATGAAGACCACGCCCCGCTTCTCCAGCACGCGCACCGCGGCGCGCACGTCCGGCGCGCCCAGGCCGATGCGCAGCAGGGCTTCGTCCCACTCGATGTCCTCGGCCCCCGGCGGCGGCTCGACCAGCTGCAGGTAGAACTTGTGGCAGGGGCTCTCCAGCAGGGTGCCCTTGGGCATGATGCCGAAGAATTTCCCCTCGGGGAGCACGGTAAACCCGAAAAGCTCCCGGTAGAACTCCAACCAGTCGGCGGTGCGGTCGTTGAGGATGGTCTGGACCACGCCAAAATAATGCAGACCCGCGACGGCCGCGGGTCGCGCCTCGGCGCCCGGCATCGGTACGAAGTCCACGTCGTAGATCGAGAAGTCCTTGTAGCGGTCGACGAAGTAGATGAGGCTGTCGCCCACGCCGTGGATGCCGGGAATGTTCAGCTCCATCGCCGAGGCCCGCGTCGGCATCTCCCAGGCACCGAAGTCCTGCGAGCGCCGCCAGGCGAACGCCGCATCGCGCACGCGCAGCGCGATCGCTTTGAGCACCGGCGTCGCCGCCGGTGCGCTCCCGCCGGGAAGCGCGTCCGGGTGCGAGTTGACGATCAGGTTCATCGTGCCCTGGCGGTAGAGCATGACCTCGCGCGACCGGTGCCGCGCGACGGGGACGAAGCCCATGGACTGCAGCACCGACCCCAGGGCCTGCGGCTGCGAGGTCGCGTACTCGATGAATTCGATGCCGTCGATTCCGAGGGGGTTGTTGGGCTCGGGATTGGATTCGCGGGTCGTCATCGTGGGCTCGCTTTCTTCTTTTCCCGCGCGATCTCGACGACGGCCCTGAGGGCGGTCGTGTAGGAGCGCCAGCCCAGTCCCTGGACCGTGCCGGCCACGACCGGCGAGATCATCGAGTGATGACGCCACTCCTCGACCCTCGCCGCGAGGTTCGACAAGTGAATCTCGATGACCGGGAACGGCATTGCGGCGATCGCGTCACGAAGGGGGACTCCGTAGTGGGTGATTCCGGCGGGATTGATTATGGCACCGTCGGCCGAGTCGATGTTCGAATGAAGCGCATCGATCAGGACGCCTTCGTGGTTCGACTGCACTGTCACCAGCTCGGCGCCGAGCTCACGCGCGAGCGCCTCGAGCCGGGCATCGATATCCGCCAGCGTTTCTTTCCCGTAGATGTGCGGCTCGCGCCGCCCCAGGAGGTTCAGGTTCGGGCCGTGCAGGACCAGTATGCGCATCGTCTATGCGGGTTCCGTGTGGACATTGCGACGCTCATTCCCTGATCGGCGCGTCGGCGCGCGAAACCATTTTCAGGAAATGAGCCTCCATGCGCGCGGCATCGGGCCGGATATCCGTGAAATGCTCGAAGGCCCCGACGGCTTGCCACACCATCATACCGCCCCCGTCGAGAGTGCGGCAGCCGCGCCTCCGGGCGGCAAGAAGAAGCTCGGTCTCGAGCGGGAAATACACGATGTCCGCGACCCACATCTCCGGCCGCAACAGGGATGGATCGAGCGCCAGGCCGGGGTGCGCCGCCATTCCCATCGGAGTGGCGTGTATCAGGCCGTCCGCGCGCTTCGCCACGGAAGCGAGCTCGTCGGCGGAAGCCACCACCCGGCCGGGGTGGTTTCCCGCGACTCTGCGCGCCAGCGCCTCGGCGCGCCCGTGGTCCCGGTCGACGATGAAAAGCTGCTCCACCCCGAAGCCCATGGCAGCGTGGGCGACGGCCGCGCCCGCGCCCCCGGCGCCGAGAAGCACGATGCGGCGCCGCGCGGCACCGCCCAGCTTCTGCGCGAAGGAACTGGCGAAGCCCGAGCAGTCGGTGTTGTAGCCCATGCGCTTGCCCTCGCGGAAGACCACCGTGTTGACGGCGCCGATGGCGCGAGCATCCTCGGCCAGCCCGGTCAGCAGCGGCAGCACCGCCTGCTTGCACGGATGCGTGATGTTGAGGCCGTCGAAACCGTCCGCCTCGGCGGAGTCGATCAGCCGCGGCAGATCGGCGACGCTGGACCCGTCCCGGGCGAGGTCGATCAGGCGATAGTGCAGGGTGAGTCCCTGGCGCCGCGCTTCCTCCTCGTGCAGCGCGGGAGAAAGCGAGGGCTGGATTCCTTCGCCGATCAGGCCGACCAGGAATTCGCTCTTCGCCAAGGTCTCAGCCCTTGTAGCCCATCAGGCGCGGCAGAAAGAGCACGATCTCGGGCACGAGCGCAATCAGCGCAAGCGCGCCGATCATTGCCAGGAGGAACGGCATGGTCTCGCGCACCAGGTCCTTGAGCGGAACTTCCGCGATCTTCGCCATGAGGAACAGCAGCAGGCCGTAAGGAGGGGTGATCAGGCCGAGCATGATGTTGACGACAGCAACCACCCCGAAATGCACCGGGTCGATGCCCAGCGCTTGCGCGGTCGGGAGCAGGACCGGGACGACGATCAGGAGAATCGTGGTTCCTTCCAGGAAGCAACCCAGAACCAGAAGGATGAGGTTGACGACCAGCAGGAACATCAGCGGCGAGAACTGGTGCGCCCGCAGCATGGCGGCGAGCGTCCTCGGGATGTTCTCGACGGTAATGACGTAGTTGAAGGCGATCGCCGCGGCGATCAGGATGCCGATCGACGCGGTCATGCGCGCGCTGGCGAGCAAAGCCAGGTACAGATCGCGCCAGCTGACGCTGCGATAGAGCGCCGCCGAGACGAGCAGCGCGTACGCCGCGGCGACCGCGGCAGCTTCGGTGGGCGTGGTCACCCCGCCGTAGATGCCTCCGAGGAGCACCACGGGCATCAGCAGCGCGGGGAGTGCCCGCCACGTGATGCCCGGCAGCTCCCGCAGCGGGACGGGTTTCTCGACGGGGAAGTTCCGCCGCTTCGCGGTGAACGCAACCAGCCCCATCTGCGAGAAACCGAGAAGAAGGCCCGGGATCACCCCGCCGAGGAACAGGTAGCCCACGGACGTATCGGAGACCAGGGCGTAGATCACCATCGGGATCGACGGCGGAATGATGGGCCCGATGACCGAGGACGCCGCGGTCAGGGCGGCCGCGAAGCTCGCGGGGTACTTGCCGTCCTGCGTCATCATCCTTTGCATCAGCTTGCCCGAGGCGGCGGCGTCGGCGAGGGCCGAACCCGACATGCCCGCGAAGATGATGCTCTGCACGACGTTGACGTGAGCGAGGCCCCCGCGGAAGCGTCCCACCAGCGCGTCGCAGAAGCGCAGCAGACGCTCCGTGATGCTGCCGGTATTCATGAACTCGGCGGCGAGGATGAACAGCGGGATCGCGAGCAGCACGTAGCTCGTGTACATGCCGTTCAGGAGCTGCTCGGCGGCGGTCCCCATGTCGAGGCCGGCCAGGTAAAGATAGAGAACCGACCCGCCGATCATCGCGTGGCCGATCGGCAGGCCGAGCAGGCTGAGGGCGACGATCGCCATGACGCAAAGGGAGAACGGGCTGGCGGGGTTCACAGGCCCGAGCTGACGGCGTCCGAGCCGGATGCTTCGGGATCCTCGCCGCGAAAGAGCTGCCACAGAATCCAGACGTAGCGCGCGATCGCCGCGATGGCGAAGAGCACGTAGATCGAGAAAAGCCAGTCGAAGCGGATCTTGAGATACGCCGTGCTCTGGACCTTCATGAAACCGACGTAATCGATCGTCGCCGGCAGCGACGCTGCGTACAGGACCACGATCGCGAGCCCGGTGATGATGCCCATGATGCGGCGCGCGCGGGGACCGGCCCCCGCGTGGAAGATGTCGAACCGGATTTCCTCGCGCTCCTTCACGACGAAGGCGGCGCCCCAGAGCACGCCCCACAGCCAGGTGATGATGGTCAGCTCCGAAGACCACCCGATCGGGAAGTTCAGCACATACCGGAAGACGATCTGCACGATGAAGGTGACGAACATCACCGCGAGCGTCGCCACCAGAAAAATCTCGGCCCCGCGGCGCAGCCAGGCGCCGCTCTTCCGGAAAAATGATCCCATTTATTTCAGGGTGTTGATCTTCTCGAGCATTCCTTTCGGCCAGTCCTTCGCCTGGTCCGAGCCGAGGTACAGCTTCTGCGCGTAGTCGCGGAAGGCCTTCACGTTCGGCGTGTAGATGTCGAGGCCTATTTTCCGGAAGCTGTCGGCCAGCTCCGCCTCGCGCTTCAGGTGCTCGCCCGTGCTCCAGGCGATCGCCTTGTCGGCGGCGGCCTGGAAGGTCTTCTGCCGGGCGGGCGACATGCCTCGCCAGGTCTTCAGGTTGACGGTGAGCAGATCGAATCCGACGAGATGGGAGGTCAGCACTATCTGCGACATCACCTCGTAGAATTTCATGTTCTGGACGTTCGGCAGCGGATTGTCCTGGCCGTCGATCGCCCCGCTCTGCAGCGCGGTATAGACCTCGGCGTACGCCATCGGCGTGGGATTCGCGCCCAGAGAGCGGCCGAGGAACTGCCAGGCATCGCCGCCGGGCATGCGCAGCTTGATGCCCGCCATGTCGGCGGGAGTGGCGATTTTCTTCTTCGGCTTGAGGCCCACCTGCCGCGTGCCGAAGAACGTCGGCCCAAGGATCTTCACCTTGAGCTGGTCTTCGACCATCTTCTTCATCTGAGCGCCCAGGTCGCTCGCGAAGAAGGCGTTCAGGTGGCCGGCGTCGCGGAACAGGTACGCCGAGGTCAGCAGCGACCACGCCGGGACCTGGTTGGAGATGTCCTGCGGCGCGATATTTCCCATCTCCAGGTTGTCGCGCTGCAAGGCGACCAGCTCCGTGCCCTGCTTGAACAGCGTGCCGTTGTAGAACGGCTCCAGCTTGAAGTCGCCCTCGATGTCCTTCGCCAACATCTGGATCATGGTCGCGCGAATGTCGCGGTCGGAGAACACCGCCGCGAAGCGCAGGGTGGGCTTGTCCTGCGCTCGGGCGGGCAGGATTCGCGCGGCGGCGAGAGCGGCGCCCGCCTTGAGGGCCGTACGACGGTCGATCTTCTTGTCCATGTTCAACCTCCGTTCGCTGAAGTATAGGTGACTAGACGCGGCCGCAGCCGACCTCCGGATTCTCCGGTGCGGGACCGCTGGCGCTTGGGGGTACGACCCGGGGCGCCCGGCAAAGGGCGCCCCGGATTTCTCTTTCTCAGAACTTGTACACGGCGCCGATCGCGCCCATCCGGATCGTCTGGCCGTCGACGTCAGCCGGCAAGGTGAAGGTCTTGGTCAGGCCCGCCGAACCCGACGGACGGAATCCCGCGTTGGGATCGTTGGAGATCGAATTCCCGAGGCCGTACACCATGAATTCCTTGGTCACGTCCCAGTAGGCGCCGATGCCCCAGCCGTCCGCGTTCTTGCCGCCGCCGGAGTCGTCCTTGATCTTCCCGTAAAGAGCGCCGACGCGCACCGTCGGGGTAATCTTGTAGTCGACCGATACCTGTGAGATGTTGTAGAGGGTGTTGGCGCCCACGTCGGCACCCGTTACCAATGCTCCGGTGGTTCCCAGAGGGTTGGCGCCGTTGTTCAGCGTTCCCGCGGTTGCGGGGGTAGCGGGGGTCGTGCTCTGGTTGTTCGACCGGATGTAGACCGCATACACCTTGCCCATGCCGTAGTCGTAGTTGGCGTAGAAATTACTGTAGTAGACCAGCTTGTTTACAGCAGAGCCTGCCGGCGCCTTGCCCGCGATTCCGGCGTAACCGACGCGAAAGGGACCGTTTTCGTAGTCCAGCGCGCCCTGGGAAACACCCTGGCTCGTGCTGTGCTCCGGCACAGACCCCTGGATCGAGTAGTGAGCTTCGGCGAGGAATCCCGCCCAGCGCGGCGAGATGTAGGCGATGTCGCTGTCGTAGCGGGAAGGCGTGCCGAAGTTGTTGACCACCGAGCCCAGGGTCCGTGCCGTGAAGTCGATGTAGCCGCCGCGGTAGAAGATCGCGGTGTTCTGCCGGCCGAAGCGGAACTCACCCGCCGGCGTAGCCACTCCCGCCCAGAGCTGGCGGTCGAAAAGGCGCGTCGCATCGGCCTGGGTTCCGTTGGTTTCGTTCAGGCCCTGCTCCAGGTTGAACGTCGCGGCATAGCCGGTGGCGAGCTCCTTATTGCCCTTCACACCCAGGCGCGTGCGCAGATAGGCGCCGTCCTGAAGCGCTATCAGCTTGCTGCCCGAGCTGCTGGTCATGTAGCTCAGGTAGTAGTCGATGTCGCCGTACAGCTGGACATTGGCTCCATCCTTGCTGTAGCTGAGCACGCCCTGCGCGTTGGAAACCGCTGCCGAGACCGAGGCCACTGCGCCAAACGCCAATGCGATCTTGCCTGCTTTCATATCCCCTCCCTTTGAGTGCCGGTGAAATCGAGAGAAATCCTAGAGAGCGGAATGGGGAGAGGCATTGGCCTTGTGGCGAAGATGCGCGATAATCGCCCGCCAACGCGCGATTACCGCGCAACTTTTCTCAATGCCGTCATCTTCCGTCTTGGGCAAGCGCGACCGGATCGCGGGTCTCGACCGCGGCCTGCGCCTCATCGAGGCTTTCGACGAAACGCACCCGAGGCTGTCGCCTTCGACGGCGGCGCGGCGCACGGGGATGACGCGCGCCGCCGCGCGGCGCTACCTGCTCACCCTCCAGCATCTGGGGTACGTGGAGAGCGACGGAAAGCTCTTCTGGCTGACGCCGCGCGTGCTGCGGCTGGGATGGTCGTACGTCGATTCTGCCAACGTCGCCCGGATCGCCCAGCCTTTCCTGCAGCGAATCACCTCGGTCCTGGGCGGCGCGGCCTATTTCGCCGTCCGCGACGGGGACGACGTCGTGTTCGTCGCCCGCAGCGGCAACCGCATGGTGCAGAACGTCGGATTCATGCTGGGCGCCCGGGTGCAGGCGAATTTCGCATCGGCCGGGATCGCGATGCTTTCGTGCTGGCCGCAGGAAGAAGTCGAGCGCTGGCTGTCGGGCCGGGTGTTGATTCCCTACACGCCGTACACCGTCACCACGGTCGACGGGGTGCGCGAGCTGATCGCGACGGCGAGAAGCCGCGGCTACGCGCTACTGGAGCAGCAGGTCGACCCGGGCATGCGCGGTATCGCGGTGCCGATCCGCAGCCGCACCTCCGAGGTCGTGGGGGGGATCAGCGTGAGCCTTCCAATGGAAAACGAGACGACCAAGGCCGCGACCGCGCGCGTGCTGCCGGTGTTGAGGGAAGCCGAGCATTCGCTGCTGGCCCTGCTCTGACTAGGGCTGGCCCCCGCTCGACGGTGCAGGGACCCAGCAGTCCCCGCGCACCCGGAACACGCTCTGCGCGGTCTCTCCGAGGATCCCCTTCTTCAGCGCCTCGCCGAAGTACGCGTCCTCGAGCACCTTCTTCGGCTCGGGGTCGCCGATCGGGAAGGGCTGGTCCGAGCCGAGCATGACGCGCCCGGGGCCGGCCTTCTTCGCGAGGTATTCGAGTGTGTCGGCGTCGAACACGCAGGAGTCGAAGTACATCGCCTCGAAACCCTTGCGCGGGTCGGCGTACTTGCCTTGCGAGATCTGGTGATTGCGAGCGAGGCGTCCGAGCGCGTACGGCAGGGCGCCGCCGCCGTGCGAGATCACGAGTTTCATGCCGGGAAACTTGAGCAGGTGGCCCGAGAACAGCAGCCGCGAGACCGCGATCGAGGTGTCGGCGAGGCGGCCGATGGCGTTGACGAGGTCGTAATCGGCGACCCGCGGCTCGCCGCAAAGGAACATCGGATGCAGGAACACCGCGGCCTCCAGGTCGGATGCCGCTTGCCAGAACGAATCGAGCGAGCGGTCGTCGAGGTTGCCCGAGCTGCCTTTCGGCAGCGTGCCGATCATCACGCCGCCGAACCCCCGTTCGACCACCTCGGACAGCACTTCGGCCGCGAGGCCGCCGTGCTGCAGCGGCACGGTCGCGAGCGGTGTGAAGCGCCTCTCGTCGACGAGCTCCTCTTCGAGGCAGTCGTTGTAGAAGCGGCTCCATGCGAGGCCTTCTCCGGCGGGAAGCTCGTAGCCGAAGCTGTCGAGCCAGCCGCCGACGAGCTGATGGTCGATGCCGTTCTTGTCCATCCACGCGCGGCGGTCGCCGAGATCGGAGAGCTTGGGCGAGATCGGCCGGGTCGGCTGGCCGCCGGGAAACTGCATGCGGATGCCTTTCTCGTCGCGGAGCAGCTTCACCTCCGGGAATTTCACCGAGTTGTCGTCGAAGCGCTCGTAGAGCAGCCTCGGAATGTAGTGAGCGTGGATGTCGATGACGAGGTCTTTCATGTGCGCGAGGCCTTCCCGGTGTGGATGGCGTTCCAGATGGCGAGGTGCGACATGGGCAGCGTATCGATCGCCGCGCTCAAGGGAGCGAGAGCGTCGTTGACCGCGTTGGCGATCGCCGCCGGCGCGCCCAGGTAGCCCGCTTCGCCCGAGCCTTTCTGGCCGAAGGTGGTGAGCGGTGAGGGCGTGCAGTGATCGACGATGGAAAGGCGCGGCACTTCCATCGCGCTCGGCAGCAGGTAGTCCATGAAGGTGCCGGCGGCGAGCTGGCCGTCCTCCGTGTACGAGAACTTCTCGTAGAGCGCCGCGCCGATGCCGTGGGCAATGCCGCCGTACGTCATGCCGTGGACGATGTCGGGATTGATCATCACGCCGCAGTCGTGGCCGCAAACGTATTTCTCGAGGCGCGGCTTGCCGGTGTCCGGGTCGATCTCGACGTAGACGAGGTGCGCCTCGAAGGAATAGCACGGATACATCTGCACGCGACCCTCGGGCGTGGGTAGCCCGCCGCCGGTCGGCACTTCCCACACGAATTTCGCCTGAAGCCCCGGCTCGAGGTCCGGCGGCATCTTGTGGAATTTCCGGTGAGCGATCTCGACCAGCTGGTCCCAGGTCATTTTCTTGTCCGGCGCGCCCTTGAGGCTGACGTCGCCGTTCCTGTACTCGAGGTCCTCGGGCGCGCATTCGAAGTTGTGCGCGGCGATGGCGACCAGGGTCTCCCTGATTTTCCTCGCCGCGCCCGCCGCGGCGCCGCCCAGCATGATCGCCATGCGGCTGCCGACCGGGCTGTTGGACGGCAGCGCGGTGAGCGA
>Ga0137410_10003505_pt1 | contig 10616 bp, 9 predicted proteins | sample CZODoug1_16funga_FD_108878 | JGI IMG/M metagenome (GOLD analysis project Ga0137410, IMG submission 108878) | Vadose zone soil fungal communities from Angelo Coast Range Reserve, California, USA - CZODoug1_16fungal (Illumina Assembly) | ecosystem: Environmental > Terrestrial > Soil > Vadose zone... | reverse complement strand
TCCTTGTCCCACTGGCACACCACGCGGTCTTCCATGGCGGCGCGCTCGAGCGGCACGATCTCCACGAGCGGCCGGCTCGAGATGACCATCCCGCCGACGTGCTGCGACACGTGGCGCGGCAACCCCGCGATCTCCTCGGCGAGCTCGCACAGCTCCTTCCAGAGCGGCGCGCTCCTGCGCCCCGCGAATCCGGGAAGCTGGTCCAATTCGTCCGCCAGTCCGCCGGACCGCCGGTCCGCCAGTTTCGCGACTTGCTCGATCTCGCCCGGCGGCAGATCCAGCGCCTTGCCGATCTCGCGCACCGTCGAGCGCAGGCGGTAGGTGGGGAACGAGCAGACGAGCCCGACGTGTTCGTCGCCGTACCGCTTGTAGACGCGCCGGATCAGCTCGTCGCGGATCTCGCGCGGGAAATCGAGGTCGATGTCCGGCACCGAGGCGAGGGTCTCGTTCAGGAACCGCCCGATGAAGAGCCGGGTGGCGACCGGATCGATGTGCGAGAGGCCGAGCAGGTAGCATACGACGGAAGAGACCGACGAGCCGCGGCCACGACCGGGCAGCAGGCCGCCCTGCGCCCGCCGCGAGCCGCGCCGCACGTCGGCGGCGACCTGGCGGGCGAGGTCGAACAGATCGTTATAGACGAGGAAGAACCCGCTGAGCCCGTGGTGCTCGACGAGCCGCAGCTCTTCGGCGAGCCGCCGCTCCGCCTCGAGGCGGTGCGGCGAGCCGGCCGGGTAGCGCTCCTCGAGCCGCGCGCGGCACAGCTCGGCCAGCGCCCGCGGAGCGGGAGCGCGCTCGGCGCCGTGGAAGTCGGGAAACCGATATCCCAGATCCCGCGTGAGATCGAACCCGCGGCAGCGTTCCGCCAGGGCCAGACTATTAGCGACAGCATCAGGACAGTCACGGAACAGCACTTCGACTTCTTCAGGTGGGCGCAGGAAGAACTCGCTGTTCGCGTGCCGCACGTCGTGCGAGCCGTCGAGCGTCGTGCGGTGCCGGATCGCCACCAGCACATCGTGCAGGCGGTGACGTGGGCGGGCGTGATAGTGCACGTTCCCCGACGCTACGACGTTCAGTCGTACTGAATCGGCGATGTCCTTCAGCGCCCGCGTGAGGGCGAGATCACCGCGGACGTAGTTGCGCTGCAGCTCGACCAAGAAGTGCTCTTTCCCGAACACCGCCTTGCATCGCTCTGCGAGCCGCAGGGCTGCGGTCCGCCCGTCGCGCTGCAGCACGACCGGTAGCAGACCGGACCGGCATCCGGACAGGATGATGAGCCCCGCGTGCCGGGCCTCGAGCGACGCAAAGTCGAGCCGCGGATCGTGCCGGTCTTTCCTCCCTAAATGCGCTTCCGTGATCAAGCGGCACAGGTTCGCGTACCCTTCCGCCGTCTCGGCGAGCAGTGTCACGTGAGCACCGTCGAGCAGGGTCAGCTCCGCGCCGGTGATCGCCTGGAGACCCAGCTGTTTCGATCCTTGAGCGAACGCCATCGAGCCGTACAGCCCGTTGTGGTCGGTGAGCGCGAGCGCGGGGTAGCCGAGCTGCGATGCGGTGAGCGCTAGCTGCTCGGGGAGAGAGGCGCCGTCGAGGAACGAGAAGGCGGAGTGGCAATGGAGTTCGATGTACATCGGCGGTCAGTTACGGTTTCTGAACGAACCAACCACCAATGGCATGATCCTCGAAAAGCACAACGTGCCTTCCGCCATCGAGCATGACCTCGTAGTAGCGACGTGCAATCGGCTGTCGCCACCATTCGTCATCGATACGCCAATCCTCGAGGATGGCTTCGACGGAGCAGTCCCTGACCGCCGTAGGCCGTCCATCGGCGCTCAGCGCGACCGCGACGGGCTCCGGAACGTTCAGGGCTCGAAGTCGATCAACGCGTAGCGCCGCTCGGGGAGGCGGGACCATGGTTGCACCTCGATGACGTGATACAACATCGGCCGTCTGATACGAAGCGCGATCTCCTGGGCGGCTCTCTGGAGCGCGCGCCGCCGCCCGGCGCGAGCCGCGGCGCCTGCATCCCGCTCGAACAGCTGGAGCTCCGCGGTGCCCGGAACGAAGGCGGCAAACTCGACGACGAGCCGCTCCACCGCTCCGGCAGGCGGTGACCGCTCGAGCTGGGTCTTGAGCGGTGCTGTGATGCGCTCTCGCGTCGCGGACGGGTCTTTGAGAGTCGCGGCCACGAGCCAGGAGGCCCCATGCTCGAGCTCGGCGCGCACGCGCACCACCTGCACGCGCCAGCCGGTGCGGCGCGGATCCGCGAGCGCGCGGTCGACGAGCTTGTCCAGTGCGTGCGCGAGCAGGTCCCGCTCGCCGACCGGGGTGAAAAACGTGAGGGCGGCCACGATCGGCTCGGGAACGATCCGTCCCACCACCGGCTCCGACACGAGCCCCGCCGCGAGCCGCCACAAACGCCGGCCGGCCCGGCCGAACTGCGACACGACGGCTTCCTCCGGAAGCGCGATGAGCGCGCCCAGCGTCTTGACGTCGAGCTGCAGCAGCCGGCGATGCGTGTCGGGGTCGAGCGGGAGAACAGCGAGCCGCTGGGAAGCGAGAAACTTCGCCTCCCCTCCTACCGGCACTATGACCGCTTCTCCCGGTTTTGCGCGCGTCGCGGCCACCCAGGAGACGAACTTGCCGCGGGCCCATCCCAGACGGACGGGCGGAAAGGTCCGCCTGACCGCCTCATTTATCGCCGCGACGATCTCCTCCGGCCCTCCGTACAATCCTTCCAGGCCATCGGTGCCCACGAACACCCGCCCCAGCTCCACGGGCTCGACGACGGGGCTTACGGTGACGAGCGCCGCGGCGAGCCGCGAGAACTGCTCGTCGTAATGCACCGGGTCGGGCTCGCACAACTTCAGCGCGGGGCAGAGTCCGATCGCCTGGCTGACCGTCATCCCCGGCTTCACGCCCGCGCGCCGGGCGAGCGGCGCGACCTGCCACACCCGTGGGGTGGTGGCGGTGTCGGGTGCGAGCAGTGCCACAGGGAGAGCCGCGAGCTCGGGCCGTCGCGCCAGCTCAGAGCGCAGCGCGAACAGCGGAATCCAGCAGCACGCGGCGGAATCGCTCTTCAGGTGTGGCGTCCGGGTCATTGACAGGTGGTGAGTGAGACCCGAATATATCCCGAAGATCGATCAAGTGGCAAGATTGCGTCACTCAGATATAAGCTATTGATTCCACACTACTTAACTGGAGCTCTCTGGTTTTGCGCTCGCGTCATCAGCAAAGTCTCTTCGACGACGTGCGGTCGTTACCACCGCCACCGCCCGAGCTGGTCGCGCTCGGCGAGCGCGTCCCGCTCAACATCAGGTTCGGCACGTCCACCTGGACCTATGACGGCTGGATGGGGGAGGTCTATCATCGGCCCTATCGCAGCGCCCAGCCGGCCCGCCGGCTCGAGGAGTATGTGCGCTATCCCTTGTTCCGCACGGTAGGGATCGACAGCGCGTTCTACGAGCCGCCGTCCGACGAGGTCCTCGCGGCGTACGCGCGGGCGTTGTCCCCCGGCTTTCCGTGTGTGAGCAAGGTGTGGGATCGGATCACGGCGCGGCGCTTCACGCAGGACCCGCGCTGGGGCAACCTCGCCGGGCAGAAGAACCCGGACTTCCTGAACGCCGACCTCTTCAAGGACGCGGTGCTCGGGCCATACGCGCGAGCGTTCCGCGATCACGCCGGCGCGTTCGTGTTCGAGTTTCAAGCGATGCGTGGCCATGATCTCCCCGAGCCGGCCCAGTGGGCGGAGGAGCTCGACGGCTTCTTGCGGCGACTGCCCCGCGACTTCCGCTACGCGGTAGAGCTACGGAACCCGGAGCTCCTGACCGACGTGCACGGCGCGGTGCTCGCACGCCACGGCGTGGCCCACGTGTTCAATTCCTGGAACGAGATGCCGGCGATCGGCGAGCAGCTCGAGCTGCCGTGGACGTTTCCGGCCGGGTTCACCGTGGCGCGCGGGCTGCTCCGCCCCGGGCGGGCGTATGCCGACGCGGTGAAGCTGTTCGAGCCCTACGACCGCATCCGCGACCCGCAACCGGAAGTGCGACTGGATCTGCTGCGCCTCATCGCCGAAGTGATGCGGCGCCATATGGAAGCGCTGATCCTCGTGAACAACCGGCTCGAGGGCAACGCCCCGGGGACGATCCGGGCACTCGTGGAGATGATGGAAAAGGGGGGGTGACGACATGGTTGCGAGGTTTCCCGACTTGGGCTAGGCTATCGTCGTGTAACCTCTTCAGTTCCGCACAAAGTGCACACCTGGCATGAGCGCTAGCGGTCGGGGCGTTCCCACGCTGCCGGTTCCCCTGCTGCGTGACGCGATCGGGCGGGAAACGGCGCGGCTGTCATTGCGGCGCGCGGCCACCGAGATCTCCATCAGCCCGAACGGCCTGCGGAACTTCTTAAACGGCTCGGCTCCCCGCAGCGTCACTCGTACGAAGTTCGAGCGCTGGCTTGCCGGGCGACAGCGCGTCACCCGCCCGCCCAACGTCGGTCAACTCGTTCGCCTGCTGAACGAGCTTGCGGGGGACCTCTCCACCCAACAGACGGCGGCGCTCGCGGGCGATATCGCGGGGCTGCTCGCGACGGCGTACGAAGTGCGGCGGCTGTCGCCACCCCGTTGGGTCCAGGACCTACTCCGCCATTACCGGGTGCGCCGGGGCAAGGCGGCCAGCGAAGTCGCTTGAAACGCCCGGCCTTGCGGCCCGGGTGCCCCCGCGGTACATCTCCGACGTGAAGTTTGTGCAGTTCCCCCGTGCGGCGGTGACGACGACATGGCTGGAGCCCGGTGAAGCGTACCGGCACGCGCCCCGGCGGGCGGTCGAGCTCCAAGCGCCAGCCGGAGTCCCGACGTAGTCCTAAGACCCAGTCTCCCAAGGCCTTGGAAATCGTGCGTCTGGTGGAGGCGCTGACCGCCGGTGTCGCCTCCCACGACGGCGTCGTGCTGGGCGGCGGTATCGCGGGCCTATTACGGGTTGCGTACCGTGAGCGGCAGCGAACGGTCCCGCGCTGGGTCCGGGAGGTGATCGCATACTACGGTCGGGAGAAACGGGCGCCCTAGCGCGTCTGCCCCCCGCCCCCGCCCTCCTCCCCCGGGTATCCGTGACTGCCGGCTCCACCGTCCCGACCCTACCGGTCCCGCTGCTGCGGGATGGGCTGGCCAGGGAGGCGGCGCGCTTCTCGCTGCGGCGCGTGGCGCGCGAGGTGGGCATGAGCCCGAACGGGCTGCGCCACGTTCTGGAGGGAGCGACTCCCCGGAGCGCGACGCGAGTCAAGCTGGAGTGCTGGCTCGCCGCCCAAGGCAAGGTCACGCGACCGCCCAACCTGGGTCAGTTCATCCGCCTCGTGAACGAGTTGTCGGTGGATCTTCCCCCCGAGCAGACGCTCGAGTTGGGGGGCACTCTAGCCGAGCTGCTCTTACAGTCCTACGAGGTGCGCCGCCTTTCCCCACCCCGCTGGGTCCGCGACCTGCTGCGCCATTACCGCCCGCGGCGCGGTAAGTCGGCGAGCGAGGTCGCGTGAACGTTCACAGTCGCAGCTCTCCCTGCGCCGGTGCCAGCCGTCGCCCGTAGCGATCCGCCATCCCCTCGTTCACCGGAAACCCGAATCGCGCCTGCAGCTGCTTGATGCGGGCAGCCAGCGCGCGCGCATAGTCGCGCGGCACCCCGCTCCGTCCCTCGTAGGCGCGCCGGTAACGCGCGACGAGGTGGGGGAATTGCGCTTCCAGCATCGGGAGGAAACGGTCCCGCACCGCGGAGTAGAGACGCAGCGGACCGGCGTGGACGAACCTGGCGCCCGCCTCCCGGGCCGCCTGGAAGAGCGCTTCCAGATGGGGTACGTCGTCCGTGATTCCCGGAAGCACCGGCGCCACGATCAACCCGACATGGACACCGGCGTCGGCGAGTCGCTTGAGGGCCCGGAGCCGCACCGCCGGCATTGGGGAGCGCGCCTCGACATGCCGGATGAGGGATACGTCCACCGTGTTGAGGGAGATGTGAACCGCGAGATCGCTGCGCTGTTGAATGCGCCGCAGCACGTCGGTGTCGCGAGCGATGAGCGGACTCTTCGTGATGATGCCGATGTTCAACCCTTCGCAGCGCGCCAGCCGCTCGAGAATCCCGCGCGTGAGCCGGAAGCGCCGCTCGGCCGGTTGGTATGGATCGGTGGCGGTGCCGATGACAATTGGGGCGGACGGATGGACCGTCGGACCGACGGACCGAAAGTAGCGACGCAAATCGCCTTCGAGCACGCTCAGCAGCCGGTCCTTCACGAACACCCGTTTCTCGAACGCCTCCCACCCGTGCGGGCCGCGGAATTCGTGGAACTCGGCGTCCGACAGCCTGCCCCCGTCGTGCGCGCGCTCGACGGTGTAGCGGTGCGCGTAGCGCGCGTAGCAGTACGTGCACCCGAATTCGCACCCGATGTAGGGGTTGAGCGACCAGAAATCGACGCCGGTTTGCTGGGGCGAGTTGAGCACCGATTTGGGTTCGAGCGAGACGAACTTGGTGCCGCGCAGGCGCTCGTCGAGAATCGGAAGGGCAGTAGGGCGGTATGGCGGTACGGCGGTGAGCAGCTGCAGCTGCCGGGACCGCTTCGCTGACTTCGCCTCCCGTTCACCTGCAGCCATACCGCCCTCCCGCTCTCCCGCCTGACCGCCGCCGTTCACCCGCATCTCGCCCATCCGCACTGCACGCACACCAGGCACCCCGATTGGCGGACCAGCCCGCCGCCGCAGTCGGGGCAGGAGGAGATCTGGGACGGAGGGCGAGGGGCAGCGGAGGAGTGAGGCGTGGACGGGTTCATGGCTTCGGTATTTGTTCGGGTACGAAGCCAATATGCGACAGGTTCAGATTGCCGGCAAGGGCGCGGTTCGGCTGGTTAGGTGACTAGACGGTGGCGCTACTCCGCCGCACCGTGGCGCGCCATCCGAAGTACACCGGCACGCCGATCAGCACCAGGCCGAGGCCCAGGAAGCTGTAGGTACGCGTGGCATCCTGCACCAGGAGGTCGACCGCGATTACGGCGGTGGCGATCACGTACAGCGCCGGGAGCCAGGGATAGCCCGGGGCGCGGACCGGTCGTTCTGCCGCCGGGCGTTTGGCCCGCAGGGCAAACAAGCCCACCGCCGTCAGCCCATAGAAAACCAGTGCCGCGAAGATGACGAAGTTCAAAAGCTGGGAATACGTGCCCGAGAGGCAGAGGAGGCTGGTCCACACCGCCTGGACCACGAGGGCGACCGCCGGTGTCTTGTATTCCGGATGCAGCACGCCGGCGGACTTGAAGAACAGGTCGTCGCGCGCCATCGCGTAATACACGCGCGCTCCTGACAGGATGAGGCCGTTGTTACACCCGAACGTCGAGATCATGATCGCCGCGGCCATGAGCTTCAACCCGGGCTCCCCCAGGATGGCGTGGAGCGCGGCAGTGCCGACCCGGTCCTGCGGCGCGCTCGCGATCGCGGCCGCGGGCAGCACGTTCAGGTAGGCGACGTTCGCGAGGACGTACAGGACGGTCACGATCAAGACGCCCGCTCCCATGGCCACCGGGAGGTCGCGCTGGGCGTTCTTGAGCTCGCTTCCCGCGAATCCCACGTTGTTCCATGCGTCCATCGAGAACAGCGAGCCGACCATTGCGGCGCCGATGGTCCCCAGCCCCACCGCCGCGCCGCCTGTGGTCCAGAAACTCGCGCCGAAGTTCGCGGCCAACGCCTCGGCGTTGCGGCCGATGGTGACGCCGAGCAGGATCAGCAACGCGAGCGCGCCGGTCTTGATCGCGGTGAGGGAAGTCTGGATCATGGCTGCCGTGCGCACGCCACGGACGTTGATCCACGTGAGCAGGGCGACCGACAGGACGGCGAGGATGCGCTGGGGCGAGAGGCCCACGGCGATATCGCCGATCGGCTTCGGGAAGTGCATGCTGAACCCGAGGAACACGTCGGGCGAGAGGCCGGGCCAGAAAACGCTCGTGAAGCGCGCGAACGCGACGGCGACGGCCGCGATGGTGCCGGTCTGGATGACCACGAACAGGGTCCAGCCGTACAGGTACCCGAAGAGCGGCGAGATGCCTTCGCGCAGGTAGACGTACTGTCCCCCCGCGCGGGGGAACATGGCCGCCAGCTCGCCGTAGGTGAGCGCGCCCATCAGGGTGACGATGCCCGACACCGCCCAGACGATGAGCAGCAGGCCCGGGGCGTGAACTTCGCGGAGGATCTCCGCCGAGACGATGAAGATTCCCGACCCGATCATCGACCCCACGACCAGAGCGGTGGCGTCGAGCCGGGAAAGCGCCTTGACGAAATCGGCCTGCGGCTGCTGGGTCGTGGCCATCGGGTCGTAAACCTAGTGGCTCCCGCGAAGGGCCGCTATGTTCTCGGGCGCCGCAACCACCCTAATTACGCGAGGACGACCGTGCGCCTCTTGCCCCGGGAAGAAGAGTTCTTCGACTTGTTCGTCGCGGTCGCCCAGCGCAACACGGTCGCGGCGCAGCATCTGCGCGAGCTGTTCGACACGTCCCCCGAGCGCCGGGTCGTGCACGTCGAGGCGATCAAGCGACTCGAGCACGAGGCCGACCAGGTCACGCACGAGGTGGTGAACCGGCTCGACCGCACGTTCATCACGCCGCTCGATCGCGAGGACATCCACCAGCTCGCGTCCGACCTCGACGACGTGATGGACGCGATCGACGGCACCGCCCGCCGCTCCCAGATCTTCCACCTGGGGCTCGCGCCGCAGGGCGTGAAGCAGCTCACCGAAGTGATCCAGCGGATGGTGGGCGTGCTCGCCGAAGCCGTCGGCCGCCTCAAGAAGGGCGACGACGTGATGAAGTACTGCGTCGAAGCGAAAAAACTCGAGGAAGAGGGCGACGCGCTCTACCAGGAGGCCCTCGGCCGGATGTTCGAGACCGAGCGGGACGCCCTTGAGGTCATCAAGTGGAAGGAGATCTACGACAATCTTGAAATGACCCTCGACCAGGGCGAGGATGTCGCCAACGTGCTGGAGTCCATTACGCTGAAGCACGCCTGATGACGGCCACCGTCTGGTTCGTCCTTGCCATCGTCCTGGTCGCGCTCATTTTCGACTTCATCAATGGGTTCCACGACAGCGCCAATTCGATCGCGACCATCGTCTCCACCCGCGTGCTCAGCCCGGGGATGGCGGTGATATGGGCCGCATTCTTCAACTTCGTCGCCGCGTTCGGCCTGGGGACGGCGGTGGCGAAGACCATCGGCAAAGGCCTGATCGATCTCTCGGTGGTCGAGCCGATCGTGATCCTCGGAGGCCTCATCGGGGCGATTGTGTGGGACCTCATCACGTGGTGGGGCGGGCTGCCGACCTCGTCGTCCCACGCCCTAATCGGCGGCTATGCCGGCGCCGCGGTCGCCAAGGCGGGGTTCGCCGCCATCATCGCCTCGGGATGGATCAAGACGCTGGTGTTCATCGTGGTGGCGCCGTTGATGGGCCTGACGCTTGCCCTGACTCTCACCGTCGCGCTCTCGTGGGCGCTGCGCCGGTCGCTGCCGCGCAAGGTGGACCGCGCATTCCGCTCGTTGCAGCTGCTGTCGGCGGCGCTCTATTCCCTGGGCCACGGCACCAACGACGCGCAGAAGACGATGGGCATCATCGTCGGACTGCTGTTCGCCGCTCAGGCGGCGTTCGTCGACTTTCCCGTCCGCGCGCTGCACCTGACGACCGCGGACGTCATTCCCATCTGGGTGATCCTCAGCGCGCACGCGGCGATCGCGCTGGGCACGCTGGCGGGCGGGTGGCGTATCGTGAAGACCATGGGTCAGCGCATCACCAAGCTCACGCCGTTCGGCGGCTTCTGCGCGGAAACGAGCGGCGCCATCACGCTGTTCGTCGCCTCGCACTTCGGCATTCCGGTCAGCACGACCCATACGATCACCGGCGCGATTTCCGGCGTGGGCGCCGCCCATCGGCTCTCGGCGGTGCGATGGGGTGTGGCGGGACGCATCGTGTGGGCGTGGATTCTCACGATCCCGGCGGCGGCGGGGATCGCCGGCGTCGCGTACCTAGTGCTGCGGGCGCTGGTGGGTTGAGGTGACGTTCTTCAAGTCGATCATCGGCACCCCCTCCACGTACTCCGTCACCGGGGCGTGGGTGACGTTCACCAGGGTGTCGATGCTGTGCTGGATGCGTCGCGCCATCGCCAGAATGTTCTGCAGGGATTGCTTGTCCTCCGGGTGCGTGAGCACCGCGTCGTGCTCCAGCAGCTGCCCCTCCGCCAGGATGGCGGCGAGCGCGTTGTTCACCTCGTGGCGCATCGTCACGGCCAGCTGCCTGATCACCGCCACCCGCTCTCCCTCGATCGCGCGTCCGTAGAACTCGTGCAGTTGCTGAGACAGCCAGCCAACCGAGATCGCGATCGTCCCGTAGGCGGCGTAAATGGGAACGGTGATGCGCCAGTCTTCGGCATCGAGCCGCAGAGCGACCAGCAGCTGGATCGACGTGAAGAGGACCGTGCCCATCACTAAGCCGGCGACGGCGCCGCGCATGCCGTAATGCAACGACAGGAGATACGCCGACACGAGCGTGAGCAGCCAGACGAGGTCGCGGTACGGCACCTCCTGCGCCGGGACGAGCGCGAGCACGAGGCTGGGGGAG
>Ga0137410_10003498_pt1 | contig 10633 bp, 10 predicted proteins | sample CZODoug1_16funga_FD_108878 | JGI IMG/M metagenome (GOLD analysis project Ga0137410, IMG submission 108878) | Vadose zone soil fungal communities from Angelo Coast Range Reserve, California, USA - CZODoug1_16fungal (Illumina Assembly) | ecosystem: Environmental > Terrestrial > Soil > Vadose zone... | reverse complement strand
CGTACCGAAGCACAAGTCGAAAGCTGCGCTCCCGCAGAGAACGCCGTGATGCGCGTCACCGCCCCGCGGCCGAGTCCCGCCGGAGCGAGATGCCACGCGCCGCGCTCGGGGCGCAGGGAGTGCCGCAAGCAAGCACGCGGCACTCACCCGAAACCCACTCTCTCAACTAATCCGAACCTAGGGAACAACCTCTTGAGAGATCACACCGAGTCAGCGCGCCAACAACTCTTCGCGCGCTTCGTCCGCCTTGCGCACCACACGATCCACATCGACTCCAACCAGTCGCCCGTGCCGCTTGACTGCATTGCCGGCGATGAACACCGAGTCGACGTTGCTGCGGTCCATGCCGAGCACGATGCTGCCCACCACGTCGTTGATCGGCGCGACGTTGATCTGCTGCGCGCGCAGCAGGATGACGTCCGCCTGCTTGCCCGGCGTCAGTGTGCCGGTCTTGTGCAGCAGCGCGTTCGCCCGCGCACCTTCGATGGTCGCGAGCTTGAGCACATCGCGCGTGTTGAGCAGGTTGGTTTTGCACGCCACCGGCGACACGAACGTGAACTCGAAGAAACAATCCTCCTTGTGGCTCTGGTTATAAAGCGCGCGCTGCAGGGCGAAACACGCGTGCATCTGCGTGAACATGTCGCTCGGCTGGTTGGTCTCGACGTCGACGCTCAGGCTGGGACGCACACCGAGGTTGAGGAATTGCTGGATCGGCGGCATGCCGTGGCCCATCTGCATCTCGATCGGCACTGCGAGCGAGACGGTGCCGCCGGTGTCGGCGATCATCTTCATCTCGGCGTCGTTGAGCGTGCAGCAGTGGATGTACGTGGTGTCGTTCTTCAGCAGACCCATGTTGCCCATCTGTGTCAGGCCGCGCGCGTCCGCCTGCTTGCCGACGCCCACGTGCACGCTGATGCGGGCACCTACCTCGCGCGCGATATTCCACTCGATCAGCGCCGACTGCACTCCGAGCAGAGAAAACTCCGGCCCCGCCGCTGCCAGCGCCAAGGTCAGCAACTGATCGGTCGTGTTGAAGAACTTCGGTCGCAAGGTGCGGATGTACTGCGGATACTGGCCAGGCGAAGCCGGGTCGTACCAGGCTGGACTCAAGCCGAAGCTGGGTCCGTACCCATAGACGGCGCGGATCTTCACGTCCTGCAGCGCGTGGATTGCCGCTTCCGTGTGCGCGGGCGTGTTGGCGATGTGCGACCAGTCGAGGATGGTCGTGATGCCGGAGCTCATCGCCGAGAGTGCCGAGACGGTGTCGCCGAGATACACGTCTTCCGGCGTCATCTTGAGCGCGAATCCGAACAGGATCTTCTTTACATAGTCATCGAGCACGTCATCGGGGCCGATGTTGCGCAACAGTCCCTGCCACATGTGTCGATGGGTGTCGATCAGGCCGGGCATCACGATCATGCCGGAGCAGTCGATCACGTCAGCGTCGGCGACGTGATGGAAGCGCCCGACGTCCTTGATCTTCTCGCCTTCGATGAGGACGTCTCCTTGCGGCAGGTCGCCGAGCCGGTCGTCCAGCGTGACCACGAAGCCACCCTTGAGCAGAACGCGCCGCCTGCGGCCACGGTCACGATCGTCGGTGGCGAACGCAGGACCAATGAGGGGCGCAGTCGGGAGCAACGTACTTGCCAATCCGAATGCGGTCATTTCCAGGACCCTGCGGCGTGAAACTGCGCGGCCGCCGGCCTTGGTCAGTCTCTTGATGCTGGAATCGTCCTTCATTGGCGTCCTCCTTTGATGGCGCACTTTTGTCTCCGCGGCCAACGCCGCACTGCGACCTCTATTGGTCTATTCGGGTCTTGCCTTTTGTCTCCATGACGTAGTCAACCTGATGGCGTGTGATGCGCAGATCATCGGCCGGCCGATGTGGCCGTGGTCGCGGGCGGAGGCGGAAAACCGGCGCGCTGCGGCCACAGATTGGCGAACGCCTGCACCTGCACGCTCGCGTACAGGCCCGCGCGGGTGAACGGTTCGTCGCGCAGCCAGGCGGTTGCGGCTTCGCGGCTTGCGAAATCGATCGCGAGCAGACTGCCGATCATCGTCTGGCCATCATCGGCCAGCAGTGGTCCCGCAAACGCGATCTGCTCCGCCATCCGGCCGAGGTAAGCCTTGTGCTCGGGGCGCAAGCGCGCACGCAGGTCGGCCGCGCCGGCGCGATCCATCAGTACGAAGGTGTAGATCATTGGAGGTCCTCACATGCGCGCAAGCAAGGTTGTTGGCCGTGGCGGCAGACGTCAACGCGCCGTTGCCGGATTGAGCACGAAGTCGAAGTCGAGCGTGTAATAGGGCGCGTCCATGCGCGATCCGTCGGGTGCGGTGCCGGCGTCATGCCGGATCCATTCCGCGATCAGGGAGGAACGCACGCCGAACACCGCATCCGAATCGAGGTATTTGTCGCCGCTGCGAAACACGTGCGTCACCAATGGTTCGTAGCCGGGCGCCTTGATCATGAAATGCAGGTGCGCGGGTCGCCATGGATGGCGGTTAAGCGCTTGCAACATGCGGCCGACCGGGCCGTCGTGCGGAATCGGATAGGCGTTGGCGACGATGGTGCGGAAATAGAACTCGCCGTCAGGCCCCGACTGCAGTACACCGCGTGCACGGTGTTGCTCGAGATCCTTGTACTGCACGTCATAAAAGCCGGCTTCATCGGCTTGCCATACGTCGATAGTGGCGCCCGCAATGGTCTTGCCGTCGAGACCGCGCACATGGCCGCGCACGAAACAGGGTTCGCCGGGGGCGCCATTGGCGACATCCGCGCCCAGCGGATAACGCGGCGCGCCGTCGACGTGAAATGGCCCGAACACCGTCGCTTCGGTGCAGCCCTCCGGCTTGCGATTGTTCATGGCGGTCACGAGCATTGAGAGCCCGAGGGTGTCCGACAACAGGATGAACTCCTGCCGTTTGTCGTCGGTGATGTGGCCGACATCGGTGAGAAAGCGGATGCCCTCGAACCACTCGGCTTCGGTGAGGTTCACCGCGCGCGCGAACGCGTGCAGGTGCTGGACCAGCGCCGTCATGACCTCCTTCAAGCGCGCGTCCGGTGCGTCCTTGTGCCGTGCCAGCACGGCCTGTGTGATGGTCTCTTCGCTGAGATTGCGCATCGTTTGTCTCGCGATCGGAAGATTTCCCCCCGCTTGCGGCGGAGGGTTAGGGCCGCAAACAGCCAGACTCTTGCCTCGTCCGCCCAGGGTCGGCACTCTATGCCCGCAATTTCCGGAAAGAAATCCCTGAATCGGAAAAATCTTTTCCAGGCAGCGGAAAAGCGGCGTCGAAAGGATCTGGCGCGGATCGCATGACCGAACTCGAACTGTTCGCGAAGGGCTCACACTACGAGCGTAGGTGGAACGCGTGAGTCAGTGAATCTTCACTTGACGGTCGCTTGACTCGACGAGTTAACTCCTGCAGTTGCGCATGACTCGGACTTCCTGGGGGAGGTTGAAATGTTGCGAAATCTGTTCCTTGTCGTAGCACTGGTGGCCGGAGCCATCATCGGCTACTTCGTCGGCTCGTTCTCGGGTGGCGAGGCGAAACAGGCGTTGAAAATGGAGCAACGGCTCAGCGCCGAGGCGAAGGTGCAAAACGAACTTGCGCAGAAATCGCTGCAGGAGAAGATGGCGGCTCTGGTGACCGAGCACACCGGGAAACTGGACGCGCTCAGTCGCGAGAAGACCGAGGCGCTGGCGCAGTTCGAAACCGAAAGAAAGGCACGCACCGCGGCCATCCAGCAGGCAAACACCGCCAAGGTCACTTTGGACAAGCGCCTTGGAGAACTCGACAAGGCGCGCCGCGCCGCGGATCCCGGCTCAGCCGACCGCAAGAACATCGAAGCCGAAATGGGCAGGCTGGCATCGGAGAACGCGGCACTGCAAAAGCGCGTCAGCGGCCTGGAGTGCGGCAGGGTTCCGCTGCCGAAAGAGACGTTGGATAAATTCTCGTTGAAGGTGTCGTGATGCGCATCGTTCAGCTCGCGCGCCTGGTGGCGCTGACTTCGGTCCTCTCGGCGTGTCAAACGACGGCCTTCAAGGTGATGGAAGCCGATCCATGTCCGGTACCGGCACAGCAACTGGCGTTGCAGTGTTCGCTGGCGCAGAGTCTGCAGGAGGGCGCTACTTATGACGATCTTGTCGCGCTCGCGGTCGAAGACGCCGCGAACCTGAGACGTTGTTCAGAGCAGGCGCGCTTCCTGCGCAGTGCCATCGAGGCGTGCAACGTGAGCATCGAGAAGCACAACGCGAAGATTCGGGAGATCAACGCGCGCGTGAACTGAGCAAGTAGGGCAAGCAGGGCGCGGTCACGCTCCGGTTGCGGCGGCCTTGTCTTTATCCGGCGCCTGCTCGGCGGCCTTCTTCAGGGCCGCGTCGAGTTGTTGCGCGATTCCGGCGCGCGCTACCTCGCCTTCTTTCAACCAGGTTTCCTGCTCACGCGCCAACTCATCGTGCACCAGTTTGACGAAATCCTTCACGATGGTCGTTGGTGGCCCGGCAACCGCGGCTGACCGGACCTCGTCCAACCGGCCGCGCAGCAGCTCCAGTTTGGAAAGTGTCGCGCCATACCTCTCGGCCGTGGCGCTGTCGCCCGTGACCGCTTCGCGCGAGGCGGCAAAAAAAGCGAGGGCGGCGCCGACGGAGCCAAGCGCTGCGAGCGGTAACCAGCGGATATCGCCGATCGCGCCGATCACGCCGCCGGCGGCAGTGGCGAGCGAAGCAGGCACCGCGGCCAGGCTGGCGAGCGTGACCGTCGTTTCGGCTGATTTGCGATGGTCCATGCGGCGGCGGGTGAAAAAAGCGATCTGCACGTCGAGCTGGTAGCGGCGAAAGTATTCGAGCGCCAGCAGCGCCAGCGGCGGATCCGAAGCCTCGTCCGCCGGCGCGTCGACCACCGCCTCGAAATAACCCAGGCGCGCCTGCTCTGCCATTGCACGCGTGCGCATCCAGGTCTCCAGCAAACGTCCGGCGCGGACCCGCGTCAGCCACGCCGATGCAAGCGAGCCGGTGAGGAGCGCCGCCAGTCCAATGACGGTCAGCGCGACTTGCAGGCTGTTCAGTGATCGTGTCGCAGTGTTGGTGGCAGCGTCTGCACCCGTGTTCTGCGATGCCAACAAGCCGATTGCAAGCAGCCCGGCGCTCAGGATGGCGGTCGCGAGAACGGCAGTATTGGCGCGCACGACGATCCGCTTGTAGGTGCGCTGCGCGTCCACCGCTTCTGCATCCAGGCGCTGGAACTGCAACATCGGCGCCTCGACCTTCGAGGTGCGCAGGACGCGAGCGAGGCCGGGCGCATTCGCCTTCAGTTCGTCGGCATGTTTCGCCGGTGCAATCACGTAATCATCGGGCTGTCCCTGGCCGAGGGCCGCGATGGCGCGATCGACGATCTCCGCTGAGCTCATGGCGCCCCCTCCATCGGATCGCTCTTGGTTCAATCGAGTATAGCGACGCACAGCTCGTGAATATCTGACAGCAACTCGATAACTCAGAGGCGCGATGCGCAACGCTCTCGCAGCGTAGGGAGGACTACGCTGATCTTGCAATCAGTGCTAGTCAGTCGCGAACAAGGAAGGAGAGGCCATGATCACTGCAGAGAAGCTGCGCAAGTTTGCGCCGCGCATCGCCGACGCCGACGCTACCGCCGCCGCGTTGGAGAAAGCGCGCGCCCAAAGCACCGTCACCTCGGCCCGACGCCTGTGCCATTTTCTGGGCCAGGTTGCGGTCGAGACTGCCGGCTTTACGGCGATGGAAGAAAACCTCAACTATCGCGATCCGATGCGACTCGACGCAGTGTTCTCCGCTGTCAAGGGAACCGACGATGCCAAGGCGCTGATCGCCAAGGGGCGCGAGGCGATCGCCAATCGCGTCTACGCCAACCGGCTCGGCAACGGCGACGAAGCCAGCGGCGACGGCTGGCGTTACCGCGGCTCGGGCTACAAGCAGCTCACGGGACGCGCGAACTACAAGGCAATCGGCGACATCATCGGGATGGACCTCGTAAGCAAACCCGAGCTGACGCGTGAACCGGCGGATGCCGCGCGCGTTGCGTTTGCCTTCTGGGACGCCGCTGGTTGCTCGCCGCTCGCCGATGCCGGCGATCTGGAGGGCATTACGGAAAAAGTCAACGGTCCCGCAAAAATGGGCCTGGCCGAGCGACGTGAGGCGACGCTGCGCGCCATGGATATCTGGGCCGCTTGATGCGCGCGCGTGCGCGCCTGCTCGCAACCCGCCTGTGGTGCCGCACCGCGCTTGCGGCCGCGCTGACGTGGCCAATATTGGTCGCGGCCCAGGTGCTATTGCCGCCGCGGGCGCCACAAGCGGAGCAGTTCGTACCCGAGGGATGGGTACTCGAGCAGAAGCAGATCGCGGACCTCAACCGCGATGGCCGCGCCGATGCCCTGCTGCTGATGCGGCGCGACGCGCAAGGTGGCACGCCGGAACGCTTGCTTGCCGTGGTGCTGCAAAGTCGCGGCGGTGGATACGAACTGGCCGAGTCCAACCAGCGCCTCGTTCCGCACTCGGACGATCCCAATCAGGAAGATCCGATGGCCGACGGCGAAATTGTCGTGCGGCCCGGTGGCTTCGACATCAAGTTCACGCTGCTGTCCGGCGCGGGGTCGTACCTGACCGCCGCGGTGCGTTACCGCTTTCGGCGCCAGAACGGATGCTTCCGGCTTATCGGCTATGACCGGATGGAAACCCATCGCGCCACACTCGACACGCGCGACCTGAGCGTCAACTTTCTTACTGCCGCAGTCGTGGTTCGCACGGGCAACGCGCAGTCCGATGCGAAGAACGAGCAGCGCGAGAAGCTCAAAGCCAATCCGCGCCGCTGCCTGCGCGACCTCGACAGCGGCGCCAGCTTCGACCCGCGATGACGTGAGCCGCGCGCAAGGCGCAGATCGCTGATTGGTTTCGCGAGTGCCTCGCTGGAGTGCACGTTGATGCAGTGCGCATCGCGGGTTCGCACACCGGTTGGCGCGAAATGAGTTGCGTACCTCATTTTCACTCACTAGCATGCCGGCTCTCATGGACGCCGCCCTTCGAGCCAACCTGCAGGACGTCGCGCGCGCCGCAGGTGTCAGCCTGGCGACGGTGGACCGCGTACTGCATGGCCGCGCCGGCGTACATGCGCGTACGGTCGAGCACGTCAACGAGGTAGTACGCCGGCTCGGCTACCGGCCTGATCCGGCGGCAGTGCGCCTCGCGCGCAATCGCAGCATCAAGGTTGCGTTCGTGCTGCCCACCGGGACGAACAGCTTCATCACACTGCTGAACCATCAGGTCCAGGCGCTCACATCCTGGCTCGCCGAACAACGCGCCGCTGCGGTGGTGCAGACCGTGGACGTGTTTTCGCCGGTGGCGTTGGCGCGTCATCTCATGGAGCTGCAAGGACGCTTCGACGCGGTGGTCGTGATGGCACTCGACCATCCGCAGGTGCGCGCCGCGATCGACGACCTGGTCGCGCACGGCACTGTGGTGGTGACGATGGTGTCTGACGTGCCGGCTTCGCGGCGCGATCATTTTGTCGGGATCGACAATGTTGCGGCGGGTCGCACGGCGGCAACCCTGCTTGGACGCTTCGTCAAAGCGCGCGCCGATGGCGAGGCGCGCATCGGCATCGTGATGGGCAGCCGCTCGTTGCGCGACCATGCCGAGCGGCTGTTCGGCTTCGGGCAGGTGATGTCCGCCGAGTACCCGCAGTTGCGCCTGCTCACGCCGATCGAGGGGCACGATCTTTCCGAACGTACCGAGCCGCTGGTCGCGCGACTGCTCAAGCGTGAGGCGGCGCTGGCCGGCCTGTACAGCATCGGTGCCGGCAACCGCGGCATCCAGGCAGCGTTGCTCGCGAGCGGTCGCGCGCAGCACGTTGCGTGGGTCTGTCACGAGCTGACCCCGCATGCGCGGCGCGCGCTGCTCGACGGCGTCGCCGACGCCGTGATCAACCAGGATGCCGGTCATGAGGTGCGCTCCGCATGTCGCGTCGCGCTGGCGCGGCTTTCGGGCGAACGCGTGCTGGCCGAACAGGAGCGCATCCGCATCGACATCTTCGTCAAGGACAACCTGCCGTGATCACGTTGGGGATCGATATCGGCACGTCGGCCGTGAAGGTGGTCCTGGTCGGAGACGACGATCAGGTGCTCGCGAGCGCGAGCCGCGCGTTGACCGTCAGCCGCCCGCATCCCGGCTGGAGCGAACAGGATCCGCAGCAGTGGTGGCAGGCCGCGTGCGATGGCCTTGATGAACTGCAAAAACGCCATCGTGAAACGTTGGCGCAGACGCAGGCCATCGGACTGTCGGGTCAGATGCACGGTGCCACGCTGATCGATGCGCGCGGCGCCCTGCTGCGGCCCTGCATTCTCTGGAACGACGGCCGCAGCGAAGCCGAATGCGCTGAACTCGAACGCGACTGGCCGCAGCTGCGCGCAGTGACCGGCAATCTCGCGATGCCGGGCTTTACCGCGCCCAAACTGCGCTGGGTGCAGAAGCACGAGCCGCAGGTGTTCGCGCGTACGGCCAAGGTGTTGCTGCCGAAAGCCTGGCTGCGCTGGAAGCTGTGCGGCGAATTCATCGAAGATCTTTCCGACGCTTCCGGCACGCTCTGGCTCGACGTCGGCAAGCGTCGTTGGTCGGAAGACGCGCTCGCGGCGTGCGGCCTGACGGTCGATCACATGCCGCGCGTGGTTGAGGGGCAGGCAGTTGCCGGAGAACTCGCGCCGTCGCTCGCGGCGCGTTGGGGTATGCAGCGGGCGCCCCTGATCGCCGGCGGCGCGGGTGACAACGCCGCGGGGGCGGTGGCAGTCGGCGCAGTACACCCGGGTGATGCGTTTGTTTCGCTCGGCACGTCGGGCGTGTTGTGGGCAACGACCGCGCGTTTTGCGCCCAACCCGCAGCGCGCGGTGCACGCGTTCTGTCACGCAGTGCCCGACACGTGGCATCAGATGGGCGTGCTGCTGTCGGCGGCGTCCAGCCTTGCGTGGTGGGCCGGCGTCACCGGGTGCACCGAGGCCGAGTTGCTCGCCGAAATCGACGCGCAAGCAACAACACCGAACGCAGTCTGGTTCGCGCCCTATCTTTCGGGCGAACGCACGCCGCACAACGACGCGCGCGTGCGCGGTGGATTCTTGGGCATTGCATCCGACACCACGCGCGCCGCGCTGACCCAGGCGGTGCTCGAGGGCGTGGCTTACGCGCTGCGCGATGCGCAACAGGCGCTCGCCGATGCGGGCACCACGTTGCGCGAAGCGGCGTTGATCGGCGGCGGGGCACGCTCACCGTTGTGGGCGCAGATCCTTGCCGACGTTCTAGGCATCTCCCTGCACCAGGTGGCCGAAAGCGACATCGGGTGCGCGCTCGGCGCCGCGCGGCTTGCGCGGATGGCGGCCGGCGACGGCCTTTCGGTCGCTCGTGCCGCGACGCGCCTGCGTACCTTCGAGCCACGCGCGGCTACGAGCGCGATGCACGCCGAACGGCACCGCCAGTGGCAGCGCGTGTACCCCTTCGCGCGTGACTTCGCGCGCTGATCCTACTCATGGAATTCATCGATGGCCAAGAACCGAGCACGATCCGCAGATAGCTACTTCAGTCTGCGCGAGCCATTGCGCCACGAAGGCGCGAAGTGGAAGCCGACGCAGAAGCGCCCCCTCGGCTACCGCTGGTACGAGCCGGACCGCAAGGTGCTCGGCAAGCGCATGGAAGATCACCTGCGCTTCGCGGTGTGCTACTGGCATACCTTCGTCTGGGAAGGCACCGACCCGTTCGGTGGCGACACGTTCCAGCGACCCTGGCACGCCGCGGGCGGCGACCCGATGGCGCAGGCGCTGCACAAGGCCGATGTCGCGTTCGACCTGTTCCGCCTGCTGCGGGTGCCCTTCTTCACATTCCACGACCGCGACATCGCGCCTGAAGGCGCCACGCTTGCCGAGAGCAATGCCAATGTGAACCGCATCGGCGCGGTGTTCGCGAAGAAGATGCGGGAAACTGGCGTGAAGCTGCTCTGGGGTACGGCCAACCTGTTTTCCAACCGCCGCTACATGGCCGGCGCCGCGACCAACCCGGACCCCGAGGTCTTTGCCTACGCGGCGGCGCAGGTGAAGAACGTGCTGGAGCTGACGCACGAACTGCGCGGCGCGAACTATGTGCTCTGGGGCGGGCGCGAAGGCTACGAGACGCTGCTCAACACGGATCTGAAGCGCGAGCTGGATCAGCTCGGCCGCTTCATGCACCTCGTGGTCGAGCACAAGCACAAGATCGGATTCAAGGGCACGATCCTGATCGAGCCCAAGCCCGGCGAGCCGACCAAGCACCAGTACGACTACGACGTCGCCACGGTGCACGGTTTTCTGCGCACCTACGGGCTCGAGCGCGAAGTCAAGATCAACATCGAACAGAACCACGCGCTGCTTGCCGGCCACACGTTCGAGCATGAGATCGCCCTGGCCCAGGCACTCGGCGTGTTCGGCTCGCTCGATATGAACCGCGGCGACGAGCAACTCGGCTGGGACACGGATCAATTCCCGAACAACTTGCCGCAGGTCGCGCTCGCGCTGTATCACGTTCTGCGCGGCGGAGGCTTCACGACCGGAGGCCTGAACTTCGATGCCAAGCTGCGCCGCCAGTCGATCGAT
>Ga0137410_10003497_pt1 | contig 10635 bp, 8 predicted proteins | sample CZODoug1_16funga_FD_108878 | JGI IMG/M metagenome (GOLD analysis project Ga0137410, IMG submission 108878) | Vadose zone soil fungal communities from Angelo Coast Range Reserve, California, USA - CZODoug1_16fungal (Illumina Assembly) | ecosystem: Environmental > Terrestrial > Soil > Vadose zone... | reverse complement strand
CGTTTGTTCGATTCAGAAGCCGCATTACGGCTGGTTTGCAGGTCGCGCAGGCATGTCCACAGGTCTGCTGAAATAAAGGAAACGTTGTGCGCCAGAATTGGCCACGCGCTTCAAGCCGGCTGGCGCAAACGCGCGCTCCCCGCAACAAAGCGTGCACTCTCTTGCTCGCTCGCGAGAGAATGCGCCGAATGCAGTAATCGAACCCATCGCTGATGATGTGCGCGGGGACGTTGTGGGCGGCACACATTTCCAGTAATGCGATCAAACCTTCATCGACTTCAATCTCATCAAGCAAAGCATCGAGTTGCTTGCGCGACGCGCGCACTAAAGCCATCTGAGCTCGCAGACAGTCGCGGGAGCCTATTCGCCCCTTTCGCCATTCTGATTCGAATGTGAGCCACTCTGGATCGGCGTAAGTCTCGAGGATGGCATCAACCGCGTCGCGTCGCGTGATAGTGCCGTCGAAATCTAAAAATAGGATAGCTTTGGGCGTTTGCAGTTCAGTCATCTATTGGGTTCCTTCAAGCGGCAAGTTTCACTTCCTTTTCTCCGAGCAACTGGCTGAGGGGCACGACGCGTAAACCGCGTGCGCGCAAACCCTCAATAATTAACGGCAACGCTGCGAGGGTTGCGTGACGGTCGTGTTTTCGTTCACTGTCGCCGTCGTGAAGCAACACGATCGACCCGGCGCGCGCTTTCCGCAGCACTTCCCGAGCGATTTCTCCAGCACTCCTCCACTTCCAATCGAATCCGGCCACGTCCCATTGCACTGTCCGCAAGCCGAGCCGGCGCGCCGCCCGGAAGTAAGCGGGCGTGCGCACGCCACAGGGGGGACGCGCAAGGTTCGGCGTGACACCAGTCGTCGCGGCAATGACGTCTTGTGCGCGTTCCAACTGCCGGAGGGTTTCACCCGCGCTTCGATAAAGGTAAATCGGATGTGAATACGAATGGTTTCCGATCTCGTGCCCGCCAGCGACAATGCGCCTGGCGGTTTGCGGAAAGCGTTCCACATGGCAACCGATCATGAAGAACGTCGCGCAAATCTTTTGCTCGGCGAGGACGTCGAGAATGCGCTCCGTTTCCGGGCCTGGCCCATCATCAAACGTCAGCGCTACCGCCTGCAGGTCCGGCCGGCCTCGCCAGTCCGTGCGACCGAGCCATTGCGAGCGCACGGAGTAGGTAGCGTGATAGATGCCGGCAGCGCCGGCTAACAAAGACGCGCCACCCAGCAATGGTAGAACTAGAAAATGCATGACCTTACCCGACGGCTACCAGCGATGCTCTTTGATTCTCGTAGCGTTCTTGATCGCTGTACTTCTCCCTAAACCATTCAATCGTTCGCTTCATACCGTTTTCGAAACTGACCTTCGGTTCCCACTCCAATTCCTGAAGCACCTTCTTCGCTGAAATTTCCTTACCCGCATAGTCGCCGGGCCGAGCTGGCGTGTGCTCGATCTGGACTCCGCCCCCGAGCACTTTATCGATCATCCTCGCGACATCCGTAATCGAGATTTTTTCCGAGCCTTCAAGGTTGTAAACCTGGTTCTCAGCCTGAGCGCTCATCGCTAAAACATGCGCGCGCGCCAAATCATCGATGTAGACATAGTTTCGGTATTGGCTGCCGTCGCCCTGGATCACAATTGGCTCGCCCCGCAGAGCTTTGCGTATGAAAATCGGTATCACCAACTCCTCGCGCATGCGTGGTCCATAAGGGATGCCGTAGCGCAGGATCGTGAACGGTTGTTGGTAAAGCTGCCAGTAGTTATGAATGATCATCTCTGAAGCGATCTTGCTGGTGGTGTAAATATGCCCGGCGTCGGGGAGATAAAAAGGCTCTTCCTCGGCCAACACGCCATTGCCGCGCGTGCCGGTATAGATCCAGACTGTGCTCGCGAAAAAGACCCGGCGTATTTCGTTAAGCCGAGCGGCTTCGAGCACGCTGGCCGTGCCGTTAATATTCAGATCGACTGTGTAGACGGGATATTTATGCGCGTAGTTCACGTTGGAGACGGCGGCCAGGTGAAAGATATAGTCACAGCCTTTGGTGGCCTGGATCAACGCCGAGAGGTTAAGGATGTCAATATCTTCGAACTGAACGTCACGACGGTGGGGCCTGACGCGATGGTCAATGACTACCACTTCGTAGCCCGCAGCAATCAAATGGTCCACTACGTGAGAGGCAATAAAGCCTGAGCCTCCGGTCACAGCAATCTTCATTGGGGGACTTCTCCTTTTACAGTGCTTAGTGCCGCACGCAGCGAAGCGAGCACATGGCGGGCTTCGTCCTCAGTCATGGTGGCGTAGATAGGTAAGCAAATATGCCGGCGGCAAATGTCGAGCGCGATCGGAAACTCACCGTCCTGGTACTCTGCAAATACCGGCTGCACATGACACGGCGTCTCGTAAACTTCGCCACTCAAACCAACGCCATATTCTTCACGCAGTAATTTCTTCAGGGCTACACGATCCACCGAAGCATCCAACAGGGCGAGGTATTTGTAGTAGTTTGAATGGCTCGCTAGTGGCAGCGAGAGAGCGGTCAGCCCGGGAATTTCGCGCAGGCCCTCGTCATATATTCGGGCGATGCGGTTACGAGCAGCCACGAATTCTTCGAGGCGACTGAGTTGTGCATGACCGATGATTGCGTGAGGCTCGCTCATGCGCCAGTTGTAGCCAAGGCGCGTGTGCGCATTCGTTAAGAAGTCCGCCTTGCCCTGGTCACGATAAATCAGAGCCTCTTCGTAAACGCGCTGGTTATTAGTGACGATCATGCCTCCCTCGGCGCCGGTGATCACCTTGGTCGGATAGAAGGAAAACGACGCGGCATCGCCAAAGGTGCCCGCCGCGCGTCCGTCAACCGCAGATCCGTGTGCATGCGCGGCGTCTTCCAGCAGAAAAAGACCGCGTTCCCAACAAAAGTTGTGGATGGCAGGCATCTCCGGAGTCACGATTCCGGCAATGTGAACTACGATAACGCCCGCCGTGTCTTCAGTAAGACGGCTCTTGATCCCTTGGAGGGTTATCGCAAAAGTGGTTGGATCAGCGTCTACAAAGCGTGGCTTACCGCCAGCGTGAATAACAGCCGCGGGAGTCGCAAAGAAAGTGTTGGTAGGCACGAGCACTGTCTTGTCTTTCACGCCGAAGATGCGCAGGGGAATCTCAAGAGCGCTGGTACCGCTGTTGACGGCTATCGCGTAGCGCGTTCCGACCTTCTGGGCAAAGCACTCCTCAAATGCTTTGACGTGTTTGCCGAGAGTCAATTGGCCCGAGACCAGAGCTTCGTCAATCTGTTGCAGAATGACCTGGCGATCCTCCTCGGAGAAGTAAACCCTGGCGGGTGGAATTTTGAGACTCACAAGTTTCCTTTGCACCTACCTCATTCAGCAACGAAGCTTCTGTATTGCTCTGAACTGGCGCAGAGCGAATAAAGCTCTGCTTCGCGATTTGCATAAACAGGATCGGGGTCCTGCTCACTCACTGCATTGATCAGCCAACGCGCGATACGTCGTGAGACATCCGGACTCTGATGCGCGCGCGCCTGCCGGCGCATTTCTTCGAGTAAGTCTGGGCGCTCAAGCAGGCTCTCGACACGTTCCGCGACTTCGTCCAAAGTGTGCACAGCACAACCCACTTTCCATTTTTCCAATAACTGATACTGCACGCGCTCTGCTCCCGGCGGAGGCTCGAGCGCAATGATGGGAAGCTCCGAAGCGATAGCTTCATTGAACATGCTGCCAAGCTTCGAAACCATCAGGTCCGCCGCGCACATTAACTTCGCCATGCGCTCCGCTTCGGTCCAGCCCAGTACGCGCCACCTTCCTTGCGCTCCATTCTGCTCAAGGCGTTCGCAACGCGCCTTGAGCCGTTCGTTGCGTCCGGTCAACACGATCAGTTGCGCCGCTCGATTCAGACGCAACAGCCGCGTGGCGGTCTCCTCGATTCGACCCATCCCTTCTCCGCCCCCGGCGATCAAAACGAGTGGTAGACGCGGATCGAGCGTCAGCCAGCGGCAGACTTCAGCTCGCTCTTTGTCGCGCTCGCGCCTCACGCCGTAACCTTCCGCTAATGGCAATCCCCAGGTCGCAACGCGCTCGGGCGGTGCACCGAAGGAAATCAACTCCGCGCCTAATTGCTCAGTCCCGAAACAGTAGAGATCGACTTCAGACTTTACCCACGCGCGATCAGTCTCCGGTTCATCGTTGACTGCAATCAGCGGCACTCTGAGTGAGAGGTCGCGTTTGACTAGCGCCGCGATTTCGCAGCAACCAACTTCAGTGGCCACGAGCGCACGGGGGCGCAGTTGGCGGGCGAGTTCGAACAGGCGCTTGCACCCGCGCCGGTAGTACCACTCCGGACTCGTGTGCGTTTGTGTTTTTTGATAGCGATCGATGCGATCCCAGATTGCCGGCGCGTGTTTCACGATCCAAAGGTAACTGGTTACGTGGGTGAAGCGTGCGAGGCCTGTCATGTAATCAGCAACATCGACAACCATCACGGGCAAGGCCGGTTGGACCGCGCGAATGGCGGCGGCTAATCCCTGGGCCACACGTATGTGGCCGGCGCCGTTTGCGATTGTCAGGATCAGCACGGGACGTTCGTTCGTCTCACTTTGTCTTTGCAGACGACTCACGCAGTTTTTCTCCTTGCGGCGACTTCGAATGGTACCGCCTCATTCAGCGCAAGCCGCGCGATCGTTGCCGCCGCATCCGGACGGGCAAGCAACCTGGCACGAGCTGACATTCTGCCGCGCGCGCTTTCATTGCGCAGCAGGGAGAGTATCGCCACCGCCGTTTCTCTCCCTCCGCTGGTTACGACGCCGGCGTCAATCTCCGCGAGTCGAGCGGCGTTGCGTTGTTCAGGCCCGGGGATCGCGTCGAACACAACTACCGGCAAGCCGCACACGGCGGCTTCGGCAGTCGTAAGTCCACCCGGCTTGGTTACCAGAACCGCTGCCGCTTGCATGAGTGGCGCAATATCGTCCGTCCATCCCAGGACGCGCAGCGAAACGGGCGGCCAGGCGCGAAGACGTGCCAACCGGCGACGAGTTCGTGTGTCATGTCCGGTGGCGGCGATGACGTGCATAGTTTGGCCGCTTTCGCACAGTCTCGCCGCCACCTCATTCATGTGCGTCGGTCCCCATCCTCCGCCCATGAGAAGCACTATCGGTGCATCATCAGTGATGCCATGACGCCGGCGGGTTTTCGTTTCGTCATGCCGCTCGCAAAAGGTGCCGTCGGTTGGAATCCCACAGGCAATGCTTGCGGCAGTTGCGCCCCAGACAAATAACTGATCGCGCACGTAATCGTCAGCGACGGCGTAAGCATCCACTTCCCTTTTCACCCACACCGGCTCTGCTTCGTAATCGGTAATGACATTTATGATTCGCGCCTGGGTCAGACCATCGCGTTTGGCCAACGCCGCCAGCTCGCACGCTGCAACTTCAGTGGCGACGATTGCATCAGGCTTGAAGGCGCTGATCGTCTTGAACACTCGCGGGCAGCCAAAGCGAAAGGCCCACTCGGGGGCAGTGTTCTGCCTCATCTTTGCCGTCCGGCGAGTGAAGAAACGATCCCACAGCGCCGGCGCGTAGCGCACCATGGCCCAATATGGCCAAACATAAAATGCGCGGAACAAAATGCGGCAGTCCGCGAGTGCGTCTAAGACTCGCACCTCTGCGTCAGGTGAGTGCCTTTTTATTTCGCGCGCGATGGTCCTCGCGGCCTGCACGTGACCGGAGCCAAAAGACAAAGTAAGCACAAGAATGCGTGGCATCTTCTTCATCGGTTTCAGTCTTCCCTCCACTTCGTCAACTTGAAACCGAGCGCGAGAGTCACAATAGCCATAACGGCAAGAGCTAACGCGTCGCTGCCGATCTGATGGCCGCCGCTAAGCGTCGTTCTGACGGCACGCGCAGCGAAAGCTGTCGGCAAAAACTGCGAGACCGTCCGCATGCTCTGCGGCATTGTTTCCGGTGTGTAGTAAACGGGCGCGAGGAAGACGAGTCCCGCGCCGAGTGCATCGGTAAGAAGTGAACCTTCAGTGAAACTGCGCGCACGCGCCGCGATGATGACGCCAAAGCCGCACAGGCAAAGCACCGTCAGCATGATTACCAATGTCAGCGCCGCGATGCTTGGTTCCATGACTACGCCGAGAACGCGTCCAATCAATAGCAACACCGTCGTTCCCAGGGCCGCCTGTACAAATGCGAAGCCGAGGAAGCCGAGGATGTACGAAGAAGGCGCGAGCGGCAGCGTGGCAAACAGTTTCAGTCGTCCGGTGAATCGGTTTTCAAGCAGCAGGTAGCCGAGCCAACTAATTGAAGTGAGCGAAAGCGAGAAGACGATGGAACCGGCAAGGAACCGCAGCCGGCTTTGATTCTGCGCCGCTTCCACGCCGCCTACTGCATTTGCAAACAAGTACATCGCCGCCGGAAAGACGAGAGCGGCCAGGAAGAATGGCCCCGCCTCAGCGCGCATGCTCATGAGCTGAATGCGGAAGACACAGACAATGTCAGTCAGACGTCTCATGCGCTTTCCGTATCTCCTCGCTCAAAGCGTTCGCCAGTCAGCGTGAAATAAACATCCTCGAGCGATGCGCGCGCGATTGAATATTCGGAAAGCTCGGCATCCGCAACGTGAGCACGAGCCTCGTTGAAGCTTGCAAAATAGTGAACGCACAACTTTCCAAACGGATCGAGCTGGTCGTGGTAGCTGAGTCGATAACTTCGCTCGAGGCGACCGAGAAGTTCATCGAGTGTGCCAACGGCGACAAGTCGTCCATGGTCGATGATGCCGATGCGATCACTCAAGCGTTCGGCTTCTTCCATGTAATGGGTCGAAAGGATGACGGTGGCGCCATCTGTGACGGCACGCCGAATTACTCCCCACACGGCCAGACGCGACGACGGATCGAGACCCGTTGTAGGCTCATCCAGCACGAGTAATGGCGGCCGGCCCAACAGCGCCAGCCCGATCAGGATGCGCCGTCGCTGTCCGCCCGAAAGAGAGCCGACGCGCTTTCCTGTTTCTGCAACGAGACCCAACGCGCTGATAACTTTGCGAGTAGCCGCGCGCGCCGCTGCTTTCGAGAGGTTTTTCAACCGTGCGAACAATTCAAAGTGTTCGCGCACCGTCAACGACTCAAACACTCCCGCCTCCTGCGGAGTGATGCCCATGATTTGCTTCACGCGCTGCGGCGCCGCTACCGCATTCAAGCCGAAGATTTCTATGCTCCCTCCGGAGGGGCGAAGTTCGGTCGAGATCTGTCTTAAGAATGTGGTTTTGCCCGCGCCGTTAGGGCCGAGAATCGAAATTAGCTCTCCGCGCTGCACGTCCAGATCGATCCCGCGATTGGCTTCGGTGCCATCAGCGTATCGCTTGACGAGGCCACGCACGCGAACAGCGACCGACGCGGCTCTCTCCGGCAACTGTCTCGCCACGCGGGCCCGGTCCGGCTCAAGCAAAGTTTCTTCAGTAACCATTTCTGAGGTACGTACGTTCTTCTCAAGAGAGCTGTAGAAAATCCCACGCCGAGCGCATCGCTGTCAGCGGGCTATTGCGATAGGCGGAGACTTCATATGGGCAGCCGATCTTGCAGCCCTTGCAGAAGTCCCACATCTCCGGTGATTCCATAATGATCTTTCTCACTTCGGGAGAGTTGTAGATTTCCCGCAATGACATCTCAGGCGCACCGCGATGCAATTGCACAAACGCGCAGGGAAACTGGATCGAGCCGTCGGGTCGCATGTTGACCAAATGCGAAGCCGAACGGCAGGGAAACTTTTTCGAGAAGCCGTCATCGCGATAAAACTTGTAGTAGTCCGTATAGAAGCGCACGCACTTGAATCGTTTGCGCAGGTTGAGCACAAAGTCGGCGACTTTATCCAGCGCGTCGCGTTCCATCTCAACGTCTTCGGTCTGCCAGGTGGTGCGAATGACGTTGTGGACGGCTTCCGTATGCAGGAGGAAGCCGCGTTCCTGGCAGTAGCTCGCGAGCGCCGGCAGGTCTTCGAGATTCTCCAGATCGACGGCGGCATTGATTTGAATGGTGTTGTAAGTAAGGTTGCCTTTGATGTAGTCAAGCGCGGAGAGTATTGTCGGTAAGCCGTCGATTCCGCGACGTTGCGCAAACTTCTCGCGGTCGAGCGTATCAATGGAGACTTCCAACTGATCCAGCTTCACACAAGCTTCCGCGTAACGCTTAAGGGCCAGTCCGTTGGTCGGCATTGAGGTATAGAAGCCTTTGCGCGCGGCATACTCGATGTAGTCCGGCATGTTTGGATTCATCAGCGGCTCGCCGCCGGAAAAACTCCATGCGAAGACGCCGAACTCAGCCGCCTCATCCATCCGCGCGAAGACGCGTTCGCGCACAGCGCGGTCTTCGGGCTGCTGGTTCTGCCAGATAGCGCAATAGCCACACTTCATATTGCAGTGCAGCGTGGTCTCAAACATCACCATGAACGGCCGGTTGAAGCCGTGACGGATTTGCCTGAAAGCGCTCTCGAGCATCAGTCTCTTCTTCACGGCCGTTTCTGTTTACCCCGCGCTTGTCCCTTTTGGTGAAGGAACCAACAAGATGAATTTCATGAACAGGTCTTGCGCCTTGAATTTGATTGCGCAGAAAGAGGAGCAACAGATGTGCCGCGTTTGACTGAGGCTCAGAGGTCTAATGCCCGGCCGCTCCAACAATAGCCAGCGGCGTTTTATATGACCGGGCAACTTTCTTTGATTGTGGCAGCGGCGCAATGTCGCTATTAGGGTCTGCCAAGGGTGTCAAAGTGTCGCCCTGCATTTTTGTCAGTACCACCTCGCGGTAGCGGGTGGGTGCTGGTTGCAGGAAGCTATCCGCAAAATAAGCGGATCAGCTTGGCCACTCTGACAACAGCGATCTTTGAGCGCGTGCGTTCGCCCACCCGCTACCGCAAGATGGTACTGACCTCATGACACTGCGGCCCTGGTTTTCACACACTCGTTGGTGGGTGACCGAGTTACCCGCCCACTACCTTAGGCGGTACTGAAAAGGCGACGCGGGTTTCGCGCGCTAAAAGATGATGTCGAAGCCCCCGGCGAAATAGCGGCGGTAGGAGGAGAAAAATTCGCCAAAGCGCGGGTCGGCAACATTGCCGTGCACGTTGCGCGGGTTGAAGTGATTGGTGAGATTAAAACCACGCAGCGAGAGCCGGATCCCATACTTCTTAGTTACTTGAAACTCTTTCGCAAACTCCGCGTCAAGAGCAAAGAAATGTGGAAAGCGCGTTTGGTCGGAGTTTCGCAGACCGACAAAGTTTTGCCCGCCATCGCGCACTGAGAAAGGAAAACCACTTCGGACTTCGATTATGGGGGCGATGGTGATGCGGTGAGGGAGCGCAAAGGTCCCCCAGGCAATTAAGCGGTTTGGCACATCGAACGGTAGATTCGAAAACTGATTCTGGCGAATTACAGGTTCACCAAAGTCTCCGAAGTAGCTGTTGAAATCGTTGAGATCTCCGCGCGCCCGAGAGCGCACGTAGGAAACGTAGAAGAAATTCCTTTCCGGGAGAACGAAACGGGCGGTGAGTTCCAGCGCGTGATAGGTGGCCCGTCCCGCCGAGCGCAAAACGATCGCGCTCTGCCCGCGGAAGTCGAGTTCAGGGTTGACGATATAGATGTTGTTTGTGCGACTACCGATGAGGTTCGCGCGAAAGCTTAACCAGGGGTTAATGATCTGATCGAGTTGAATATTCCAGGTCAGATTTCCTGGCACGAAGCCCGCTTCTCTATTTGAGAAGCGAAAGTCCAGCGGCGTGATTGGCGCAGTGTCGACCAATACGTTGGTAAAGCGCCGACTGTCGATGATGGTCAAGCCGTCCGGACCATAACGAGTTACAGTGCGCGCCGGGTAGCGATTGAAGCTGCGAATGTTGAGCGGCACTTTATCGTGGAAGATACCGATGCCACCGCGTATCACCGTGCGGTCGCCGTTGAAAGGCGACCAGGCAAAGCCCGCGCGAGGCGCCAGGTTTTGCTCGCTGGCAATCCTCTGGTTTTCATAGCGCAAGCCGAGGTCGAAACTCAGATTCTGGCGCACCAGCCAGCGGTCTTGCACGAAGCCCACATATTCACGATTGTTCACATGAATCAAATGGGCCCGGTGAAACACAATGCGCTCGGCGAGTGTTCCATCGGCGCGGACAATGTTTACCGGACGCGCATCGTAATTGAGCCGGCTACTGACGCTGTTGAAGTCAAACCCGGCTTTAATCTCGTGTGAGCCTTGCCAGAATCGCTGGGTCGGCAGTTGGTAAACTTCCAATAGCTCACTGCGGTTTGAGCGCCGGATTTGGGTTGAGAAGTAGTTGCCGGCTTCGACGGTGGGAGTCAGCGTCTGTTCCAGTGTTCCCTGCCCCCAAACATTCGCGTTGAACCGCTTGAGCGAGATTGAAGACTGGAGTAGCCCGCCTCTGAATTCGTAATTGTCACGCACAGTCAATACGAAATCGCGTTGTTTATAATTCGGCGTCACGGGTTGGGGCCGAAAGAAATCCAGTCCGACGAATTGATCGCGCTCTGGAAAATAGCCGAAGGTGAAAGCCAGGGTGTGGCCCTTGTTCAATAAGATATCTACTTGCGAAAAATAACTCTGGCTTTCCGTCTTTGT
>Ga0137410_10003493_pt1 | contig 10644 bp, 7 predicted proteins | sample CZODoug1_16funga_FD_108878 | JGI IMG/M metagenome (GOLD analysis project Ga0137410, IMG submission 108878) | Vadose zone soil fungal communities from Angelo Coast Range Reserve, California, USA - CZODoug1_16fungal (Illumina Assembly) | ecosystem: Environmental > Terrestrial > Soil > Vadose zone... | reverse complement strand
GCCAGTCCGACCCCGGCGACTTGGTAAATACGCCGATGCGCAGCGTGTCGAGCTTTCCCCGCGGCAACTTGAGCAGGTCCTCCGCAGTGCGCAATCCGCTCAGATCGCTGCGCGAGGAGAAGATCAAGGCATAGGTCGAATGCATGTACGGCTGCGTCGTGGCCGTGAGTTCGTATTCCTTCGGCACCCCCATGATGAGGTCGCACTTGTATTCATGCGATACCTCGTCCTTGGAGCGCAGGGTGTTGCGTATGAAACCGATGCGCTGGGGAAAGAACGTATATTGCACCTTCATCTTCAAATCGCGCGCCAGCGCTTCCGCGATCTTGTTCTCGTAGCCCTCGCCCTTGTCGTTCGACAGCGGTAGATTGGAGGGGTCGGCGCACACCTTCAGAACGCCTTCGTTCTCCGCCGCGGCGCCGTAATGCGCGCACAGCGCCGAAGCGGCGGTGATCAGCACCGCGAAGCCGCGTCCCCGGCTGAACGACACCCGCGTCATTTCGTTAGCGGATGCAAATGGCCGGGATTGATCTTGCCGTCAGACCGACCCTTGAGGTACGCATAAAGACCTTCCCAGTTCTTCTGTACCATTTCACTGGCGCCCCACGGAGGCATGCCCTTGTCGGGACGGCCGTCGATGACCGTCGTGTGAAAGTCCTCCTTCGACAGCGTTTTGAGCGAGGTGACCAACGAGGGTCCCACCAACCCTTCCTGTTCGGCGCCATGGCAGCGTTCGCATGCCAATGCTCGCCACGTCTTCCAGCCGTCCAGAGTCTTGGGATCGACTTTGTCGCCGTCCCGTACCGTGTACGGTGCTCCTGAATCCTTGTCTGCCGCCTGGGCGGTATAACCGGTCCGGCTCGCCATCAGGGCGGCTGCGGACAGAATCGCAATCGACATCACCGAATATACCAGTCGTCTCATTAATCTCTCCAGTTCGAGGCCGTGGGCCCGGGGACGCTTTCGCGTCCACGGACACACGGTCCCGATCGATTCAATCAACCAGTCTTTATTAGTTGGTGCTTGCGGTACGGCCGGCAGCCGCATCGGGCAACGAAAAGACAAACAGAGATCCACCCAAGGTCGTGTACTTGGCCAAATCCTTGTAGCCGCCCACGGCACCCAAGCCCTCATGTCCTTCGGTCAACCCCGCCGCCATGCCGATACCGGCCCAGCCGCCGATGCCCGAATACACGCCGACGAATTGCTTCCCGTTGTACGAGTAGGTGAACACGTTGCCGATGATTCCGGAGGGCGTCTTGAACTTCCACAGTTCCTTGCCGTCCTTCGTGCTCACCGCCTTGATGTAGCCCTCGAGCGTGCCGTAGAAGGCGACATCACCCGCGGTGGTCAGGGCGCCCGACCATACCGAGAAACGCTCCGGCTTGGACCAGGCGATCTTGCCGGTCGCCGGATCCCAGGCGATGAAATTGCCCATGCCGCCATGACTGTTCGGGGTCGGGAACATGGTCAGGGTGGCGCCCACATAGGGCTGGCCCGCCGTGTACTCGATTTGGAACGGCTCGTAGGTCATGCAGACATGGTTGGTCGGAACGAAGACCAGGCCCGACTTCGGGTCATAGCTCGACGGTTGTTCGTCCTTCGATCCGAGCGCGGCCGGGCAGATGTCCTTCACGTCGACGTCCGGTCCGGTGGTGCCGGGCGAGTACTTCTTGTCGACCACCGGACGGCCGGTTTTCATGTCGACACCGGTGGACCAGTTGACCTGCGGATCGAACTTCTGCGCGACCAACAGCTCACCCGTGGCCCGGTTCATCGTGTAGCCGAAGCCATTGCGGTCGAAATGCACCAGCGCGGGAACGTCCTTGCCGGCCATCTTGATGTCCGCCAGCACCATTTCGTTCACGCCGTCGAAGTCCCACTCGTCGTGGGGCGTCATCTGGTACACCCACTTCGCGACGCCGGTGTTGAGATCGCGCGCGAAAATGGTCATCGACCACTTGTTGTCGCCGGGGCGCTGATTGGGGTTCCACGTGCTCGGATTACCCGAGCCGTAATACACCAGGTTCAGCTTCGGATCGTAGGAATACCAGCCCCAGGTGGTGCCGCCGCCGATCTTCCACTGATCGCCCTTCCACGTCTTGAGGGATGAGTCCTTGCCGACGGGCGCCATCTTGCCGTTGGTCCAGGTCATGGTCTTGGCCGGGTCGATCAGCATTTCGTCGTCGGGACCCGTGCTGTAACCCCTCCATACCTGTTTGCCGGTCTTGATGTCGTAGGCTATCACGCGGCCGCGTACGCCGAACTCGCCGCCGGAGATGCCGGTCAGAACGAGGTTCCCGAACACGTGCGGTGCATTGGTGTTGGTCTCGCCGATCTTCGGATTGCCGTTCTTCACGGTCCAATCCACCTTGCCGGTCGCCGCATCGAGCGCCACCAATGTGGTGTCGGCCTGTTGCAGGAAAATCTTTCCGTCCCCGAAGGCAAGACCGCGATTCACAGTATCGCAGCACATCACGGGCACCACGGTGGCGTCCTGTTTCGGCTCGTATTTCCACTTGTACGTCTGGTCAGCGAGGTTGATTGCGTAAACGTTGTTGGGAAACGGCGTATGGATGTACATCGTGTTGCCGACGACCAGAGGTGATCCCTCGTGGCCTCGCAGAACGCCGGTGGACATCGTCCAGGCTACCTGCAAGCTCGACACGTTCTTGGCGTTGATCTGATCCAAGGTGCTGTAGCGGTGGTTCGCGTAATCTCCCGCCTGAGACGCCCAGTTGGACGGATTGCTCATGCTTGTTTCGAGGTCCGTCGCCGCAGCGATCCCACTTAGGCATAATGACGTCGATACCGCAACAGCGCCCAGAATGGGAAGGGCGTAAAACTTTTTCATATTGATTCCCTCATCGTGAGTTTCGACATTTAACCAACCAATCTTTCAATCCCCTTAAATTTCAACTTCAAACAAAATCTGTTCACCTCAAAAAAGAGCGCGAGACCATGAAACTGCAATACTTATGCCACATGCCCTCGGTTTTCGTATTGGTTGGCGCCATCGGAATCATCGGCGCCTGTGCCGCGGCCGGCCCCGCATTCGGCGAGACGCCGGGACCCGATGCGCACGGCACCCCGGGGCCCGCGCACGACTATCCTACGGTCGCGCGCGTCGAATACGTCAACGAGTGCATCGGGAAGAACGGCGGCAAACTCGCCGCCCTGTATCAATGTTCCTGCGCCATCGACCGCATTGCGAACGAATTGGCCTACGATGACTACGTGGAGGCATCGACTTTCGCGAAATACGCGACCTTGCCGGGCGAAGCGGGCGGCATTTTTCGGGATTCGGAGCACGCGCGCCAAATGGCCAAGAGTTTTCGCGATTTGGAAGCCAGCGCGCTGCGCGGCTGCGGGATGCCGCATTGATGGCGCGGAGACCCTCGCCTGCACCGTCGCGCTGCGACGGCGGGTTGTGTGCCAGCAATGGCACATGTCGCGACACGGATGCCACCGTTGCTCCATTGCGGCGCCGCTTCATTTGACTTTTAACAGTGAGATCGCGATGCTCCTTCGGTCGGATAATAATTATTCTAAGGATGGAACAGCTGGCTGGCCGTAGGGGAATCCCCGATGTCTAATCATATAGAGTCCAAGCACGCTGCAACGGTGGTGGGGTTCGTGCGCGGTGCTCCCGGCCGATCGGAGCAAGCGGTGGTCAGTTCAGCGATCGGCGCCTCCTGGCGCCGCTGCATGATCGATTATTCGCTGGATCCGGAGCGCCCGCTCGAAGCCTGCGTTCTGGACGGTCGCACCCTCCAGGAATACCGCAACCGGCACGAACACCTCATCCAGGTGGCATCGGCGGAAATCGATTGGCTGTACGACCATATCGCCATGTCCGGGTGCGCGCTGCTGTTGACTGACGCGGGCGGCATCGTCTTGTACGAAAAGGTCGACCCCACCATTCTTGAGACTTTTCGAAACGCAGGATTGCGGCTGGGCGCCGATTGGAGCGAGTCGCGGCAGGGAACCAATGGGATGGGCACCTGCATCGCCGAGAACCGGCCCATCATCGTGCACCGCGACGAGCATTTCCAGTCCTGCCACATCGGCCTATCCTGCACCGCCGCACCCATCCACGATCCGGATGGATCCTTGGTTGCCGTGCTGGATGCGTCCACCATGAACGCGCAGGGGACTCGCGAGACCCAGACCCACATCATGGCGCTCGTCCAGCTGTCGGCGAAATTGATCGAGAAATGTCTGTTCCTCCGGCATTTTCAGCGCGGCAGCGTGCTGCGTTTCCACGCGCGCCCCGAATTCGTCAATTTGCAGCACGATGGCGCGCTGGCTCTGGCCAGCGACGCGACCGTGATCGCGGCGGACGAGATGGCGATGCGGTTGCTCGGCGTGCAGCAGCGGCGCGAACTCATCGGGCGCCGCATCGACGATATATTCGACATGCGCGCCGAAGAGATGACGGACCCGGTCGCCCCCAGCGCCGTGGGTCTGTGGCCGGTGCGCGACGCGGCGCTGGGGAGGCGGTATTTCGCAAGCTTGAGCCACGAATCAACCGACGTCGGATTTTCGAAGTATCTGGTGCGCAGCGCCCGCGGCCCCGATGTCATGCGGCTCGCACCCGCCCATGGCACGAAGGATTTGCCGGCGCTCGAGGACCTTGCCGGCGACGATTCGCAGATGCTGCGCATTGTGCGCAGCGCGCGTCGCGTCGCCGCCTCGTCGGTATCGGTCATGATCCAAGGCGCCACCGGTACCGGCAAGGAGCTGTTCGCGCGCGCTTTGCACGCAGCCAGCGGCAGGGCGCCGTTCGTCGCGCTCAACTGCGCGGCCATTCCCGAATCCCTCATCGAAAGCGAATTGTTCGGCTACAAGTCGGGCGCGTTCACCGGGGCGCGCCGCGAGGGGATGAAGGGCACCATTCTGCAAGCCTCGGGCGGCACGCTGTTCCTGGATGAAATCGGCGACATGCCTTTGGCACTGCAGACCCGGCTCCTGCGCGTGCTCGAGGAGCACGAGGTGGTTCCCCTGGGCGCGGATAAGCCGATGAAGGTGGATTTGCGGGTGGTGTGCGCGTCGCATCAGAATCTGCGTTCCATGATCGCGCGCGGCCAGTTCCGGGAGGATCTGTACTACCGCCTCAACGGCATAACCCTCGAGTTGCCGCGACTGGCCGAGCGCACCGACAAGGAGCAACTCATACGAAAATTGCTCGGCGCCGAAACCAGCGACGGCCGGCCGGTGGCGATCGAAACGGACGCGTTCCAATGCCTGCTGGAATACGATTGGCCGGGGAATATTCGCGAATTGCGCAATGTCATCCGCACCTCGCTGGCAATTTGCGACGGTGGCGTGGTGCGTCTGCGCGACCTGCCGAGCGAAGTGCGGCATGGTGCGTCGGTCCCGGCGGAGCCGCGGGCGGTGCCTTGCGAAGCCGTCAATGCGGAAGACCCCGACCTCACGCAGGATTTGTCGCCGATCGAAGTGGCCGAGCGGCAAGCGTTGGTTACGGCCATTCGCGATACCGACGGAAACATGGCCCGCGCGGCCACCCTGTTGCAGGTCAGCCGCAGCACGCTGTACCGCCGGTGCCGGCGACTGCGAATCGTTCACCGGGGTCTATAGCCCGGGGAGCCCCTGCCAACGCGGCTCACGCGAAATACTCAGACAGGTTCCAGATGGCATGTAACCTGCTTGGGCTTTGCTGGTTATGGCCCATGTCCGCAACCATGAAAGCTTAAGGTCGGGACGTCACCTCCTCAGACTCGCGCCCGGAATCCGCTTGAGCGGCGATGCGGAATCGCCTGCGGGGACGCTGCTGGTCTCGAGCGCGGGCAAGGTGCGCCTCAACGAACATGCCGTGGCCATCCTGGAACTCTGCGACGGATCCCGCACCCGTGACCGCGTGGTGATGGATGCCATCCTGCGTTCGTCCGGTGCCATGCGCGCCGCCGATGTGGCCGAGTTCCTCGACGCGGCCCAGTCGCGCGGTTGGCTCACCGACGGAGACTGAAAAGAATGGTGCGCCGCAGTAACGGCTCCGCCGGCACCCCTTCGTGCCGCGAGGCGAAGTGAACAGGGGTGCGACTTGCTATTTCAGGGGCGCGTCGCGCTCCTCCGGGCATTGGGCGGCAGTCTCGAAGTGGGACTCCGCCGGATAGAGCGCGGCCAGTTTACGCATCACGCCGTTGGTCCAGCCAAAGCCATCCTGCGTCGGATACTCGCCGCCTCCGCCGCTCCGGCCGGTGTCGACGACATCGTACTTCTCCACCAGCTTGCCGGTCTCGCGATACAGGTGATTGACGCCGGCCATCCAGCGGCAGGCAATCGTGGCGGCCAGCGACGGCTGATGATGACGGCGCAGGCCGTCGACGGCTATCCATTGCAGAGGTGCCCAGCCGTTCGGGGAATCCCACTGCTGGCCGGAGTCCAGCGGCGTGGTGACGATGCCGCCGGCTTTGAGCAGAGAGTCCCGGGTGGCGCGGGCAACCGATTGGGCCTGATGCGGCGACGACATGGCCACGAACAGAGGATAAAGAGTGGCCGCGGATATTCCGGGGATGCGCTCGCGGTGCGTCCAGCGATAATCGAGATAGGCGCCGGAACTCGCGTCCCACAGATACCGGTCGACCGCCTTGCGGCGCTGCGCCGCCCGCTGTTCGAATTCCCGCCCGCAATTCAAGTCGCCGGTGCGCGTGCAGCCGGCGCTGATGGCCTGCTCCAGGCCGAACAGCAGGCTGTTGAGATCGATCGGTATGATTTCCGTGGTGTCGAGCGAGGCGCGGGTCCTTGCATCGGCGAACCAGCGCGAACTGAAGTCCCAGCCGCTTTCGGCGGCTGCGCGAATGTCGCGGTACAGCTGGCGCGGCTCGCGCGTGCTGCCCTTCGCCAATTCCGTATCCTCCGCATACGATTCGTCGCGCGGCGTGTCGGCATCATCCCAAAATCGATTGAGCGTCGAGCCGTCATCAAGCATGACGACGTGGAATCGACCCGCACCCCGATGCAGACCGGACGCACCGCGCATCCAGAAAGCGTACTCGCGCTTCAGTTGGGGCAGGTAGCGGCCGAACGCCGCGGGCGGGTCGGCGGCGGACAACAGGCCCACCATCTCGAAAAAGAACGGCGGCTGCGAGCGGCTCAGATAGTAGGTGCGGGCGCCGTTCGGAACATGACCGAAGGTGTCGATCAGGTACGCGAAATCGCGCACCATGTCTTCGGCCAACTCCGGCCGGCCGCTCTGCATCAATCCCAGCATGGTGAAGTACGAGTCCCAGTAATACATTTCGCGAAATCGTCCGCCGGGAACGACGTAGGGGTATGGCAACGTCAGCAGCGAAGAATAGGGCGGCGCGGTCTTGGTGGTGCGGGTCAGCTGATCCCATAGCCGGTCGATATGGGTGAGCAGCGATTCATGGTCCGGTTCAGCGACCGCGGACGCGGCTTCCGGCGGCAACGCGAAATGCGCGTCGACGAAACGTTTCAAAGCTTCGTCGGAGCGCGGCGGCTCGCGGCGGTAGGCCGCAAGGATCCGTTCCGGCGACTCCTTCGGCACCGCGTCGACAAAGGTCTTGCCGTCGGGAAAGATTCGCGCCGACTGCACCGCGACGAACAGCTCCTGAAACACAGCCTGCGGCGGATCTGCGGGAGCGCTCGAGGTTCGCGGTTGGGTCGATGCCGTCGGCAGCAGTGCCAGCCATAGCAACCAGCCAATGCCGTGGGAGCTGCGGCGGGGAGTCACGCTTTGCACCGTCATCAGATATTCGGCACGGAAACCCGAACCTCGAGGCCGGGGAGGAGGTGCCGCTCCTTACGTTGAATTGTCACTGCATCGCTCCTAATGCCCCGCCGACTTGACGGTCACGCGCCGCACGACGCGGCCCGACGGCAGGCGAGAAATCACCACGTCCAGCGCCTTGCCGCGAAACTCAAGATTCACCAGCCTAAGCGGGCCCGAGGCCGGTTTTGGGCGGTTCCGCGGAACGTGCGCGAACGATTCTCCCTTGAACCCGCCGAGCGTGTGACCGTCGTCGGCGGTCACACGCTCAGGAGTGCTTGTGTGTCGGAACTTGCGTATCAGAACTTGTAGCGCAGCTGCACGTTGATCTCGCGTCCGAAGATGGGCCGGGCCATTTCGAAGTTGTTGGCGATGCCGCTGCCCGAACCCAGCGCAATACGGGCATTGCCTTCGGTCAAACCCACCTGGTTGGTGAGATTACTGCCCTGCAGGCGCACCTCGAAGTGGTCGCCGAGCTCAGAGACGATGCCGGCGTCCAGCGTGTAGTAGGACGGAAGGACCTGTTGGTTGGTGTTATCGCTGTAGCGCAGACCCACATGGGTGTATGTCATGAAGACGCGCACAGAACCCCACTCCATCGGCAGCTCGTATGCCGGGGTGAAGCGGAACTGCAGCCGCGGCTGGCGCGCCAGGGTCAAGCCATCGAAGAGCGGATTGTGGGAATACAGGGCGCGCTGCCAATCGCCGCTCAGGTCGAAGCTCAGGTGACGTATGGGTTCCCACCGCGCTTCGATGTTGGCGACCCAGGATTGGGCACCGTACACCGCGGTGATCTGTTGGCCGGTGGCCGTGAACTGCTGAAATGGCACGCCGCTGAAGATCTTGCGCGAGCCGTCGATGACGCCGTAGAACGTCTCAGTCTGGAGGCGGTAGCCGACTTCATAGTTCTTGATGCTCTGGATCTGCGGCTGGCCGCTGCGCAGGTCATCGAAACCGGGGAAGTGAATGCCCTGGTTGATGCGCGCATACGCGGACATGTGCGGAGTGATCTCGTAGTTCGCGCCCAAGCTCCACGAACCTCGGGTGTGCCTAAATTCGGTGCACTCGTTGGTGCCCGACGTATCGCAGCTCACGCCTTGGTTGAAGGTGCCGTTGGGGACGCTGACGCCTTTGTTATAGAGATTCCTGGGATCGCTGTCGAGATTCACGGAAGAGTCATTCTCGATGGTGCCATGATCGCGCTGCTCTTCGACGCGGTAGCCGGCGTCGAAGAGCCACTGGTCGATCTTCCATTGATCGGAGAGGAACAGCGCCGTATTAAAGCCGGTCCAATGCTCATTGAGTGTGAAGAAAGAGGCGCCGAGTAGGCCGGCTGGATTGGTGACATTGACGCCGTTGTTCAGTGTGAGCTCGACCAATTGCGCGTTCGGGGTGGCGGTGATGAGCTCGTTATTGCCTAGATACCAATGATCGTCGGACTTGTAGGCGGCGAGATACCCGCCCACGGTCAGCTTGTTGCCCTCGACCACATCGAAAGTGAAGCGCAGGTCATCGGTGAAGGACTGGATCCGCTTCTGCACGATCCAGAACCCCATCGAGGCTATGGAGGAGTTCGGATTGAGGACTGCGCCCGAGCCGGAGACGCCCGTGGGGCTGACCAATGTCGCAGTGCCGCTGGTCGCGAGACCGTAGGGCCCGGTGATGGCCGGGTTGGCATTCACCGTGGCGATTTCGCTGCCGATGAAGGAACTCAAGCTCTGCGGCGCGAAGTTGTTGATCAGGCAGAAGCAATTGACGTCGCCGGCCGAGTACATGAGCTTGTTGCTCAAGGAGATACCGTCATTAATTTGGACGTCGAGGTCATTGCCGAACGTGTGCAGATCCGCGCCGCGGCCGTTCGCGAGGTCTGCAGTCACGGGCGCCCCGGTGGGAGTTTCCTGCACCGAGATGCCGCGCAAGGCGCTGCCGGCGAAGGTTCCCGTGTGGGGATTGAATCCGGGAAAAGCCGAGACGCTCTGGCCATTGCCGGTACCGCTGACCGTGACCGGAATGTCCGTGATGAAAAGATTCTTGTCGTTGAGTTCCCGCGCGAAGAACATGATCGTTCCATTCTCCAGTGTGTGCGTGATGGTGGCCGTGATCTGGCCGCCGTCATCCGCGGGAAACTGCGAGTCCCGAATGCCGCTCGAGTAGCGATAGAAACCGCCCACGCTCATGTACCAATCCTGGGCCAGCGGTCCGCCGTAAAAGCCGTCGATCCGGTACATGCCTTCATCGCCCCAGGTGACGCCGAGGTCACCACGGGGAGTGGCCGTGCCCTGGCGCAGGATGAAATTCGCGGTGGCGCCCAGCTGGCCGTTGGATAACACCACGCCCGGGCCACCCTGCAGCACCTCGGCGCGCTCGACGCTCTCATCGAGACGAAACTGCGAGGCGTTGTCCATGAAGGACAGGGTCGGCACTGGGAAGATCGGCGAGCCGTTCAACTGGTAGGTGACGTAGGGTGCATCGCTGCTGCCGGGAAAGCCCGCCAGCTCGATATTCGCTCCGGCTTCGCCGCTGCTCGATTCGGCCCAGATGCCCGGCACGATCTTGAGCAGGTCCGCCGAACTCGACGGATTGACGTCCCGAATCTCTTCCAGACTCGCCGTCGTGATCGAGAAGCTGGCGTCGAGTTTCTTGAGGCCCTTGGATTGAGCCGAGCCGGTGACCACGATCTCTTCGAGGGTGCTGGTGTTGGCGGCGCTGGCGTCGGCTGCCGCCGCCGGCGTTGCCGCCGTGTCTTGGGCGCCGGCGTGACCACCGGCCAGCAGGGCGCCGCTCAGCGCGAACAGCCCTGCAATACGCGTGAATAGTCCACGATGATTCATGTTGTCGTCCCCCTTCAGTTGAGTGTCGTTGCCGGCCGCGCCCGCGGTGGCGCCGGGTGC
>Ga0137410_10003492_pt1 | contig 10644 bp, 5 predicted proteins | sample CZODoug1_16funga_FD_108878 | JGI IMG/M metagenome (GOLD analysis project Ga0137410, IMG submission 108878) | Vadose zone soil fungal communities from Angelo Coast Range Reserve, California, USA - CZODoug1_16fungal (Illumina Assembly) | ecosystem: Environmental > Terrestrial > Soil > Vadose zone... | reverse complement strand
CTGCCGCTACCGCATCGCGGTCGACCAGCCGGGAACGCGCTTCGCGCTGCCCGAGGTGATGCTGGGGATCCTGCCAGCGTGGGGCGGAGTGATGCGCTTGCCCAGGCTGGTCGGGCCGACCGCCGCGCTCGACATGCTCCTCACCGGGCGCGCCGTCGACGCGAAGCGCGCCAGGCGCATGGGGCTGGTCGACGCCGCGGTGCCGCCACGTGTACAGGAGAACAGTGCGCGCATGATGGTGCTCGAGGCGCCGCCCCCGCGGAAGCTTCCGCTGCTGCAGCGCCTCATGGCCTCCGCGCCGATGCGCCCGGTCGTCGCGGCGATGGCGAGGAGGCAGGTGGCGAAACGGGCCTCGCCCGATCACTACCCCGCACCCTACGCGATCCTCGAGCTGTGGCGCAGGTTCGACGGCGACCCCTTCGCGCCGCGGCCCGAGGACCCGGCATCGGTCATCGGCCTCGTCGAAGGCGACACGGCGCGCAACCTCATCCGCATCTTCTTCCTGCAGGAGCGCATGAAGTCGCTGGCGAAGGACAGCGACTTCAAGGCCGAAAGGGTTCACGTCGTCGGCGCCGGCGTCATGGGCGGGGACATCGCGGCGTGGTGCGCGATGCGCGGCCTCACGGTGACGCTGCAGGACCAGTCCCCCGAGCGCATCGCGCCGGCGATGAAGCGCGCAGCGGACCTGTTCAAGCGCCGCCTGCGCGACAAGACGCGCATCCGCGACGCGCTCGACCGCCTGATTGCCGACGTCGCAGGCGACGGCGCGCGCCGCGCTGACGTCGTCATCGAGGCGATCTTCGAGAACCTGGAGGCCAAGCGCGAGCTGTTCGCGAAGGTCGAGGCCGTCGCCAAGCCCGGGGCAATTCTCGCCTCGAACACCTCGAGCCTCAAGCTCGCGGACATCGGCGCGAACTTCAGGAACCCGGCTCGTCTGGTCGGGATTCATTTCTTCAATCCCGTGGCACAGCTGCAGCTCGTCGAGGTGGTCCAGGGCGCGAGCACCGACCCCGAGGTCGCGAAGAAGGCCGCGGCCTTCGTCCGGCAGATCGACAAGCTCCCGCTGCCGGTCAAGGATTCGCCGGGGTTTCTCGTCAACCGCGTGCTCGGTCCGTATATCGACCAGGCGCTGCGCCTGGTCGACGAAGGCGTCGCGCCCGAGACGCTCGACGCCGCCGCGGTCGCGTTCGGCATGCCGATGGGCCCGATCGAGCTCGCCGACACCGTCGGTCTGGACATCTGCCTCGCCGTGGGCAAGGAGCTCGCCGGCGACCACGCCGAGGTGCCGAAGAAGCTCGCCGAGCTCGTCGCGGCGGGCAATCTCGGCAGAAAGAGTGGGCGCGGGTTCTACGCGTGGAAGGACGGCAAGGCGAAGAAGGGATCGAGCGGCGCCGTGCCCGCAGATCTGAGCGTGAAGCTGATGGCGCCCTACCTGCGCGAGGCGCGCGCGGCGGTTGCCGACGGCGTCGTCGCCGACGCCGATCTGGCGGATGCGGGCCTGATATTCGGCACCGGCTTCGCGCCTTTCCGCGGCGGGCCGCTCAACTATCTCAAGGAGCAGGGCTACTGAACGGGAGCGACCTTGGCTCCTTTTTTGCGTAATATTTCACACGCCCGTTCGTTTGCTTGCTCTCGCGTGATGGGCCGTGAGACACTTTTCAGTCTGGCCAGGGAGGGTCGGGTGGCAACTACTTTGACGGTCGGCGCGTTGGGCATGCGCTTGCTCGCTGCGGCAGTATCGCTGCTGGTGCTGCATTCCGGCGTCGCGCTCGCGCAAACGCAGCGCACCCAACCCCCCGCAAAACCGGCGGCACAGCCCCCCAAGCCGCAGCCTCAGCAGGCCCAGCAGCCTCAGCCCCAGACCCCGGTCGCTCCCACGCAGGCGCCCGCGCCGGTGAAATTCGAAATCCAGCGCTACGTCGTCGAGGGCAACACCCTGCTCTCCCTGGGGGAGATCGACCGGACCGTCAAGCCGTTCACCGGCAAGGGCCGCGATTTCGGCGACATACAGCGCGCGCTCGAGGCGCTGCAGAACGCCTACGCCTCGCGCGGCTACAACGCCGTGAAGGTCAGCGTTCCGGAGCAGGACATCCGCGCGGGGCAGGTGCGCCTGCTCGTGGTCGAGGCTCGTGTCCGGCGCGTGAAAGTCGAGGGCAACCGCTTCTTCAACGAGAGCAACGTCAAGGCGGGCCTGCCCTCTCTCAAGGAGGGGACGTCGCCGAACACCAAGAAGCTCGGCAAGGACGCGCAGCTCGTCAACGAGAACCCCTCCAAGCAGGTGAGCGTGGCGCTGTCGGCGGCGGACGACCCGGGCCAGGTCGACGCGACCGTCCGGGTGACCGACGAGAAGCCGTCCCGCGTCTCGGTGTACGTCGACAACACCGGCACGCCCAACACCGGCAACTTCCGCCTCGGCGTGGGTTTCCAGCACGCCAACGTGTTCAACCGCGACCAGGTGCTGAACGTGCAGGCCATCACCTCGCCGGGGCACTTCTCGGACGTGAAGATTTTCGGCGCCGGGTACCGCATTCCCGTCTACAGCTGGGGCGGGGTGGTCGACCTTCTCGCCGGGTACTCCAACGTCAACTCGGGCACGGTGCAGGGCCTGTTCAACGTCTCGGGCAGCGGCGACGTGTTCGGCGCGCGCTACACCCAACTGCTGGGACGGATGGGCAGCTACGATCATCGCGTGTCGCTCGGGCTCGACTACCGCGCGTACCACAACGACGTGACCTTCGCCGACACGGGCGCGCCCCTCGTCCCCGACATCACCGTGCACCCGGTATCGCTCGCCTATCTCGGGCGATTCTCGAGAGTCGGGCAGGATCTCTCGTTCAACGTCTCGTACGCGCGCAACATCCCCGGCGGCAGCAAGGGCGAGCAGACGGATTTCGACGCGCAGCGACCCGGAGCACAGGCGGACTACAACATCGTCCGCGAGGGCGTGGCGTTCACGCAGCTGCTGCCTTCCGACTTCATCCTGCGCGCGGTCGCGAACGCGCAGCAGTCGCACGACCTCCTCATCCCGGGCGAGCAGTTCGGCATGGGCGGCGTCGACAGCGTGCGCGGCTACTACGAGCGCGAAGTCGCGAACGACGTGGGCTGGCGCGCCTCACTCGAGGCGTACAGCCCGGATTTCGGTTCCTGGTTCGGCAGCTCCTGGCGGGCGCGCGCGCTGGTCTTCACCGACGCCGCGCGCGGGCACGACAACGCGCCCGAGCGCGGGCCGGAGAACAAGCTCGGCAGTTTCGGCCTGGGCGTGCGCGCCAACCAGGGCAAGCTCTTGGCGTTCCGGCTCGACGTGGCGCGCGTCACGCAGGATGCGGGAACACGCCAGAGCGGCGACATGCGCGCGCACTTCGCCGCCGCGGTCAGCTTTTGATTCGGGAGACGACGATGTCCAGTGACAAGCACGCACGCAGGGACGGCCTCAAGCCCAAGGTGATCGCGCTGTCGGTCGCCGCCTGCTTCGGCTTTTCCGCGCCGCAGGCCCTCGCCAATCCCACCGGCGGCACGGTCGTCTCGGGGAGCGCGAACTTCGCCAGCTCGGGCAACACGCTCACGATCACGAACTCCGCCAACGCCATCATCAACTGGCAGAACTTCTCCATCGGGGTCAACGAGATCACGCGCTTCCTGCAGACATCGGGATCGTCCGCGGTCCTGAACCGCGTGGTCGGGGCCAACGGGGTAATCCCGCAGAGCATCATCGACGGGGTGCTTTCCTCCAACGGCCGCGTGTTCCTGATCAACCCGAGCGGCATCATCATCGGCTCGAGCGGGCGCATCGACGCCGCCGGGTTCATCGCATCGAGTCTTTCCCTGTCCGACCAGGACTTCAAGGCGGGCCGGATGCGCTTCACCGAGACCCCGGGGGCGGGCAAGGTGTCCAACGCGGGCACGATCGACACCAGCTCCGCCGGCCCGGGCGGCCGCGTGTGGCTGATCGGACCGGACGTGGAGAACTCGGGCGTGATCCGCACGCCGCAAGGCGAGATCATCCTCGCCGCGGGCAAGAGCGTCGAGCTGGTCTCGGAGAGCTCGCCCTTCGTGACGGTGAACATCACCGCCGACGACGAGCGTGCGCTGAACGTGGGTCAGCTTCTGGCCGACTCCGGGCGCATCGGCATGTTCGGCGCGCTGGTGCGCCAGTCCGGCCTCGTCCAGGCCGACAGCGCCGTCGTCGGCGCCAACGGCGAGATACGCCTCGTCGCGACCAGGGACCTCACCCTCGACGAGGGCAGCCGCACGACGGCGAACGGACCGGGCGGCGGCACCGTCACGCTGCAGGCGCAGGGCGGCACCAATCTGATCTACGGAACGGTCGAAGCCAAGGGCAGCTCGGGCCAGGGCGGAACCATCGAGGCGCTGGGCGTGCGCGTCGGCGTGCTCGGCCACGGCGTCATCGACGCGTCGGGCGACACCGGCGGGGGCACCGTCCTCGTCGGCGGCGACCAGCACGGCGCGAACCCGAACATCCAGAACGCGGAGCAGACCCTCATAGGTCCCGACGGCGTGATCCGCGCCGACGCGGCGACCACCGGCGACGGCGGGCGCGTGATCGTGTGGTCGGATGCCGAGACGCGCGTGCTGGGCTCGATCTCGGCGCGAGGCGGCTCGCAATCGGGTAACGGCGGCTTCGTCGAGACTTCGAGCAAGGGCGACCTCGATGTCAACAGAGCGCGCATCGACACCCACGCGCCGAACGGCCGGTGGGGAACCTGGCTGCTCGACCCGACCAACGTGATCCTCGAGCCGAACAGCTATGGGGCAGGCGACCCGCTCGCCTACGCGGCGACGTTCGGCACGAATCCCGGCACGACCGCGCATATCACCGAGCAGACGGTGGAGGCAGGCTTCGCCGCCAACGGAACCGTCAAGATCCAGGCGTCGAACGACGTCGGTTTCCGGACCGACCTCACGCTCGTGTACTCCGGCCCGTCGACCCCGGGTCTGTTCGAAGTGCGCGCCGTCAACAACATCGACATGGCGTACGGCGGCACGGGCGCGCACACGATCACTTCCAATGGCACCGTCGTGCTCAGCGCCAACGACGTCGACGGTGTAGGCGCGGCCGGCGTCCCCCAGCTGAATACCGTATCCGGCACCGGTTCCATCATCGGCGGGGGCAACATCCGCACCGACTACGGCGGCGTTCCGGGCGGCGACATCTCGCTCTCGGGCTACGGCGTGACCGTCGGAACCCTGGAGACCATGGGCGGCGTGAACCGCGTGCAGGTCGGAAACATAACGATCGTCGCCCTCGGCGGCGGCATCTCAACGGGGACCATCACCACACGCGGCGCGAACGGCAGCGACTTCGTCGTGGGCCAGCCGCCCACTGCGGGCGGCAACGGCGGAACCATCAACATCACCGCAGGCTACGGTAGCGTATCGACGGGGGCCATCGACGCGAGCGGCGGCAAGGGCGGAAACGGCGGCTACGCCTCGGGCCAGGTGTTCTCGGGAGCGTCGGGCGGATCGGGCGGTTCGGTGACCATCGGCACCACGACCTACGGGCCGGTGGTATCGATCACCGCGGGCTCGATCAAGTCCACGGGCGGGGTGGGCGGCCTGGGCGGTTCGGGCGGCAACGCTTACGCCTACTCGTCCCTGATTTTCGACATCGCGTACGGCGGCGACGGCGGAAGCGGCGGAGTGGTGAGTCTCAGCGCCGGCAGCGTCACCACCGGGGCGGTCGACGTGTCGGGCGGCAACGCCGGCGCGGGAGGCGGCAACAACAGCCTCACCGTCTACGGGGGGGTGAACGGCGCCTTCTCCGGCAGCGGAGATCTCTTCCTGGGCTTCGGCGGAGACGGCGGCACGGGCGGGCAGTTCTTCGTGAACAGCAACGGCTTCACGGGCGGATCCCTTACCGCCTCGGGCGGCGCAGGCGGGGCCGGCGGGTCCGGCAACACCGCCATCACGATCGTCAACGGGGCGCCAGCGACGGTCACGCAGGCAACCGGCTCCGCCAACGTGGGGGACGGAGGCTTCGGCGGCAGCGGCGGATCCATCAGCTTGAACACGATGGGGCCGGTCAATGTCGCGGGCTCGATCATCACGGTCGGCGGTGTGGGCGGCGCAGGCGGGGCAGGCAGCAAGGCGAACGCTTCGGTTTACGGCACGACCAACGCGTCGAGCGTCTTCGGGTCCGCCGAAGCCGGTCTCGGCGGCGGCGGTGGCGGTGGCGGTACGGTCAGCGTCGGCGGTACGACCATGACGGTAAACGGGACCATCAGCACCGGCGGCGGGGCGGGCGGCGCGGGAGGCAACAATTCGACCGCCATCGCGTACGCATCGACCCTCCTCGCGGTCTCGCCCTTCTTCCAGGCGACCGCGGATGCCGGAATCGGCGGCGACGCCGGGTTCAGCGGCGGCGTGACCTTCACCGGCGGTACGATCAAGGTCGGCGACATCAACGCTGCACCTGCCGCGCCGGGCGCGGGCGGCACCGGAAGCTCGGCGAGCGTTTCGGGCTACGGCCCCGCCGGCACGGGTTTGTTTCTCGACACGCAATTCGGCAGCGGCGGCTTCCAAGGATCCGGCGGGTTCGTGGATCTGATCGGCCCGACCGGAGTGACGACGGGAGCGATCGACGTCAGCGGCGCCCGGCCCGGCAGCGTGACCATTCAATCGGTTTCGGGCGACATCAGCACCGGGCCGATCACCGCGCGGTCGCTGAGCCCGGCGTCCCAGGGCGGCGGCGTATCGCTCAGCAGCGCGACCGGGCGCATCGTCGTCAATGGCAACATCGACGCGCGCGGCTCCGACGGCCTCGGGGTGCTGATAGACACGTGCAACGACGCTTGCATCGGCTTCGGATACGGCGGATCCGCGGGCGGGTATGTGAACATTGCCCGTACCGGACAGGGCGACCCGGCGGGAGGCGCGCCCGCAATACAGGTCACCGGCACCATCGTCGTTTCCGGCGGGGACGGATTCAGCCCGCAGGGCGCGGCCGGCGGCAACGGCGGCAGTGGAGGTGCGGTCGGCATCCAGGCCGCGTACGGGGGTTCCGTGTTCTACGGCTCGGTCAGCATCGGCGGAATGGACGCGCACGGCGGCCGCGGGGGCTCCGGGGCGACCGGATTCAACGGCGGCTCAGGCGGGATCGGCGGCACCTTCGCGGTGATCGCGGCCGGCATCGCGACCGGCCAGATCAATATCGCCGGCGGGAACGGCGGAGCCGGAGGCGCAGACGCCGGCAACACCGCCGGATATGGAGGTAACGGCGGTAGCGGCGGGTTCGTGACGATGTCCGCCTATTCGACGATCACGGTCGGAGATGTCATCGCTATGGGCGGGGACGGCGGGAACGGTGGCGCCTCGAGCATCGCGGGAAGCCGTGGAGGCAACGGTGGAAACGGCGGTCAGAGCGGCGTCGTCGACCTCATCACCAACCTGGCTCCGGGCACGAGCGTGTCGACCGGCAATATCAACGTGTCGGGCGGACGCGGAGGAAACGGCGGCGACGCCACGGCAGGCTACGGCGGAGCCGGCGGCTACGGCGGTATTGGATTCGAAGCCTTCGTCGACCCGGAAAACGCCACCGTCGGCGCGATCGCCGCCGCAGGCGGGGCGGGTGGAAGCGGTGGCTACGGCGGCATACAAGGCGGAGCCGGCGGAGCTGGCGGCTCCGGTGCGACAGTCAGCGTTTCGGGCATCGCCTATGGCGGAGTCATCGCGGTGGGCAACATCGACGTCTCGGGTGGCGCGGGCGGCGCGGGAGGCGGCAGCGGCGGGGCCAACGTGTACGGCGGCAGCGGCGGCGCGGGCGGCTTCGGCGGCTCGGTGGACGTCTTCGGCGGAACGATCGACTTGAAGAGCGGCGGAACGATCAACGCGGCGGGCGGCGCGGGCGGCGCGGGCGGCAGCGGCACGGCCGCGTATGGCGGAAACGGCGGAGCCGGGGGCTACGGTGGGTTCGTGGATCTTTTCGCGTTGGCCGCGACCGGACCCGGATCGATTTTCGTCTCGGCGCCCCCGAACTTCATTGTCGACGGAGGTGCGGGCGGCGCGGGAGGGGTCACCGGCGGACTGGCAGGATTGGCCGGGTTGGCCGGCTCGTCCTCGCTCAACGGCAGCAACGTGATCATTCAGGGGACGAGTCAGAGCCTGGACGCCAACACGGTCATCAACGGAACGCAGCTGGCGGGCAACCCGAACAACGCGCCGTCGTCGGACGATCTGCAGAAGAAGAACGAAGAGAAAAAGAAGCAGAACCAGGTGGCGGCATGCAAATGAGCCCCGGCAAATTCGCAAGGTCCCTGGCGGCGGTGGCCCTGTTCGCACCGCTTTTCGCTCTCGCGCAGGGCACGGTCCAGTATCTTTCCGGCACGCTCTCCGCGCAGAAGCCCGACGGCACGGTGCGCGTGCTCGCCGAGCGCTCGACCATTGCGGTGGGCGAAACGATCACCACCCAGCGCGACAGCTACGCGCAGCTGCGGTTTTCCGACGGCGGCCAGGTCACGCTGCGCCCGGAGACGCAGGTGAGGATCGAGTCCTACGCCTACGACGAGGGCCGCCCCGATCGCGACAGCTTCGCCATGCAGCTGTTCAAGGGCGGCCTGCGCTCGCTCACCGGCTTGATCGGCAAGCGCAGCAACAACCACAACGCCTACCGCATGGTCACGTCGACGGCGACCATCGGCATCCGCGGGACCGATTACACGGCGATCGACATTCCCGCGCCGCCTCTGGGGCAGAAGCCGCCCGCCGGGTCGCTTGCGCCCGGCGTCTACCTCAGCGTGGCGGACGGCGCCGTCGTGATGATCTCCGGCGGCGTTGAGCAGACCTTCACTGCGGGGCAATTTGGCTTCTCGAGCAGCATCAACCAGCCGCCGAAGATCATTCCGCCGCCGCCGAACCTGCCGCAGGTCACCCCGCCGCCGAGCTTCGGCCAGGGCCTGAAGCCGACTTCGATCAACGCCGGCCAGAACATGGAGTGCGTGGTCCAGTAAGGCCGCAGCCGCTACACTCAAGGCCCGCCTTCGAGGCGGGCCTTGTCTTTTTCGGAGTCGGGAACGCATGGCGAAGGTCGAGTTCGCCTGGGAGCTGGGCGCGGGCACCGGGCACGTGACCCCGCTCCTGCCGCTCGCCGTGGCGATGAAAGCGCGCGGGCACGAGGCGCGCTTCTTCCTGCGCGATCTCTCCGCGGGCGCCGACCTCGAAGGCGCGGCGGCGATACCGCGCGAGGGCGCTCCCGTCTGGATCGGCCCGGCGACGGTCGCGGCCCCGCTCAACCTCGGCGAGATCCTGCTCAACTTCGGCTACCACGATCCGCCGCAGCACAAGGCGCTGGTCGACGCCTGGCGCGAGCGACTGCAGGGCTCGCACGCGGTGGTGGGGAATGTCGCGCCCGCCGCGCACTTGGCCGCGCGCACCTTGGGCATTCCGAGTTTCGAGGTATCCCAGGGGTTTCACGCGCCACCGGCCGCCCTGCCTTCCCCGCCGCTCAGGCACTGGGAGCCCGCACCGCGCGCGCGCCTGGAAGCCGCGGACCGCAGAGTGCTGGAGGTGATGAACGGCGTGCTGAGGACCTACGGCGCCAGACCGCTCGCGACCCTAGGCGAGCTGTTCGAGGGCCGGCTCATGCTGCTCACCTACCCCGAGCTCGATATCTATCCCGAGCGCGGACCCTCGGACTACTACGGCATCACCGACTCGGGCGAAGGCAAGGCCGCGCCCGACTGGCCTCAGGGCCTGGGTCCGCGGGTCTTCGCCTATCTCTATTCGTACTTCGGCGGGCTCGACCGGCTGCTCGCCGCGATCGCCGCGCGCAGGCAGCCCGCGCTCGTGTTCTGCCGCGGTATCGACCCGAAGCTGAAGGAGAAGTACGCGGCATCCTCGATCCGCTTCTCCGCCGACGCGATGGCGGTCTCGCGAGTGCTCCCGGGCGCGGACATGGTGGTCTGCCACGCCAGTCACCAGATGACCGCGCAGGCGCTGCTCGCCGGAAAGCCGGTGCTGCTCTTGCCCACGCAGCTCGAGCAGTTCCTCATCATGCGGCGCCTGGTGCGCTTCGGCGCGGGACTGGGTATAGCGCCCGAGGTCGTCGACGCGGACTACGCCGCAGCGCTCGAGGCGCTCGCCGGGAACCGCGACTACGCGGCCAAGGCGCGCGATTTCGAGCGCCGCTACTCGGGGCACAGCCGCGAGGCCGCTCTCTCCACCATCGTGGCGCGCATCGAGGGCGCGCTGGCCGGGCCTTCACGGTAACATTGCGGAGTGTCGAGCCTCCCGGAAAACAAGGAGCCGGTCCTGCGCGTCGTGCCCATGCCGGCCGACGCCAACCAGCACGGCGACATCTTCGGCGGCTGGATCATGTCGCAGGTGGACATCGCGGGCGGCGTGCTCGCGGCGCGCCGCGCGCTGGGGCGCGTCGCCACCATCGCCGTGAATTCCTTCCAGTTCAAGCAGCCGGTGTTCATCGGCGACGTGTTGTCCTTCTACTGCGATATCGTGCGCGTCGGCAACACCTCGATCACCGTCTACGTCGAGGTCTATGCCCAGCGCAACCCCCGCGACATCGAGACCGTGAAAGTGACCGAGGCGACGCTCACCTACGTCGCGACGGGGCCGGACCGCAAGCCCCGAGCCGTACCCGCGCAGGACTGATGCCGGACTCGCCCCAGGCCGCCG